>Ga0315268_10006140_pt1 | contig 12812 bp, 11 predicted proteins | sample C1_top_MG_FD_204535 | JGI IMG/M metagenome (GOLD analysis project Ga0315268, IMG submission 204535) | Sediment microbial communities from Yellowstone Lake, YNP, Wyoming, USA - C1_top | ecosystem: Environmental > Aquatic > Freshwater > Lake > Sediment | place: USA: Wyoming | collected 2017-08-01 | reverse complement strand
CGTTCTGTACGGGCAGAACGGGAATGCGGATATTGGGCTTATGGAAGCGATCATAAAAACGGGCACTGAACAGTATGGTCACGCACAGCCCCAAATGGGCTCTATACTGGAAGCCGAATCATAACCAAAAAAGCTCTCCGTAAATATGGATCGTGGACACTCCGCTTCGCGTCGTGTCTCCGTCACCCCATCGCTGCCGCCGTTGGCAAAATCCGCTCCATGGGGACGGGTTCAATAAAAAGCCGCCACCCTGTAGATGCCGAATATCATGAAAGCGCCGTATATTGCCGTAAAAACGACCGCCCTTTTTAGCATTGCGTCATAATCCGGCTTGAATGTCACCTCTGGTGTCGACTCCCTCTTTCGCTGGAAAAACCAGATTTCAAGCGGATAGGTAAAGAAAAGGAGCAAAACCAGTCCCGCCATCACCAGCGGATCCTGATAAAGGATGCTGAAGTAACTAAGATCGGCGAATTTCGGCTGCAGGCCGCCGAGCAGAAATCCTCCACCTGTCATCAACACCAGGTGTGAAACCTGATCCAGAACGAAATAAAGCCGGAACCGGCGTCCGCGCCGCTCTGTATCGACCTTAACGCGGTCGATTGCGAAGTGCGCCCCTGCGACGGCCAGCACGGTCAGGAAGACAGTCAAATCGGGCAGGTAAGGGAAAAATACCAGCAAATAGAGCAGAAAGTGAATGACGGCGTGGAACATTATTCCTTGCCATCCTTTGAACTTCCATCTGATAAGTTCATATGGCTGCAAAATAAAATCCGCAACCAGATGCCCGAAAATGAGATAAAAAATCGGCATGGTCTATGAATTGGCCTCCTTCTCCCTGCGGATGTTGGATTTCAGGCGGGTCAGGAATTCCGAGCTGATGCGGCTGGACATGTTCGGGTCGCTGCTGACGAGCGCGATGAAATCTTTCTTGTTCAGCTTGAAAACTTCGCTTTCCTCGATTGTCTGCGCCGTTGAGTTCCGTGGATTGTCTTCAATCATGGCCATTTCGCCGAAAAAGTCTCCGTCACTCAGTATGGCTATGTCCTCAGCCTGTTTTTGACCCGCGGCCTCATGGAAAATCCGCACCATGCCCCTTTTGATGGCATAGAAACAGTCTCCGACATCGCCTTCGTGGAAGATCACGTGGTTTTTCGGAAAATATTCCAGCGTCATGCGTTTGATTATTTCCGAATGATCGGCTTCATTCAGCCCGCTAAACAGCTCCAGCTGCTTTAATATCTTGATGATCAACGAGGAGTCGTTGCCGGATATGGGCATAACTATGTGGTTATTGAATCGATTAATTCTATCATAAAAAACGTTCTTTGGTAATTGACAAGAGCATAACAAGGTGATATAATATTACGATGATGAAAAGATCCCTGAAACAATGAAACAAAATAATCAACTCCTATGTATAACTTTTTCCGTTACAACAAGAACATCCTTCTCGTAGCTTCCAGCGTATTTATGGTTTCCATGACGTCGCTGCTGCTTTTCCTTAATACCGAAAACGGCGGCAGCCAGGAAATGAAGGCCGACGTGGTCGGTACCGGTTCCGTCCAGTCCGAAGAAGTTGAAACCAAATACCGGACACTTTTCAATAATCAGGAAGATCCGGTGGTTGTTTTGGGCCTGGATGGCAATATCAGTTTTGCCAGCTGGAATTTTGAATCGGAGACCGGATTCGCCAATGAAAAACTCACAAGCTCTCCTTTATTCAGTTATTTGCATCCGGAAGATCTTCCCACTTTCTTTGCCGCTTTCGGGAAAGTGGTGGCCACGGGCAAGCCGGTTACGATGATCGGCCCGTTCCGTCTTCGGGACAGCAAGGGCCAATATCATTTCAATATGGGATCGGTTTATCCCGTAATTGAAGATGGCAAAGTCAAAAGCATTGGAATAACGACCCATGACATCACCGATAACCTTGACCAGTATATCAAGCCGGAAGAGACGATTGACGCGGCGGCCGCCGAGGACGCAGTGGAACCCGTGACCGAGACCGCAGCGGATGACGCGCTACAGACTGACGTGCGGTCGGATCCTGAAGGATCGGCCCCGGTCAGGAAAATCAATAAGACCATAAGACAAAAAAACTCCGTGGAGGAAACAGACAAGGAAGACGGACAGAAGGTCAAATGGGAAAAGCCCCGCAAATATCACAATGATCCTGCATGGATAACGGGAGGAAAACTGGTCATGCTCACCATGCCATGGTAACCGGGCTTTTCACTCCGCCTGTTTTTCCCGCGCGCTCACCGATTGCTCCGCGGTAAATTCAAGAAAAGTAAAAGTCCAGACGGTCGCCGCGAACACGTGGATCGTCCCACCCAAAAAAGCGGCTAAATAAAGCAGTCCCAGGCCCAACACTCCGCCAATGATCATTCCGACGTACGGCACGGCGGTTGTGGCAAAAAGGTAGATTGAACCAATCACGATCGCCGGAATCAATAAGACAAACAGGAGTTGGATCAGGATCCTGAAACTTATGATAAGCATCATGACGGAAAGCATCACGGTTTCTTCCAAGTGGGTTACGACCAGCTGGCTGCTTTTTGAAACGGATTCAAAAACCTTCCGGTCGTCGATGATGATGAAGAATTCCCCGTAGATGAAGAGGAAGGTCAATACCACGCTGATGATGGCATAAGCGATGAAGATGATTGAAAAAGTATTGAAGACATTCATCCCCAGGTTCCTTGCCACGGACGACATCAGGGAAAGCACGGAAGTGTAACCGATCCCCCTTAACAGCCATGAATATTCAAATATCGGCAGGAAACTCATCAGCCCGAACTTGATGCCGTCGCGGGTTTTTACGTCCTGCCCGTTTTTCTTCCTGGCCACCAGCTGGACGATCGCCCCTTCACAAATTGACGGCAGGATCAGATACAGGATGCCGATTATGATGACAGTCACGATCAGGGGCACGATGCTGGACATATTGTTTTTAAGGATATCAAGCACGGTGGTGACAAGCACATAACCGAAACTGCTCTGCCAGTTTTCAAACAGGGGGGAACTCTTGAATGCGTAAAACTGATATCCCAGGTACAGGATGCCCGCCAGTGTTTCAATAACCGCAGGCAGGAAAGCATAAACAAGGATCATCTTCTTGTTGTTCTGCGTAAATTCCCACGCCTCGGCTATGACGCGCCTGTAATTCATACATCTATATTATTGATAAAACTATAACTTGCCAAGTGGTGAATTATTTGATAAATTATATGCCGACCACCACGCCCCGCCATGGCGGGGCGCCCATGAGATATTGAGAAGATTTAACGCTTTAAATAACCGACAAACTTACTATGAAAAGAACCCAGAAGAAGACGATCATCAAATCGTATGCCATCCATCCCAAAGACACCGGGTCTCCGCAGGTGCAGGTGGCCATCCTGACCGAAAGGATCAACCAGCTGTCGAAGCACCTGGAGGACCATCCCAAGGATAACCATTCAAGAAGGGGATTGCTGATGATGGTGGGCAAGAGAAGGAAGCTGCTGAATTACCTGAGGCTGAACGAGAAAGAGAATTACGAGGGTCTTGTCGGTAAACTGCAGCTGAGAAAATAATATAAACCAAAAGGTCCCCCTTGGGGACTTTTTATTATCCCTGCTATAGGCGAAAAGCCACAAGTTACAGGTCAGAGCAGAGCGAAGCTCTGCTCCCTACAAAGAAAGGGAGCGGAAAAAACGCATTATAAAAAGCTTATCTGTTGCGACTTGTCACTTGGGCCGGAAACTGAGGGTGGGGAATCATGTCCCGCCTTGGCGGGGCAAAATAATTCCCTTAACCCCATTTCAAAATGGACTCAAAGACATTCACGATGGAAATCGCCGGACGCACTTTAAAACTGGAGACCGGACTCCTTGCCAACCAGTCGCACGGGGCGGTGGTGGCTTCACTGGGTGAAACGGTGGTATTCGCCAGCGCAATGATGGGCGAACCGCGCGAAGGTATTGATTTCTTCCCGCTGGTCGTCGATTACGAAGAAAAATACTACGCCGCAGGAAAGATCAAGGGCAGCCGTTTCGTGAAACGCGAAGGCAGGCCTTCCGAAAGGGCGGTACTCAATTCCCGCATGATCGACCGTCCAATCCGCCCTTTATTCCCTAAGGGTATGGGTAATGAGGTCCAGCTTATCTGCGACGTTCTGTCCGCCGACATGGAAACGAATCCTTCAACGACCGCGTTGATTGCCGCTTCCGCCGCGCTCTGCATTTCCGGTATGCCCTTCGGCGGTCCGGTTGGCGCGGTCAGGATGGGACTGGTCAAGGAAGAGAGCGGTGAAGAGAAAATCGTGGTGAACCCGACTTACGAACAGATCGCGAAGGGCAGGCTTGACCTGGTTGTCGTCGGCACCGCCGATGCCATCACCATGGTTGAAGCCGCTTCTTCCGAGGTTTCCGAAGACATCATGCTGAAGGCGCTGGATATGGCGCACGCGGAAATAAAAAGGATCTGCGCGCTTCAGGAAGAATTCAAGAAAGAATATAAGAAGGTTGACCGGGTTCCGATGATCGTGGCCGAATCGGAAGAAGTCAAAAAAGCGCTTGATGAAACGGTCACCAGGGAAATGCTGGATGCCGTGAAGGGCAAGACCAAGGGCGAGGTGAAAGAGAAACTGCACGCTCTTCAGGATGCGCTCATTGAAAAATATAAGGCACAGATTGAGGCCAAAACGATTACGGAAAAGGCATTAAAAGAGAGGCTCACCTATGTTATGGAGCAGAATATGCGCGAGAACATTTTGACCAGGGAAGAACGTCTGGACGGCCGCAAAGTGGACGAAATCAGGACACTGAAGTGTCAGGTTGGCCTGCTTCCTCGTACGCATGGCTCCGCGCTCTTTCAACGCGGCGAAACTCAGTCTTTGAGCATTACCACGCTTGGTTCACCGGGTTCCGCGCAGATCGTGGATACGATGGACGAGGACATCGTCAAGCGCTATATGCACCACTATAATTTCCCGCCGTTTTCGGTCGGTGAAATCAAGATGCTGCGCGGGCCTTCACGCCGCGACATCGGACACGGAGACCTGGCCGAACGCGCGCTGATGCCGGTCCTTCCGGCGCAGGCGGACTTCCCGTACACCATCTGGGTCGTATCCGAAATCATGAGCTGTAACGGATCAAGTTCAATGGCCGCCGTCTGCGGTTCAACGCTCTCGCTCATGCACGCCGGAGTGCCGATCAAGAAACCGGTTGCCGGAATCGCCATGGGTCTGATCAGCCGCGACAAAGACATTTCCAAAGGCTACAAGATCCTCACCGACATCCAGGGGATGGAAGATTTTGCCGGTGACATGGACTTCAAGGTCTGCGGAACGAAAGACGGTATCAACGCCCTGCAGATGGACATCAAAGTAAAAGGACTTTCGATTGATGTGATGAAGGAAGCTCTTGAAAGAGCAAAACAAGCCCGCCTTCAGGTTATCGACAAGATTCTTGAAACGATGCCGACGCATAACAAAGAGCTTTCCAAATACGCTCCGCTGATCATGAACATAAAGATCAATCCGGCGCTGATCAAGATCGTCATCGGCAAAGGAGGAGAAACAATTCAGAAGATTACCGCCGAATGCGATGTCGAAATGGATATTGAGGACGACGGACTCGTTGTGATCACCGCCAAAGACCAGGTCAGCGGCCAGAAAGCCGTGGACTGGGTTAACAGGCTGACATACATTCCGAAAGCCGGGGAAGTTTTTGACGGCAAAGTGGTCAAGCTCATGGAATTCGGAGCGTTCGTGGAATTCCTGCCGGGCAAAGACGGCCTCGTTCACATTTCCCAGTTGGCAAAAACCCGCGTCAACAAAGTTGAAGACGTGGTGAAACTCGGAGACACGATCAAGGTCAAACTGCTGGAAATCGACGACCAGGGCCGCTACAACCTTTCGCACAAGGCGACGCTGGAATAAGTATTCGTGCCGCCCGTCCGCGCAAAAACAGCCGGCCGCAAAATGGCCGCAAAGAAAAAAGTCCGCGCGCAAATAGGTTGAGTGGAGGCATCCAATAAAAGCTTTTCTACGGATTAAACCGGGGGATCAAATGGGAGATCACCGGTTTTTTTCGTGGAGTCTTTTTCGTTGGTTCCTTCTTTACCGGCTTCCGCGGCTCCATCGTTCCGCATCAAACCTTCAAAACTGAATCCGCGAACCTTTTCGCGCATTTTTTCTTTGAGCTTTGAGGCTGTATCTGTGTCCTTCGTCTTCATGGCTTCTCTCGCCTCAATCGCCTGCTTTTTCAGTTCGCGCAGAAGCGTATAGATCTTGCCGAAAACCTTGTTGAATTCGGGGGTCTTGATCGGTTCACTGTCCTTCCCCTTGCCCACTCGCTTGTCCTTAATCAATGTCCACAGGCCTTTCAATTCGGCCAGGACATGGTTGAAGTAAGGCATCTTTTCCGGGGACAAAAAGTCCGCGTAGAACTTCTGCAGGTCATGGTAGAAATACTGGACTTTCGCCACCAGATAAATCTTTAAAAACTCTGCCGCGAACGCTTCCCTTTCCAGCGGTTCTCCTCCCGGCCCAAACGAATCTGACAGCATCTTTATGGTCTTGTCGATGTGCGCCGCCATCCTTTCTGCAAAGCTCAGATACGGCTCGAATACGACCGCCATATGGCCGAACTGTCGGCTTAGCGGCTGGCATTCCTCCTGGATGTCGGCCAGCGCGGAAATCATGACGTCCGCGTCTTTTTTTGTGATCGGCTTTTCATAATCGAATACTTTGAATCTATCATGCATCCTTTCCACTTTTTCATAATGTCGGTCAAAAGGCGCTTCCTGGGCGCTGATATATTGCTCAATCCTGGCCTCGTCCTTGGCAAGATAACTCTTGATCTGAGCAATCTCGTTGATGCGTTTCCCGACATAATCCCTGACAGTATTCCACCTGGCCCGTGCCGCTCCGGGATTATAGACCTCCCTGGTTTCGGCTTCCCGCTTCACGGAACGCGTCCCGTCAGCGTTAACGCCAATCCTTCCGGGCCGGTGGACCGTTGACTTGAAAGTGACGCAGGCCCGGATCAGTTCTCGGATTTTTACCTTATGGGCGTTGCTCACGTACTGAAGTTTTTCAACCATCTCCAGTAATTTGCCGCTCAATTCCGTCAATTCACCCGAGTCGCGCAGTCCGGCCCAATCTTTTGCCACCCTGCGGTCAATGTCCTTGATTCCGTCCTCAATCCTGATCAGTAAATCGATTTCGGCGGTGTATCCTTTATTGATATGCCGGATCCGGCGGTAGGAACCGTGCAGGTCAGTCTTGAACAAGAATTTCTTGTCGCCGATTTGTTGCGTCCCGAGCAGGTAACCCTCATTCGGACCGCTGCCGATTCTCATCAGGCGGAAAAAGTGCAGGCGGGATCTCTGTCTTTCATGCGACAATTTGAACGGGTCAAGGTTCCGCAGCATTTCTTTTATTTCCGGAATGGCCTCCGCGTATGCCGCAAGTTTTTCCGGTTTGGAAAACCTTTTCTTCGGTTTGTATTTCTCGGATGGTTTGTATTTCGACAGTCCGAGGTTATCGAGCAAAGTGTCATTTATCTTTTCCGGATCAATCACGATATTGGACATGTCGATAACCTCGTCGCTGTCTTCTTCCCTTTGGAAAGCCAGCCGTTCCGAAGGTGAAGTAAGGATTTCCTGGATCGTTTTATAAAATGTACGCGGTGATGCCTTGAATTCCTCCTCGCTGCAGGCCACTCGCGCGGGCCTGCTGTCATCGGCAGTCTTCTCTTCATTTGCCGTCGCCAGCAATCCCATCCAGACCCCGTTCGCTTCAAGTTGGGGAATCACGGCCTTGAGGCGGATACGAATACACTCGATGCGCTGCACGATTTCTTTTGTCGGCTGCATCTCATTGTTTTCATTAAGGCAGGTTTCAGCCAGCTTTTTCAGTTCATCACGGACGCCGCTGACGGGATTTAATTCCTCGTAACGGTCCAGTTCTTCCGATATATCCGGTATTTCCGGGACGGAGGGTGTCTTCTTTGGCATATGAAATATATAGGGCGTTAAATTAATACTATAGGCCGAATATGTCAATATGCGCTGACAGGAGTAGATCTTCTGCTGTATAATTCACTCATGCGCATTTACAAAGGATTGATATTTAATCCGGTTTCCGGCACCAGGCTGGAAATATTTGATCCGGGATATCTTGTCGTTTCCGCGCAAGGACTGATTGAGGGATGCTTTGCGCATAATCCCTTGAAGCGCTTTCCCGGGGCCAAAACAGTTGACCTCGGCCAAAAGGTGATCATCCCGGGCCTGGTCGATACCCATGTGCACTTGCCACAATACGCTTTTGCCGGTATCGGCAACCTGGAGCTACTTCCATGGCTTGAAAAATACACGTTTCCGAGGGAAAGTAAATTCAGGGAAAGGAAACTCGCCGCAGAGGCAGCGGAAATATTCTTCGATGATCTCGCCTTGAACGGGACCACCACCGCCCTCGTTTACGGAACAATCCATCATGAAGCGACCGACCTGGCTTTCAGGGCGGCGGAAAAAAAAGGACTGCGCGTCATCATGGGCAAAGTTATGATGGACCGGCAGTCGCCAAAAAGCCTGCTGGAAAAAACGCAGGACTCTCTTTTGGAAAGTGAAAAACTGATCCGCAAATGGCACGGCAAGGATAACGGACGGCTTCAATATGCTCTTACTCCGCGATTCGCCATCACCTGTTCAACTGACTTGATGAGAGGCGCAGCCGCATTGGCAAAAAAATACGGCGCTTATATTCAGACACACCTTTCGGAAAATAAAAATGAAATTGCCTTCGTCAAAAAGCTTTTTCCGAAAGCAAAAAACTATACCGATGTTTATGATTCGTGCGGTTTGCTCGGGAGCAAAACAATCATGGCGCACTGCATCCACCTGGGCCCGGGCGAGCGGAAAACCCTGAATAAATCAGGCACGAAAATCGCGCACTGTCCGACTTCAAACCGCTTCCTGCAAAGCGGAGTGATGCCGTACCGGAAATGGCTCCGTGAAGGGCTTTGCGTTGGTCTTGGGACCGATGTCGCGGGGGGATACAGTCTTTCCATGTTGAACGAAATGAAAGAAGCGATTGAAACATCGAAAACATATAACATCTTGAATCCGAAGTCGCCTGAAAAAATAATCACGCCCGCGGAAGCGCTGTATCTTGCCACTTTGGGAGGAGCGAAAGTTTTGAGCCTGGATAAGGAGATCGGCAATTTCACTCCGGGAAAAGAGGCGGATTTCATCGTCCTTGATCCGCTGCCGTCCGACCCCTTCAAAGGAAAAAGCTCTTATCAGTCACCGCTGGAAACGCTTTCAAGACTGATTTACCGCGCCGGCGCCGAATCCGTCGTCGCCACTTTCGTAAGAGGAAAAGCGATAAACAATAACCTGAAATAAAATTTCATGGACTACATTTTTCTGGCGGGACTTGTCGGCTCGATACTTTTGGTCATTGGAGCGGCCTGGCCCGAGCCGAAGAAAAAAATGCACCCGGTTAAATCGGTCAAAAACTGGTTCTTTATCATCGGCGGACTGCTTCTTCTTAATTATGCGATGCTCGGTTATCTGAAAGCGGGGCCTATCTTTTTTGTTTTTCTGCAAATACTGGTGCTGATTTCAGATATCCTGATGATGCTCGATACTGACGACCGGATAGACACTGCGGTCATAAGCATAACTGGAGCGGGTCTTGTGATCTGGTCTTTGTTCATGTTCAGCGGGTATGGCACTGTCATATTTATTTTCGGACTTATGGCCGTCGGTTTGGGACATGCATTTGAAATGGGTTCACTGCGCAGGAGCATCGCTTTGACGGCGGGCAGCATGTTAATAGCCCTGTTCAGTTATCTTGAAGCAAACTGGATATTTTTCTGGCTTAATGTTTTCTTTGCGCTCTTTTCGGGGTACTACCTGATAAAGGGTTTGTCCGCTCATAGCGGGCGTCCAAACAGGAAGACCGGAAAAAAGCGTAAATAGAAAAACCGGCAGATGCCGCAGACCGACAATGGCAGTAAGCCTTACCTTATGGCCGCGTGTTTTATGTATTTCGTATCCACCACTTTCGTCGTGATGCAGTTTTCGACCGGACAGACAAACGTGCAAAGGGTGCAGCCGACGCATTTGAGAGGGTCGATTTTCGCTTTTCTCGCCTTGGCATCGAATTGTATCGCCTGGTTCGCCCCGTCCTGGCAGGATATGTAGCATTGGCCGCAACCGATGCATTTTTCCCTGTCGATGACGGATATGACCTGGTGGCGGGTGTCGAATTCGGATGGATCGACCAACTTGTTTGCGGCCTTGCCGATAATTTCATGAAGAGATTTGATTTTGTTGTCGACCATGAAATCAAGCAGTCCTTCAATCATGTCTTCCACAATCCTGTATCCGTATTTCATCACAGAGGTCGTCACCTGGACCGTGGTTGCGCCGAGCAGCATGAACTGCAGGACGTCTTTCCACGTTTCAATTCCGCCAATCGCCGAAATCGGCAAATTCAGTTCCTTTGAGTTATACAGCTCCGAGACAAAACGCATCGCAATCGGTTTTGAAGCGGCTCCCGAAAAACCCGTGATTCCCGATTTACCGTGTATATCAGGTCGGGGAGTGAAGTTATTGATATCAACATCGGTTATAGCCCTGATCGTATTGATTGCAGCAATCGCGTCAGCGCCGCCCTCCTTTGCCGCCAGAGCGACCGGAACCATATCGGTGATATTAGGGGTCATCTTGCCGATGACCGGAAGTCTGGTCGCCTTTTTAACCACTTCCGTAAAATGCCTGACGGCGTCGGGGTTCTGACCCACAGTATGACCCCCCTTGCTGGTAGCCATCTGCGGACAGGAGAAATTCAGTTCAAGCATATCCGCTCCGGCGTCTTCGGACATTTTGGCGAGAGCCGCCCAGTCCTTGTCGTTGAGCCCCATGATGCTGGAAATCAGGACTTTTTTTGGATATTTCTTTTTCAGGAACTTGATGTCTTTGATGTTATCCTTCACCGGCCTGTCGCTTATCTGCTCGGCGTTTTGAAGTCCGACGAAATTTTTGTCCTCATAATCATATGAGTTCAGGCGGGGCGACGGCATCACTATCTTAAAAGTCTTTTCCATCGCCAGCGTCTTATAGACGATACCGCTCCAGCCCGCGTCAAAAGCCCTCGCGCACATGTCGGCGTTATTCCCGACCGGAGAGGATGAGAGCAGGAACGGGTTTTCAAATTTAACTCCGCAGAAAGTGACCTGTAATTTTTTTGGATCAGGCATGGTGTTTATTAATAAAAGAATCAATCTGTGCGGCGGCTTTTTTCCCTTCGCCGACGGCTTCCACCACGCTGTCCCCGCCATTGACGATATCGCCCGCGGCATATATTCCCGGGACACTGGTTTCATAGCGCTTGTTGACGATAATTGAGCCTCTTTCATCCGTTTTCAGCCCTGACGCGAATTTCCTCGCCTCATTTCCCGAAACCGTCCCGATGGCCTGCACCACGATATCAACGTTGATGTTGAAATTCGTTCCGGGAACAGGTTTATAAACATTCGACTTGTCCTTTTCGAGTTCCTCACCGCATAAACCAAGTATCTTGTTTTTTCCGCCGATCACTCCCGTGACCTGGCAGCCTGGTTTGAAAATGACGTGGGTTTCATGTCCCAGCCTGATTTCTTCTTCTCCCGCTGATAAATCCCGCAGCCCGGCGCGGGCGATAAGATAGACCTTTTTTGCACCGTAAGTCGCCGCGGAAACCGCCGCGTCCATCGCAACGCTGCCACCGCCGATCACGGCGATGATTTTATTTTTGACCCCGCGCGGATCTTTTTTCATGTCCCGCAAGAAATCCACGTAATTGACGGCATTTGAATAACCCTTATACATGGCTACTTCAAGCGCCTGGTCAAGGCCGGTTCCGACAAAGACTGCCTTGAATCCCTTCGAAAGCAATTTTTTTATGCCGTCTTCCGGTCCAATCTTTTGTCCGTATTTTATCTTTATTCCAAGGTCGAGCAGGTTTTTCATGTCATAGTCTATGGCCGCTTTCGGCAATCTGTATTCCGGAATAATTGTCCTGGGCACTCCGCCGCCCTGTTTTTCTTTTTCAAAAATCGTCACGTCATAATCCATCTTGGCCAGTTCCGCCGCGCAACCCATGCCCGCGGGTCCGGCGCCGATGACCGCGACCTTCCCCCTGTTTTTCAGGCTTTTCTTGAGAGGCTCAAGTCCGTTTGCAATCCCGTATTCATATGCGAATTGCTGGAGGTGGCGGATGTCTATGGCGCAGCCGAGCTTCGCGACGCTGCAGTTTTTCTCGCACAATCTTTCGACGGGACAAACATGCGCGCAAACCGATCCAAGGACATTATTATTCCTGACCGTCCTCGCGGCCCCCTTATAATTCATGAATTTTATTTGCCGTATAAATTTCGCGGGATCAGTGCCGGCGGGACAATCCCTGCTGCAAGGGGCGTCCGTGCAAAGCAGGCATCGGTTAGCCTCTTTTATAGCCGCCTTGATATTCATCGGTTTAGGCATAGTCGAAATATTTAACAAAATATTCATAATACTATATCACAGGAAAGCATATTTGGCAAAACACCAACGTCAGACGGGCTAATATAAAGAAGGGCGTGGTCAGGAACGTATTCAGTTAGAATACAGAGCGCTAAACTCACCTAACCACACCCCATGCAGAAAATACCAAACAAATTCTCTATAATCAAAAACAATATCATCGCGGCCAGAATCCTCAGAAAACTGCGGTGGAATAAGCAAATATACTGTCCGTACTGCGGATGTGTAGATGATATAAGACCACATTC
>Ga0315268_10006139_pt1 | contig 12812 bp, 10 predicted proteins | sample C1_top_MG_FD_204535 | JGI IMG/M metagenome (GOLD analysis project Ga0315268, IMG submission 204535) | Sediment microbial communities from Yellowstone Lake, YNP, Wyoming, USA - C1_top | ecosystem: Environmental > Aquatic > Freshwater > Lake > Sediment | place: USA: Wyoming | collected 2017-08-01 | reverse complement strand
CATGAAATCAGGAAAGTTGACGAGATTCAACCTGCGCGCAGTGACTGCGGCGTTGGCGTCTTTGGTTGTGCTGGGGGGGGTAGGGGTTGGCATTGACGCGTATGCGGCCGACAGTAGGGCCACCAGCGTTGCCACTGCGAACGTGGTCCGTCCAATTGCCATTGCGCAGGCCGTCGATGGGGCTCTGAACTTTGGTTCATTCAGCGTACCCGCAGGCGGTACGGTGAAGATCTTTCCAACAGCAACCTCGGGAGGTGGACGAGTAGTAGTCAACGCCGGCCCAGTCCTCATTGGTGCTGCCCCTGGCAGCGCAGGCAAACTTGACGTCACCGGTGAAGCCAGTCTGACCTATGCCATTACGCTGCCGGCAGATGGTGATGTGATCATCATCGGACCCGGTACCACTGGCATCAGGACTATGGCGGTAAATTCCTTCACGAGTTCTCCTACCCCGACCGGGCAGTTGAGCGCACTAGGCGCGCAAACCTTGCTGGTGGGTGCAACCCTTACCACGGCGGCAGATCAGGTTACCGGGGCGTACTCCGGTTCCTACACTGTCAGGGTCGAGTACAACTAAGCAGTCCTGCAGTTCAAGGGCGCCAATGCATTTTTAACCTGCCTGCCTGGGCCTGGGCGCCAGACGAAGGCGGCAGACAAATGGTCCTGGTTGTTGGGGGTGCTGAGGCAGGATTCGTTGCTGCAAGGGAACGCGCGTTGGGTAACGCCTGCGATGCAAAAGCTCTGTCGTCTTCTTGCAGTCTCATTTGCCGCCACCTTCGCGCCCGTGAATTGGGCGCAAACTGTCACTGCGGTGACGCCACTGGCCTTTGGTAGATTCACGGCTGGCGCCGGGACTGTCACCATTGACACCAGCGGCAATCGCAGTGTGACGGGTGTCAAGGGGGTATCGAGTACTTACACTGCGGCGACGTTCAAGTTGGACGGGAACGATGGCGCTCCAGGAAAGAAGGGGAAAAATGCGAAGTCCTACTCGTACAACCCCAGTTCCAGCCTTTGCACTACGGGGTTGGAGGGTGCCGGGACCCCGATGATGCTCACTAACTTCACAACCGACCCGACAGACTTGTTTGAGAAAAACAGCAAGAAGAACTCGATCAAGCTGACCGGTGACTTGAAGGTGACCGTGACGATCGGCGCGACGGCTACGGTAAAGAGCGGCCAGGCCAGCGGCGACTACACCTGCAATTTGAATTTGATCGTCGACTTCTACGACTAGTGATGCAGTTTTCAAACCGGAGGCTGACCGTCTTTACTTCCGTTCTTGCTGTCCGGTACGCTGCGGCGGGAGTCTTTCGCTTCCCGATGCGGCAGCGCCGTTTCAGCCTGCAAAGCCTCGTCGGGCCGCTGGGCGCTTGCTTCATGCTGTTTGCCGCGTCGCCGGCTTACGCCGACCTGATGCTGTTCCCGACACGCATCGTGTTTGAAAAGAACCAGCGTTCAGCGCAACTGGAACTGATCAACAACGGCAAGGAGACAACCACTTACCGCGTCAAACTCGTGAACCGGCGCATGGGCGAGACCGGGGAATTTTCTGCAGTCGAAAGCCCTTTGCCGGGCGAACAGTTCGCTGACGCAATGCTGAGCTACTCGCCGCGGCAGGTGACGCTGGCGCCGGACCAGAGCCAGACCATCCGCATCCTGGTGCGAAAGCCGGGCAATCTTCCTGCTGGCGAATACCGCTCGCACCTGCAGCTCGACCTGGTCCCCGAGACCAGCGCAGCCACCAGTATCGAGGCCGCGGGCCCGAAGCTGGGCCCGGACGAAATAGGCGTGCAGTTGAAGGCACTGGTCGGCGTCTCGATCCCGGTGATCGTGCGCCAAGGTGACACCGAGGCCACCGTTACGCTGTCGGGCCTTGAACTGCTTCAGCCCGCTGCAGGCCAGGCGCCAACTCTTGCTGCTGTGTTGCAGCGCAGTGGCAACCGCTCGGTCTACGGCGATCTGGCCGCCACGTTCACGCCGCGCGGCGGTGCCGCGCAAGAAGTCGGCAAGGCCGGTGGCGTTGCGGTTTACATCCCCAACCCCTTGCGCCGGTTCAAGCTGCAGTTGCAGCCGCCGGCCGGGGTCGCGCTGGCGCGGGGCACGCTGCGAGTGACATTCAGCGAACGAGCCGACGCCGGCGGCAAGCTGCTGGCCGAAGCGACGATTGAAGTGCGCTGAACGATCGAAGGCGGATCATGCCCGCATGGCCGCGGCAGATTTTCAAGCTGATCTGTCATTGTCTTTTCCAGCGTTTCGTCCATGGCTTCCTGCGCAGCCAGGTCGGAAGTCTCAGAACCCGGGCTGTGCTGCTGCTGGCACTCTCGCCGGCATTCGTGCTTGCCGAGATCGCGGTCACATCCGCATCGCTGGAAACAACCCCAAGCCTGACCCGTGTCGTGATCGAGTCCGACGTGGAAATACGCTTCAGTCTGGTCGCGTTGAAACGAACAAAAGGGGTGACGCTGGAACTCGAAGGTGTCGCGCTCAATCCTGCGCTGCTGGGTCTTGCCGACAAGGTGGCTGCCGATCATCCATACCTCTCACCGATCAAGGTCAGGGCGTCAACGTCAGGGGTCGCGGCCACGCAACTCGAGTTCGGCATCAAAGCCGAGGCCGAACCCAGCGTCGTTGCGCACAAGCCGCAGGCAGGGCAGGGCCACAGGATAGTCATGGAGTTTGCACCATCGGCAGCAACGCGCAGAGCCGCTGCACCGGACGACTCCAGTCTCATGCTGCTGGAGGTCAGGCTCGACAACGATGTGCTGGCCGACGCGATCACGACCTACCAGTTCGGCCGTGAGACCTTTCTGCCCCTGGGCGAACTGGCGAGGCTGCTGACGCTGGCGATCAAGACGCAGCCCGAACAGGGCACCGCCGATGGCTTTGTGCTGAGCGAGGCGCGGGGCTTCAGCCTGAACGTGGTGCAGGCCCGGATCACGCTCGCCGAGCAGCCCCAGTTCTTCGACCCGGCGCGGGTGCGCTGGCAGAGCGATGACATTTACGTCGCGGCTTCGCTGCTGTCGCGCTGGCTGCCGATCGATTTTGAGGTGAACCGGTCCAGCCTGAGCTTGCTGGTGCGGCCCAGGGAACGCCTGCCGTTGCAGGAGCGTCTGGATCGCGAACGCCTGGGGGCCAGGGTCGGTGCCCGCGGCGGTTACATCGACCCGGGCTACCCGCGGCAAGACGTGCCTTACCGACTGCTGGATACGCCCTTCATCGATCAAACCTTCGGCGTCGGGCTCAGCTCGGGGAACGGCAGCCGTCAGACCAGTGCCAACTACACCGCTTACCTGACCGGCGACCTGCTTGGCGTGGAGTCGGCATTTTTTGTCAGCAGCACCAAGGACAACCCGACGCCGGACGCGCGCTTCACTCTGGCGCGTCACGACCCGGATGCCGGCCTGCTCGGCCCGCTGCAGGCGCGCTCGGTGATGTTCGGCAGTGGCGTCACCACGCCCAGCGTCGCCAACGTCGGCGAACGCAGCGTGATCGGCGATGGGTATGGGCTGACGGTGAGCAATCGTCCCTTCACCCAGCCCACGAGTTTCGACCGCCATACGCTGCAGGGTGACTTGCCGCCGGGCTGGGACGTGCAGCTGTATTTCAACGACGCTCTGGTTGGGTTTCAGTTCTCGCGCGCCGATGGCCGCTACAGCTTTGACGACCAACCTCTGGTCTTCGGGTTGAATGAGTTCGTGCTGGCGTTTCACGGCCCGCTGGGCCAGCAGAGGGTGGAGCGGCAAAGTTTCTTGCTGGAGCAATCGAGCACGCCCCCCGGTGCCTTCTATTACATCCTGAGCCTGCTGCGGGACAAGGAAGGCGGGTTGCATTCGGTGGCCCAATTTGACTGGGGCCTGAACAAGTACTTTTCTGCCACCGGTGGTCTTGTTCGCTCGCCGACGCTGGTTACTGCCAGCGGCGGTACGCCAACGCTGCCGGGCGGCATTGCCAAAGAACAGATCTACACCAATCTGGGCTTGCGTTCCTTCTGGGAATCGTTCATCGCCACCACTGATTTCTACAGGGATCCGAGGGGCGGGCTGCTGAACGAGACGGGGCTCAAGACCGGGTTCGGCAGGTTGTCGATGACCTACAGCCGCATTTGGCTCAATGATTACATCAGCGCGATCTACTTGCCCAGTACAGACCCCTTGCGCACGCGCGACAAATTGCGGTTTGACGGCGCGATTCCGGAGTGGGTGTTGCCGGCCCTGCCGCTGACACTGGAGGTATCGCGCGACAAGCTTGAGTCGGGCACCAGCAGCATGGCCTTGGCGGGCCGCATCGCCGCCTATCTGGGCGGGACATCGGTTTCAAACCAGACAACCTGGCAAAGTTCCGGCGGCATCAGCACCGCCAGCGGCGCCCTGCAACTGAACCGTCGGGTGGGCGACATGGGCTTGAGCACGGAGCTGGCGTACAGCCTGCGGCCAGACTCGAAACTGAGCAGCGTCAAGCTCGCGGCCGACAAGCGGCTGGGTGACGCCTACCAGCTCAACCTGGGTCTGGTTCACTCGGTCGGCAGCAGCGATACGCAGTTCACCTCGGCTCTGAACAAGAGCCTGGGCAGCTTCGCGATGGGAGCGAACATGAGCTATTCGGCCAGCGCGGGCTATGCAGTCGGGCTGCAGTTTTTCATTGCGACGAGCCGCGAGCCGCGCCAGCCAGAGTGGCGCTTCAGTGCGCAGCCCAAGGCTGATACCGGGGCCGCATCGGTGCGGCTTTTCGTGGACAGCAATGGCAATGGGGTCATGGATGATGGAGAGGAACCGATTCAAAACGCCTCGCTGACCGTCAACGGCAACCGGACGCCGGTGAAGACCGGTGCCAACGGCGTGGCCTGGCTCGAACACCTGCCGATCAGGCAACGCGTCGACATCGCAGTCGACACGCAGACGCTGGAAGACCCCTACTGGCTACCGCAACGCAAGGGCGTCAGTCTGGTTCCGCGCCCGGGCCGCGTCGCTGAACTTGATTTCCCCATCATCCTGACGAGCGAAATCGACGGTACGGTGTACCTGGTTGACAAGACCACGAGGCGCGGCATCGGCGATGTGGTCATCGAATTGCTTGACGTCAACCGCAGGCTAGTGAGTACGGTCAAGACCGGTTCGGACGGCTACTACATTGTTCCGGCAGTACCGCTGGGGCGCTTCTATTTGCGCGTATCACCGGAGCAGGTCAAGCAGTTCGGCCTGATCGATCCGGGTGTGCGCGAAATCCAAATTCAGCCCGACGGGAAGTTCATCAATGGCGTAGACTTCTCGCTGAGCAAACGCCCGGCCGCACGGGTGCCGAATCCTTCGCGCGAGGAGTCGCCTTGAAGACTGATGCCCTGCAACCCAACTTGCTGCTGCGTGCAGGCATCTGCATTCTTGGCATCAGCGGTTTGCTCATGGTGATCAGCAGCGACGCCGCAACCGCGGTGGGCAGGGCAAGTGCAACCGTGGTGCCGTCGGTGGAACTCGACATCAGGCCGGAGCCGCCACCGCCTTCGGTTTCCGCGGTGACCGCCGCGGACGGTGCATGCAGTTCTCGAGGTGCGGCCCCACCCAAACGTGACGCTCCCGCACGCAGTGACAAATGCGATGCTGACGTGCCGACTGCCGCCCCCAGCGCGACCGTCACGGTGACACGCAACGCCGATGGCTCTTGGAGCGTGAGTGGCGGGGCGGGCATCACGATTGCCGTGTGGCAGCCCAGCGCTGGCTCGATCAATATCGAATACAACTAAGGGCGCGACTGCCAGGCCCCTGCGCCTGAGCTTGCCCTCGATCGACGTCGTCAAGACCGCGCCTGGTGACGCGGCTGCGCGGCTTTCCTTGACTGGCACGCTTGCCTCGGCAAGCTGTTGGCCATCAGCGCCAGCGGCCACACGACATCTTCGTTAATTTTCGATGTTGAAGTTCTCGGCTGGAGAGTCGTGGAACAAGGCAGCGCCGTCACGCACCAGCTGATCAAGTTCGTGACGCATTGCCAGCCTGGCCACAAGGCCCGACGCCAAGCAATCGATGTGTTCAACGAACTTGAGCATTTTCTGATGATCGCAGCGACGCGCGATAGCGTGCACGATGCCGCGCTTGCCGTTTGTTCGAAGCTCGGTCCTTGATCCTGCGGCAGCACCACCACCTTACGATTCAGACCGGTAGTGACGCCAAGCCTCCAACGAATGACCAAGGAAGCCCTTGCATCGCTGTGGCGCGTGTTGACCAGCTTTGTTCGATCGATAGATTTTCTTACAACCTGAAGGAGTGCGTGTTCATGAAGATGCTCAAAGGCTTTGCGCTTGCCCTGGTACTCGCTTCTTGCGTGATTGCTCCTGCGCAAGCCGCTGCCAAGCACAAGAAGGCGCTGAATCCGTGGGTCGACTGCGGAATCGGCGCCCAGCTTTTTCCCCGTACCGACTGGGCCGCGGTAAGTTCGAACGTGATTTGGGACCTGGGGACGACGGCGGTGATTTCCGATCAGTCATCGCAAGACACCTGCCACAGCAGAAAAGCACACGTGGCGATGTACATCGGCGCCACCTACGCCAACCTGGCTGAGGAAACCGTGCAGGGCGACGGCACACACCTGCGAGCGATGCTCCAGGTCGCGGGCTGCGAGTCAGAGGTGCATGGCAGTGTGATCGCTGCGCTTCGCACTGACTTCGGCCAGTACCTGCGCACACCGGGCTACGCTGTCAAGTCTTCTTCGGAGAAGGCACAGGACTACTACAACCTGGTGCAAACGAACGTTGAAGGCCAGTACGCCCAACAGTGCCGGGCGGTTTGAGATTGCTCTAGCCTGAAGCGGATCAAGAAGACCTGTTGACTTGTTCAACAGGTCTTTTTCTTTGCGCATCGCGAACGTGCTCGCCGCCGAAGGTGCGGCGCAACGGCCGCATTCGAGTCACGCCGAGCACTCTGCGTCTTCGCCTCCCACCTTAGCGCCCTGCGGGGCAGGCCATGCGACACGCCGCGCTTTTTTTCCTCAGCATCTGTCTCTCGCAGCCTGCCTGCCCAGGCGCGCGCGCCGACACGCCCGAGGCCGGCGTCAGCTCGCTCGTGCAACAAGCCCGGGCCAACAATCTGGCGCGCGATCCCTATTGGCTCACGTTGTTGCATTACCGCACCAAAGCCTGGCGATTCGCCGGCGACCCGGTCAGCGAGATCACTTCCGCGGATTTCTTCTTGTCGCCCCAGGGGTCCACGGATCCAGATGCCGAGTTGGCAGCAACGCTGACGGGCCTGTTCAAGCCCGCCGGGCAAGACCCCGACGCCCACGCGCAGTGCCGATTCGTCGCGCGCCACCAGTGGCTGCGCAAGGCGCTGGACTGGGGCTCGCTGCGGCCGCCGGCCGTGTCATGCCCGGCCTATCTTGCATACACCAACAATCACAGGATCGAGTCGCTGAGCCTGGTGTTCGCCACCGGCTACCTCAGCAATCCCGCCTCGTTTTTCGGGCATATCCTGCTCAAGTTCAACACGCAGCGCAGCGCTGTTTCCAGCGCTCTTCTTGATCGCAGCGTGAATTTCGGAGCCGACGTCCCGGCCCATGAGAACGGCTTCAAGTACGTTTTCAACGGCCTGTTCGGCGGCTATCGAGCCAGCTTCTCGCACCACCAGTTCTATACCTTCAACCATGCCTATGCCGAAAACGAGTTGCGTGATCTGTGGGAGTACGTCCTCGACCTGAAGGACGACGAAGTCGATCAGCTCCTGGCGCATTCCTGGGAGCTCCTGGGTCGAAAGTACGTGTACTACTTTCTCAATGAGAATTGCGCCTACCACATGGCGGGGCTTCTCAACCTGGTGATCGAGCAGCCCTTGCTTCCGGCGCTTCCCTGGTCACTGCCTTCGGCGCTATTCGAGAAGATTGCGGCGGTTCAACGCAACGGTGTGCCGTTGGTCAAGCAGGTTCGCCGCATACCGTCACGCCAAAGTCGATTCCACGACGGATTCCTGGCGCTGGATGCGCAGGCCCAGGCTGTCGCAGGCAAGCTCGTTGACAACGAGGTGAACCTCGCTGACGCCGACTATGCGATGCTGCCCGAGCCGCGCAAGATTGCAGTCACCGACACATTGCTTGACTACTACGAATATCGAATCGTCACCGACCGACAGAGTGTTGCACTGCAAAGTGCCAAGCAGGAGGTGCTGATCGAGCGCGCGGGTCTGCGCGCGGTGGATTTGTCTGCCGGAGGGAATGCCGAGACGCCTTCGCAGCCCGCTGCGCCGCACGAAGGGACTTTGCCGTTCTTGTTCAGGGCCGGTCCGGTTCACAACAGCCAGTTCGGCACCGGGATGGAATTGCAGCTGCGGCCCGGAGACCACGATCGCCTGGCGCTGGATGTCGCGCGCGTCCCGGGTTCACACCTCACGATCCTCGACCTCAGGATGACTTATCGCGACGACACGCTGACGCTGCGAAGCCTCGACCTGCTGGCGATCGAAAACCCGAACCTGCCGGCGACGCGCCTTCCCGGCGACGCAGGCTGGGCCTGGAAATTCCGCACCGCGCTGGAAGACCACGATCTCGCGTGCAGCCAATGCAAGGTATGGAAGCTGGAAGGTGGGCTTGGCAAGGCGCTCCCGATGTCAAGCCATGGCGTGGCTTTGGGCATGCTCGATCTGGCCGTGCAGCAACGCTATCAGGATGGCGGATCCGTCGCATTCACGCCGCAGCTCGGGTTCATCTTCACGCCAAGTCCATACTGGAAATCACGCGGCACGATTGGCGTGCAGTCCGATCTGAACGGTGCCCGAGGCAGTGACCGCATCGTGCGCTGGGAAAACAGGTTCGGCAGCAGCCGCCACTGGGACCTTCGCCTGTCGTACGAGGAGCGCCGGGCGCGCGAGGTTCTTGCGGCGATCTCCATCTACCTGTAGTACCGCGACCCAGAGATTTCGAAACATGAAACCGCGTCTTCGGCCCGATGGCGTCGTTGCAAGCCTTGCGGGCCGCGCTGGGCCTGAGGCCCAGCCCCTCGCCTGGCGAGCGCAGTCCGCAGGGACTGCGTTCGTCCGGGCTCGGCCTCGCGATACCAGGAGGTATCGCTGCGGTTTGCGCCTAGCCCTCGAACCGAATCCATCGCTTTCATTTTGTTCCGAAACCTCTGGGCCGCGGTACTAGAGCCACGCATCGCATGCAACACTTTGAACCAGAATTCGCAATGCGCCAAGGCCGGCATTCGGGGCGGAATCTGGTGCTTCGCAAGCAACTGCGCCGAGCATCGCGGATGCTGTTGCGCGCCGTGGTCACGGTTCTGGTCGTCGCGCACTTGTGCAGTTGCAGCGGCGTGTTCTTTCAGCCCAAACGTACCTGGGTCCGAACCCCCACTGACATCGGGCTGCGCTACGAGGATGTGCGAATCAAAGCCGCCGATGGCTCGACGCTGAGTGCCTGGTTCCTGCCTGCACCGCAGAAGGCGAACGCGACGCTGCTGTTCCTGCACGGCAATGCCGAGAACATCAGCACGCACATCGCGGCGGTGCACTGGCTGCCGCCACGAGGCTTCAATGTGCTTCTGCTCGATTACCGCGGATACGGCGCCTCGGAGGGACAGCCTACAGTTGCAGGCGCGCAGCAGGACATCGACAGCGCGATGCGCTATCTGCTAGCGCGACGCGACATCGACCCCAGCCGCATCATCGTTCTCGCGCAGAGCCTGGGTGGCGCGCTCGGGCTGCACTACGTCGCGCATTCGGCCTATCGCGAGCAGATTCGCGGCGTGATCATTGACAGCGCCTTCATCGGCTACCGCGACATCGCCCGCGAAAAGCTGCAAAGGTCCTGGCTCACCTGGCTTTTCGCGGTGCCGCTCTCCCTCACCGTGACGGAAGACTTTCGCCCGATCGACGCTGCGCCGAAGATCGCGCCGATTCCACTGCTCTTGATTCATGGTGACAGGGATGTCGTGGTCCCGGTCCACCACAGCGAATGGCTCTACGACGCCGCGCAACAGCCGAAGGAGGTTTGGATCGTTCCAGGCGCGGGCCATATCCAGTCCCTCGGCCAGGCCGAGGTGCGCGAGCGGCTCGTCGCCTGGTTGCAGGTACAACTGGCGAAGTAGGTCGGCGGCTTCGGCGTGGTGCGGCAAGACTGACACGAGCATCAGCACAGCGGCGAGCGCCCGAATTGATGGCATGCGGTCTCGGGCGCGTCGGGCAAGCGAAGGCGGCCAGGCGCACGCGAGTCGCATCAAGGCGCTGCTGCCACGCTACCTGTGGCGAGCTTCGGCAGATGCGTCGCTACACTGCACAGCCATGAATGCACCTGCTCTTGCCGCCTCTGCGCACGTGACACTGGGCCGCAGCGAATTGCGAGTCACGCCGATCTGCCTGGGCACGATGACGTTCGGCGAGCAGGTCGATGCGGTCACGGCACACCGCATCCTGGACCGCGCACTGGAACTCGGCGTGAACTTCATTGACACGGCCGAGATGTACTCGGTGCCGACGCGTCGCGAAACCTATGGCGCAACGGAATCCATCATCGGCGAATGGCTGCAAGCGAGGCAGGGTGCGCGCCGCAACATCGTGCTCGCGAGCAAGCTTGCCGGCCCGGCGCGCGGCATGGACTGGGTGCGCGGCGGCAAGGCCAACGTCACGCCGGCCGACTTCGTGCAGGCCTGCGATGCTTCTCTTGTGCGCCTGAAGACCGATGTCATCGACCTGTACCAGATCCACTGGCCGATCCGAAACACACCGCTTTTCGGCGGCATCTACTTCGACCCGAACAAGGACGCCGACTTCACGAGCATTCGTGCCCAGCTCGAGGCGCTGGCCGGCCTCATCCGGGCGGGCAAGGTGCGGCACGTCGGCGTGTCCAACGAAACGCCGTGGGGCTTGAGCGAATTCGTGCGCCTGGCCGAGCAACATGGCCTGCCACGCATCGTGAGCCTGCAAAATCCTTACTCGCTCGTGAACCGGGTGGTCGACAACGGGCTCGATGAGATCCTGCACCGCAGCGGCGTGTCGCTGCTCGGTTATTCGCCGCTGGCGTTCGGCGTGCTGACGGGCAAGTACGACGCCAGGGGCTTTGAGCCCGACCCACAGGGCGGGCGCATCGCGCGCTTCGAATCGATGCGCAAGCAGCGCTGGGGCCGGCCCGAGACCCTGGCCGCGGCGCGCAAGTACAACGCCCTTGCAAGAGAACATGGCATGACGCCGGCGCGCCTGGCGCTCGCTTTTTGCTACGGCAACTGGCGCGTCGCGAGCACCATCATCGGCGTCACGACGCTGGAGCAGTTGGACGAAAACGTCGCCGCCTGGGGCACGCAATTGCCGCGCGAACTGCTCGACGCGATCGACGCATTGCGCTGGGCGCATCGCGATCCGGCGCAGTAGGCTGGTGTCAGGCGCAGCGCGGGCGCCGAGCGAACCGGGCGCGCCTTGCCCATCAGCGCGCCACGCCCATCAGCGCCTGCGGCAGCGCGGTCACGATGGCCGGAAATAGCGTGATCAGGGCCACGCCAAGCACCATGCAAAAGAAGAACGGCAGCGTGACGCGCGCGATCCAGCCGATCTCGCGCCCGGTCATGCCCTGCAGCACGAACAGGTTGAACCCCACCGGCGGCGTGATCTGCGCCATCTCGACCACGAGCACGATGAAGATGCCGAACCAGAGCGGGTCGATTCCGGCCTTGGTCACCGTCGGCATGATCACTCCCATCGTCAGCACGACCATCGAAATGCCATCGAGAAAGCAGCCGAGCACGATGTAGAAGAGCAGCAGCGCGAACAGCAACTGCCACTGCGTCAGTCCGAGCGTCGCAATCCATTCGGCCAGGTGCCGCGGCAGCCCAATGTAGCCCATGCTCAGCGTGAGGAAGGCGGCTCCGGCCAGGATCAGCGCGATCATGCAGTACAGCCTCGTGCCGCCGAGCAGCGACGCCTTGAACGTGCCCCAGTTCATCGAGCCCTGCAGCGCCGAGATCAGCAACGCGCCGACGACGCCGACGGCCGCGGCCTCGGTGGCGGTGGCGATGCCGGCGTAGATTGAGCCGAGCACCGCGCCGATCAGCAGCAGCACCGGGATCAGGTGTCGCACCTCGTGCACCTTCTGCATGAAGGCCATCGACGAGTCCGCTGCCGGCACCTGTTCCGGGTGGCGCGAGGCCCAGAGCACGATGTAGCCCGAAAACAACCCAGCCAGCATGATGCCGGGCAGGATCCCGGCCATGAAGAGTTGCGCGATCGAGACTTCGGCCGCGACGCCGTAGACGATCATGATGATCGAAGGCGGGATCAGCAGCCCGAGTGTGCCGGCACCGGCGAGCGAACCGATCGCGATCGCGTCAGGGTAGCCGCGGCGCGACAGCTCAGGCAGGCTCATCTTGCCGATCGTCGCGCAGGTCGCCGCGCTAGACCCCGAGACCGCGGCAAAGATCGCGCAGCCGACCACGTTCGTGTGCAACAGGCGCCCGGGCAGCGCTTGCATCCACGGCGCCAGGCCACGGAACAGGTCGCTCGACAAGCGCGTGCGGAACAGGATCTCGCCCATCCAGATGAAGAGCGGCAACGCGGTCAGCGTCCAGCTCGACGCCGCGCCCCAGATCGTCACCGCCATCGCGTCGCCTGCCGGGCGCGACGCGAACAGCTGCATGCCGATCCAGGCCACGCCCGCCAGCGACAGGCCGATCCAGACACCGCTGCCGAGGATCGCGAACAGCGCGACGATCAGCAGCGTGGTGATTGCGATGTCAGACACGGCGCCCCCAAGGCACCACGCGCCGGCTCGCGGCAGGGGCGCGAGCGACCAGGGGCGGCCCGGCGTCGCTCATTCGACGTGCGACATTTCGCTGCTCGCGGGCCGCACCCGCCGGC
>Ga0315268_10006138_pt1 | contig 12814 bp, 14 predicted proteins | sample C1_top_MG_FD_204535 | JGI IMG/M metagenome (GOLD analysis project Ga0315268, IMG submission 204535) | Sediment microbial communities from Yellowstone Lake, YNP, Wyoming, USA - C1_top | ecosystem: Environmental > Aquatic > Freshwater > Lake > Sediment | place: USA: Wyoming | collected 2017-08-01 | reverse complement strand
AAGGCCAACGCTCGAGGGTTTCGCAACTTCAACAACTATCGGGCAAGAATTCTGTTTCATTGTGGCAAGTTGGAAATGAGTTTAGGCTGATAGAAAATCACAGTGAATATGACGATGAACCAAAAAATGAAGCAGAATTTCCGTACAGCAAAAATTGTGTTGCGCCAAAACGGAACCGTGAAGAATGTTGTAGCGGTAAATGGTTGTTGTTACGGCAGAGACAACAACCCTGACAAAGGCGATTACTTCAAGTTCTGTGGAGAAAAATTCTGGACACTCGTCAGCGACGATGCCAATCTTTACATTGATCTAATAGGGCCTCTTGGTCATAAAGCCAAATTACGTAATGATGAATTTCAAACGGAATATGACAAGGCGACCAATCGCTTCACCAAACTATTCATTGAGGAATATTGCCTGCCTGATGGAAGTATTGATTGGGAGAAAATCGTTAAACTCAATTCTGCGGCAGATAAACCGGCAAAACCGCGTGTTACAAGAAAAACAAAGAAAGATTCGCCATGACCTGGGAAGTCGTCATCGGGCTGGAAGTGCACACGCAACTTTCGACCAGCAGCAAAATCTTTTCGGGCGCCTCCACGACCTATGGCGCCGAGCCGAACACCCAGGCGGACGCGGTGAGCATCGCGCTGCCCGGCGTGCTGCCGGTGCTGAACAAGGGCGCGGTGGAACGCGCGATCAAGTTCGGCCTCGCCGTCGGCGCGCACATCGCGCCGCGCTCGGTGTTCGCGCGCAAGAATTATTTTTATCCCGATCTGCCCAAGGGCTACCAGATCAGCCAGTTCGATCTGCCGGTGGTGGGGCAGGGCGCATTGACGGTACAGGTGGAACCGCTATCAGGTCCTTCGACAGGCTCAGGACAGGCCTACGAAAAAGTAGTGCGCATCACCCGCGCCCATCTGGAAGAGGATGCGGGCAAGTCCCTGCACGAGGATCATCACGGCATGACCGGCATCGACCTGAATCGCGCCGGAACACCGCTGCTGGAAATCGTTTCCGAGCCGGACATGAGTTCCGCTGCCGAAGCGGTGGCCTATGCCAAAGCCCTGCACTCGCTGGTGCGCTGGATCGGCATCTGCGACGGCAACATGCAGGAAGGCTCGTTCCGTTGCGATGCCAACGTGTCGGTGCGCCGTCCCGGCGCACCGCTGGGCACGCGCCGCGAAATCAAGAACCTCAATTCGTTCAAGTTCATGCAGCAGGCCATCGACTACGAAGTGCAATGGCAGATCGACACGCTGGAGAACGGCGGAACAATCCACCAGGCCACGGTATTGTTTGATTCGGATAAATGCGAGACGCGCGCGATGCGCAGCAAGGAAGAGGCGCACGACTACCGCTATTTCCCCGATCCCGATCTGTTGCCGCTGGATATTTCGCCCGCGATGCTGGAGCAAGTGCGCGCCACGTTGCCGGAGCTGCCGCAAGCCAAGCGCGCGCGCTACACCGGCGAGTACGCACTTTCTGCTTACGATGCCAGCATCCTCACCGCTTCGCGCGAAATGGCGGATTTTTTTGAGGCTGTCCTATACTGCGTTCCCGGCCAAGCCAAGATGTGCGCCAACTGGTTGATCGGCGAAGTCAGCGCGCAGCTGAATCGCGATGGGTTGGAAATTACGCAGTGCCCGATCACGCCGCAGCAACTAGGTGGCATACTCAAACGCATCTTGGATGGCACGATTTCCAACTCAGGTGCTAAATTGATATTTAGAACCATCTGGCTGTGGGATAAAGTTAGAAACAGTCCTCCGGAGAATCTGGTTGATTACATAATCAATCGCGATAGCCTGAAGCAGGTTTCCGATACCGGCGCGATTGAAAAGATCGTGGATGAGATCATCGCCGCCAACCCTGCCCAGGCGGCTGATTACCGCAGCGGCAAGGACAAGCTGTTCGGATTCTTCGTCGGTCTGGCGATGAAAGCCAGCAAGGGCAAGGCTAACCCCGCGCAGTTAAATGAGATTTTGAAACGCAAGCTGGGTGGATGGGAGTCCCGGTGATGAACCGGGGTTCGCAGTGCCGCCACAAGCTGCGCGCCGGGGATGAGAGAGGGGCAGGCGGAGCAGCGTGCGGACCGATCATGCAAACAACTCTGCTGCGCTGAAGTTTTTGCCTTGCGCATCTTTGCCGGAAACGATTGGGTCAGCCTGCAGCTTCCAGTTTATCGCCAGCGCCGGATCATCCCAGCGTATGCAGCGTTCGTGCTCCGGGAACCAGTAATCGGTGGTCTTGTACAAAAACTCTGCGGTCTCGGAAAGGACAAGGAAGCCGTGCGCGAAACCTTCCGGTATCCACAGCATGAGTTTGTTCTCGGCCGATAATTCCAGCGCGACGTGCTTCCCGAAAGCCGGTGAATTTTTCCGGATATCCACCGCAACATCAAGCACCGCGCCCTGCACCACGCGCACCAGTTTGCCCTGCGGATGCCGGATTTGATAGTGCAATCCGCGCAGCACGTTTTGAGCGGAACGCGAGTGGTTGTCCTGCACGAAGTCCGCATCGCGACCGGTCAGTTCGGCGAACCTGCGCCGGTTGAAACTTTCAAAAAAAAATCCGCGGTCGTCGCCGAATATTTTCGGTTCGATGATCAACAGATCGGGAATGGCGGTTTGAATGACTTTCATTCTGGCATGCCCTTTTCTTTGAGCACCTGCATCAAATAATCGCCATAGCCGCTCTTGAGCAAAGGTGCGGCAAGCCTCTCCAGTTGCGCGGCATCGACAAATCCCATGTGATAGGCGACCTCTTCCGGGCAGGCGATCTTGAGACCCTGGCGATGTTCGATGGTCTGGATGAACTGGCTGGCCTCGAGCAGTGATTCGTGCGTGCCGGTATCCAGCCAGGCATAGCCGCGCCCCATGATTTCGACGGACAAATGACTGCGCTCCAGATAGATGCGGTTGACGTCGGTGATTTCCAGTTCACCGCGCGGGGAGGGTTTGAGATCGGCAGCGATATCCGCGACGCTGTTGTCGTAAAAGTACAGGCCGGTCACGGCATAATTGGACTTGGGCCGCGATGGTTTTTCTTCCAGCGAGATGGCGCGCCCGTTCGCGTCGAACTCCACCACGCCATAACGCTCCGGGTCGCGCACATGGTAGGCGAACACTGTCGCGCCTGTTGTGCGCTGTGCCGCGTTCGCCAATTGATGCTGGAAGGTATGCCCGTAAAAGATGTTGTCGCCCAGCACCAGCGCGGAAGGGTGGTTGCCGATGAAATCGCGCCCGATGATGAAGGCCTGCGCCAGGCCTTCCGGCGAGGGTTGCACGGCGTATTGCAGATTCAGTCCCCACGCGCCGCCGTCGCCCATCAATTGCTGGAAGCGCGGCGTGTCCTGCGGCGTGGAGATGATCAGGATGTCGCGTATCCCCGCCAGCATCAGCGTGGACAGCGGATAGTAGATCATCGGCTTGTCGTAGATGGGCAACAGTTGCTTGGATATCGCCAGCGTCACCGGATGCAGGCGTGTGCCGGAACCGCCGGCAAGAATGATGCCTTTTCTGGCAAGCTGGCTCATGCGTAGATCCCTTTAATATATTTCATTCTAATGGCACCTCTAAAAATTCATTTTTTGTCATTTCGAGCCCATTCGACTTTGCTCAGGGCAGGCTCCGCGAGAAATCTTTATATCCCTTAAAATCAAGGAGCCGAAAAGATCGTCACGTCTCTGCGCTCCTCACGATGACAATAATTAAAGGTTCCCTCTAGATAATCCATCAGGATGAAAGTTTTTCTGCAGGAGCGCAACTTGTTGCGCGATGATTCCGTGTCGCCCGACAAGTCGGGCTCCCGCAAAAATCGAGCGTTCTAACGGATCGTTCGGGTTCATGATTTTGTCTCGCTGAATATTTTGTAAGTCAGAGCTATCCCTTCTTTCAGGCTTGTTTTTGCCTTCCATCCCAAACCCCGGATCTTGCTTACGTCCATCACCTTTCTCATCGTGCCATCCGGCCTGGAGGCATCCTGCACGAACTTGCCTTGGTAGCCGACCACACCGGCCACCGTTTCCGCCAGTTCGCGTATCGTCAGGTCTATACCCGTGCCTACATTGATCAACGGGCATTGCGATGGCGCGACCAGGGTGTTGTAGCGTTCATCATCCAGCGTGGCGAGGAACACCAGCGCGTTCGCCAGATCGTCCACGTAAAGGAATTCGCGCTTCGGTTTGCCGCTGCCCCAGAGCACCACCTCGTCCGCACCGGACATTTTCGCTTCGTGCATCTTGCGTATCAGCGCGGGCAGGACATGGGAGTTGTTCAGGTCATAGTTGTCGCCCGGCCCGTACAGATTGGTCGGCATCGCGGCCAGCCACTTTGTGCCGTACTGGCGGTTGTATGACCAGCACATCTCGATGCCGGCGATCTTCGCCAGCGCGTAAGGCCGGTTGGTCGCTTCCAGCGGGCCGGTGAGCAGGTATTCTTCCCTGATCGGTTGCGGGCAGTCGCGCGGGTAGATGCAGGAGCTGCCGAGAAAGATCATGCGTTTGACTTGCGTTCGATGCGCGGCTCGGCAGATATTGGCTTCGATCAGCAGGTTGCTCATCAGAAAATCCGCCGGGTAGCTGTTGTTGGCATGGATGCCGCCGACTTTGGCGGCGGCCAGAAACACCATTTCAGGACGCTCGTGCTCGAAGAATTTTTGCGTCGCGGCCGCATCTTCCAGATCCAGCCCGGCATGGGTGCGGGTCACCAGATTGGTATAACCTTGCTGTTGCAGTTCGCGCACGATCGCGCTGCCTGCCAGGCCGCGATGGCCTGCAATGTAGATTTTGCTGTTCTTGCCCATCGAGGTTTTGTCTATTCGTGGTAATCGTAAGCCGTGAAACCGTGCTTCTTCACCAGTTCGTCGCGCTCGGCGGACTTGAGGTCTTCACGCACCATTTCAGCCACCAGTTCGTGGAAGGTGATCCTGGTTGTCCAGCCGAGCTTTTGTTTCGCCTTGCTCGGGTCGCCCAGCAGGGTCTCGACTTCGGTGGGGCGGAAGTAGCGCGGATCGACCCGGACGATGCATTTACCCTCTCCCCCAGCCCCTCTCCCGCTTGCGGTGGAGGGGAGCAGGTAGCCTTTTTCGTCCACCCCTTTGCCTTTCCATTTGATGCTGATGCCCAGTTCACCTGCGGCCATTTCGACAAACTGGCGCACGCTGTACTGCACGCCTGTTGCGATGACGAAGTCTTCCGGATGATCCTGTTGCAGCATCAGCCATTGCATTTCGACGTAATCTTTCGCATGTCCCCAATCGCGCAGGGCATCAAGATTGCCGAGGTAGAGGCAATCCTGCAATCCGAGTTTGATGCGCGCCAGCGCGCGGGTGATTTTGCGCGTGACGAAGGTTTCGCCGCGAACCGGACTTTCATGATTGAACAGGATGCCGTTGCAGGCGTACATCCCGTAAGCCTCGCGGTAGTTGACGGTGATCCAGTAAGCATAAAGCTTGGCGACCGCATAAGGACTGCGCGGATAGAACGGGGTGGTTTCTTTTTGCGGCGTCTCCTGCACCAGCCCGTACAGTTCGGATGTGGATGCCTGGTAGAAGCGGGTCTTCTTTTCCAGCCCGAGGATGCGGATCGCCTCCAGGATGCGCAGTGTGCCGATGCCATCTGCATTGGCGGTGTATTCCGGGGTTTCAAACGATACTGCCACGTGGCTCATCGCCGCGAGGTTGTAAATTTCGTCCGGTTGCACCTGCTGGATGATGCGGATCAGGTTGGTGGAGTCGGTGAGGTCGCCATAGTGCAAAATGAAACTGGCTTTTTTGACGTGCGGGTCCTGGTAAAGATGATCGATACGATCGGTGTTGAACAAGGAGGAACGGCGCTTTACACCGTGGACGATGTAACCTTTTTTGAGTAATAACTCTGCAAGATAGGCGCCGTCCTGGCCGGTGATACCGGTGATCAATGCGACCTTGGGTCGCTGAGAACTGGGGGCTGCGGATTTGGGCATGTGTTGTCTCTTTAGGTTAAAGGTGCAAGGGGCAAGGTACAAGAACAGGCAAAAGGCTCAAGGTAAAAGGTACAGGAGAAAAACTACCGGCCTTGCCCCTTGTACCTTGCACCTTTGTTAGTGGAGCGCCCGATTGACTTTGCTCAGGTCTTCTTCGCCCAGCGAACCTGCTGCCTGTTTCAGGCGAAGTTCGCTGAGGAGGTAATTATATTGAGCCTGATACAGGTCTCGGCGGGTGGAAAAAAGCTGTTGCTGTGCATTCAGCACATCGAGGTTGGTGCGCACGCCGACTTCTTGTCCGAGCTTGCTGGCGTCCAGCACGCTTACACTGGATGCGAGCGCCTGTTGCAGCGCCTTGACCTGGGCAATACCGCTGACCACACCCAGATAGGCCTGGCGGGTTTGCTGCTCGACGGTGCGGCGTGCATTTTCCAGTTCCTGTCTGGCGCGTTCGCGGTTGGCTTCCGCTTCGCGCCATTTTGAATTGACCGCACCACCCTCGAACAACGGCATATTCAATTGCAAGCCTATGCTCTTGCTGGTGGTATCGCTGGCCATGCTTCCGCCCACGCTGTTTGTTGAATAGTTTGCCACCAGATCCACGGTTGGGTAATGACCGCCGCGACTGCGCGCCACTTCCTTGTCGGCGATCTCGGCGGCGGCTTGCGCGATGGCAAGCTGCAAACTATTCAACTGCGCCTCGTTCACCCACTTCTCCATGTCGGCGGGCTGCGGCAATTCCAGTTTGAGTTCTTTGCCAAGAGGAGCGAGGTCGCCCGGCTTTGCATTGACCAGTTGTTGCAGGACGTTGCGTTTGATTTCCAGATTGTTCTGCGCGGCGATCTGCTGCGCGCCGGTCAGGTCATAACGCGCTTGCGCTTCCAGAGTGTCGGTGATGGTGGCGCTGCCTACCTCGAAGTTGCGCTTCGCTTGATCGAGCTGTTCGGAGATGGCGGTCTTTTGCGCCCCGGCAAGCGCCACGCTATCCTGCGCGATCAGCACGTCAAAGTAGGCTTGCGCGACGCGCACGATCAAATCCTGCTCGGCGATCTTGAGCTGTATCCCGGCTTGTTCGGCCTGCAATTGGGACTCGCTATAGGCCTGCCAGTTTTGCTGGCGGAACAATGGCTGCACCAGCGTTATCCCATAACCATTGCTGTTATAGCGATAGTCGCCGCTCAACACCGAAAGCGGAGGCCCCAGATAATTTACGTTCTGTCCGTTGGACGTGGTGTTTGCACTAAGATTGATTGAAGGCATCAACAATGAACGGCCTTGCGGCAATTTTTCCTGGCCGGCTTGCTGCGTGGCGCGTGCGGCGGCAAACACCGGGTCGTTCGCCTGCGCGGCATGGAAAGTTTCCAGCAGGTCGGCAGCCTGAGCCCAGCCGCTTGCGGCCAGCAATGTTGCCAGGAAAAGTGGTTTCAGTTTCATCAATTTTGCATAACCAATATATTAGAAGTTGCTAATATACCTCCAGCCGCCGCATCGCGCAATCCCGAGCCGAATGCTCAGAATACGAACCGTTCGGGTTGCAGCGCATTTTGCAGCGGCGCGACGCAGGTTTCCATGATGTTAACGGTCTCAAAGGTGTCCGCTGCGACGCGGGTGATCAGCCTGGCTTCCATCACCGGCGCGTCGCCGACGATAGCAAACAGCCGTCCGCCAACATTCAGGCGGCTCTGGAATATTGCCGGCAACACCGGCGTCGATCCGGTCAGCACGATGACATCGTAGCTCGTGCCCCTCCAGCCGCGCGCTGCATCGCCGATCTCCAGCGTAACGTTTTCGTGACGATAGGCGTGCAGGTGCTGCCCGGCAATCGCACTCAGTTCCGGCGCGATCTCGACCGAGGTCACATGCCCCGCCAGCACAGAGAGCAGCGCGGTCAGATAGCCGCTTCCGGTACCCACCTCCAGCACCTTGTCGCTTTTGCCAAGGTGCAGTTCCTGCACCGTGCGCGCCTCCAGCTTGGGTTGCCACATGGATGCGCCATAGCCCAGCGGGATCTCCATATCCATGAATGCCATTTCGCGCATGTCTTTCGGCACATAATGTTCGCGGCGAACGTGCTTGAGCAACTCCAGGATCCGTCCTTCCAGAACTTCGCATGGACGTATCTGCTGCTCTATCATGTTGAAGCGTGCCTGTTCCATATCCAGCATTCCCCCTCCCATCGGTGCCGAGCTAAAAGTTTTTCTGAAAAACGGCCAACATTACCGGGTATTCAGCAACGCAGTATAGCAAGACCTACCCCATGGCTCAATCACGCCTTGTTTGGCTTGCTTTTCGCCAGCCTTTCCATTACCTTGCGGGCTTCGCTAGGGGTCTTCGCCGGCATTTCAAAAAGGCGGAGTGAGATACACCCTTTGAACCTGTACGGGTAATGCCGTCGTAGGGAAGCATCTACCCGATGCTTCCCGAATTTTTAGGAGCATCGCATGAACGCCAATCCCCAGTTCTTAGCGCCAAAGTTTGCCTCCCCAGGGTTTAACGCCCCCGGGTTTAACGCCAAGACCGCGCACGTCGATGCGGCGGCGGTCAAGCCGTTGCCGAATTCGCGCAAGGTCTATGTGCGGGGCAGCCGCCCCGATCTGCTAGTGCCGATGCGCGAGATCTCCCAGGCTGAAACTCCCGCCAGCATGGGTGCGGAAAGCAATCCGCCGATCTATGTGTACGACTGTTCCGGCCCTTACACCGACCCGGCGGTAAAGATCGACATCCGTTCCGGCCTGGCTGCGTTGCGCGAAGGCTGGATAGCCGAGCGCGGCGACACCGAAACGCTGGGCAAGCTCACTTCCGAATATGGGCAGCAGCGCCTGAACGATCCGGAACTGGCGGAGATGCGCTTCAATTTGCGCCGCGCCCCACGCAAGGCCAGGGCGGGCAAGAACGTCACGCAGATGCACTATGCCCGCGCCGGCGTCATCACGCCGGAGATGGAATACATCGCCATCCGGGAGAACCAGCGCCGCGAGGGACTCTCCGAGATGATGCTGAAACAGCATCCCGGCGAAAACTTCGGCGCGTCCATGCCCAAACAGATTACGCCGGAATTCGTGCGCAGCGAAGTAGCTGCCGGCCGAGCCATCATCCCGCTCAACATCAATCATCCCGAAGCCGAGCCGATGATCATCGGGCGCAATTTTCTGGTGAAGATCAACGCCAATATCGGCAACTCCGCGCTCGGCTCAAGCATCCAGGAAGAAGTGGAAAAGATGACCTGGGCGATCCGCTGGGGCGGCGACACGGTGATGGACCTGTCCACCGGCAAGAATATCCACGAGACCCGCGAATGGATCATCCGCAATTCGCCTGTACCCATCGGCACCGTGCCGATCTATCAGGCGCTGGAAAAGGTGAACGGCAAGGCCGAAGACCTGACCTGGGAAATCTTCAGGGATACATTGATCGAGCAGGCCGAGCAGGGCGTGGACTATTTCACGATCCATGCCGGTGTGCTGCTGCGCTATGTGCCGATGACCGCAAAACGCATGACCGGCATCGTGTCGCGCGGCGGCTCCATCATGGCGAAGTGGTGCCTGGCGCATCACAGGGAAAGTTTCCTCTACACTCACTTCGAGGATATCTGCGAGATCATGAAGGCCTACGACGTGAGCTTCTCGCTCGGCGACGGTCTGCGTCCCGGTTCGATCTATGACGCCAACGATGAGGCGCAACTGGGTGAATTGAAAACTCTGGGCGAACTCACACAGGTCGCGTGGAAGCATGACGTGCAGGTGATGATCGAGGGCCCCGGCCATGTGCCGATGCACCTGATCAAGGAGAACATGGACCTGCAATTGAAGTGGTGCCACGAGGCGCCGTTCTACACGCTCGGCCCGCTGACGATGGACATCGCGCCCGGCTACGACCACATCACCTCGGCGATCGGCGCCGCGATGATAGGCTGGTTTGGCACCGCGATGCTGTGCTACGTCACGCCCAAGGAACACCTCGGCCTGCCCGACAAGGACGATGTAAAGGAAGGCATCATCACCTACAAGATCGCCGCGCATGCCGCCGATCTGGCCAAGGGTCATCCCGGCGCGCAGATCCGCGACAACGCGCTGTCCAAGGCGCGTTTCGAATTCCGCTGGGACGACCAGTTCAATCTCGGCCTGGATCCGGACAAGGCGCGCGAATTCCACGACGAGACCCTGCCCAAGGAATCCGCGAAGGTCGCGCATTTCTGCTCGATGTGCGGCCCGCATTTCTGCTCGATGAAGATCTCGCAGGACGTGCGGGAATTTGCGGCGAAAGAAGGTGTTTCCGAACAGGAAGCGCTGGAAAAGGGGATGGAGGTAAAATCTGTCGAGTTCGTAAAGAAGGGCGCGGAGATATACAGTAAGGCATAGCTTGCAGAACTGCACCTCACCCTATCAACCACTGATGTTCAACATAGGTAAAGGAGAAAATCATGGCAACAGACAGCGTTTATCGCATCACCGAACTGGTCGGAACCAGCAAAAAATCCTGGGAGGATGCCGCCGCTAACGCGGTCAACGCCGCTTCAAAAACCTTGCGAGACCTGAGGGTTGCCGAAGTAATCAAATTGGACATGGTGGTCGAGGATGGCAAAGTGGGTGCTTACCGGGCAAGAGTAGCCTTGTCTTTCAAGTACGATCCTAAAAAATAATCAATCCGGGAAATAAAGAATCCAGCTTGCCGACTGTGCGCTGCCGGGCATGGCCGGAAAACTTTATTCGCAAGACTTTCTGCACCATATGCTTTCCGCATCTTTGCTCGATGAAGATCTCGCAGGTCGTGCGCGACTTTGCGGCAAAGGAAAGAATTAATGAAACTGCCGTGCTAGGCAAAGGCATGGAACTGAAGGCAGCGGAGTTTGTGGAGCAGGGCGGGAACATTCACTGCAAGGCTTGAAGAAAGCGTAGACTAACCCAGAGGTGAAAAATGACTGACCCAAGAGAACAACCCGCATATTCCGTTAGCGAAGCGGCATCTTATTTGGGAATGCCAGCGGCTACGTTGCGCTCATGGGTATTGGGCCGCACATACCAGACAACCGAAGGCGCGCAACTCTTCCAGCCGCTGGTTGACGTTGCTGACAAAAAACATCGCCGCCTATCCTTCTACAATCTTGTTGAAGCATTCACGCTCAATGCCATGCGCCGCACCAATCACCGTGTCTCGATGCCCAGCATCCGCAAAGCGCTCAATTACGTCAAGCGCCGCTTGGGCGAGCCGCGCCCGTTGCTGACGGAAAAATTTCTTACCGATGGCATTGACCTGTTTCTGGATAAGTATGGTTCACTTGTGACCGTCTCTAGGGACGGGCAATTGGCAATACGCGCGATCATGATGGATTCGCTCAAACACATACTCCGCGACAACAAGGGAATGCCCCAGAAACTTTATCTTTTCGCTCCCCCCTCTGCCGGATTAACCAAGACCGCCGTTGTGATTGACCCACGCATTGCCTTCGGCAACCCGGTTGTGGACGGCACGGGCGTTTCGACGGCCATCCTTGCCCAGCGATACAAGGCGGGCGATTCCATAGACGAACTTGCCGAAGATTTCGGACTGACCCGCCATGCCATCGAAGAAGCAATCCGGTACGAAGTTATCCCGCTACGAAAAGCGGCTTAAGGCATGCGCTTTTTTCCTCGACCGCAACCTTGGCAGAAAATGGGTTGCGGAAGCATTGCGCGAAGCCGGTGCCCGAGTGGAAGTTCACGATGACCATTTCGCACAGGATGTCCCGGATGAAGAATGGCTGGCCTTTTGCGGCGCGCACAACTGGATTGTGCTGACACTGGACTACCGTATCCGCTACCGCTTCAGCGAACTCGACTCCCTCAAGCGCAACAAGACCAAAGCATTCCTGATAGCAAGAGCCGGACAAATGAACCGGGCAGAACTCAGCGCCTTGCTGGTTCGGTGCTTGCCCAAGCTCGTTGCCCTATCCTTGCAAACACCTGCCCCGTTCGCTTATCGCGTCAGCCTATCGGGCGGCTTAACCCAACTACCGCTCCACCGCAGCTGACCGGGCGATGCATTGTTTGCGCCTTTCCCCCTTGCATCGCGATGTGTAGAATGGGGTATTCGATATCCACCCGATTTGTGCAATGGAATAGAGCAACAACCTAAATGGTAAAAAAGAAAAATTCATCTGCATTACAAGGCTATCCACGTGAGGCAGACCAAATACTGGCAGCGCATTCACTGTTTCCACGGTTTTCGCCCAAAATGTCAGCAGATGTTCTTGGTAAGGCTATAGACAGTGCCTTTGCACGCTGCGTTAGCAATAAACAAGGGAAGCTGAAGCCCGTAGCAGACTCGCCGGAGAAGCTTGTGACCGAGTGTCTTCGGCATCTAAAGGAGCGTAGCGATCCCATACTAAGTCCCTCATTTGTCAGTCAGCTTGAAGTCGGCGATTTGTTTGAGTTGGATGCTGTCAGCCACGAAATGCAACGCCATCGCATGACCATAGGTGTTTTTTACCAATTCTTGATTCTTGAGTTGATGCGGCAAAACGGTTGGCAGGTTTTCGATGGTTCCAGAGAAGGCGACATCGTTGCCGATGTCGACACGCCGGGATTCAGCAAGGGACTACGCCTTTACATGTCGGTCAAGAAATCAAAAGACACCGTAGGTGGTCAAGATGTAAGTGGCGTAATTCGCCGACTTGAAAGTCTGGCCAAGGAGGAGAAAAATTTGACGCGTCCATATCTTTGCGTACTCTGTGTTGCAACCCCGGCTAACAGTTTGTTGAAATTCACCTCAATTTTTAGGGGCGGCAGTGAGACACGATAAATTTTCAAGCTAAACACTTCGATCTATATGGAAACCGTTGTTCATATGCCTTCATGCTTGCGTTTTTTGCC
>Ga0315268_10006137_pt1 | contig 12815 bp, 8 predicted proteins | sample C1_top_MG_FD_204535 | JGI IMG/M metagenome (GOLD analysis project Ga0315268, IMG submission 204535) | Sediment microbial communities from Yellowstone Lake, YNP, Wyoming, USA - C1_top | ecosystem: Environmental > Aquatic > Freshwater > Lake > Sediment | place: USA: Wyoming | collected 2017-08-01 | reverse complement strand
CGGCCAGCCGCCCGGCGTGACTTTTGGGGCAGTGGTGCCCAAAGGCCGTTACCTGAATGTCTCGCTCTTGCCGCAAAACCGGCTGGCAGATGCCATCCCGAACTTTTACAAGACCCAGGCTCAGGCGCTCGGACGATTCTTTACTGCTCAACCGCCAAGTTTGTGCAGTTGTAGCGCACGCATCAATGTGCATCCGGCCAAAACATATTTCGGCGACCGGTGGGTTGCGGTTGGCGATGCGGCAATCTCGCGTCTGTACAAGGACGGTATTCACTCGGCGTTTCTCGCCACTCGAACGGCCATGCGTGCGGCGATTGAAGAAGGTATCGCAAAAGACGACTTTAAGCGTGGGTATGCGCCGTTTTGCAAGAGGCTGGCACAGGATAACTGGTACGGCGAATTGCTGTTCAAGGTCTCGATGCTGGCCATGCGCACGCCATACTTTGCTAGGGCCGTCATCGAGTGCGTGCGCGCCGAGTCCAGCTTGGACTTGCGCCAACGGATTTACTCGCGGGTATTGTGGGGCATGTTGACGGGCGATGATTCTTACCGCGATCTGTTCTGGTTGTGCCTCAAGCCTAGAGGCTGGTTCCGGATGGCCTACCAGTTGTCGCAGGTCGTCAAGGCTGGCCCGTTGACTATGGACCGCTGACCATCACGGCAATTCCCTTCGTTTTTTGAGATTCCCAGTTGATCGGAAACCCAGCGGATTTTTTGCTCTTCTGTGGGCGTCATGTTATACTGTCCCCTCGTTCGCCTCGTGTTGCGAACTGATAACCGAGTGACTGATGACTGATTGACTAGAAGACGGATAACTGGAACCATTCTCTGTGTTTGTTCGGGTAACTATTGCCGCAGCCCTATAGCCGAAGGACTGTTGCGACGTGAAATTGAGCGCAATGGCTCGGCCGGTCAAATCATCGTGCGCTCGGCAGGGACCGCGAATGTTTACGAAGGTGAGCCGCCCGCACCGCTAGTGGTGCAGGTCGTGACCGAACGCGGCGGACATCTGAATGGGTATCTTCCGCATCAGGCCACGCGCGAAGAAATCGAGCGGGCCGATCTCATCCTGGCGATGGCGCAGGAGCATTCGGATTACATCTCAAGGAACTATCCAGAGGCCGCGCCGCGCACGATGCTGCTTTCGCAGGCGGTTGGCCGGAGCGCCGATGTGCACGATCCTGGCGCGCAAGAACTTGGCCTGCTGCGCGAGTGCGCCGATCTCATCGAGGGTTATATCACGCGCGGCTATGACGAGATTGTGCAGCGGGCGATGGGCAGGTGATGTCGTTGTCAGCGATGGTTTGACATTTGTGCATCAGCGTGTCAAGATTGATCCGGCAAGCGGAGGTATGCTCCCGGTTGCAGCGATCGCGTAAGCCGACGGTAATTTGACAGGCGGCAGTGTTATATTATCCCGCCGAGCGCGTATGGATAATTACCATCCTTCAACGAGGGACTCGATGCGCAAAAGGCTCTTGATACTGGTCATGCTCGGTCTTGCAACACTTGTTTTTGTTGTAGCGCTTCCCGTGGGGACTTTGTCGGCGTTTGGGCGATGCAACTCGGATGATGACGAGTGGTGGAGCCCGAACTGCCGGTTGCTCAATCTTCGGTTGCTCGCGCCTGTTCCGACGCCCGTGCCTATCCCTATCACTGCGACGGATGGTATCTTGCCGTTCACCTATGGTTACGTGGTGACGGGGCCGGTGGCGGTGTATGCCAATCCTGCCGATCCGGGCCGGGGTGCTCCGCCCTTGAAGACCATTAACCGCGGCTATGTATGGGTGCGTCTTGAGGGCAAAGTGGTTCAAAACGACCAGTTGTGGTATCTCACAGATACCGGCGGTTACTTGCCGGCCTCCGTTGTCGCGATCTACAAACCTTCTTCATTTCACGGCATCATGCCGAGCGCCCAGCCGGTCGTTCCATTCGCCTGGGTGTTGCAGCGTGTTCAGACCTCGCCCGAGCCCGGCGCTCAACCGGACGCGAACTCGGTCCAGTTTAAACGCTACGACCTGGTAAACATTTTTGAGCAACGCGAAGTGAATGGCAAAGTCTGGTATCGCGTCGGCAACAATCACTGGCTTATTCAAACGACCCTGGCCATCGTCGAACCGAAGCCGAGGCCGCCGGAAGTCGGCCCAGGCGACAAGTGGATTGAGATAGGTCTGTTCGAGCAGACGCTGGCGGCTTATGAAGGCGACCGGATGGTGTATGCCACGCTCGTCTCCAGCGGCTTGCCTCAATGGAGCACAGTCAAGGGCATCTATCGCATCCATACCAAGATTGCCTGGGGGCCGATGGTTGGTCGAGAAGGCCAACCCGACTTTTATTCATTGGAGGGCGTGCCGTGGTCCATGTACTTTTTCCAGGATTACGCGTTGCACGGAGCGTACTGGCACGATGGATTCGGCTGGCAGCACAGTCACGGCTGTGTGAATCTTGCGCCGGCAGATGCCAAGTGGCTGTATGACTGGACGACGCCCGTTACGCTAGCTACCCGGGGAAGCAAGCTTGCCACCAAAGCCGAGCCGGGCACGTGGGTGTGGGTGCACGATTGAACAAGGCTCGAGTCTAGGAGGCCAGCGATGCAACACATTGATGGCAAATTCAAATCGAGCGATGGGCTGGAACTTTACTGTCGGGCCTGGAAGCCTGATAGCGAACCGAAAGCCGTATTTGCCGTCGTTCACGGCTATGGCGAGCATAGTGGCCGCTATCTGAACCCGGTCAACTATTTCGTGCCGCGCGGCCTGGCGCTCTATGCTTATGACCTGCGCGGGCACGGCAAGTCGCCGGGTCAGCGCGGGCACATTAACAAATTTGGCGAATACCTGGCCGACACCGATGCGTTTCTCAAGTTTGTGCGCTCACAGGAGCCGGGTCGCCAAGTGTTCCTGCTCGGTCACAGCCTGGGCGGGTTGATTGTCGCCGCCTACGCCGAGGATCATTCCAGCGAGCTGCCGGGCTTGATCATGTCATCGGCTTTCCTGCGACTCAAGATGCCTGTGCCCGGCTGGAAGCTATTGATGGGCCGGGTGCTGTCCAGTCTCGCTCCGGCCTCTTCAATGCCCAACGATCTGCCTGCCCATCTTCTTTCACACGACCCGGCGATTGGCGTGTACGACAACGATCCATGGAACCATCACGTTTTCACCGCGCGTTGGTCAACTGAAGTGATGGCCGCACAGTTGCAGGCACTCAACCGCGCCGGGCAGATCAAAACTCCTGTGCTGGTAATGTACGCAGGCGATGACCAGATTGCCGATCCAGAAGGAAGCGCATTCTTTTTTCAGCGCCTTGCCGTGGCCGATAAAACCGAACATCGTTATAACGGTTACTATCACGAGATTTTCAACGAGACCGGCAAGGAGGCCGTGTTCAAAGACTTGGAGGCCTGGCTGGCAGGCCGCGTCTAGCCCACAAAAAACCGGCACATGGAAATTCCTTCATGTGCCGGTTTCGTCTCACGTTAGTTTCTGTTCATCCCCGGTCGAGGCCGGGTGATTGTCCGTTGGTTCCGCCCAAGGAGCGGTTTGCTCAATCGCTCTCGGTTCGGGCGAGCCGAACATCATGGCGCCCAGGCGCCGCTCGACGCGGCGGAAGCGCGAGCGAACACCGGCCGCGACATATCGCAATCCATCAACCGTCCGCCGCCACGCTGGCACAGGCGGCTTGGGCACACCCCATTGAATCACTGCCGCAGCCCACGTCAAACCTGCGCCAAAACCCACCATGACGACGTGATCGCCCGGCTTGATGCGTCCACACTCCACCGCTTCGCACAACGCAATCGGGATCGAAGCCCCCGATGTATTGCCGTATTTGTCGAGATTGACAAAGAATTTTTCCATCGGCATTTCGAGCGCGCGAGCGGCGGCCTGAATGATGCGCATATTGGCCTGATGCGGGATAAACAGATCAACGTCTTCTAGCGTCAGCCCGGCATCGGCCACAACCTGTCGAGCAGCCTTGTCCATTACGCGCGTCGCAAAGCGGAACACTTCGCGCCCGTTCATTTTGATATAGTGCTGACCGGTTGCCACCGTGTCGAGCGTAGGCGGCTGGCGACTGCCGCCCGCGGGCAGTATCAACAACTCGCCACCGGAGCCGTCGGCGCGGATGAGCGTCGAAAGCACGCCGCCCGGAGCGTCGCCGCCTTCCAAGACCACTGCGCCTGCGCCATCGCCGAACAATACGCATGTCTCGCGGTCGTGCCAATTGACAATTCGAGACAGGGTCTCTGCGCCGATCACCAGCACATGATTGTACACGCCGCTGGCGATGGAGTGCGATCCCATCGCCAGGCCATACATGAACCCGGAGCAGCCCGCCGAAAGATCAAAGGCCCCTGCGTTTTCTGCGCCAAGCATATCCTGCACTAGGCACGCCGTCGCAGGGAAACTGTATTCCGGGGTAACGGTTGCAATGATGATCAGGTCAAGCTCTTCTGGCGCGACGCCCGCCATCTCCAATGCGCCTTTGGCGGCGGCAAAAGACATGGTCGCTGTTGTCTCTTTGAGTGAGGCGGCGATGCGTCGCTCGCGGATGCCCGTGCGTGAGACGATCCATTCGTCGTTCGTATCCACGGTTCGAGACAGATCTTCGTTTGTGACGACTTTGGCCGGCACGTATTTGCCCCAACCGGCAACATGTGCATAACGGATAGCCCTTCGTTCAGCCACGTTCACTCCAATCTAAGACGTGAAATGTCAAACGTGAAATCTGCGTCTCACGTTTTACGTTTCACGAGACGATGGCTTATTCGGTGTACGCCCCAAAGATCAAGCAGGCGTTATGCCCGCCAAACCCAAACGAATTGGACATGGCGGTCTTGATGGGCGCGTGACGGGCAACGTTGGGGACATAGTCGAGGTCGCACACTGGGTCAGGCGTCTCATAATTTATAGTAGGTGGAATGATGCCGGTCTGCAATGCTTTGACGCACGCGATGGCCTCTAATGCACCTGCGCCGCCGAGCAGGTGGCCAGTCATAGACTTGGTCGAGCTGATGGGCAGCTTGTAAGCAGCCTCGCCGAACACTCGCTTGATCGCGGCGGTCTCGCTCTTGTCGTTGAGCACGGTCGAAGTGCCATGTGCGTTGAGATAGTCAATCTCCCCCGGCTTGAGACCTGATTGAGCTATCGCCGCGCGCATCGCTAGCATCGCGCCTTCGCCCGTCTCGTCTGGTGCGGTGATGTGAAAGGCATCTGCCGACGCGCCATAGCCCAGCACCTCGGCATAAATGCACGCGCCTCGTGCTTTAGCGTGTTCGAGGCTTTCTAGCACAAGTATTGCGCCGCCTTCACCTGGCACGAACCCGTCGCGGTTCAGGTCGAATGGGCGTGATGCCTTTTGCGGCGCGTCGTTGCGCTTGCTGATGGCATTCATCACATTGAACCCAGCCAGAGCCAGCGGGACAAGTCCGGCTTCTGCGCCCCCGGCCACAATGACGTCGGCCGCGCCGCGCCGGATCATCTCGGTCGCTTCACCCATAGCGTTTGCGCTGCTGGCGCAGGCGGTGACAATCGCCATATTTGGACCTTTGAGTCTGTACTGAATGGCGATCTGACCCGGCGTAGTGTCCGGCAGCATCATTGGAACCAGGAAGGGACTGACACGGTCGGGGCCTTTGGCGCGCATCACTTCGGCCTCGGACAAGAGAGTGCCGATGCCGCCGATGCCGCTGCCGATGACACAGCCGATCCGTGGAGCGTTCTCCGGTGTAACTTGCAGTTGAGCGTCGGCAATCGCCTGACCGGCGGAGGCGACGGCGAACTGGGTAAAGCGATCCATGCGCCGCGCGTCTTTGCGCCCAAAGAGCGCCACTGGATCAAACCCTTTGACCTCTGCCGCGAACTGACTTTCCAGGGCTGACGGGTCGAACAGAGTGATCGGGCCGACGCCAGAGCGGCCCGAGATCAACGACTGCCACATCGCCTCTACGTCGTTGCCGACTGGCGTAATAGCTCCCATGCCTGTGATGACTACTCGAGTACCCACGCGTCTTCTCCTCTGGTTGATGTCGCTACCTATAACACTTTTTTATGAACAAAGATGCGCGCCATTGACAGAACTTGCATTACTGACTATAATACTCGTTTGCGCTTGAAAAAGTGAAACAGAGACCACAAATATACTGGACGTACCGAATCGTGAAGGGGATGATCAATCCCCTTGTTGTGTTTGCGTGGAGGAGTAGTAATGAGTCGAATGCTCAAGGCTAAATCGTATGCACGGATCCCCGACGTTTACGACCTGCCGGGATTAATCGAAGTCCAGATCAGATCGTTCAAGTGGTTTATTGACGAGGGCCTCAAAGACCTCTTTGACGAAATCTCGCCGATTGAAAGCTTTAACGGCACACTCAGCCTTCACTTTCCTAGCTCCAAGCCGGAAGGCCAGCAATTCCGCTTGAGCTATCGTTTTGAAGAACCCAAATATCTTCAGAAAGAGTGCCTTGAACGTGACCTGACCTTTGCCAAGCCGCTTCACGTGAAGGTTGTGCTGCTCAATCGCGAAACGGGCGAGAACGTCGAGTCCGAAATCTTTATGGGCGACCTGCCCTGGATGACGGAGAACGGCACGTTCATCATCAATGGCACAGAGCGCGTCGTCGTTTCACAGCTCATCCGCTCGCCCGGCGTTTACTTTGACGCCGATGAAGACCCCTCGACGGGCAGACTGCTGGCGCAGGCCAAGCTCATTCCTGACCGTGGCGCGTGGATGGAGTTCGAGACGCGCAAGAGTGATTACTTGACGGTCAAGTTCAACCGCAAGCGCACGATTCCCGTGACGATTCTTTTGCGCGCCATGTCGGCCGTGGACGATGGCCTGGCAGCCTCGGTGAAAGCTGCGTGGGATAAAGATGTGCCGCCGGTTTTGACGACCGGCTCTGATGAAGAGTTGATGGATCTGTTCAAGGAAGTGGACACGAACCCCGACCATCGCTATGTCGAGGCCACCATTCGCCAGGAGCCGGACTGGCACGGCAAGGACCGCACCGTCGCCGAGGAAGCATTGCTCGAATTCTACAAGCGCATGCGCCCCGGCGATCCGCCCACACTGGATAACGCGCGCGAGTATCTTGTCTCGCAGTTGTTCGATCAGCGCCGCTATGACCTGGAGCGTGTGGGCCGCTACAAGTTGAATCAGCGCTTGAGGCTCGACGAGTTCATCCCGCGCACGCATCGCACCATTACGCGTTACGATGTGGTCAAGCTGGTCGAGACGATGATTCGCATCAACAACGGCATGGATTCGCCGGATGACATTGACCACCTGGGCAATCGCCGCGTCAAGACCGTGGGCGAGTTGATTCAGAACAAGTTGCGCGTCGGTTTGCGCCGGATGGAGCGCGTCGTCAAGGAGCGCATGAGCATCCGCGAAAGCGATTCGCTCACCCCCGTGACGCTCATCAACATTCGGCCGGTTGTGGCCGCCGTGCGCGAGTTCTTTGGCTCCAGCCAGTTGAGCCAGTTCATGGATCAAACCAATCCGCTGGCTGAACTGACGCACAAGCGCACGCTTTCGGCGCTCGGCCCTGGCGGCCTGCGGCGCGAGCGCGCGGGCTTTGACGTGCGCGACGTTCACCACAGCCACTATGGCCGGATCTGCCCGATTGAGACGCCGGAAGGTCCGAATATTGGCTTGATTGGCCGCCTCGCCAGTTACGGCAAGGTGAACGATTATGGCTTTATCGAGACGCCGTATCGCAAGGTCACGCGCGAAGCGCCGAATAAGGCCGACATACTCGTGGGCCATATCTTGCGCGACGACGTGACTGATCCGAACAAGAATGAGATCGTCGCGACCAAAGGCACCGAGATCACGCCGGAACTTGCAAAAAAGATTGCCAAGCTACCGCTTGAAATGATTAAGGTCAAGCCAACCGTCACCGACGAGATCCTTTATCTCCCGGCAGATACCGAAGACCGCTACACGGTCGCTCAGGCGAATGCCGAGTTGGACGACAAGGGTCACTTTGTCCAGGCGCGCGTGTCGGTGCGGCGCAATCAAAAATTCCTGATGCGCCCGGCGGACGAAATTGACTATATGGATGTTTCGCCCAAGCAAATCGTGGGCATCAGCGCCGCGCTCATCCCATTCCTTGAGCACGACGATGCGAACCGCGCGTTGATGGGTTCGAACATGCAGCGCCAGGCCGTGCCGCTCATCCAGCCAGAGATTCCGCTCGTGGCAACGGGTATGGAGTGGCAAGCGGCTGTTGACTCGGGCCAGGTGGTTATCGCCGAAGAAGACTGCGCAGTCATCAGCGTCACTGGCAAGCAGGTCGAAGTCCAGACCCACGCGGGCAAGAAAAAGATCTACAAGATGCGCAAGTACAACCGCTCGAACCAGAGCACTTGCGTTGACCAGCGGCCTATCGTCCGCAAAGGACAAAAGGTCAAGAAAGGTGATGTGCTGGCCGATAGCTCCTCGACGCAGGACGGTGAGTTGGCGCTGGGTCATAATGTGTTGTGCGCGTTCATGTCGTGGGAAGGCTGCAATTACGAAGACGCCATTCCGATTTCGGAAAAGCTGGTCTGGGAAGACAAGTTCACTTCGGTTCACATCGAAAAGCACGAAGTCGAAGTGCGCGATACCAAGCTCGGCCCGGAGGAAATCACGCATGACATTCCGAACGTCGGTGAAGATGCCTTGAAGGATTTGGACGAGGAAGGTATCGTCCGCATCGGCGCCGAAGTTGGACCGAACGATATTCTCGTCGGCAAGATCACGCCCAAGGGCGAAAAGGAACTCTCGCCGGAAGAGAAACTGCTGCGCGCGATCTTTGGCGAAAAGGCGCGTGAGGTGAAAGACTCGAGCTTGCGACTGCCGCACGGCGAGCACGGCAAAGTGGTGGACGTCAGGGTCTTTACGCGTGAAGAGCACCGCGACCTGCCGGCTGGCGTAGAAAAGATGGTACGCGTGAGCGTAGCGCAAAAGCGCAAGTTGACCGAGGGCGACAAGATGGCGGGCCGCCACGGCAACAAAGGCGTTATCTCCAAGGTTGTGCCGATCGAAGATATGCCGTTTTTGCCTGACGGCCGTCCGATTGACTTGATTCTCAATCCGTTGGGCGTGCCTGGCCGCATGAACATCGGCCAGATTTTGGAAACGCACCTGGGTTTGGCTGCGGGCAGTCTGGGCTTTCGCGCGATCTCGCCTGTGTTTGATGGAGCCGACGAAAAAGAGATCGAGGCAGAACTTGCTCGCGCCTGGATGGTGGATCAAGCCTGGAAGGATGTCACCCAGCGTGCATGGGAGTGGCTCAAAGAGCAGGAATATCCGCTGGAAGAGGTTACCGATGACTCTGAGGCTCGCCTGCTCTACATCAGCGCGTGGCTCGATTCACTGAAGCGCGGTTATGATGTTGAACGGCTCTCGCTCGACGAAATCTATGCTCGCCGCAGTGTGTTGCGCGAATGGTTGATTGAGAAAGGTTATGACCCGGATGAGATTCTCTCGTTCGAAGATGACAAGCGTTCGATGGCTGAGCGACTGGTGATTGACCGCAAGGCGGTGACGGCCTGCTTGCGTCTGTGGCTCGAAGAGCGCGGCGTCAAGACCGGCAACCTGGGCGACGATAAAGTCCGCGTTCGTGCGGAAGAGGTGAGCGTTGAATTGTTCGAGCCGTTGCCGACGGTGGGCAAGGTGATGCTCTATGATGGCAAGACGGGGCTGCCGTTCGATCAGCCGGTGACGGTCGGCATCATCTACATGATGAAGCTGGCTCACCTGGTGGAGGACAAAGTGCACGCGCGCTCGACCGGCCCATACAGCCTGGTGACGCAGCAACCACTGGGCGGCAAGGCGCAGTTTGGCGGCCAGCGCTTTGGCGAAATGGAAGTGTGGGCGCTCGAAGCGTATGGCGCGGCGCACACACTGCAGGAAATGCTCACCGTCAAGTCCGACGACGTGCAAGGCCGTGTCAAGACGTATGAGGCCATTGTCAAAGGTGAGCGCATCGAAGAGCCGGGCATTCCTGCTTCGTTCCGTGTGCTGGTCAAGGAACTGCAATCGCTGGGCCTGGCTGTCGAAGCCATCAGCGAATCCGGCGAAGTCATCAAGTTCGGCAAGGATGAAGAGAAAGCCAAAATGCCTCGGCTCGGCATGGGCTTGCTTGGCTTTGGCGCTGGAGGCGACATGGATTAAGTTGTCAGACTTGCGCGCGCGGGGGAGCGGCATTTGACAACCTTGTGAGCCTGTGGTAAAATCCCGCCGCTTGGAAGGCGGCTATAATCCCGCTCTTCCGCAAAAACCGAATGTCATCCTGTAGCGAGAGACCGTCGCAGTAGGGATGGTCTCTCTTGTTCGAAATGAATAGCCCGCCCGCGCGGGAAAGAACAAAAGCGCGGGCGGGCGCGCGAGTCAAGGCAGGCAGTTTGGTAAAAAGGTCGCTCAGCGACCCTGCAGTAGGAGAATCAAGGTGCCGACTATTAATCAATTGGTTCGAAAAGGACGCAAGGCCAAGCGCGGCAAGAGCAAAGCGCCCGCGCTATTGTACACGCTCAATTCGTTCAAGCAAAAGCGTGAGCGTCGCCCTGAGGGCAGCCCGCAAAAGCGCGGCGTGTGCACCCAGGTGCGTACCATGACTCCCAAGAAGCCGAACTCGGCTCTCCGCAAGATCGCCCGCGTCCGCCTTACGAACGGCATCGAAGTCACTGCCTATATCCCCGGCGAAGGTCACCAGTTGCAGGAGCACTCGGTTGTGCTCGTGCGCGGTGGCCGCGTCAAGGACCTGCCCGGCGTCCGCTATCACATCATTCGTGGCGGCCTGGATTCGACCGGTGTAGAAAATCGCAAGCAAGGCCGCAGCAAGTACGGCGCCAAGCGACCCAAGAAGGCCGCGGCAGCGTAGGAGTTTTAGCATGTCACGACGCAATCGTGCAGTCAAACGCCCCATTGTTCCGGACTCTAAATACAATAGCCCGGTAGTTACAGAATTTGTCAGCCGCATGATGCACGGCGGCAAAAAGAGTGTGGCGCAGAAAGTCATGTATGATACGCTTGATCTGATCGAGCAGCGCGCCAAGCGCCCGGCGCTAGAAGTTTTCGATCAGGCAATCAAGAACGTGATGCCCACGATTGAAGTCAAGCCTCGCCGCGTGGGCGGCGCGACGATTCAGGTTCCCGTCGAGATTGCAGCAGATCGCCGCATGGCGCTCACGAATCGGTGGATTCTCGCGGCGGCGCGCGCGCGCGGCGGCAAGTCTATGGCCGAAAAGCTCGCGGGCGAGTTGATGGACGCGGCGCAGGGTCAAGGCTCGGCGATCAAGAAGCGCGAAGACACGCACAAGATGGCGGAAGCCAACCGCGCCTTTGCTCATTACCGTTGGTAGTCGGTAGAGACGACTCGCCGAGTCGTCTCCAGAACTGGTGACGGTGGTCAAGAGTCGGGTTGAGGCAAGCCCTCTTTAGAGGGCAAGCCGGAATCCCGATACCTTCCACCCGACCATCCGGTTGATGGCAGCAGGTTTTCATGCCTAGGCAAATCCCGCTCGAACGGATCAGAAATATCGGCATTATTGCCCACATAGATGCTGGGAAGACGACGACGACCGAGCGGGTACTTTTTTATACCGGCAAGACGCATCGCCTGGGTAACGTTGACGACGGCACGACCGTCACCGACTGGATGGAGCAGGAGCGCGAACGCGGCATCACGATCACGGCGGCAGCTATTACCGCTTTCTGGCGCGACTGTCAGATTAACATCATTGATACGCCTGGTCACATTGATTTTACTGCCGAAGTCCAGCGTAGTTTGCGCGTGCTGGATGGCGGCGTAGTGGTCTTTGATGCGGTGGCTGGCGTCGAGCCGCAGTCGGAAACCGTCTGGCGGCAAGCTGATCGGTATCACGTTCCGCGCATTGCGTTCGTGAATAAGATGGATCGCACTGGCGCGGATTTTTATCGCACCGTGCAAATGATTCGCGACCGGTTGGCTGCCACGCCGCTGCCCGTTCAACTGCCGATGGGTTGTGCGGACAAGTTCTGCGGCATCATTGATCTGTTTGAGATGCAGTCCATCAAGTGGGTGGACGATCAGGGCCGCACGATGGAACGCGGCGAAATTCCGGCAGAACTGCGGGACGAAGCGCAGCGAGCGCACGACACATTAGTTGAGCGCATCGCTGAATCCGATGAAGCTTTAACACTTGAATACCTTGAAGGCAATACGATCCCAGTGGACGCGCTGAAGGCAGCGCTCCGCAAGGCGACGGTCAAGGGCGCGTTGGTACCTGTGCTGTGCGGCTCTTCGCTGCGCAACAGAGGTGTCCAGCCATTGCTGGATGCAGTCGTGGATTACCTGCCATCCCCGGCGGACATTCCGCCGATCAAGGGCATGAATCCGTACACCAGACGTGAAGAGATTCGGCCTGCTGATGAGAACGAGCCGTTCACGGCGCTGGTGTTCAAAATTGTCTCCGATCCGTATATGGGTCGTTTGGCTTACTTTCGTGTTTACTCCGGCTCGATTCAAGTGGGCGAGTCGGTGCTCAACTCGACCAAGGGCAAGAAGGAGCGCCTGGGCCGCGTGATTCGCATGTACGCCGACCGCCGCGAAGACATAGACGAAGTGCTCGCGGGCGACATCGGCGCGACGCTCGGCCTGAAGGATTCCTTCACGGGTGAGACGCTGTGCGCAGCTTCTGCGCCGATTGTCTTGGAAAGCATCAGCTTCCCTGAACCAGTTATCAGCGTTGCCATCGAACCCAGGACCACGGCTGATCAGGACAAGATGGCCGAAGCGCTGCGTCGCCTCTCGGAGGAAGACCCGACCTTCCGTGTGCGCACGGACGAGA
>Ga0315268_10006136_pt1 | contig 12815 bp, 9 predicted proteins | sample C1_top_MG_FD_204535 | JGI IMG/M metagenome (GOLD analysis project Ga0315268, IMG submission 204535) | Sediment microbial communities from Yellowstone Lake, YNP, Wyoming, USA - C1_top | ecosystem: Environmental > Aquatic > Freshwater > Lake > Sediment | place: USA: Wyoming | collected 2017-08-01 | reverse complement strand
TACAATCGTTCAGTTCTCGTGAGGGTGCCGCCTGGAAAGGAGATGAGAACCAGGTTAGAATACAGACCAACGGATGGCTCATGCAACTTTTACACAGCGTTTGCTAGCATTCTAGCCGCTGGTCTGGATGGTATCAAGAGAAAAATCGAGCTTTCGGAACCTGTGGAGGAGGACATTTATGCGATGAGTGAGAAGCAGAGAGTCGAGAGAGGCATCGAGGTACTTCCAGGAAATCTTGGAGAAGCGCTGAGTGAGCTTTCTAAGGATAAGTATTTGCAAGATTCCTTGGGGCGAGCTTTCTATGAGAAGTTCGTTGAACTCAAGACTAGAGAGTGGAAAGACTTCAACTTGACCGTGCACGAGTGGGAAAGAAAAAAGTATCTAGACGTATAGTCATGACCGAAAAATGGTGGGATAAAGCATGGTAACCCGCGCTGATTTTGCGATAGTGCACGCAAACGAGTTGGTAACACTAAATGGAAAAAGCGATAGACCCCAAATCAACCAAGAAATGAACGACCTTGCCATCATAAAAGACGGCGCAGTGGCGGTAAAAGAAGGGAAGATCGTAGCGGTTGGAACCACGAAAGAAATTTTGGGCAAACTCGAAAGAGGGTTTGAAGTCATAGACGCGAGTGGCAAACTCGTCACGCCTGGGCTCATTGACTCGCACGTTCATTTGGTCTTCGCGGGCTCGAGAGAAGAAGAGCTTGAAGCGATGGCTGTTAGAAGCATTCCATACTTGGAAATCAAAGCCAAAGGAGGCGGAATGCCAACAACGCTCAAGAAAACGGGTGAAGCGTCCACTGAACAACTGCTTAAACGCACCACTCAGATACTCGACACGATGCTGATTCACGGCACGACAACGATAGAAGCCAAAAGCGGATACGAAATGACGCAACACGGCGAAATCAGACAGATGGAAATAATCAAAACCCTCAACGAAGCCCATTCGGTTGACTTGATTCCTACTTTTATGGCGCAAGGGATTCCTTTCGAGTACGAAAACAGGGTGGATGAATTAACGGATGAGATAGTTACGAAATGGATTCCAGAAATTTCCAAGAGAAAGCTGGCTGAATACTGTGACGTGTTCTGCGAAAAGGGATACTTCAACGTAGCCCAGTCTAGGCGCATCCTTGAGGCGGGCAGAAAACATGGCATGAAACCAAGAATTCACGCCGACTGGCTCGCTCACAGCGGAGGCGCAAAACTAGGCGCTGAGTTAGGCGTTATTTCGGCTGACCATCTCATCTTTACACCATCAGATGAAATCGAAGCTCTGATAAACAAAGGCATTATGGGCACCTTCTTGCCAACCACACCGTTCTGCTATTTGGACACCTACGCAAAAGCCAGAGAAATAATTAACAGAGGATTGCCCATTGCGCTGGCGACCGATTTGAGTGCGGCGGATATGTGCGAATCGATGCAAATGATGATGACTCTTGCAGTTTTGCAGATGAAGATGACCACAGAAGAAGCCTTGACAGCATCAACCATCAACGCTGCTCACTCGATTGAGAGAGGTCACGAAATAGGAAGTCTGGAAGAAGGAAAAAAAGCAGACATAGTCATCTTTGATGCGCCAAACCACAAATTTTTCCCGTATCACTATGGTGTTAACTTGGCTGAAAAAGTCTTCAAAGACGGAAAGCTGGTGGCCGAAAAAGGAAGAATAGTGAAGTAAAGATTTCTGTTTAATGCTAACTTTTATCTTCCTCGGATGTAGACTCTTTTTCAAAGGGGAACAGGTGTTGACAGCATCTCTACCTAAACCTAACAAGCACATCACTGGCAAAGAGTTACACTGCAAGAACTGGCAAATTGAGGGCGCACTCCGCATGCTCTACAACGTCGTAGACCCAGAAGTAGCAAAGGACCCAGAACACCTAATCATCTACGGAGGTACAGGCAAAGCCGCACGAAATTGGGAGTGCTTCAACAAAATCGCAGAAACACTCACCAAACTCGAAGAAGATGAAACACTCATAGTTCAAAGCGGCAAGCCAGTCGCGGTTTTTAAGACCCATAAATTCGCTCCTAGAGTCCTAATCGCAAACAGTCTGCTCGTGCCAAAATGGGCGACTTGGGAGCATTTTTACGAGTTGGAGCAGAAGGGCTTGATAATGTTTGGACAAATGACCGCGGGTTCGTGGGCTTACATAGGCACACAGGGGATTCTGCAGGGCACGTACGAAACTCTAGCCGCGGTCGCCAAAGAACATTTTGGAGGAAGCCTGAAAGGAAAACTGGTTCTCACGGATGGTTTGGGCGAAATGGGAGGCGCACAACCCCTTGCAGCGACCATGAACGACGCCGTGGCGTTGGTTGTTGAGATCGACAAGAGAGCTATTGAAAGAAGGTTAAAACACAAATACCTTGAAACGTGGACGGACGACCTCGACGAAGCCGTAGAAATGGCAAAACAAGCCAGAGTAGATGGCACGCCAAAAAGCATAGGCATCCTAGGCAACGCTGCAGAAGTTCATCCACAACTCGTAGAAAAAGGCGTAATTCCAGATGTTTTGACCGATCAAACCGCGGCACACGACCCGCTTAACGGCTATTACCCTGCGGGACTGTCGAAAGACGAAGCCGACTCACTGAGAAAGAGCGACCCTGCGACGTACATGACCAAAGCGAAAGAGAGCATGAAAACTCAAGTGAAAGCTATGGTTAGGATGATGCAGAAAGGCGCGGTCACTTTTGAGTACGGCAACAACCTGCGTCAACAGGCTTATGATGCAGGCTTCAAAGACGCGTTCGCGTATCCTGGGTTTGTGCAGCGTTACATCAGACCGCTTTTCTGTGAGGGCAGAGGACCCATGCGCTGGACAAGCCTAACGGGTGAGGAGCAGGACATTTACACGCTCGATGACGTCATTCTAAAAGAATTCGCATATAACGAATCGATGTGCCGCTGGATAAAAAAAGCCAAAGAAAAAGTCAAATTCCAAGGCTTGCCCGCAAGGGTTGGCTGGTTAGGCTACGGGGAAAGAGCAAAGTTCGGCAAAATAATGAACACCATGGTGCAAAAAGGCGAGCTCAGTGGTCCGATGTGGATTGGACGCGACCATCTTGACTGCGGAAGCGTGGCATCGCCCCGCCGTGAAACCGAGGGCATGAAGGACGGCAGCGACGCCATAGCAGACTGGCCCATACTAAACGCCTTGGTGAACGCTGTGGGCGGTGCCACGTGGGTCTCGGTGCATCACGGAGGAGGCGTGGGCATGGGCTACAGCATACACGCAGGCATGTGCCTAGTTGCGGATGGCACGAAGGAAGCAGAAAGACGCATAGTCACGGTGCTCACAACCGATCCTGGAATGGGAGTGGTCAGACATGCAGACGCAGGTTATGACAGAGCTAAAGAAATCGCCAAAGAGAAAGGAATCAAGATGCCCATGTTCGGCGAATAAAAGCGCATGAGTTTTTCGGTGCATAAAAGATACTAAGAAGTTCATCGTAATTTAATCGACAAAATTTAGCAGTGGGATTATTGAAATGCCAACAGTGAAAAAAGAAACGATTAGCAAGCATTTCGGCACTTGGTATAGAAAAGTGCTGATAGACGCGGGCATTGCTGACTATCGCTACCTTATCAAGGGTTGCGGGGTTTGGATGCCCTATGGTTTTAAGATTCGTAAGTATGGTTTGCAGATTCTTCGCGACTTGTTAGACGCAACGGGTCATGAAGAGGCGTTGTTTCCGTTGTTGATTCCAGAGACTTCTTTAGAGAAAGAGGCGGCTCACGTGAAGAGCTTTGAGGCAGAGTGTTTCTGGATTACCCGCGGTGGACTGAACACGCTGGATATAAAACTGGCGCTTAGGCCGACCAGCGAAACGGTCATAACGCCCATGCTGAAACTGTGGATACGTTCGCATAAGGATTTGCCACTCAAGCTGTATCAGGTCGTAAACGTTTTCCGTTACGAAACCAAGACCACGCGACCGTTGATTCGTGTTCGTGAGGTTTCCACTTTCAAAGAAGCTCACACTTCACACGCGACTTTTGAAGATTCCGAAGCGCAGATTAGAGAGGCAACCGAAGTCTACAAACGTTTCTTCGACGCGCTAGATGTTCCCTACGTAATTTCTCGCAGACCAGAATGGGACAAATTCGCAGGAGCGGTGTACAGCGACGGTTTCGATACAGTGCTTCCAGACGGCAAAACGCTACAAATAGGCACGGTTCACAACCTAGGTCAGAATTTTTCGAAAGCCTTCGACGTCACTTACGAAGCAGAAGGCGGAAAAAGAGAACACATCTGGCAAACATGCTACGGCATCTCAGAACGCTGGCTAGCCGCCGTACTAGGCGTGCACGGAGACGACAACGGAGCCATACTGCCTCCACAAATCGCGCCCATCCAAGCCGTCATCATTCCAATTCCTCACAAAGAAAAAGGCGCAAAAATCACAGAAACCTGCATAAAAACGGCCAAAAAACTCGAAGATGAAGCCTGCATACGGGTGAAAGTGGACTTGCGCGAAGAAATCACACCGGGCAACAAGTTCTTCGACTGGGAGCTTAGAGGCGTGCCTGTGAGGATTGAAATCGGACCAAGAGACATTGAAAGAAACGAAGCCGTGGTAGTCAGGCGTGACACTTTCGAGAAAATGTCGGTTAAGCTCAACGAACTGTCCGATTACCTTCAAGCGCTAATGGAAAAAATGTCAAAAGAAATGCGTGAAAAAGCATGGAAATGGCTACACGGACACGTTCACAGCGCCAAGAACCTAGACGAGGTTAAAACACTCCTTAAACAGCGTGCGGGCATTGTTGAGGTTTCGTGGTGTGGCGAAGCCGCCTGTGGTCTTAAGATGGAGCAGGAAATCAACGGAAAAGTCCTCGGCGTTCCACAGGACGTGAAAGAAAAGGTTTCAGGAAATTGTATTGTCTGTGGAAAGAAGGCGCAAAATATCGTGAGAGTTGCAGTGGCTTATTAGACAAGGAGCTTCAGCGCTTCTTCTCCTCTCATTCCCACTTTTACGCCTTTCATTTTCGCCCTGGTAGTCGCAGCTTTCACTTCTGCTTTTAAAATGTCTTCAAAGGATTTCACTCCGCTAACCATGGCAGCAGCTACGTTCAGTTTTTCGGCAGCGTCTACGTTGAGAAAGCCACACATTATGAAGCCTGTTTTTCCGATTATCATAACGAGCGGTGGCGAATCGGGCAGCTCCACTAACAGTCCAGTTGCGGTTTTGTCGGCTATTTTTAGTTGTTCTTTCACGCAAATCAAGGCGATGCACGCTCTCTGACGTTTAGATTCATTATTTTTTCATTATTATTATCTTCTCGTCACATGAACCTTTCCAAACGGGTCATTCCGATGATTTCCTCAAACTCTAACCCCAACGCATCCAACACTTGGTCAAACGTGGAATGCAGATAACCCACGTACTTGTCCACATCTATCTCATTGTTGGAAGCGAGTTCCACGGGCTTCACGTACGGTTCTTTGGTTACTTTAACGAAGCTTATGAGGTCGCCTGCCTTCAACTCGATTTTTTTCTGCTTTTCCAGAATTATTGCAGCTTTCACATGTTGCGGTGTTGTCTTGATGTAAGCCCTAGGCGCCTCTCCAAGCACAATGTGAAAAGCCAATTCGTGCAAACTCTTCCACTCACGTCTCTTCAAACGCTGGTAACAGTCCAGAACAATGGTTCGAATGTCTTTCTTTGCCTCTTCGAAATCCGCAGGGTTCTTTACTTTTGCAAGTCGTTGTTTCATCAAGTCGAATGCATCTTTGATGAATAATGGGATGTGCTTCTTTTTTCCAGTTAAACCTTTAACGTCCACGCTGCCGTCTTCTAAAACACCCAAATAGTTCTTTTTCCGACTGCTAAAAACAGCATAACGGTACACTTTGTCCACATCTAAGCTCATTTTCAATTCTTGCTCTGACCATTTCGCCAACCCGCTGATCTGCTGTTCAGAAGGGTTTTTCAAGAAGACGCTGTCAGTGTCACCATATATCACTTCAATGCCCAACTCTCGAGCTTTGTTAATAATCAAAGTAATCGAGTGCCTTCCAATTGCGGCAGTAGCCTCGGCAACAGGTGGACAATACAAATCAAAAGATTCCGCGCCGAACACGCCATAACTCGCGTTCAAAATCACCTTCAGCGCACTCTGAATCACATCATACCAGCTTCGCTGTTCTTTGGAAAGCTGCTTATCCTTTGATTTGGGCTTGTACCAGAAAACTCGCAGGTCACGCAATGAACCAATAAGGAGACTTTCTAAGGCGCGTTTCTTCGTGCACACCCAATGCGGAGTGTCAGGCACTTTGTTGACGCGGCATTCCTTATGTGGACACAGGATGGAGGTGTAGCCCAAATTCCAGACTTTGATAATCGACGGATACAGACTCGGAAAATCCATCACAGCCACATTAAAGTGCACGCCAGGCATGGGTTCAACAACGATGGCGCCCTTATACTTCTTGCCCTTTATGATTGCCGTTGTCGAGGTTTTGCCTTTTAGCACAAGTATGTCTTCAGTGTTTGGAATCAACCATCCACGCCTACGGTGCTCAGCGTGCATAAAATTCCGTATCCAACGAGACACTCCTTGACGGCTTACGTCTTCCATGGGCATGTGACTCACACGAACCAAAGCGAGGATGAGTTTCATCGTCAAATCGTCGTCAAAGCTCGTGAGTTTGAACGCAATTTCAGAGTCTCGTAGACAATAATTGGCTAATTCTGTATAGGTTAGTTCGCCTAGAGGTTTTTCAATCTCGATTTTTCTTAACCCAATCAGCGCTTTGCCAACGTCATCAAGCGTCACGTCGCGGTAGCGGTTGCTGAAGGCGTAGATTTGAATTGAACGATTGTAGAAGAACTTGTACAGGTCGATGTGTACGCCGTAATGCAGTAGACAGTTCCTGTGTCCAACTTCGATTGGAATCTCGCTCTTCCTGAAACCCAGATTCAAAGCTCTGTGAGCCAAATAGCGAAGGTCAAAATCGTCGCCGTTAAAAGTGACGACGAAGGGGTAAGTCCACAAAACGTCAAAAACCGCTTTTATCAGCTTTTCTTCAGTGTCGAAATACTCCATGTGGGCATCGGAAGGAAGCTTTTCTGCGCCTTCTCGTATGCCTTCGCGTTCACGCTTCAGTAGTAGCACTCGTTTTGTGCCATCAGAATCATACAAGGAAACACAGATAACAGGATGTGCAGCCTCACGCGGGTCAGGAACGCGCGTTGCGATAGGCGTAATCACTTCAATATCCAAGGCTACACGACGAAATTTCGGTGCGGGATACTCAAGCAATCGTGCCCAGCGTTCCGCATTATTCAGCTCTTCTTCCGATTCTCCTCTGAAGAGTTGCAGCGTCTTTTTCACCATTTCCTCAGAAGACTCCAAACTATTGGCAACGAAGTTTCCTTTTTCAACCCTGTAAAGCATGCCAGGTTCCAGTTGATGGTCATAAATGTACGATTGATAATACTTGATTCGTGCTTCCCAGACCTTCACAGATTGAGGCTCAACATGAGCAATTGCAGCCCATTCTTGCGGAATAATGTCACGCATGCAACCGCTAGGGCGCCCGCCAACAGCCAAGGGATCTTTTGCTACAACCTTGGTTATCGTGACCTTTCTATCTTGGAGAGGATCGAAGGTTTCCATGAGTTCTAGGTGGTCAAATCCTGGGTGCTGGGTCAGTTGGTTTATTTTTTCTAGTTCTATGGGTGAAAGGTTTGTGAATAGGTATGGTTTGTGGCCTGTGTTGTCGTGCCAGAAAAAGATTCTTTGAGAACTTGGTTCATAGAGTTTTATGCAGACGGCGCTTCTGCGTCCCTCATAAGTGGCAGATACAAAATAGGAAGGAGGCAAATCTGGAGGCGCTTCGAATCGAGTTTTGATTCTCTCTTTTTCTTTTTGAATTGTCTCCATAAACGTTTGCGGCGTCGGCGCATCTTGTGATGGGGTGGGTTTTGTTTCTTTCTTTTCTGTGGTTTCGGGTTTCGTTTGAGTTTTTGAGAAGTCTTCTAGCCGTCGTTGCGCCATTGGCTTTTCACTCTTTCCAGTATTATGGCTTGTTAAGGGCTTTAAAAATTCTCTGTGGGTTGGTTGTCAAGTTTTATATCAGGTTCAGCATCCTTTAACAAAATGTGATTATGACTTGCTGCGGGACGCTTGGACTTTAGCCATCGAAGCAATGAGCTGGATAGAACTCAACGGCTTGAGCGAAAGCGCTGCCTTGAACAAAACCGCTAAGCAGTTAGGTATCGTTGATATGGGTGTTAAGGGTTTGGCGCACAGGCTCGTGTTTGAAACGATTAGAAGGAAGAATTATCTTGACAGCCTCGTTAACCTTGCCTTAAAGCCTAATTCATTAAACGATTTTGACCTAGGCGTTCAGGCTTTTCTCAGGCTTTACGCATACAAGACGAAAACAGAACGCAAGGGAAACACGTACAAAGAAGCCGTGGAAATCGCACGTTTGGGACGTGCTGTTTTGGGCTGGAATACACTGCAGCCTGTCGAAAAAGCGCTTGGAAGACTGTTAAGCGTTAGAAGTGAAAGCGTTCTCGAACGTCTCAACGATATGGAAAGAGTTGCGCTTTTGACAGGGCATCCTGTGTTTTTTGTGGATTACTGTTTTAGGCTTTTTGGACGGCATGAGGCTTTGAGTTTCTTGTGGAGTTCTCAGCGTTCCTTGCCCGTTTACGTTCGGTTGAACACCTTGAAAGCTTCTGAGGAAGAGATCGTTGACGCCTTAGAAAAAAAGGAAGGGATAAGCGTTGAAAAAGTGCCAATGTTGCATCACGTCTACAAGCTGGTTAAAGCCAAACAGGCGTTCATGAAAACGAAGAGTTTTGTGCACGGTTTGTTTATTGTGCAAGACATGTCGAGTTGTTTGGTTGTGGAGTCTGCAGCGTCAGAAGCAGGTGTTGCGGTGTTTGATGTTTGTGCTGCGCCGGGTCTTAAGACAAGTTATTTGGCGATGTTGATGCGGAACCATGGTGAGATTTATGCTTTCGATTACTCTAAGCGCGGCATGCAGATTTTGAAGGCTAATGCCACTAGGTTGGGTGTGGAAAACACGAGGCTGGTCTTAGCGGATGCACGTTTGTCACTGCCCATTAACAAAGCTGCTAATTTAGTTGTTTTGGACCCGCCTTGCAGTGAGAGTGGTGTTTTGGCACGCGTGCCTAGTTTGAAGTGGCGTTTAACGCCCGAGCTAATCGCGAAGATGGCAGAGATTCAGTGGCAGATGCTCCGAAGCTGTGCTGATTTGGTGAAAGTGGGCGGAAGTTTGGTCTATTCTACAAGTAGCGTTTTTGTTGAGGAAAATGAGATGCAAGTTGAACGATTTCTGAGGCTGTTTCCTGATTTTAGGCTGGTTGAAGCCTTGCCTCGTGTGGGTTTGCCTGGCTTTAGAGGCTTGGAGAAATGCCAGAGGCTTTTTCCGCACATTCATAATTGTGATGGATCATTTTTGGCTCGGTTTAGGCGTGTGTTTTAAAGCTTTCTTTCCTTTTCCATGTTGCAGATGAGTTCGAAGATAGTTTTTGCCGCTAGAGCGGCTGTGTTGCCGTTGTCGTAAGGTGGCGTTACTTCCACAACATCCATGGCAACTATTCTTTTGTCCATGATTCCCTGCAGCAAATCGAAGAATTCTTCGGTAGTTAATCCGTCGGGTTCTGGGTTCTGCACCGCTGGCGCATATGCGGGGTCAAACACATCCATGTCTATGCTGAGGTAGATTTGCTTAGCGTTTGTGAGCGCTTTTCTTATCGTGCTCAGTGTTTTTGGTGTGGGGTTTTTTTGAATTTGCTGCGTGGTTATGTATGTTATACTCTGTTTTTTGGCGTAGTTGAGTTCTTCTTGGCATGCGGCTCTTGTGCCGATTTCGATTATGGCATGGGGTTTGATGGTTTCGTTTATTCTCCGCATGAACGTGGTGTGGCTTGTTTTGAGGTTCATGTATTCATCGCGCAGGTCGAGATGTGCGTCGAAGCTGATTACCGCCGTGTTTTCGCTCTTACCTAAGCCTTTAACAATACCTAGTGTTATGGTGTGTTCTCCGCCTATAGCGATGGGTGTTTTGTGCGCTTCGATGATGTCTTTTGTTACTAAGCTGAGGCGGTTGTTGGTTTCTTGTGTATCGCTTGTCGTGTGCAGGTCGCCAGTGTCATGGATTTTTATCGTTTCTATGTCTTTGCCCGTGCGAAAGCTAAAAGTTTCGATGTTTAACGATGCTTCTCTTATCGCCAATGGAGCGAATCTTGCACCCGTTCTGTAGGTGCTTGTTACGTCGAATGGTGCGCCTATTATCACGTAGTGGGCCTTTTCGTAGGCTGTTTGGTAGCCGCTGAAGAACGGCGTTTGGGAAGTGTAAAGTTCACGGTAGGACATTTTCTTTTCAGCGTAAGAGTTAGCAACGGTTTGTGCTAAAATGTTTTCTGCTATCGCTTGTGCCGCTGTGTGTATCTGCTCTGCGCAGGTCTAGACCCGGTTCACTATATGATACTACTAGGATCCAAATATGCTCTAAATATGAAGAGAGAATCTGTGGTTCTATTAAGTGAGTTTTTTGCTTAGTGTTCTAAGATATGTAGGTAGACTTTCGATGTCTTTTACGTCGCGTCCTGTAAGCGCTTGCAGTTCTTTCCAGTAGTTTGTGTTTGTCTTTATCCTGACAGATTCCAAATGCTGGATTAAGCGTTTTGTCAGTTCCTTTCCTCTTCTGTCAAAATCCAAAAAAAGAATAACTTGACGGCTAGGATTTTTTTCTATTTCTGAAATCAGGTCTAAGAAGGATTTCCTGGAAGTCTTCGCCATCAATATTTTGCCGTTAATACCCAACTGTCGCAGCGCTCGATGGTCTTTTTGCCCCTCAACAATGATTAAACAGCCTTTAGTCGAATCCGCAGCAAGTTTTTCTACGAAAAGTTGAATCTTTTCCATGCGTTCTTGTAGTCTGGTTGACAACTCTGTTTTTACCTTGTGACCTCTATCTGCAACATCTTCTCAAGCAAATCTGGTTTCTTCTGGAAATGCTTTCGCACGGGCTCCAGAATACTCACCAATGCTTCGGCGACGCCGTTCTTCAAGTCCAACGGGTGAATTTTGCCTTCGCCGAAAGCCTTCTCAACTTCAGCAAAGTTTTGAAAGACCTGAGTGCCACCGTACTTAGCTGGACGCTCAATCGTTAAATCATTCTGATTCGTGAAAACCGTGTATTTGGCAAGCTCCAACACGGGATTCGCTTCGACCTGTTTCGCTGGGCAATAGGCATTTTTGACCTTTGCTCGTATCTGTTCTGGCGAGTCGTGCACGAATATGCACCGTTCTGGAATGCTCTTCGACATCTTCGAGCTAATCTCCTGATTTATCGCCTTGTTCTCGTCAAACTCTTTCTCCGCCTTCGCTGGTCCCTGCAAACCCATGAGCAACGGCACATGCACACATGCTGGTTTTCGCCAATGCAGTTTCTCTGCGGCGTCTCTCGCAAGCATGTGCGCTTTTCTCTGGTCAATCCCTGCACAAGCTACATCAAGTTTCATGTGGAAAATGTCTGCAGCTTGCATGCATGGGTAGTAGACCCAGGCGGTTTCCATGTCTGACAAGCTCATTTCTCTACCCATGATGGGCAGTGCTCGCCAGATTCTCTGAAGCGTAGCGGTTTTGGCTATGCGAATCACTTTCTCCCAGTAGTCTATGTCTTTAGCCAAGTCCGCAGCCCACAAGTACTGCGCCTTACTCGGCGGTATGCCCAAAGCAGTGAAGCACTCTTTGAAATACTCGCCACAAATGCGAATGTTTTCCATTTTGCCGCCCAGTTTGTTGTTTATCCAGCTGTGCCAGTCCGCGAGGAAAACGATAAAGTCGAAACCCGCGTTTATCATATCCTTCATCTTCCCACCGCAGACCAACCCTAAGCCAAGGTGCATCAACCCGCTGGACTCGAAACCCCAGTAGGCTCTTGGCTTTGTAGAGGCTTCTAGGATTGTTCTTAGTTCATCTTGGGTGACTACTTCTTGCGTGTTACGTGTAACAAGCGCTAATTTTTCTTCCACATCCAAGGTACGTCGCCTTTTCCAGTATGAATTTGCGAAGCTTGACTTAAAAGTTACTTAATCTTACGCTTTTTGGGACGCAAATCCGCTCCACACTGAGGACAGAATTTGCTTTCGACTGGAATGCGTGAGTGGCATTTTGGACAAATTAACACGACCTGCTGTGGTCTAGGCTGAGGTGCGTACACAGGTATAACCGCAAGCACAAAGCCGATAATCACCGCAGAGTCCTTCACTCAAAATACTGTAGTGGCAACCCAAAAACATTACTAATTCAGGAGGCTAGGATGTCGTGGGCGTTTTTTGTGTCCCACCTAACTAACACTTAACCTCACCGAGTAAGCGTTTCGCTTTTCTCCGTTAAGCTCTCTCGAAGCGGGAACATAATATGCGCCCACGCCCGCCGTGTCTCATGTCTGGGTAAACCCCCGCATCATAGACAAGGACATTACGTCCATTCATAGCGGGAGTCCGTATCCATGAAGCCTCACTAAAGAGGAACCAGCGGGATTAACTCAAAGCAACGCTTGTCATCGTCAAAAAATAAAAACTGGAACCGAAGAGATTAAGCTTTCCTAACAAAACTCCTCCAAGTCTAATTCGAAGGCAGCAACAGGGTTTTCCAACTCAAAGTTATTCAGTACTTGCGGATGAACCTCGCCTAGTATGCCCACTTGCTTCCTGCCAATGATGATAGACGCGGCTCTTCCTTCGATAAAACTAGGATGTGCAACCGCTTTGACCTGCCACTTTTTAAGCCCCAGATTGGC
>Ga0315268_10006135_pt1 | contig 12816 bp, 7 predicted proteins | sample C1_top_MG_FD_204535 | JGI IMG/M metagenome (GOLD analysis project Ga0315268, IMG submission 204535) | Sediment microbial communities from Yellowstone Lake, YNP, Wyoming, USA - C1_top | ecosystem: Environmental > Aquatic > Freshwater > Lake > Sediment | place: USA: Wyoming | collected 2017-08-01 | reverse complement strand
CCGGCGAGGTCCAGAGCGACCACCCGGTGGCGAGTGCCAAAGGCCTCGAGCTCCGCGTCCCAGAAGGTCCGGTCGGCCAGGCCGCCATGGACGAAAAGGAGGGCCGGCTCCCCCGCCCCGCACGCCGAATAGACGATGGTCACGCCATCGGGCGCGAGGCAGGTCTTTCTTTCGATCTTCATTTTCATGGGACTCTCCCCAGGATATTCGATCGCCGGACACGAGATGATCGCGAACAACAGGCCCAATGATAATGATCTTTGATGGATGTTCATGCTGATCCTTACGATGGGATTATAGGCCGCCTTCGCCCGGAAGTCCACGGTGCCGGAGGATCATCTATAGGCCTTGCAGCGAGGGACGACGGCCAGGACCCCAATCCGCCTTCGCTCAGGATCTACGCGCCAGTCTCTTCCTGACATCATGAAGAGAGACGGTTTTCCCCTTCCTGAATTCTCGGGACGAGGTCCGGACTTCCTTGAGCAATCCAGGAACGGCCAGAAGCTCGAGCGTTTCCTTCCGGCTGGCGACATAGGCGTCAATCATGTCCACAACGATATCGTTCATCTTCTTGTTCTCAAGGCTGGCGACGGTTTTCAAGAGGTTCCTTTTCGCCTCTGGGATGCGGATGGTCGCGGTTTCCATGGATGCTCTCCTCTGCTAATAGTTTAAGCGCTTAAGCGATTATTGTCAATGCGGCCGGGAACGCTCGTCTGCGCTCCTCTGCTTTAGTCCATAGAAGAACGACGCCCGGACATCCCGGGGCGTCTCAAAGGGCGGAATCAAAAGTCCGGCTCAGGCCTCGCCGAAGTCCGGCGGCCGGAAGCCGGGCTCCTTGGCGGAAACGGCCCGGCCCTGGACCGTGTACTTCCCCTTGACCAGGACGCGCCAGGCCCGCCGCCCGGACTCGGCCAGGATGATGACCGAACAGGCCATGATGATGATCGTCAAGGAGACGTTGACGATCCCAAGAGCTGTCTGGCCGGGGGCCGAGACCGAGGGCAGGAAATTGTCGATGATGTTCCGCCAGCCCGCGTAGAGGGTCGTCACGGCCACGAAGGCCAGGGGGGCCAGGCCGACCCAGACGTAACGGACCTTGCCCGCGTTGATGATGGCCACGGTGACCACGGCCAAGGCCACGCCGGCCAGGAGCTGGTTGGCCGTGCCGAACATGGGCCAGATGCTGCTGACGCTCCCCGTCCAGATGAAATAAGCCCAGGCGAAAACGACGACCCCCGTCGCCGCGAAGGCCCCGGGGAGCCAGTTGGTCCGTTCCATGGGTTTCCAGACCCGGCCGGCGAACTCCTGGACAAGAAAGCGGGCGATCCGCGTCCCGGCGTCGATCGTGGTCAGGATGAAGAGGGCCTCGAACATGATGGCGAAGTGGTACCAGTAGGACATCAGGCCGCGCATGCCCGGGATGCTGGAGAAGATCTGGGCGAACCCGGCCGCGAGCGACACCGCCCCGCCCGGCCGCCCGGCCAGGTTCTCCCCCACTTCCCGGGACAGCTCGGCCACGTTGACCGGGGTCATGCCGAGCCCGGCGAACTTGTCCGGGCTGAGGTTGATGGCGAAGTAGTCGGCCGGGAAGAGCGACGATGCGGCGATCAGGGCGATGACGCTGACGAAGGTCTCGACGACCATGGCCCCGTACCCGACGAAGCGGGCATCGGTCTCCCGGTCGAGCATCTTCGGCGTCGTCCCCGACGAGACCAGGGCGTGGAACCCCGAGATGGCGCCGCAGGCGATGGTGATGAACAGGAACGGGAAGAGCTTGCCGGGGATGATCGGGCCGTGCCCGTGAATGAAATTGGTGAAGGCCGGCATCTTGAGGCTGGGGTGGACGATGAGGACGCCGGCGACGAGCGCCAGGATGGTCCCGATCTTGAGGTACGAGCTTAGGTAGTCCCGCGGCGCCAGAAGCAGCCAGACCGGCAGGACCGAGGCCAGGAATCCGTAGACCGCCAGGGCGATGATGATCCCTTCCCTCGACAGCGTGAAGACGTGGGCCAGGGACGAGTGGGCGACGGCGTTGCCGAGGATGACCGCGGCGAAGACCCCGACCACGCCGATGACGCTGGCCTCGGCGATCTTCCCCGGCCGGATCTTGTTCATCCACAGCCCGACGAAGAGGGCAATGGGGATGGTCATGGCGATGGTGAAGGTGCCCCAGGCGCTCTCGCGCAGGGCGTTGACCACGGCCAGGCCGAGGCCGGCCAAGGCGACGACGATGATGACCAGGATGGCCACGGAGGCGACCGCGCCGGCGAGCGGGCTGACCTCGCGCCGGGCGATCTCGGCCAGCGACTTCCCCTTCCGCCGGACCGAGGCGGCCAGGACCAGCAGGTCGTGGACGCCGCCGGCGATGACGGCGCCGAGGAGGAGCCATAGCAATCCGGGCGCGTAGCCGAACTGAGCGGCCAGGACGGGACCGATGAGCGGTCCGGCCCCGGAGATGGCGGCAAAATGGTGGCCGAACAGGACCCACTTGTTGGTCGGGTGGTAGTTGGCGCCGTCCTTGAGGGCGTGGGCCGGGGTCGTCCGGCTGTCATCGAGGGCCAGGACCTTGGCCGCGAGAAAGGCGCTGTAATAACGGTAGGCGATGGCCAGGAAGAGGAGGGAACCGATGGCGATCGGGACCGCGTTCATGTCATCGCCGTCCCCGATCCGGCCACGACGGGCTCCTTGGCCCAGAGCCTGTTGATGACCCGGATCAGGACGAGGCCGCTCACGACGAAGACGCCGAACAGGACGGCCGCATACGTCCACCGCTTATAAAGGACGTTCCCGACCGTGAACAGGCCCGACCAGATGGTCAGCGACCCCGACACCCAGCCGACCAAGGCCACGGGGAAATTGTCGCCGGTCGACTTCGCTTCCTCCTTGGAGATGCCGGCCTCCTTGCGGACGGGCTCCCAGCCGGGGCCGAAGGGCCGGACCTTCTTGTAGAACTTGACCAGGGTCGGCATGTCGGTCTTGCGGCCGAAGCGGGCCGTCAGCCACCAGACGGCCGTGGTCGCCAGGACGGTCAGGATCAGGGCGTAGTGCGTGGGGATGACCACGCCGATCTTCCTGAGAATGAGGAACAGCACGGAGAAGCCGAAGCTGCTGATCATGGCGTTGACCTCGCACCAGGCGTTAACCCGCCACCAAAACCAGCGGACAAGATAGAGGAGGCCGGTCCCGGCGCCGACCTGGAGGATGATGTCGAAGCTGTCCTTGGCCGTCTCCAGGACGAAGACGAGCGCGCCGGCGGCGAGGAACAGGGCGATCGTGGCGAAGCGTCCGACCATGACGTAGTGCTTTTCCGTGGCGTCCTTCTTCAGGAAGCGGCGGTAAAAGTCGTGCACCATGTAGGAGGCCCCCCAGTTGAGGTGGGTCAGGTTGGTCGAGGAGTTGGCCGCGATCAGCCCGCCGACCATGAGCCCGATGAACCCGACGGGCAGGAACTTGAGCATGGCCGGGTAAGCGATGTCGTGGCCCAGGAGCCGCGGGTCGAGGCTGGGGAAGGCCTTCTGGATATCCGAGAGCTGCGGGTAGACGATGAGCGAGCACAAGCCCACCAGGATCCACGGCCAGGGCCGGAGGACGTAGTGGGCGATGTTGAAGAAGAGGACCGCGCCGAGCGAGTCCTTCTCGGACTTCGAGGCCAGCATGCGCTGGGCGATGTAGCTGCCGCCGCCCGGCTCGGCCCCGGGGTACCAGACGGCCCACCACTGCACGGCCAGGGGCATGATGAAGATGGCGATGGCCAGGTCCCAATTACTTTTGAAGTCGGGCAGGATATTCAGGAAATGCACGCCGTTCGGCCCGGTCATGGCCGAGAGCTTGGTCAGCATGACGTCCAGGCCGCCGACGTACCGGATGGCGAAGTAGGCCGCGGCGATGACGGCCGTCATCTTGATGAAGAACTGGATCATGTCGATGACCAGGACCCCCCACAGGCCCGTGACCGTGGCGAAGACGACGTTGAGGAGACCGACGAGGAGCAGCGTCTGCCAGCGCGGAAGGCCGAACAGGATGGCGGCGATCTTGCAGGCAGCCAGGTTGACCGTGGCCATGATGATGCAGTTGAAGAGGAAGCCCAGGTAGACCGAGCGGAAGCCGCGGACGACCCCGGCCGCCTTGCCGGAGTAGCGGAGCTCGTAGAACTCGAGGTCGGTCATGACCTCGGAACGGCGCCACATCCGGGCGTAGAAGAAGACGGTCGCGACCCCGGTCAGGGTGAAGGCCCACCAGACCCAGTTGCCGGCGACGCCGTTGCGGCGGACGATGTCGGTGACGAGGTTGGGGGTATCGCTCGAGAAGGTCGTGGCGACCATGGACAGGCCCGCCAGCCACCAGGGCACGGCCCGGCCGGAGACGAAAAACTCCGAGGTGTTCTTGCCCGACCGCTTGCCGAAGAACAATGCCGGGATGAAACAAATGGACAGGGTGGCGAAGACGATGACCCAGTCGATGGCGTGGAGATGCATGGTTATTGTCCTTTCGCTCGAGAGAACACTCGGCGCATGAGGGCGTATTATACATAGAATCCGGGCCCGTTTGTAGACAGAACTTCAGGCTTTTCCCGGCGGGCAGCGGTTAGCCGGAGGGGCCGGCCGCGGGCCGGAAAACCCCTTGAAGCGGCGGTCCGCCCCGGCTATAATTCCGTGCGGTAGCAAGAGCAGGAGGTTGGCCCATGTCGAAGAAGATTCTGTTCGCTTGTGGTCTTATGGCCGCGCTGGCGGCCCTGGCCGTTCCCGCCGCGGGACCAGCGGGCGCGCAGGACGCGAAGGGCTGCCAAGACCACCCCCTGTTCACGCGCATGCCGGATTTCGTCATCGGTGGCTGCAAGGTCAACGAGTTCGACTTTTTTGAGTTTGATGTGACCAAGGACGGACGGCCGGAGAAGGTCCGCGTCGAGGGCCGAAAGACCGTCATCAATTACCGCCTCAAGGCCGGGGCGGCCAAGCCGGGGGCCCCCGAGATCGTCCAAAACCATGTCAACGCCATCAAGGCGGTCGGCGGAAACGTCCTGCGGCAACAGGCGGGCGTCGCCACGCTGATGATCAGCAAAGGGGGCGCGCAGACCTGGATCAAGGTGGCCGCCAACCAGGTCGGGATCTCCTACGACCTGACGATCGTGGAGAAGGCGGCCATGGCCCAGCAGGTCACGGCCGACGCGGGCACCATGGCCCGGGAGATCGCCGACACGGGCCGGATCGCGGTCTACGGGATCTATTTCGATTTCGACAAGGCGGAGCTCAAGCCGGAATCGAAGCCGACGCTCGACGAGATCGCCAAGCTGCTCGCGGCGGACCCGCAGCTCAGGCTCTACGTCGTCGGCCATACCGACAACGTGGGAGAGGTCGCCTACAACATGACGCTATCCCAGACGAGGGCCGAAGCCGTGGTCAAGGCCCTGGTCGCGGAATACAGAGTCGACGGAGGCCGCCTCAAGCCGTACGGCGTGGGGCCGCTGTCTCCTATCGCTACCAATAAGACCGAGGAGGGCCGGGCCAAGAACCGCCGCGTCGAGCTCGTCGGACAGTGACCGCTGCGGGGACGGATGGCCCCGTGTCCCGACCCGTTTTCTGTGTGGGCGAATGCGTCCGGACGCTCACTCCTGTCCCAAAACCCGTTTCCAGATGACGGCCGCCACGATCCCCCCGACAACGGGGGCGAGCAGGAAGAGCCAGACCTGGGACAGGGCGTCGCCGCAGACGACCAGGGCAGGTCCCAGGCTCCGGGCCGGGTTGACCGACGTCCCGGTGATGGGGATACCGACGATGTGGATCAGGGTCAGGGAGAGGCCGATGGCCAGGCCCGCGAAACCCTGCGGCGCGTTCTTGCTCGTAGCGCCGAAAATGACCAATAGGAAGAGCGCGGTCAGGATGATCTCGGCCGCCGCGCAACCCACGAGCGAATATCCCATCGGGGAATGGACGCCGTATCCGTTCTGACCGAGCCCGTTCGCCGCCAGCGAATAGCCGGCGCGCCGCTCGACGACCTCGAGAAGAACGTAGGCCCCGAGGATCCCCCCGAGGAACTGCGAGACGATGTAGGCGATGGCATCCTTCGCCTTGATCCTCTTGGTTAACAATGCGGCCACCGTGATGGCCGGATTGATATGGCAGCCCGAGATCGGGCCGATGGTGTAGACCATCACCAGGACGGACAGGCCGAAGGCCAGGGAGATCCCCAGGAATCCGACCTTCTCGCCGGCGATGACGGCGCTGCCGCAGCCCATGAAAACGAGCACCGCCGTGCCGATGAGCTCCGCGACATACTTTCTCCAAGCGCTCATGTTGTCCCTCCTTATCGCTCTTGAGTTTATCACCGCAAGCAGATGTCAGGCAATATTGAGAAGGCTCCTGAGGATCGCCAATAGGGGATGTCATCGCGAACGGAGCGAGGCGATCGCGGCTTCGTCTGGCGGGAACGCCGCGCCCCCGCCTTAGCTCGCCCAACCTGCCGCTGGGGTCCGTAGTCTACTTTTCACCGGCCTGCGCTTTTTTCGTGATCTTGAGGACGAAGGCGTGGTCGCACGGCCTCTGGGCGGGCAGCTTAACCTTCAGCCCCGTCCCATCCCGGCTCCAGGTCAGCTTTGCGCTCGACCCCAGCAGTTCGACGCCGCCGACCTCGCCGGAATAGAGCCGCAGGTCCGGCGACAGGGACCGGACCACGGCCTCCTCGCCCGGCCAGGCGAGGAGGATGGCGTAAAGGGTGTCGCCCTTGGCCGTGAACCGGATGTCCCGGCCGGTGAATTCCCCTCGCTCGGTATCCGTGAACATGCCCTCCTTGACCCGGGTCGGCCCTTCGCCGTAGACCTGCCAGGGCCGGGTCCCGTAGACCGCCTCGCCGTTGACATCCAGCCAGGCCCCGATCGCGAGCAGGATCTCCTGCTCCTTTTCGGGGATGGTGCCGTCGGAGCGGGGGCCGATGTTGAGGAGGAGCGCGCCGTTCTTGCTGACGATGTCGACGAGGTCGCCGACGATGGCCCCGGCCGTCTTGTAGTCCTGCTTTTCGACATAACCCCAGGAGTTCTTGGAGATGGCCGTATCGGTCTGCCAGAACAGGGGCCGGATGTCCGCGAGCTGACCGCGCTCGAGGTCCAGGACCGCGGCCTCGTCCGGGAAGGACCGGTTCTTGTAGTTGATGGCGACGCCCTTCCCCCACCGCGCGCCCTGGTTGTAATAATGGGCGGCGAACTTTCTCAAGTAGGGCTCGAAGACGGGCTGCTCGATCCACCAGTCGAACCAGAAGAGCTGGGGCTGGTACTTGTCGACGAGCTCGGCGCACCGGGCGTACCAGTCCTGGAGGTACTTCTCATCGGGCTGGGTGCCCTCGAGCGCGGCCGGCCCGTAGAAGTCGGCGTACTTCGGGTCGCGGACGTCCGAGTCGAACGTCTTGCCGCCGTTCATGAACCACCAGTGCTCGGCCCGGTGCGAGGATACGCCGAAGACCAGGCCCTGGCCTCGGACGGCCGCGGCCAGGTCGCCGATGAGGTCGCGCTTCGGCCCCATCTTGCCGGCGCACCAGGCGGTCAGGGCCGAGTCGTACATGGGGAAGCCGTCGTGGTGCTCGGCCACGGGCACGACGAATTTCGCCCCGGCCCTCTTGAAGAGCGCGGCCCAGGCCTTGGGGTCGTACTTCGCGGCCATGAAGCGGGGGAGGAAATCCTTGTAGCCGAACTTCGCCTGCGGGCCGAACGTCGTGATGTGGTGTTTGAACTCGGCCGAGCCCTGAAGGTACATCTGGCGCGGGTACCACTCGCTGCCGAAAGCGGGCACGGAGTAGAGGCCCCAGTGGATGAAGATGCCGAACTTGGCGTCCTGGTACCAGTCCGGGACGCGCCAGGTCTTGAGGGATGCCCAGTCCGGCCGGAACGGGCCTTCGGCGGCCGGCCCGGCCGCCGCCGCCGCCGCGGCCAGGGCCAGCCCCAGGCCCAAGGCGGCGAGGACTGGGATCCGCATGTTCTTTCGATGTCTCATCGGAGACCCTCCTCGGAAGAGATCGGAGCGGCCGCGAGCTGCAGCCTGAGCGTGCCCCTGAGAGCGCCGGGGAACCCCTTGGCCCCTCCGTCGTTGCCCCAGCCGAGGTCCGGATAACTCCAGGCGTCGAGAACATTGAGCCGGACCCGGCCGTCCGGCAGGACCTCGGCCCGGACGGCCTTCGAGCCGTCGGCTTCAACGCGCAGCCGGACCGGGCTCTCTTTGAAACCCACCTCGGCCCAGACGATGCCGGCCTTGAGGCTGCGGAAGTCACGGGTCGCTCCGTATCCCTTGTGGTCCTTGCCGAAAAGAAAATAGTCCGTCATGTCGGCTGCCCAGGGCCACTCCGGCGGCTTGCGGTAGGCCTCGGCGGCACCCGGCCTGACCTTGAGCGCGGTGCCGCGGTTCCGGCCGATGTGGTCGCCGGGATAAACGGAATGAAGGCCGGCCCGTTTCCAGCTCAAGGAAGACGTTTCAGCCGGGAGGAGGAAGGACAGGCCGAGCTCGCTCGCCCCCCCGGGGCGGCCCTGGATGTCGTAGCCGAAAGTTATGAGACCCCGGCCGTCCACGCGGAAAGAAAATGAGGCCAGGGTCCCGGCAAAGCTCCCATTGACGCTGATGACCGCCTCGACGCCTTCGACCCGGGCTTCGAGGCTCGTCAGGGACCAGGGCATGAAGGCCGCGGGAGCGGCGTTGGGGAATGGCCCGCCGGCGAGGGTCGTTCTTCCGGCGCGCTCCGCGTTCACGATGAGGCCGGTCGATTTGCTGAAAACAACCCGAAAACCTTCGCCGGAAACCGTGATCGACGCGGCGTCCTCTGCAACCGCCGGGGCAGGCCCGCCGGCCGGCGGCCAGGCCGGCCTGTACGGTTCGCCGACAGGCAAGGCGTATTCATCGACGACCGTGCCGTCGGACCTTGAGAACCTGAGATGGAGGATATCGCCGTCCTTCCAGCCGGCCGGCGGGACGACAAGCGTCCCCTCCCCTCTCGGCGGGATTTGGGGCACCTCAACGCGTCCTCCCGACTTCAAAAGGACCCAGGTCACGTCGAGCTCGGCGAGGTCGGTGTGGTCGAACCAGTTCTTGACGGGAATGCGAAGGGTTCCGTCCAGCGGAGAGACGGCGACCGGACCCTCGGTCACGCGCACCGGCGAATAGGCCTTTTTGACGTGCCAGTATTCCGGCTTCGGCCGGCGCCAGCCGTCGATGATGCCCCACTCCCCGTAGCCGCACGTCGACCCCGGAAGATAGAAGATGTCGTCGATGAGCCCCCAGATCGCGCCGCCTAGGCAGCCGTCCGCCGCGAAGGCGTTCTCCCAGAACTTCCTGATACTCGCGCCCCAGAAGTCGCGGACGCCGGGGTCGCGTTTGAGCGTGTCCACGTTGTAGCAGGCGACGTGGGCCCACTCGTCGTTGAGCTTGGGGAGGGCCGCGCTTTTCAGGTCGGCGTCGAAGTTCGGATAATGATCACTGTAGACGTCGTAGCCAGAGGTCCCCTTCGGCACCGTGTCGGGATAGCTCCAGATGACCGGCCTGGTCGGCTCGACGGCCTTGACGTGCTCATAGAGTTGTTTGATGTTCCCGCCCCACTGGCTTTCGTTCCCGAGCGACCAGAGGATGACGGACGGGTGGCTGCGGTCGCGCTCGATCATCTCTGTGAACTGTCCGAGATAGCGGTCGCGGAAGGCAGGGTCGTTCGAGGTCGCGTAATTGCCGTGGGTCGCGACGAAGCAGACGGCGTTCTCCTCTTCGACATAGATCCCGTGCCGGTCGCAAGCGGCCAGGAAGGTCTCCGCCGGAGGATAGTGCGAGGTCCGGATGAAGTTGATGTTCGCGTCGCGGAAGAGCCGGGCGTCGAGCTCGTCGAATTCGGGCGCGACGGAGCGTCCGGTCAGGGGGTGGACGTCGTGGCGGTCGCCGCCCCGGAGCTTGACCTCGCGGCCGTTGACGAGAAGGTTGTTGCCCCGGAGCTGGATGACGCGGAATCCGACATCCCTCTTCAAGACCTCGACGACCGTCTTGCCGACCACGACCTCCGCCCGGAGCCGGTAGAGTCGGGGGTGCTCGGCGTCCCAGGTCAGGACGGGGCCGACGGGGATGGTCACGGTCCGTTCGGGTTCGTCGGCCGTCATGCGGATGGGGCCGAGGCTGAGCCCAACCGGCTTTCCCGCCGGGTCCAGGAGCGAGAGCCGGAGGTCGGCCGACTTGGCCTGCGGGAGGCGGAACGCCGCCGTGAGCTTGAGCGTTCCGTTCCGGAACGCGGCGTCGAGGCCGGTGTCGACTTGGAGGCGCCGAACGTGGATCTCGGGGAGTGCGACGAGCCTGACGCCGCGGAGGATGCCGCCGATATTGTGCTTGGCATAGTTGCTGCCCCAGGAGATCTCGTCCGACATGTCGGTGACGCCGAGCGTTATCCAGGCCGGCCGGCCGGGCTCGACAAGGTCCGTGACGTCGCATTCCCAGCTCGTGAACCCGCCGTGGTGGTCGCGGACGAAGGCGCCGTTGATCCACACTCGGGCGTAGCTGTAGACGCCGTCGAAGCGCAGCTTGAGCCGGCGCCCATCGAGATCCGCGGGGACGTCGACCCGCCGCTTGTAAGCGCGCTCGGCGTCCTGGGCCAGGTTCCAGCCTTGGGTCGCCCACTCGCCGGGGACGCGGATGTCGGCCCAAGCCGACGGGTCGACGCCGTTCTCCCAGAAACGGGCCGGCGGCGCCGGGGCGAATTTCCACGTCCCGGCGAGGTCTAGGACAAAAGCTTTGAGCCCCGGCGTTTCGTAGGGCACAGGCGTGATCGCCGGATGCTCCTCGGCCCGGGTCGGGTCGAGGAACAGGCCGAACTCCGCGATCGAGACCGGGGCCCGGGCACCGAGGAGGCGCAGCCGGACCTTGGAGACCTTGACGGTCGGGACGCGGCAGAGCCGTTTGTAGCCGACGGTCGTGCCGCGCGCGATCTCTTGCCAGCCCGTCCCGTTCCAGGCGTCGACGGCGAACGACTCGATGCGCTGGCCGGACCTCAGGTCCTCCCGGATCATAAGGACATTGAACGCGGACGGGCGCGGAAGGCCATACTCGATGAAGGTGCCGGACGCTCCGCCGCCCGCCGTCTGTTTCGCCCCCGCCGCCAGGTTGACGGCGAAGGTGGCCCTGAGCACGTCGCCGAGCTCTTTCAATCGCAGGGCGTCGTTCTCATGGATGCGGCCGCGCCGGTCGGGCGGGATGTTGAGGAGGAGCTGGGCGTTGCCGCCGACGGCGCCGTAGTAGATGTCCAGGAGATGGCCGAGCGTCTTGACCTTCATGTCCTCGGCGGCGTGATAGAACCAGCCCGGCCGGATAGAGACGTCGACCTGAGAGGGGTACCAGACGATGCGCCCGCCCTTCTTGGCCACGGCCTCGATGGCTTTGAGCGAGCCCAGGTCCGCGGCCATGGCATCCAGGCCAGCGATGCCGCCGGGGTTCTTTTCGTCCGGTTGGTCGTCCGGGCGCGCCACGGGGATGACGCTCCACTCGCTCTCTCGGTTCGTCCCGGCCTCGTTCCCGATCCAGCGGACGTCGGGTCCCATGATGGAAATGACGGCGCCGGGCTGGAGCTCCCGGATCAGGGCCCAATAGCCCTCCCAGTCGTAGACCTGGCGCTTCCCGTTCGGACCCTCGCCGCAGGCGCCGTCGAACCAGACCTCGGAGATCTCGCCGTAGCCGGTCAGCAATTCGCGGAGCTGGTCCTTGAAGTGTTGGTTATAGCGAGGCGAGTCGCCGTAGCTCGGCTCATGACGGTCCCAGGGGGAAATGTAGACACCGAATTTGATCCCGGCCTTGCGGCAGGCGTCAGCGACCTCGCGGACGACGTCGCCGCGGCCGTTCCGCCAGGGGCTGTTCTTGATAGAATGTTCCGTGAAGCGGCTCGGCCAGAGGCAGAGCCCGTCGTGGTGCTTGGCCGTGACGATGACGCCCCTGGCCCCGGCCGCCTTGATCGCCTCGATCCACTGCCCGGCGTCGAAGTCGGTCGGGTTGAAGACCTTGGGGTCCTCGGTGCCCAGCCCCCACTCGCGGTCGGTGAACGTGTTCATGCCGAAGTGGACGAAGGCCTGAAATTCAAGCGCCTGCCAGCCGAGCTGCCGCTCGGACGGGACGACGCGGGCGGCCTTTTCGGCGAGCTGCTGCGGGCTGTCGGAGGGAAGGATCCTGATCCCGCCCGAGAACGGCTGCTTGTCCTGGCCGGAAAGCGGCACGAAAGGCAGAGCGAGGAGGATGCCGGAGAGAAAAACGGCGGCCGGAAACGCGCGGACGCGCGCGGCTCGAGAGGATCCTTCCATAATCCCTCCTTCCCCGCCCGACGGAACGGCGCGGGCGGCCCTGTCCGAAAGAGCTCCCGGGCGAGAGGCCCGCCGCGGGTTCACGGCGTGATGCGGACCATGACCACGCCGTGGGACGGGACCGGAGCCGAGAAACTCCCCCTGAACGTCCCCAGGTCCTGGTGCTTCCAGAGGTCGCGGACTTTGGCCTCGATCGTCTTGGTGTAGCCGAGCTCGACCCAGTTGACGGAGATGGGAGCTTCCTTCTCGCCCCGGTTGAGCAGGATGACGGCGCGGCTGCCGTCGGCGAGGGGCCGGGCCCAGACCTCGAGCTCGCCGTCGTCACGGACCTTGCCGGCCTGCTTGCCGAGCGGGTCCTGGTCAATGGCGATGGCTTCCTTGTTCGTCAGGATGTCGCGGGTCGCGGGCTTCATGGTCCGCAGATCGTTCCCGGCCATGAGCGGCGCCGCGAGCAGGCACCACAGGCTGAAGTGGGCCTGGTACTCCCTGTCGGTCATGCCGCCGTTGCCGACCTCGAGCATGTCCGGGTC
>Ga0315268_10006134_pt1 | contig 12816 bp, 9 predicted proteins | sample C1_top_MG_FD_204535 | JGI IMG/M metagenome (GOLD analysis project Ga0315268, IMG submission 204535) | Sediment microbial communities from Yellowstone Lake, YNP, Wyoming, USA - C1_top | ecosystem: Environmental > Aquatic > Freshwater > Lake > Sediment | place: USA: Wyoming | collected 2017-08-01 | reverse complement strand
GAGACGCCGGATCGAGTTCGCACGTCCCATCAGTCAACAAGAGGCGGGATGGCAAAGGGCATGGAAGAAGCAAAGAATACATACCTGACAGCCGATACAGACCGACCAGCTAAAGCCCGGTGGTGTAGAGGTCAAGCATTCTGGCCTTTGGAGCCGGAGACGAGGGTTCGAATCCTTCCCGGGCTACCACCACTTGGGACGGTAACCCTAAATGGTTTTAATGATAGGATGGACATCCACGGGTACTCCAAGAAGATCGAAGGACAGATTGAGCGACTTGGGCGATTCCGGGACGGATCCGTGGCGATAGACTTCTTGAACCACATAAGGGCCCGCGGATTATCGGAAGGGCGCGTATTTTCGTACGCCTGCCGGCTTCCGTCGAAACCGTTTTTGCCGTTGGTGCTGCCGATGGTGGTGACGGCGATGGCAGCAGGGGCAGGGGCGGAGCCTGGACCTGAGCTGGAGCTCGTCCCCCCTTTTCTACTCGCAGAAGCACACGGGGTCCGGCTGCCGGAGGCCAAGGACGAAGTCTACAATGCATACGAGGAGGTGGGGAAGGGGTACGTCAGGTGGTACGACCCAAGGCACTGGTTCGAGCGGTTCGGGATGCCAGATAAGCTGGGGGAGGCCATCGTGGAGGCGGAGGAGAGGATGGGGGTCTACCAGGACGTCGCCTCTCTCAAGCCTCTGGAGTCGAAGTACAGCCTGGTAATCTGCAGCACCGTGACAGAGTGGTTCCTGGGTGCTTGGGCGCCAAAGCTTAGCTTGAACATCTCCACCGTCTTCTCCGCCGTCTCCGACTTCGGAATGGTCACCAAGGACGAGCTCTTGTATAGGAGGGTGGCGGAGGCCCTCGGCGTGTCCCCGGGAGAGGTGGTCCACGTGGCGACGACTACAGGGTGGACTTTGAGGTCCCGAGGAAGGTGGGATGCTTTGCCGTCCTCCTAGACAGGCAGCGTCACCATCCGGACGTCCATCCCAGCGTAGTGAGCCTGAGCGGGCTTCCTCCCCTCTTGGAAAGGTTGGGCCCGTGATTTCCTCCCGACTCTGCTCAGCTTAAATACTCCATTCTTCGGATGTATGCTGAGGCCGAAGCATCGGCATGCTGGCTGAGATGGACGTGGTGAACGGGCTCGTCCTCTTCGTCAGCATCTTGGCAGTCCTCTACGCTTCGAAGGCGGTGAAGAACCCCTACGTCTCTCGCAAGGTCATCCACATGTGGGTAGGGGCCGTCCTCCTCGTGGTCCCGTTCGCCTTCTCGGGGCCCCTCTTCCCTGTGGCCCTTTGCCTCCTGCTGACGGGCTTCACGATGCTGCCCCACATGAAGGGCAGGGAGATGCCCTGGTTCCAGTTCAAGGAGAACTTCGGAGAAGTCTACTTTGCAGCCATGGCCACCCTCCTTCTGGCAGCCGCCTGGCATTACGACATCTGGCTCGCCGTAACTGCTCTGTTGTTCATGGCGTGGGGTGACGGCGTCACGGGGATAGTGAGGAACTACAAGTACGGAAGGAGGTACAAGGGGGCGTGGGGCACCTACGCCATGGTTTCCGTCAGCGTTCCGTTGGGCCTCCTGCTATACGGCTGGAGCCACGGATGGGCCTTCGCATGGATCGGTGTTGTGGGTGCCCTGGCGGCGAGCTACGTGGAAAAGCTGGAGGTGATGGACGACAACGTCTCCATCCCAGTCTTCGGCTTCACCGTCATGTTCCTCCTTCAGCTGACGACGGGGGCCTCTCCAATAACGTAGGAACTCACACAACGTCAATAAGCTGAAACCGGAGGAGAGGACCTGAATTCCTCATAGCGGACAAGGCTCTAAGGTACTGGACGTAAGGGGGCTGGCCTGTCCCACCCCAGTCTTCGAAGTGAACAAGGCCATCACTCAGGTGAAGCCAGGAGAAACCTAGGAGAGAAGAGATCGTGACAGCCACTCTTGACGCGTCTGCGCTGGTCGCGTATCTTCTCGAAGAGGGCGGTTCAGGGAACGTCAAAGAGGCGCTCGCCAAAGGTGCGGCCTTCCCCCGAGCTATTGATAGAGGAAGTTGGCAATGCGCTTCTAAGTGCTGTGAGGTCAGGAAGGGTTTCTAAGGAGGGGTCGCCGCAACTTCTCGAGATTCTCCTGTTGCTCACAGAAGTGAACGTCAGGCTCTTCCCTCAATCTGAACTGATTGCGAGAGGCGTTTCAAATCTCCCTAAAGCGTGACCTGACTGTTTACGACTGGGCCTACATCGCGCTTGCTAAGAAGCCAGGCGGGGCGCTGTTATCCAGGGATGCGAGACAGTTGGCGGCGGCACAGGCAGAGGGCGTCAAGACACAGGCAGCCTGACTGAATCGGAATGGATCAAGCAATAAGAGCCTGCGTCTCCATGACGCGTTCATCCAATTGGGCGTCCAGGAGGCCGCCAAGGGCTTTTCATCACGGCATCTTCCGAGCTTCCACTCCTGTTCTCGTCTTGCTTGTGATGTCGACCCAGCTGTCAGGACGAACACCATGAAATCAAGCTCTTGACCGGCACGTCTTCTAGGGCCATCGGCACTTTGATGGCTGCGAGTCCTGCACGGCATAATGCCTTGCCATCGACAGGTACTAGGGATGTTACGGACTGGCGAGGACAGAAGAGCTGCCAATGCCGCACGACGATCGCTCTTGCCGGCCGCAATAACGCACGTGCCGGCGAGCCAATCTCGTCAGTTCCTGTTGGCGAATCATGGGCGGTCCCTTTCTGCTTCTGCAATGGGCCCGGTCAGCCGGCGACGGTACTTCCATCGTTCGTCTCCTCTGGTGGCTTAAGATGGCGGAAGAATGTGTAATAGACAACGCTGTTCAGGCCCTGCAGGCCGGCTGACACGAAAAGTGGTAGGCTGCTGCTGACCTCCTCCATCACAACGCCCGAGAGGACAGGGCTTACCGCGTATGGGAGGCCCCAGCCTAGACCACTGCTGATGCCCACCGCCGTCGACCTAGAATCCCTGTCCACTACGCCCATCATGTAGGACTGTCTAATGGGGAAGCCAACGGATGAGAGGACGCCCCTTATCGTGTAGGCAACGGCAGCGATGGGGAAGGAGGAAATCAAGGGTAGAGCGGCGAGCAGGACGACCCCAATTGCCCTAGTCGAAACGATCATGTTGACTGTGCCCAGCATCCTGGCAAGCCTAGGGGCCACGATATAGGACAGGGCTCCGGCCAAATTGGCCGCCCCTATGACCAGGGAGACCGAAGCCTCCGAAACGCCATACGTCATGCTGAACCAGAGCGTTATGAGTGGCGTAGGTATGAGACCCATCCCGAATCCGTTCAGGATGGCGGTCACAGTGAACTTGCCGATGAGCTTCCCTCTTTGCCCCTTCGGCTTCTCGGTTTTGAAGGGCGCCTCCCGAATCCACAGGGGTATCAACGCCGAGAATGCCCCGATGGCGGCGAAGGTAAGGAGAAGCCAGCGATAGACTGCCATTTGGTCGAGGCCCATGGACGCGCCCACGCGCGGCAATCCAGCGACGACGGCCCCTGCGCTGAACATGAGCGTCCCCGCAAAGGCGTTGATGCTGAAGGCTCTGTGCCTCCTCTCATCGGTGACCTTGTCGGCCAGGAGGGCCTGCTGCGCGGGGCCAAAGGGTCCGCCTCCGGGTCCACCGCCGCCAGCCGAGCCAGCCCCTCCGATGGCTGCGCCCAAGAGCAATAGAGGAAGGGAAGTGGTGAAGGCGTACAGGAGGCCCAGAGGCACCATCAAGAGCCCGGAGAGGGTCAAGAAGGTCTTCCTGCTGTGCAGCCTGTCGGCCAGCACCCCCGAAGCCACGATAAGGGCCGCGCTGAAGAATCCAGCGACGGTCGTGACGAGCCCTACTTCGAAGAGGCCATAGCCGATCAGGCTCATGTAGAACCCAAGAGAAGTATTGAGGAAGCCGTAGGCGAAGCTTCGAATCGCCCTCAGCATTATCAGCAAGCTCACTTCCCGCGAGGGAACGTTAACCTCTCCGGGACGGTTGGGACGACCTCTCAACGGCACCAGGAAGTGTGGGCAAGAGGCCGTGTCTATGAACGTTGTCTTTTGCTTATTAACGTACGAGTGAAAGCAAGCCTTGCAAGAAGTCCATGATGGAACTGGGGCGAAGCTCTTAATTAGAATGCAAATCGGTTAAACTAGGCAGGACGAGCTGTCGAGTCGGGGCGCATCAAGAACCCGTTTCATTCCGACAAAGTCGTTCTTTCTCACTCACCTGATGACCTGCGGCGGTCTTCGGCAATCCTCTTAAGGGACTGCTAGGCGCCGTTCTCTTGGGGTGGGACGTAACGATAAGGCCTAAGGAGACCTCAGATTACAGGGCGGAATCAGTGGATCGGGTCCTCAGGTCGCTGCAGACGGGCGTCGACGGCCTGAACGAAGCCGAAGCTCAGTCCCGACTGAAGAAGTTCGGATATAACGAGCTACCCGAGAAGAAGGGCAATCCCGCCAAGGAGTTCTTGCTTCGGCTGTGGGGCCCCATGCCATGGCTTCTGGAGCTGGCAGCCGCCTTGGCCTACGTTCTGGGGCACGCGACGGAGGCGGGCATTATCGTGATCTTGCTCCTGATTAACTCGGTGATCGGCTTCAGACACTCCCAAAGCTCCAAGAGGGCCCTGGAATTCCTGAAGCTGAAATTGGCCATCAGGGCGAAGCTGTTGCGTGACGGAAGGTGGACGACGAAAGAAGCGAGGGAGATGGTTCCGGGCGACATCTTCGTCGTAGGTCTTGGTGACATAGTCCCCGCCGACGCGATGGTTCTAGATGGAGAGCTTTCGGTGGACCAGTCGGCGCTGACCGGCGAATCCATGCCCGTACGGGTCACGCTTCAGGGCCTAGTTTACTCCGGTTCCGTCGTAATCAGAGGGGAAGCGAAGTGCGTAACGCTCAATACTGGCGCCAACACCTTCTTCGGCAAGACGGCCGAACTGATGAGGTCGTCGAAACCCAAGTCGCATCAAGAAGATGTCATGTTTGGCATCATCAAATACATGATGTACTTGAGCATGATCGCCTTGGCGTTCGTAACCGCCTACGCGTTCTACATGAACAAAGATTACGCTTCCATCCTCACCTTCGCCGTCATCTTCCTCATGGCGGCCATCCCCGTGGCGCTTCCAGCGGTCCTGACGGTCGTCCAGGCGGTGGGCGCGATGCAGCTGGCCAAGCGTGGAGCTCTGGTGACAAGGCTGGATTCGGTGGAGGACGCAGCTTCAATGGATGTGCTCTGCTTGGACAAGACCGGTACCATCACTCAGAACCGATTATCGGTGACCGGCGTGGTGCCGTTCTTCGGGCATAGCGAAGAGGAGGTCGTGCAGATAGCGGCGCTTGCTTCGAAATCTGAGAGCAAGGACCTCATCGACTTGGCCGTCATCGACCACGCCACCTCGCTCAGGATCTCGCTGGGTGGCTTCGAACAGGTGGCCTTCACCCCGTTCGACCCTTCGACAAAAGTGGCAGAAGCGATGGTGAAGTGCGGCGACGATAGCTTCAGGGCTGTGAAGGGATCCCCCCAGACCGTGTTAGCCATGTGCGTTGGACTCTCTGGAGACGAAACGAAGAAGGTAGCTGACACCCTCGAAGGCCTATCGAGGAAGGGATACAGGTCTCTGGGCGTGGCCCGATCTACCAGTTATAGCGACCCCAATGACCTGCGCCTTCTTGGGATCGTCTCCTTGGCTGACCCGATAAGGCCGGATTCGAAAGAGATGATCGAAGGTGCCAAAGAGCTGGGCATAAAGCCAATCATGCTCACTGGCGACAACGTAAGCATAGCCAAGGAGGTGGCCCGGCAGGTTTCCATCGGTGATAGGATCGTAACGGTGGAGGAGCTGAAGAAGTTGGATGAACAGGAACGTCCGAAGCTTGTCGAAGAGTGCAACGGCTTCGCCCAGATTTATCCGGAGGACAAGCACACCATCGTGAAACTGTTACAGTCTAACGGCCATATCGTAGGCATGACCGGCGACGGCGTTAACGATGCTCCCGCGCTCAAGCAGGCGGAAGTGGGGATTGCGGTGAGCACGGCCACCGACGTAGCCAAGTCATCGGCCAGCATGGTCCTGACCGAGCAGGGGGTGGGCGTCATAGTCGACGCGGTCAAGCTCAGCAGGCAGACATACCAGAGGATGTTGTCCTGGGTGATAAACAAAGTGACCAAGACCATTCAGGTGATTGGCCTGCTGACCATAGGATTCTTCTGGACCCATGAGGTTCTCCTCTCGCTCTTGGGGATGACCCTCCTCGTCTTCGCCAACGATTTTGCCACAATGTCCCTCTCGACAGACAACGTCAAGCATTCGATCAGCCCCAACGTATGGAACGTTCGCAGGATCACTTTCGCTTCTCTGGTCATCGGGCTGCTCTTGGTGCTGGAGAGCGTACTGGGTGTCTATGTCGGAGTGGCGTACTTTCATCTCGACCTTCCTCAGCTGCAGACCCTAGTGCTCGTGCTACTGGTCTTCACCAGTCAGATGAGGGTGCTGATCGTGAGGGAAAGGAAGCATTTCTGGTCCTCGGTGCCGGGGCGAGAGCTGCTCGTATCCTCGATAGCGACCACGGCGGCCTTTGTGGCCTTGGGGACGTTCGGATTGATAATCCCACCTATCCCGTTCTATCAAGTCCTCCTGATGCTTGGCTTCGCTTTGGTCTTCACTGCTCTGCTGGACATCCCCAAGTACTTCGCCTTCAGGAAGTTCGGGCTCTAAAGGAAGGCGTAGGGTGGCCGGAGGGCTCCTCCGAGGTCCCCACGGGCGTGCCGACCCGTGGATTCAAATCGGACGCCCATTGAGGCGTCGACCGAGGCAGAAGGGGACCGACTTGCTTAAATCAATCGACTTCGTTACGCGTTGAGTTGGGCAGACTTTCTAGCTTAGCCTTCACGTCCTTGGCACACTTTATCAACGACGGAAGCGTCTTCTTCGTGCCCTTCATAGCCGCCATCTTGGCCGCCCAGAAGGGAGTTTCCCCGTTGGACATATCGTTGATGTTCTTCGTCTTCTATGCCTCTTCCTCCGCGCTGAGCTTGTACGTTGGGAGAGTGGCGGATAGGTCGGGAAGGGCTTTCTTCATGATCGGCCTGGGGCTCGCGCTCCTCTCCACAGGGATGGTGGTCTTCTATCTCTCATTGACGTACATGGAGGGGCCTTCGCTCATCCTCTTGATAATGCTGGCGGCCTTCATAGCTGGATTCGGCAGCGCGTTCTATCACCCGCTGGGCGCGTCTGTGCTCCAGTCCGCGTACCTGAAGAAGTCAGGGGGGCTGGCGTTGGGGATTAACGGCTCGCTGGGAAGCGTCGGAAGGGCGCTTTACCCTTCGCTTTTCTTCGTAATCGGGGCGTACTTGACAGGGTACTCTCCCATCGTCTTCTTCGCAGTGGTGGGGTTCCTAGCTGCAACGATCGTGACGGCTGGATCGAAGTCTGACGGCGATGAAAAGCTGATGGGAAATCGTGTGCCGCAAAGGGAAGGGCGCTCCATCATGACCAAGGGGATCGTGACGCTCACCCTGATCGCCTTCCTTAGGTCGTTGGCGACCCAGGGAATATCATCGTGGATTCCGACTTACCTTTCGACCCAGAAGGGCCTTGGAGTCTCGAACACCCTAGGCCTGAGTCTAACCACGATGTACGCGTCGGCCATCGTAGGGCAGCCCGTCTTCGGCCTGCTTATGGACAGGTTCGACAAGAGGGCCGTCCTAGGTCTGAGCTCGGTTGGCTCGGCCCTGAGCGTTCTGGCCTACTTGTCGGTTTCAGACCCCATCGTGGGTCTAGGGGTGCTCTTCATCTTCGGTTTCTTTACCTTCAGCGCCTTTCCCCTTCTGCTGGCGTTGACGTCCGACTACGTGCCCAGGGGTCCCTCTTCTCTTGCGAACGCCCTCGTCTGGGGGATAGGTTCCACTGCTGGCGGCGTAGTGGGCCCCCCTCTGGTCGGCGCGATGACCCTGAACGACTATGCTCGCCTGGGCTTCTCCTTTGAAGTAATGGCTGCCCTCGTGCTCATTTCGGCCGTGGCCACAACTCTGGTGCCCAAAGCTTCGAAACCCAACGGTGCAACGCCGTCAGCAGCATGACGACAAGAAGGCCCCTTCCCACAAGACACCCCAAGCTGTGCCGCGTGCCTTGATGGCGGATGAACGAAGGTCTTCTGAGACATGGGACGACGCTCCAGCACGCCAAACATCCAAAACAGAAATAGTCAATGCGCGCCTGCGAATCGCAGGGGATCCCGATGTTCAAGGAGATCAGTGAACTGCGCCACATCGCCAACTTCAGCAGGGTCATAATGCCGATTTCGGTCGCATTCTTCGTCTACACCTTCGGCTGGGGGGTCACGTCTCCAATGTTTTCGATATACGTGAACGGCGTGACGGGCAATTCGTTCCTCACTGGTTTGATCCTTTCTCTCACTACCATGGGAGGCATCTTCCTCAACATCCCGTTCGGCATCCTCGAAGGCAGGCTAAACATCAAGCGCGTCCTGCAGCTGGTGCTTCTGGCATACGCCGCACTCGCCCTGCTCTACCCGGTCGCTAACACCTTCCAGACTTTGTTACTGGTCAGCGCAGTCAGGGGGATAGCTTCCTCGTTCCTTTGGCTCAGCTCTTGGGCCTACGTATTTGCCTACACCGACAGGGCCGTGAAGGGGAAGGAGACAGGGTTCTTTTCTGAGATGAACGACCTGGCATCGGCCCTGTCGCCCGTGGTGGGGGGCCTCGTCACGATCGTCTCCTTCTACCTGCCTTTCTATGTCCTTAGCCTGACGAGCCTGACAGCGTTTGCCATAGTCACGATGCTCGTAAAGGAATCGCCCAAACCGCAGAGCAGCCCGTTGAAGGCGCAGCTGCGGAGGCTGTCGGCCTACATGCGCAGTTCGAGGTTTATGAAGACCGTACTTCTCATCGTCATCTTCTACGCCCTAATCAACGTCTATTACTCCTTCATTTCGATCTTCCTCAGCGAGGAAGGGGTCTCCGTTACGCTCATCGGCATCGTCCTGACGGTGGCCCTTCTTCCTGCCGTAGGCCTCGAAGTGCCCATGGGGAACCTGATGGACCACGTGGGGATACGCAAGACGCTGCTCTTGGCCACAACGTCGACGACCTTTACGGGGCTGCTCCTGCCATTGTCCAACGACATTATCTACGTCTTCGCTGTAGTGACGGCCTTCACGGTGAGCTACACTGCTATCTTCGTAGCTCTGTACTCAAGGATGTCTGACGTAATGCGTGAGGACAAGGTTGCGATGACCGGGGCCATAGCCACTTTCAAGGACTTGGGGTATACCGTTGGCCCTCTGGCAGCCGGTTTCCTGACGGAGGCGGTGGGAATCAGGAATACCTTCTTCATAATGGGAGCGGCCTTCGCCTTGCTATTGCCCATAGCCGCGAGGCTGCACGACTGAGCTACGACCCGCCCTAGTTGCAGTTTGGTTCGTTGCGAACTCCCGTCAGGTGGTACTAACTCTGGTCCAAGTTCGCTGTAGGGCGTCAAGAGCCTTACTCTGATCCGGTACGTTTCGATTGCTGGACACACGTCCTTTCTTATCTCTTGGAGATGCTTGCGAAGGTGACGACTGGTCGCAGCTTCAGAAGCTGAACCTTGTCAAATGCACGGAATAAGATTGGATGGGAAGGAGACTCGCTTTGCCCAGAGATCGAGCGATGCAGCGGCGACCTGAATTGGGAGTACCCGATGGTGGCTTCAGGGCTTCCGAAAAGCTTAATTCAGGCTCGCCTCCCTGCTTGGAAAAGGCGATGGATTCCGCCTAGGCCTTCAGCCTGAACCGCTCCACATACAAAAGGACGGAGCTGATGAATCCTACTGGTGAAATTGGTGATGAGAGAACGAAAGCTGAAGGTCGAGAAGTGGATTGATCGGCGTATCGGACGGACTAGAGAAGCGGGAATTGGCAGCGGAAACGCTTGGCGAGCTTCTCGCTTATCTCGAATCCCCTAAAGAACGCATCCTGATCGAAGAATCCATTTTGAAGTTGAAGGAGGGCCGTTTCTTCCTGGCCCTGCTGGGGCACTTCAAGCGCGGAAAGTCCACTTTGGCAAACGCCCTCCTGGGCGAATATGTCCTGCCGATCGGCTCCGTCCCCGTGACGTCAGCGATCGTGCGTGTGGAGTTCGGCGAAGCGCCCAAGGGGATCGTCGAGTTCCGCAACGGCGGTACCAAAGAGATACCCCTGCGCGAGTTGAACGAGTACGCGTCGGAGGACTCGAATCCCAACAACATCAAGGGCGTTATGCAAATCGTAGTCAGGCATCCTGCATCGTGCCTCAGGAACGGCCTGGTCCTGGTCGATACGCCCGGCATCGGGTCTATCTACATCGACGGAGCCGCGTCCACGTATCAATTTATGGAGAGGACGGATGCCGCGATCTTCGTGGCGTCAGCCGACCCACCGGTCGGGCACGACGAGCTTCAGCTGCTGCGCTTGGTCAGGCGTTACGCATCCAAGGTCTTCTTCGTCATCAACAAGACCGACTACCTTGCGGGGGAGGAACTGGCCCGGACTCTGGACTACACTTCTTCCGTTATGAAGCAGGCATTGGGCGGGGAAGAGGTCAGGACGTACGCCCTTTCGGCAAAGCTAGCCCTAGAGGGCAAGGTCAAGGGCGATGCCGGCCTCGTAGAGCGCAGCGGTTTCTCTCACTTTGAGAAAGACGTTATGTCCTTGGTTGAAGGCAAGGGCCTTCTTCTGGTAAAGTCGGCCGCAGACAGGGCACTGAGGGCCATATCGAACGAGGAAATGGCGCTTCAGCTACGGAAAAAGTCGTTACAGCTCAACGGGGAGGCATTAAGGGCCAAGGTGGCTTGGCTGAAGTCGCTTCAAACCAACTTGGAAGACAGGCTCGCGCTGCTTGACGGCGAAGTTTCCGTGAGGCTAAAGGAAATCCTGGCGAAGCTCGATCAGGACCTGGACGACTTCGTAACTCTAGAAGGACCAAGCGTAGCTGAATTTGTCGAGTCGTTCATGCTCCAAGAGGAGATGAAGGGCACCAGCCCCCGTCAGTTGGACGCGTTGGCCGTGGAAGCCCTGAAGAAGAGGTTGGACGAGATCTGCGCCAAGTTTCTTGAAAGCGAAGACGCCAAGGTCAGGCGTCTGTTCGGAGAGATGGCCAAGCATATCTCATCGGACGTGGGCGGGATCATATCCGACAGCAGGGCGAAGATAGGAAGGGAGTTCGACGCTCGACTGGACCCTGCGCGGTTTGAAGTCGAGGCCCCTTTGATGGGGAGCTACCGGATCGCCGTCGATCCCCTCTTTGGGGTGGACCAGATCCTTCTGAGCGAACTTCCGAAGTTGCTTCCGTCGCCACTGTTACGAAGGAAGGTGCAGAACCAGATAAGGAAGAAGGCGCAGGAGGAGCTGGAAAGAAACAGGGGAAGGATCCGTTATCACTTCGTGAGCAGGCTGGAAGAGGCCTCTCGGCAGCTCAAGGCGACGGCTAGGGATGCTTTGTCGTCGTTCATCGAATCCAACAGGCTCGTCATAGAGCAAATGCAATCTGCCGCCTACGCCGACGAGGCACTGAGAGACAGCCGACTCCTCGAAATGGAAAGGAAGCTGAAAGGGCTCGGGGCGATCAGAGCTAGGCTGGACGAACTCGTGCTTCAGGGGGTGCACAGAGCGAGTTGACTCGTACGAAGAAGGGAGCGGACCTTTCGATGACAAGGGTGAATGCAAGTGCCAGCCCAGATGAGGTTGGCACCACGACGGCGGAGACGGAGATAGTACTGAGCAGGAAAGGATACGATGCGCTGGTGGCGATGGTCGGCCAAAGGGATCCGCCCTTCCTCAGCGGAGAATTGGAACTCTACATCACTTGTCGCCTAATCAGCGTCCTGTCGGCTGAGAAGGAGAAGCTCGAAGCAAAGGCGTCATTTCTCCGTAAGGACCTTAGAAGGATCGTGAAGGAAGAGGCCGACATCACAGCTTGGCAGACCGAAGTCAAAAGAGATCTACAATGGCTGGAGTTCAGGACGGACTCGCTGCTGAAGGAGAACGGGCTTCTTGCCTCCGGGCTGAAGGAGCGTCGAGGGTGATAAAATGAAACTGGGACGCATAACGAAGGGTGCGATGAGTGGCAAACGATTCGTGAGCATACCGGTCGACATGGAGACCTTGGAGAAAGCGAAGAAGCTTGAAAAGGCGACGGGCCTTTCTTTGGACGAAGACCTGAGCTCTCACTCATTCTGCCTTCCTTACTACGACGTCCAGGTGGCCCAAAGAAACCTTGAGGAAGTCAGCCTCGAGGTGGAAAGGTTGAAGGCGGAGGTCGAGTCCCTGCGCTCCCAGCACGCCAAGGTTTCGGCCAGATTGGCACCTCTCAAGTTCGAGTATTATTCGCAGTACACGGCCTGCAGAACTCTATCCATGAAGCTCAATGCGATAAAGAGAGAGAACGAGCACTATCGCAAGGCCGCGGGCATGCCGGCCAGCAAGGACGAGGAAACCGACAGGCGAGACGACGAGGTAGTTGACAAGTACCTTCGACAAGAAGGCTTCGTATTGGGGTGAATGTGCTCAATGAACCCCAACTCCCCGGGCTGGCAGCCTTTTGGGCATCGCGAGAAAGGCGCAAGAGGGGATTCTCTCGACGAAAACCTCTTGCTTCTGGTCCAAGTGGCTGTAGTGAGGGGTGGGAAGGTCTTGCTCGTTCGCGAAGAACACGAGCCGTTTCACAGGAGATGGGTCGTCCCCGGCGGCTATCCAACGCAGAACGAAAGGCTGGAGGATGCTGGAGTAAGAGAAGTGAAGGAAGAATTAGGTTTGAACATCTCACCGTGCGGCCTCTTG
>Ga0315268_10006133_pt1 | contig 12817 bp, 9 predicted proteins | sample C1_top_MG_FD_204535 | JGI IMG/M metagenome (GOLD analysis project Ga0315268, IMG submission 204535) | Sediment microbial communities from Yellowstone Lake, YNP, Wyoming, USA - C1_top | ecosystem: Environmental > Aquatic > Freshwater > Lake > Sediment | place: USA: Wyoming | collected 2017-08-01 | reverse complement strand
AAGGAGGGTTTTGACCTGGATATGGCCATGGGGGTCCTGGTTCAATCCATGGATCCTATCGCCCTTAAGGTAGTGGTCGGTTCCATGCCCCAGGTCCGTCCGGAGCTCAAGGCCGACCTTTATGGGAGCTGCGGTTCCCCCGGAGTGGCCGAAGGCCCGGCCCGGGTGATCCTGAACGAAGACGAACTCCACCTGGTCGAAGAAGGAGATATCCTGGTAGCGGCCAGTACCTCACCCAGTTGGACCCCGGTATTTTCCATGATCAAAGGCGTGGTCGTTGACCGCGGGGCCAGCCTGTCCCATGCCGCCATTGTGGGAAGGGAATACGGTATCCCGGTGGTCATGAATGTCTTTGAAGGTACGGCCAAGATCAAGTCCGGTCAAAGGATCAAGGTGGATGCCAACCTGGGGGCCGTGTTTATTCTGGACAAGTAAAAACCTTTTGGGACCTTTCCTTCCCCGCCCTGGGGAGGGAAAGGTCTTCCAGGAGCAGGTTCCATGAGCGATAAATGGATTTTTTGGTTTGAGGAACTGGGTACCGGGGATAACGACCGGGTAGGGAAAAAATGCGCCAACCTGGGGGAGATGACCCGACTGGGCCTGCGCATTCCCCCCGGATTTGCCATTTCCATAGACGGGTACGAACAATTTATGGCCGAAACCGGAGCCGGCGAGGAGATTCGGCGCTATGTCCGGGAAAACCGGAATCACTTAAAGGAAGTCAAAAATCAAATAATAGCCAGCCAGGCTATCCGGAACATTATTGAGTCCAAGGAAATGCCCCCGGATATGCGGGAGGAGTTATTCCGGTATTACGACCAATTGAAAGAACGGGCCGAAGTCAGGGAGCTTTCGGTGGCCGTCCGGTCCAGCGGGGCGGTCAGCATGCCCGGCCAGATGGAGAGTTATCTCAATGTCCGCTGGAAGGAATCGGTACTCCAAAAAGTGATCCAGGTCTGGGGAAGCGCCTTTACCACCCGGGCCATAGCCTTTCGGCTGGAGAAAGGGATGGCCATGGAAAAAGCCCCGATCGGCATTGCCGTCCTGAAGATGGTCGAGGCCAAGTCCGCCGGTGTGGTCCTGACGGTCTTACCTACGATCGGAGACCTTTCGAAGGTGATCGTCGAAGGCAACTGGGGTTTGGGTGAGAGTGTGGTCAGCGGAGAGGTAAACCCCGATCAGTTTATCGTGGATAAAAGCGACGGGACGGTGGAAAGTACCGTCAATCGTAAAACCAAGATGGTTGTTTATCATGATGGGGGGACCGTCACCGCTCAGATTCCGGCTGAGATCCAGGAAAAGCCCTGTGTCGATCCGGAAGAATTGAAAGAAATCGTGCGGATTGCCAAACAAGTGGAGGACCATTTTCAAACTCCCCAGGACATGGAATGGGTCCTGGATCGTTTTCAGTCCATTCCTGATAGTCTTTATTGGGTCCAGGCCCGGCCGGCCAAATACGCCCAGGTCAAAGAAAAGGAATCCGAATATCTGGCTGAGCTGATGACCCGCCTGTTTAAGTGATAATTCCTTTCGTCAGGCCTGAAAAGGAGAAATGATGGCCATGCTGTTCACGCAATATTGGGATGTGATGCCCGGTAAATTTGATGCCTATACGTCTTTTGTTACCCATGAGTACATTCCATCCCTGCAAAAACTGGGGATTCAATTGGTAGGTGGCTATTATGTGGCGGTAGGGGAAGGTCCCAGGATTGTGGCCGTGGCTACGGTAGATGAAACCGAAAATTTGCGCCAGACCCTTTCTTCCCGGGAGTACGGAATCCTGTCGACCAAATTGCTACAGTATGTCTGGAAGTATTCCAATAGAGTCTATGTGCCCAGCGGTCGTATCCAGGAAGGACCTTATCGCATTCAGACCGGGGTTTGGAAATTCAACCAGTATTATAATATCCTCCGGGGCAAGGAAGAGGAACATTTCAAATTTGTCAAGGAACAGTGTCTTCCGGGGATGGAAGAACTAAAGGTCCCCATCACCGGAGGTTGGCGTCTGATCGTCGGCAACGGGCCGAGGATCCTGGCTGAATCTACCGGTCGAAGTATTGTCGATATCGCCACGGCCATCGACACCTCCCTCTTCAGAAAACTGGTCCGCACCCTTAAAAATCAGTACGCCACGGATTACAGCAGTCGGATCCTGGCCCCCACCGGAAGAATCGAAGTACCCTATCTGATGAGTGAGATGATGAAAAAGTTCTAAGTGTCCTGTTTGCCTTTTTGGCTTAAATTCGAAACCCGAAATCCGAAATTCGGAACAAATTCAATGACCCAACTTCAAAATTCAAAACGTTTTTGTTTCGATCATTTGAATTTAGGTTATTCGTGCTTGTTTCGGATTTCGTGCTTCGAATTTCGGATTTAAGGATTCCAGGGATGCCCTTGTTGTTAAAAAAGTTGTCTCGAAGAGGAACGGTCTAATGCCGCAGAGGCCCATCTATTGGAAGATCGGGGAAGTCTGGGTCTTTTATGTCCTGGCGGCCCTGGCTACCGGTCTGCTCTTGATCGGGGTGGCCGCTCACCTCCGGGTGTGGCTGAAAAGCGCCCCCGGGAGTCGAACAGCTTTTTCGAGACAGGCTCTGAAACAAGCCCTTTTGGATACCTTCCTGGGCCTGACCGTGTTCAAGGGAGACCGGCCGGCCGGCCTTATGCATTTATTGATATTCTGGGGATTTGTCATTCTGTTTATCGGCACTTCCTTGCTGGCCGTACACGAGTATTGGTCTTCCTTTCTGGTGGGGAAGGGCCATCTCCTTTTTGAAGTCTCCATGGAAGTCGGGGGGCTTATCCTTCTGACCGGGATTATCTGGGCCCTGGTTCGCCGATATATCCAACGTATCCCGAGGCTGGAGCGCCGTTTGGAAGATGCGGTGGTGCCCATCGGATTGCTGCTGGTGGTATGCTCGGGCTTCCTGCTGGAAGGGATACGATTGGCCGCTCAAAAGCCTCCCTGGGCTCATTGGTCCTTTGTCGGATCATGGATCGCCGGTTTCGTCCCGGAGAGGGCGGCGGTCTCGGCCTATCCCTATCTTTGGTGGGGTCACGCCCTGATGAGTCTGGGGTTGGTGGCCCTGATCCCCTTCACCAAGCTCTTTCATCTGGTCGGAGGACCGGCGGCTTTTTATCTTCATCGGGCGGCCAAAGAGTCCGGAGGGACCGCTTCTTCTTCACCGGAAAAAGAGGAAGCCTTAAAACTGGAAGAAGTCGTCTTCTATGATGCCTGCATGCGCTGCGGGCGTTGTGTCCAGGCCTGTCCTTCGACCGGTGCGGGCGAGCCTTTTGCACCCCGGGAATTTGTCCAGGCCACACGCCAGGTCCTTTGGCGGGAACATTCCCCGGTCGGGGATATCCGGTTTCTAAATCCAAATCAGCCGCTCGACAGTAAAACGGCCTGGTATTGCACGACCTGCGCCGCCTGTCTGGAAGTCTGCCCAATATACGGCGCCCCCCTCGAGGCCGTGGCCAAAAAACGGGTCCTGCTGGTTGAAGAGGGGAAAGACGTGCCGGATCTGATGAACCAGACCCTGGAAAGGCTTTTTAAATATGAGAATCCCTGGGTCGCATCCAAGCGGGAAAGGGCTGCCTGGGCCAAGGGCCTGGATATCCCGGTCCTGACCCCGGGCGGGAAAGAGGCGCCGCTTTGCTATTTTGTCGGCTGCACTACCTCCTTCGACGCCAGAGCCCAGGAGATCGCCAGGGCCTTCACGAACATCCTGAAGCGGACTGGGGTGCGTTTCGGGATTCTGGGCGAAAAGGAGCCCTGTTGCGGGGATATCGCCCGCGTGGTGGGAGAATCGGGTCTATTTCAGGAGAAGATGGAAAACTGCTTAGATCTTTTTGACCAGGTTGGCCTAGAGCAGGTGGTAACCTCCTCGCCCCATTGCTTCCACACCTTTCTTAATGCCTATTCAGGAAGGCCTTTTGGAGTACGGCCCTATCCTTTGGTTTTAAGGGAGCTTATCGCCGAGGGGCGGCTCCAGTTAAAAAAGCCGGCGAAGTTTGCGGTGACCTATCATGATCCCTGCTATCTCGGACGACACCATCGCATCTTTGAGGAGCCCCGGGAAATTATTCGCTCCATCCCCGGCACGAGATTGATAGAAATGATGCATCATGGTGCTGACAGCCTCTGCTGCGGCGGAGGGGGCGGAAGGATGTGGCAAGGGCAAGAACTGCATGGTGAGGCCCGAATGAGCGAAATCAGAATCAGAGAAGCACAGGCCAGCGGGGCCGAGATCCTGATAACGGCCTGTCCCCTTTGTCTCATCATGCTGGAAGATGCTTCAAAGACCCTGAGCCTGGAAGGTAAACTGAGGGTAATGGATCTAAATGAGCTGGTTTTGCAGTCATTGGAATAGAAACAATCCAATATAGAAAGGTCACGTTGCGATGATGGAGATTTTACTGTTGGTTGAGGCCAAAGAAGGATACCTGGATAAGACCACCCTGGAACTGATACGAGGAGGAAGCGACCTGGCTAAGGATCTGGGTATTGGCACCTCCGCCGTAGTGGTCGGAGATGAGACCTCCCGATTAGCGGACTCTGTGGCCTCCTATGGATTAAAGAAGATCTACAAGCTGGAACATCCTTTGTTGAAAGGCTTCCAGCCTGAGGCCTGGGTGGAGGCCTTGGAGTGGTTATGCCGGCAAATAACGCCCGGGATATTTCTCATCAGTCACTCCTTCGTGGGGAAGGAAGTGGCGCCCAGGCTGGCCTATAGGTTGAATACGGAACTCACCACCGATTGCCTAAACCTGAATATCGATCCCCAGGACGGTCTCCTTATTCGCACCAAGCCCATTTACGGGGGCAACGCTATCGCCCTTTTGAAATGTGCCGGCCTGCCTCAGATGGTGACCGTCAGGAAAAATTGCTTTGGGCCCATGGAGAAAGTCACGACTCAGAGTGATCTGGTGACTATGGTTCCTGCGCTGGATGAATCCCTAATCAAGGTTAAATCACTGAAGACGGTAAAAGAAGAAGTCGTCGAATTGGACAAAGCGAATATGGTCATCGCGGGTGGAAGAGGGATCGTGTCCAAGGAGGATTTTGAAATGCTGGGCGCTTTGGCCCAGGTGATGAGCACATCCCAGGGAAAGGTGATGATCGGCTGCAGCCGGCCGGTGGTGGATAAATGTTGGCTGTCCTCCGACCGCCAGGTCGGCTTGACCGGTTCGATCATTGCCCCGGAAACCTATATGGCCGTAGGGATATCCGGAGCCATTCAACATCTGGTGGGTATGATAAGGTCCAAGAGGATCATCGCCATCAATACCGACCCCGGCTGCAATATGTTCAAAGTAGCCGATGTGGGCGTTGTGGAGGATTATAAGGCGCTCATCCCGGCCTTGATAAAGAAACTGGAGGAGTTGGCATGAAAGAAATAAATAGCATTGTCTGTGCCAAACAGATCCCGGATCCGGAAGTGCCCTTCTCCAACGTCAGTGTAGATAGGGAGAAGAAAGAGGTCATCGTGGACGCTCCCAATGTCATAAGTCCCTATGATGAAAATGCCCTGGAAGCGGCCATCCGGATAAAGGAAGAGCTGGGGGGGAAAATAACGGTCTTGAGCCTGGGCCGGAAGGTCTCGGATACGGTCCTCCGAAAGACGATAGCCGCCGGGGCTGACGCCCTGATCCTTATTGAAGATCCGGGCTTCGAGCGGCTGAACAGCAATTCGGTGGCCTACGTGCTTTCCCGCGCCATCCAGAAGATTGGCGCCTATGATCTTATCCTGACCGGGAGACAAGCGGGAGACTGGGACTCCGGTCAAGTGGGCTTGATCCTTGCCGAGTGGCTGGGAATTCCAGCCATCAGCCTGGCCCGGTCGATAAAAATCAAAGGGGACCGGGTGCTGGTGGAGAAAACCGTTCCCGTGGGCTATGAGGTGGTGGAGGCCGGGCTGCCGGCCTTGATAACGGTGAGCAATGAAGTGGGGGAGCTGAGATATGTTTCCCGGAGCAAGATGATGGGACTGCTTAAACGGCCGACCCCCATACCGAAATGGGGGTCGAAGGACCTGGTCGACAACCTGGAAAGGCTAAACAAGATACAACTGGTTGAGCTGTCGACGCCACCGGATATGCGGAGGGAGTGTTTGATCATAGAAGGGGCATCGCCTGAAGAAAAGGCGGACAAGCTGGCCGCTTTTTTCAAGGAAATCACAAAATAAATAGGGAGGTAACGAAATGTCTGACCAATTGTACGACGCGGTAATTATCGGAGGAGGCCATCACGGAACGATCATGGCTCCTTACCTGGCCAAAGCCGGCTTGAAGGTGGGGGTCTTTGAGCGTTTGGACCATTTGGGCGGGGGAGCGGTGACGGAAGATCTCCCCGCTCCAGGGTTTCGCGGGAATTTTTGCGCCCATTTTACCCGCTTCTATGGTCACCCCGCCTACAAGGAATTCAACCTTCGCGACGAAGGACTGGAATATACGTTTCCCGATACCAATGAGGCCATTATCTTTGATGACGAGACCAGCTATGTAGCCTATGCCGCTTTTACCGTAGTCGATCCCAAAACGGGTGAAACCCGGTTCAATGAGGCGAACGTCAAAAAGACCTATGATCAGATCGCCCGTTTTTCCAAAAAGGATGCGGACACCTATCTGGATCTGACCGAAAAATATAAAGACAAGTGGCGCGTCGCTTTTCATAAGCACCGGTATTCAGCGCCCACGCCCTGGGGAGTGCCGGACGCTCTGGAAGAGCTTTTTTCCGATCCTAAAAGCGGGTTGGATCTCCCCATGCAGTTCATGACCTGCAGGCAGATTGCCCGCTATTTCTTCGAAAGCGATGAACTGAGAATATTGACCTTGAGGGGCTATCTAACCTCCTGGGGATGTTTTCCGGATGATGTGCCCGGTATGGCCGTTACCATTGCCACGATTCACTTAACCTTAGGCTGGGAACCAGCCGCCATCGCCAAGGGGGGAACCCAGGCCATCACCGATGCGCTGGTTTCGGTGGGAAAGAAACTGGGGGTAACCTACTCCCTTAATTCGGAGGTGCAAAAAGTACTCCTGGAAAACGGCCGGGCCAGCGGAATAAAGCTGATGGACGGCACGGAGGTTTCCGCCAGGCAATTGGTAGTGTCGGACAATGCCTCCCCGCAGCTCTTTCTGCGGCTGATTGGAGAAGACAGGATTACCGAGGATATGAAGCGGAAGGCCCGGGTTTACCAGTTCGATCGAGGCGAGCTGTTTTGGGGCACGGTAGGGGTTCACGAACTTCCGCAATATAAGGCGGCCAAATCAAACCCGGACATCAACGCCACGCCGCGCACCTATTTTGCACCCAAGGATCTCGGGTTTATTGAAGATAAGTATATGCATGAGATTTTTCTTTTCGGCCTGCCTTCTAAAATGTTTATCCTGACCGCCCCCGACAGCATTTGGGATCGCAGCCGGGTGCCTGAGGGGAAGTATTCTTTACATGTCGAGGAGTTTACTTGTCCGGCCCGGTTGTTTTCCCGGCGGGAATGGAAACAGATGACCGAGCAGTTTGTGGACGTGCTGTTCGAGGTCTGGTCTGAGTATGCCCCCAACATGACCAAGGATAACCTGATTACCCATCGCATTACCAATCCGGTGGACATCCAGGATACGCACCTGGATATGCGGGAAGGGGGTTGGTGTGAAGGAAACGTCACCGGAGTTCAGAATGGGCGTTTCAGGGGCCTGCCCGGCGGTTATCGGACCTTTATCAAAAACCTTTATATGTGCTCATCCGGTGTATACGGCGGGCCGGGCATAGGACGCGGCTCAAGTTATAATTGCTATAAAGTAATAGCCGAAGACCTCACGCTACCATCACCAACCTATTAAAAAGAAAGGCATTCATGAGCAGCAGTCGACGTTATTTACGGGTGGATGTGGGTACCGGCCAATTCGCCTTTGAGGAGATTCCCCGGGAAACCACCCTGCAATTTATCGGCGGCCGGGGGCTGGGGATTGACCACCTTTACCGGAGTCAATCTCCGGGAACGGACCCCCTGGGTCCGGATAACCGGCTGATCCTGTCTACGGGGATACTGGCCGGCACGGCGGCCCCGGGTTTTTCCCGCTGGATGGCCATTACCCGAAGCCCCCTGACCGGGGCCTACGGCCGGGCGGTGGGCGGAGGCAAATTCGGGGCTTACTTGAAATTCTGCCGGATCGATTTTCTGGTTTTGGAAGGCCGGGCGGAACGTCCCTCTTATGTCCTGGTTGACGAAGACCGGGCCCAGGTGGTGCCGGCTGACGACTTGTGGGGTCTGGATACCCAGCAAGCCCAGCAGCGTCTCAAGGTGCTTCACGGGGACCGGGCCCAAAGTGCCGTTATCGGGCCGGCCGGGGAGTCGGGGGTGCGTTTTGCCACCATCAACAACGAATGGCGGACCGCCTCCCGTTGCGGGGTGGGGACGGTCATGGGCTCCAAACAGATTAAGGCGGTTTGCTTGGTTCCCAAACAAAGATGGCTTCCCCCCTTGCATGATGAACCCCGGTTCAAGGCTATGGTGACCGAGCACGTCCGGATGCTCAAGGACCATCCCCGGCGCAAGAAAATGACCGCCCTGGGAACCACCCTGATGACCCTGCGTATTGATGAAATGGGCCTCTTCCCTGTTAAAAATTTCCAAGAAGCCCAGCTGACGAATGTTGAGGCGATTTCGGCTGAAAAGTTTCAGGAACTAAAGGTTGGGGATTACGGGTGTTACGGCTGCACCACCCGCTGCGGTAATGTCTTCCGGGTCAAGGAAGGGATTTACCAAGGGGTCGAAAGCGAAGGCCCCGAGTATGAAACCATCTTTGCCTTCGGCGGTGAGGTGGGCAACACGGAAATCGGAGCCATCATTGCCGGGGACCGTCTTTGCGACCTGCTGGGGATCGATACCATCAGCACCGGCGTGGCCATCGGCTTGGCCATGGAGCTGGTTGAAAAAGGAATCCTTAAAACAGCGGACGTGGACGGCCTGGACCTGCGCTGGGGTAATCATCAGGCCCTGCTGACCTTGATCGAAAAGATCGGACGCCGTGAAGGTTTTGGACGCCTCCTGGGAGAAGGAGTTCAGCGGGCCGCCCGGGCTATCGGAAAGGGCGCCGAGGATTTTGCCATGCACAGCAAGGGATTGGAGTTTCCCGGCTATGAACCGAGGAGTGCCAAGGCCCACGGCCTCTCCTACGCCACCTCCAATATCGGCGGAAGCCACATGTATGGCTATGCCCGACAGGAAATCAGCGGCTTTAAAGAACCCCGGGAGGTGGATCGCTTCGCCGACACCGGCAAAGGCGACATCGTGGCCTACAACCAGATCAACAAGGCCCGGGAGGAAACACTGATCCTCTGTAATTTCGCCGACTCGGGAATCACCCGGGATTGGCTGGCGGACTTGCTTAAGGCGGCCACGGGGATCGAGGATTTTGGAGACCTGGATTTCCTGGATCAGGCCGGCGAACGGATCGTGACCCTGGAACGCTGCTTCAACGTCCGGGAAGGATTTTCGCGGGACCAGGACACCCTCCCCCGGCGGATGCTCCAGGAACCCCTGAAAAATGCCGGGCCCGCGACCGGTGAAGTCTTCCGTTCCTTTGATACCCTTCTGGATGAATACTATCTGGCCATGGGGTACGATCATCAAGGTATCCCGACCGAAGCCAAGTTGCAGGAACTGGGGCTGGACTGGGCCACCCGGGAATTAGTAAAAACGACTTAGTATGCTCATTAAACCCGACTGTATTTCCTGCATCTTGAAGATGGCCATTACCGCCATCAGAAATTTGACGAACGAGGAGGCGGTCATCCGGGATCTGACCATTCAGATCCTGACCATACCCTCCCTGCGGGGACTGGAATGGGAACTCTCCAGCCCCGAGGTGATCGAGCAGGTCATGGTAAAAATTATCAAGGCCCTCGGCACCTCGGACCCGTTTTATGATTTAAAATTGCAACAAAACCGGATCGGGGAAGCCCTCTACCCGACTTTGAAAAAATTGGTCCGGGAAGCCGACGACCCTCTCCAAGCAGCGGTAAAAATAGCCATCATGGGGAATGCGATTGATCTCATGGTTTCGGATCGTTCCCTGGATGTGGAGAAAACGCTGAATAAAGAGCTGCAACGGCCCTTGCCGGAAAACCTGTTCGCCGCCTTCAAAAAAAAACTGGAGCAAACCCGTTCCCTGGTGTACCTGGGGGACAATGCCGGTGAGATTGTTTTCGATAAATTGTTGCTGGAGACGATTCGGGAGGCTTACCACCCGGAAGTGATCTTTGTGGTTCGAAGCGCTCCAGCCCTGAATGATGTAACCGAAAGAGAAGCGGAAATGGTGGGGCTGGGACAGGTGGCAGTCATCATGCCCAATGGGCTGGAGGCCCCGGTCCCGGGCACTATTTTATCCCGATGCTCACCCGAGTTGCGGGACGCAATCAAGGGTGCCGATCTGGTCATTTCCAAGGGCGGCGGCAATTTCGACACCCTGGAAGGGGAAAAAGATTTGAGGGCGGATATATCTTTTATGCTTTTGTCCAAATGCATCCCCTATTGTCACTATTTCCAAACCCAAATGTACCAGCCGATCCTGGCCAATTATTTTTCCACCAAGAAATTTTCAAATGCACCTGAGGATCAAAATATTAGACCTGCCTGAGCTCGTTGAAATTTTCGGTCAGGGGGCATTTTCTTTTTCCTTTTCAGGAAAAACAGTTAAAGAGCTGATCCAGGCTTTGGTGTCTCGCTACGGTCCAGCACTTTCCAAGGTCATGTTGGACTCAGAGGGCAACTTGAACACGGCCATCCAAATGGTCGTCGAGGGACAACTTTGCGGGCAAGCAACGAAGCCTATTTTCCTAAAAGATGGGGATCAGGTTTCTTTTGTGGTTTTTTTAGAAGGGGGATAGAAAAACTTTTCTTGTACCCTTCTTCCAACTTCCCCTATACATATCCTTTTTTCTTTATTAATCCGGCAGCTTCATGACGGCCTGAGCGCCGTTTCGGAAAACCCGTTTCAGAAGAGCAGGGTTATTTCTTTCTCAAAAAAACTTGATTTTTTGGCCGGACATAACCATTATTAAAAAGAGAGCAGGCCTTTGACCTCATTCCCACGGCAGTCCGTCTGAGGCGAACCGCCGGCGGGGACAGAACAAAATTGGTTTCGGAGTCCTGCTTTAACAGGGCTGACGGTCGAGCCGGCAACCGGGTGCGCCAAAAGAAACCGAGATGAATTGAGGGAGTGCAAAAGACATGAAGATAAGAACCGCCCAGGATTACCTGCAGAGTTTAAAGAAGCTCAATCACGTGGTCTATTATAAAGGAAAAAGGATTAAAGATGTAACCAGACATCCGGCCACCGCCCCTCATGTCCGGGCGGCGGCCATGACTTATGCCCTGGTCAATGATCCCAAAACCAAAGACCTGGCCACGGCCACCTCCCACCTGACCGGGAAGACCATCAGCCGCTTTACTCATGTCCATCAAAATGTGGAAGATCTGATCAAAAAAGTAAAGCTGCTTCGGGTCCTGGGCCAGAAGACCGGCACCTGCTTTCAGCGCTGCGTCGGGTTGGACGGGATTAATGCCGTTTATTCCGTGGCCTATGAGATTGATCAAAAATACAAGACCGACTATCTGGAGCGATTTAAAAAGTGGCTGATCTATATCCAGGAAGAAAATCTGATGGTGGTCGGGGCCATGACCGATCCCAAGGGAGACCGCTCCAAGGGGCCGGCCGAGCAGCCCGATCCGGATCAGTATCTTCATGTGGTGGAACGACGGGAAGACGGGCTAGTCATCAAGGGGGCGAAATTGCACATGACCGGGGGGATCAACTCCCACGAGATCCTGGTCATGCCCACGACGGCCATGGACGCCAAATCCAAGGATTATGCCGTGATCTGTGCCGTACCGGCCAATGCCCCGGGGGTGACCATGATCTTCGGGCGCCAGGCCAGCGATGACCGCCGGGATAAGAAGGAACGGATCGATTCCGGGAAGCCCACCTTCGGAGCCGTGGGCGGCGAAGCCGTCATCGCTTTTGAGAATGTTTTTGTGCCCTGGGATCGGGTCTTTATGAACGGAGAAGCCGAATTCACCGGCGTCTTGGTCTATCGCTTTGCCGCCCATCACCGCGCCAATTACGGGGCCTGCAAGACCGGGCTGATTGATGTCCTGACCGGGGCGGTGGCTTATCTGACCCAGATTCAGGGAACGGGAAAGGCTTCCCATGTACGGGATAAGATCACCGAAATGATCCATCTTTCAGAAACCCTCTACAGTTCCTCCATCGCCTGCTCGGCCGAAGGCCAGCCCACCCCTTCCGGGGCTTACCTGGTGGACACCATGCTGGCCAATGTCTGCAAGCAGAATGTAACCCGCTTTCATTTCGAAGTAGCCCGCCTGGCTACGGATTTAGCCGGCGGCTTTTTAGCCACCCTGCCCAGCGAGTATGATCTGAAAAGTGAGGAGGTGGGGCACCTGGTGAGAAAATATTTCTCCGGTGTGGCGGATATCCCCACCGAAGACCGCATCAAGATCGGACGCCTGATCGAGGCCATGACCGGCGGTACCGCCCTGGTGGAATCCATGCACGGGGCCGGCTCCCCCCAGGCCCAGAAGATCATGTACATGCGTGCCGGAAATTGGGAGCAGAAAAAGAAAATGGCCAAAAAATTGGCCAAGATCTCGGAAAAAGGGTAGGACAAAAAACGATTCACTACAGAAAGCACAGCGCGGCTTAGCCGCAACCAAAAGAAATCACCCCCTCCCTACCCTCCCCCCTCGAGGGGGAGGGAGAGGGTGGGGGGGAATCCCGCTCGGAGCGGGACTTA
>Ga0315268_10006132_pt1 | contig 12819 bp, 9 predicted proteins | sample C1_top_MG_FD_204535 | JGI IMG/M metagenome (GOLD analysis project Ga0315268, IMG submission 204535) | Sediment microbial communities from Yellowstone Lake, YNP, Wyoming, USA - C1_top | ecosystem: Environmental > Aquatic > Freshwater > Lake > Sediment | place: USA: Wyoming | collected 2017-08-01 | reverse complement strand
AAAAAGTGAAAAAGTTGCGCTTTCCTGCCTACCTCCGCCGAAAAGAAAGCGGTTCTACGCGGGTTTTAGAGGCCCATCCCCTAGTGTCTGAATCGCAGAACCGAAGCGCACCTGCTCACCGTGATTTCAATTTAGCATCCCCTGGACGGGGGCAATCCCAAACCTGAAGCCGACCATCCCAAGCAGCCACCCCAATTTAGCATCCCCTGGATGGGGGGCAATCCCAAACGCCGACGGTCAAGCGCCCGCGCACCATTTGGGCTTGATTGCCCAAGGAGAGGAGCGGTAGGTTCCACCGCGGTAATAACATGACAACGAGCTTTTTGCCAAAGTACTGGAAAACCTCGACGCCGGCTTTTATGGCCCTTGGCCTGGCGTCCTTGACCTGCTGCGCCGCCCCCGGGCTGAAAGCGACGGCTTTGCGCTGCGAATACAGAACAAATCCAACGGCGATAGATGAGCCACAGCCGCGGTTGAGCTGGGTGGTCGAGGCCACCAAAGACCAGCGCGGGGTGGCGCAAACGGCTTTCCGCGTGCTGGTGGCCAGCAGCCCAGAGGCGCTCGCGAAAGACCAGGGCGATCTGTGGGACAGCGGCAAGGTCAGCTCCGACCAATCACTCCAGGTCGTTTATGGCGGCAAGGCCCTGGCCTCGGCCCAAGCCTGTTGGTGGAAGGTCCAGCTTTGGGACGAGGCGCGCAAAGCGTCTGGCTGGAGCGAACCGGCCCACTGGACGATGGGCTTGCTCAAACCGTCCGACTGGCAGGCCAAATGGATCGGCTACGAGGCCCCGGCGGGCCAGGAGGAGGCCACCGCCGCCTTGAAACAACTCTTGCGCCTCGACGACCACAAGTGGGTGTGGGCCAACGGCGCCGAGCCCGGCAATCAACCGCCTGGCAAGGTGTATTTCCGCAAGGTCATTGAGATTCCCGCCGACCGGCCAGTCAAGCAAGCCAGCTTCGTGTTGACGGCTGACGACGGCTTCCGGTTGTTCATCAATGGGCATCTCGCCGGGGAGGGCAGCAGTTGGCAAACCGTCGCCAGCCTGGACGTCGGCGGCCGGTTGTTGCCGGGCGCGAATGCCCTCGGCATCGAGGCCACCAACGCGGGCGAGAACCCTTCGCCGGCGGGAGTCGTGGGGCGCCTGGTCGTCCTCTTCGCCAGCGGCGAACCGATGGTCGTGCCCATTGACAGCTCCTGGCAAACGAGCCGCGAGCCGGGCGCGCGCTGGAGTTGGGCCGATTACGACGCCTCCGATTGGAAACCGGCGGCGGAGGTTGCGACGTATGGCGATCAGCCCTGGGGCAAAGTCGGCGTGAACATTGTCAGCATGGAACCGGCCCCGTATTTCCGCAAGAGTTTCACGGTTCACAAGCCCGTCCAGCGCGCGATGCTCTTTGCCTCCGCGCTGGGCGTCTATGAGTTGCGCCTCAATGGCCAGCCCGTTGATACGGACGTGCTTTCGCCCGGCTGGACGGACTACCACAAGCGCGTGCATTACTTTGGCTACGACGTGACCAAGCGGCTCCAGCAGGGCGACAACGCGCTCGGCGCCATCCTGGGCGACGGCTGGTATGCCGGCTACCTGGCGTTCACCGGCAAACGGCATTACTACGGCGACAAGACCCGGCTCATCGCGCAAATGCAAATCGAATACCAGGACGGCACGAAGGAAATCCTCGGCACCGATGAAAGCTGGAAGGCCGCCACGGGACCCATCCGCGAAGGCGATCTGCTGATGGGCTGCGTCTATGACGCCGGCAAAGAAATGCCCGGCTGGGATGCGCCGGGCTTCGATGACAGGAGTTGGTCAAAGGCGACGGTGGACGACGGCGTCAAGGCAAACCTCCAGGCCCATCCGAGCGCGCCAATTCGCCGGATCGAGGAAGTGCCCGCCAAGAAGCTCACCGAGCCCAGCCCGGGCGTGTACGTCTTTGACCTGGGGCAGAACATGGTCGGCTGGGTGCGTTTGCAGGCCAGAGGCAAGCCGGGGCAGAAAGTTGTGCTGCGCCACGCCGAAATGCTCAAGCCCGACGGCGGCGTCTATACCGCGAATCTGCGCGCGGCCAAAGCAACCGATGTTTTCTACCTGGCGGGGACGGCCAAACGCGCCTACGAACCGTTCTTCACCTTCCACGGCTTCCAATACGTCGAGGTCACTGGCCTGGAGGAGAAGCCGGAGTTGGGCGACGTCACTGGCATTGTCGTGCATTCTGACCTGCCGCGCGCGGGCTGGTTCGAGTGCTCGGAGCCGCTGGTTAACAAGCTCACCCTCAATTCGCTCTGGGGCCAAAAAGGCAATTTCCTCGACGTGCCCACCGATTGCCCGCAGCGGGATGAACGCGCCGGCTGGACCGGCGACGCCCAGGTCTTCATGAAGACCGCTTGCTTCAACCTCGACGCGCCCGCATACTACACCAAGTGGCTGATTGACCTGTGCGACGACTCCCAGCGCGCGGACGGCGGCTTTGGCGACGTCGCGCCGCACGTCAGGATTGTCGGCTATGGCAATACCGGGTGGTCCGATGCCGGCCCCGTCTGCAATTGGCGCATGTATGAAATGTATGGCGACACCCGCGTGCTCCAACGACACTACGATGAGCTGGTGCGGCACATGGACTATCTGGGCAAGACCAGCAAGGGGCTGGTTCGCGGCACCCTGGCCTATGGCGATTGGCTCAGGCTCGCTGGCCCGCAGCATTCAGAGGCCATCGGCACCGCCTATTACTATTATACGACCCGCACAACCGCCCGCATCGCCGAAGCCATTGGCAAGACAGATGACGCCGCCAAATATCGCAAGCTGGCGGAGGAGATTCGCGCTGTGTTCGTGCGGAACTATATCAAACCCGACGGCCAGATTATAGACAACAAGAATGAGACCGGCCAGACGTTATATGCCCTGGCGTTTGGGCTGGACCTGGTGCCCGCGGAAATGAAGGACAGAGTTGCCGAGCAGTTTGTTGCGGCCATCAAGAAACAAGACGATCACCTTGCCACCGGTTTCCTGGGCACTCCCTTCGTGCTGTTTGCCCTGCAAAAGGCCGGCCATCCCGAACTGGCCTACAAACTGGTGTTGAACAAGACCTATCCCTCCTGGCTGCAACAAGTCCTCTGGGGCTCCACCACCATGTGGGAGCGTTGGGACGGCTGGCGCCCAGACAAAGGCTTCCAGGACCCGGGCATGAACTCCTTCAATCACTACTGGCTTGGCTGCGTCAGCGAGTGGCTCTTCACCCAAGCCGCCGGGATTGACACCGATGGCCCCGGCTTCAAGCGCATTACCATCCGGCCTGAAATCGTCAAACCCGAGCTCGGCTTCAGTTGGGTAAAGGCCGCCTACAACTCCATTCGCGGCCAAATCGCCAGCGCCTGGAAGCTTGACCAAGGCCGCTTTGAACTCGACGTCACCATCCCCGGCAACTCAACTGCCACGGTATATATCCCGGCCAAAGCGGCGGCCAATGTAACCGAGAGCGGCAAACCTGCCACTAAGGCCAAGGGCGTGACCTTCCTTCGCCAGGAAGGCGGTCTGGCCGTCTTTCAAGTCAGCTCCGGCCAGTACAAATTCCGGAGTCAGCCTTGAATGCAGCGTTCGACGTCAGCTCTTAGCGACGATGCACTTCGGAGTCTCTGCCGGTGCGCGATATGAAAGTGGAATATGATCCTCAGACACATACGCTCACCATAACCCTTCGTGAGGCGCGCATCCGGGAGAGCGACGAGGTGCGACCCGGTGTTATTGCAGATTTTGGTTATGACGGCGGGGTAGTGCGCTTCGAGGTGCTCGACGCCTCGACGGTGGTGGACCGCACGCGCGAAATGCAGTTCGCGCTGGCAGGCGCATGAGCGACTGGAGGTGCCCCTCGTTCCTGGGGGGTGACCTCCTGGTCGTCAGCGAAAAGGGTTTTGCCGAATGGGCCGAGACACCGGGGGGTGTCTATCGCGCCGTCCGAGAAGAGGGGAAAGTGCTCTATGAAGCAGCGTGAGCTGGTGCGGTTGTAGCTCCAGAAAGCGGACCAGGGCGGCCCTCTTGAAATCTGACCTCGCCGTGCTACTGGTCCCTCCGCAGGATCATGATCCTGTCTTCTGCAATGGCTCGATTGAAGACCTCCGGGAACTCGATGAGGCATTTTATCGCATATTGCACCTGGGCCCTGTCGGCGATCATATAAAGGATCAGTCCCCAGCAGGCACACAATGCAAAAAAGGTGAAAAATGTGTGGACGCCAAAAGACACCCATAAGGCAATGACCGCAAGCACGAGGGAGCCAGCTAGTGCCCTTTCAATTGCCGACTTGTAACCTAACCCGTGCCTGAGCCATGGCGCCCCGCAGCTTCCAAGGGCGGATCCGACAACGCCAAGCAGAAGCCACCCGTTTCTCTCGTGCCACGCCCACAACGGAACAAGAACAAGAGGCGCTACGAGATAAAGGGCCACGAGGACATTAAAGATCGTCCGGCGGGTCCCTCAGAGGAACTGCGACGGCTCGCCACGGACACACTTGAAACCCATTGTTCCGCTTAGAACGCCGGCTACGAAGTCGGCGTGAGAGACGCCCTTGTTCGCTTCGGCAATATCGGCCTGCATTCGAGCAAGAAACTCCCCCAGAAACTCCGGTGTGCTGGTCAACTCCCGAACGTCTTTGACATATTCTTTCATTGGCTCAAACCTCGTCCCGCAGGTCGGACAAGAGACGAGGGTCTTGAAGAGCTCGCTTTGCACCGGGAACCGGGTCTTGCACCGGGGGCATGTTGTTTGCTGCTGCATAGGCTAACTCGTCACTCCAGACAGGGACCGCTTAACATTGCATTTGGCCTGGACCACCCGCGCTTCCTCTGGGGCTCAAGGGTCTTCTTTTAGATGTTGAATGCCGTTAGGGTCGCATCTTAACATTGAACATTTCCTTCGCCCGCTTCGCCTGGCATGATGGTGGATGCAAAAGATGGATTAGTCGAGTTCAAGAATGAGCGGAGGCTTTCTCAGCAGGATTAGCACTGAGGAGTGTCCCCGGGCGCGCGATTGGCTCAGGGGATTCGGACCACGGTCTGGTTCAGCGCGGGGGCGGTGGGGGGCCAGAGGGCGCGGGCTTGGCGGCCAGCGACGGCCTCGAGGTAATACTCCAGGTCGGCATCGGCGGCGGCTGCGGCAGGCAGTTCGACCGAATAGACACCGCGAGCGATATGGATCAACGGGACTTTCTGGAACGCGCCAGTCCCGAGCTTGCGCCAGTGGAGCGCAACGTCAGTGGGGGCACGTTCAGCCAAAATGAGCGCTTTCAGCCGGAGGCTTTCGCCCACGCCGAGGCTGCTCCGGACCGTGGGCACGATCACCCGCAGCGGGCCGTGATAGTCTTTCGCGGGCTGGGCGTCGGCGGGGAGCGGTTCGCCGAGAAGCTTGGCGAGTTCTTCGCCCGGCTTGGTGAGCAGGCCGGGCAGGTTGTGCTGGTCCCAGTTGGCCACGGTGCCCAACTCGCCAGTGGTGGAGACGGTGGCCAGCAGGTGCTCATAAAGCTCGCGCACTTGCTCCACCAGTTGCCGGCGCAGTGGCAACGCCAACTCGCGCGCCAGCCGCTTTTGCGCGTCGGCGTCCGGTCCGGCTTTCGCCTTGGCCATTGCCTGGTTGAAAGCGCCCCAGGTGCAGTTGACCTGGGCGATGGCACGCAAGTAGCGGAACGTCTCCAGCCAGTAATCGAACCGGGCGCGGTTGCCGGCGCCGCCCACCCGCGGTGCCAATGCCGCGAATTCGTCCACGAACTGGTAGTCTTTCTGCGCTTGTTCCCAGGGCCGCGCGTCGGGCCGAATGCCGCCCGGGCCATCCACCCAGTCCGACGGGCGCGGCAGGAAGCAGTCAACCTTGGCAAAGATGGCGGCGGCCTCGGCCCCCACCTCCCGGCCGAACTCGTGCGCCGCCCAATCGCCGTAGAAATCGCCCGTCGGCGGGTAGGTCGCTTTTGGCGCCGGCTCGACCGGCCAATCGGCCGCGAAGTCCTTGTAAGCCGGGCCGCCACAGTTGATCTTGTGCGCAAAACCCGGCCCTTGAACGACAATGGCCGCGATGCAAGGCAGTTCCACCACCGGCACAAACTCAAGGTCGAGCCACCCTTTGGTGGGGGCCACGTTCTCGAAGGTGTAATCCAGCGCCCGGTTCTGGCCCACCTTGGCAAAGATGTCAAGGTTTTCGATGACCGGCTTCCATTGCAGCTTCACGCTGAACACGCGCTTGCCCGCCGCGCTGTAGTGTGGCTCGCAGAACTTCAACGTGACCCGGCAGGGGCCGTTGGTGGCCGGCAGGTGGTAGGCCGACAGGTTGTAACGCACGGTTTGGTAGAGCGGGGCGTCCTCGGTGTCCGCGATGGGGTTGTTGGGATAGGCTGCCGTCGCGCCACCCACGGGGCCGGGAACGCGCGGCGGCGGCGGCGGCGGTTCAAAGGGCGAGGTGTTCCAGCCGTCCTGGCTCCAAGCGGCTTGGGCGAGGGCACTCACGTTCGGCCCCAGCACGCGCGTCCGCCAATGGATGCCCAGGAGGCCGTCGCAGCCGTAGCGGCGGGCGTCAGCGGCATCGCGCCGCATCCGGCCCACCCAGAGCTGCGGCGAGGTCAGGCCGGGGTCGTCTTCCATCCACGGGATGGCCCATTTGCCGCGCCCGCGCACCTTGGCAAAGCCCTTGTCCACCGGCGTGCGGCCCACCTCGCGGTTGATGCAACTGACGGCGACCTCCTTGGGCAGCACAGTGTCAAAGAGGGCGCGGTCCCATTGCGGCCCCAGCACCCAGCCGCAGGTGGCCAGTCGGAATGGGGCGCCCACCATCTTGGCGGCGGCAATCGCGGCCTTGATGTCGTCAACGGTGCGGTTGACTTGTTCCTGCTTGGTGCCTTCCCACGTCCAGCCCTCAGGCGTCCAAAACCAGTAATAGTCCAGCGGGTAGGCCCTGGCCGCGCGTTGGAAAATCCCCTTGTAGAGTTCCTGGACCACGGCGAGGTCGGCGGGGTTCTTGCCGGCCGCCTTGAGCCGGTCGGCCACTTCGCGCGGCACGGTGAGCGGAGTTTCCGTGCCCACGCAAGTCTTGACGCCGAGCTTGTGGGCGAGCGTGAAGGCCTCGCGCAGCATCGCGGCGGTGCGGTTGAACATCGCGTTGCAGTCCCCGGCGGCGGTGGGCTGCGGGCAGGCGCCGAGCATCATTTCCGCGCCGTAGGCCTCGTGCTCGAACAACTCCGCCCCGCCGAAGACAAAGTCGCTGGTCTTCTTGGTCGCATAGCCCCAGTTGCCGCGCAGCGTGTTTTGATAGCTGGAGGGGTAGCTGGCGTTGACCTGGCCGTTTTCGCCGGCTTCGCTGGGCGGCCCAATCCACACGGTCGGCTCCGCGTTGGGGGCCTTTTCCGGATAAGTGTGGAGGCCGATGAAATTCATGCGCAGCTTGGCCAACTGCGCGATGATCGCGGCGTAGTCGTCCAGGTTCCACCAGTCCGGCCCTTCCGGGAAATCGTGGAATGGCTGGATGCCGCGCAGGGCGAACAGGGGCATGCCCCGCTCGTCGAGGACGGGCAGCATGAATTCCACGCGCACATCCGGGACGACGTCTCCATGGAGGTAGAAGCGCACGTCCATAAGCTCGGCGAAGCGGTAAGCGGCGTAGAGCACCGCCACGTCGTCGCCGCCGGTCAGCACCGCCACTCGCCGGCCATCGGCAAGAAGCGTTTTAAGCCAATACTCTTGCGGCCCCAGGGTCACCAGCGAAGACTTGAGGGCGGGGTCCTTAACCAAGCCCGACACCAGCGGGTGGTCTTTGTTCGCGACCACGACGGCCCCCGCCCAGCCCGGTCGGGCGGTTTGGGCGGGCTTAAGCGGCAGCAGGCGGCCAGTGCGCAGGTACACGTAGCGCCGCACCTCCCGCGCCGCGAGCAGCTCCGGTGGCGAGGCGTCGGGCGGGTGGATGATGGGCGGTGAGGGCAGGGTGGCGGGCGGGGCCATCGCAGCCCTGGTTTCGGTGAGCATCCCCAGGGCGGCCAGGGCGAGCCCGGCATAAAACTTGCGGGACATGGGCTTGATTGAGTTTGGCGGTTGACGTTCGCGGGACAATCAAACCTCGCCTGGCCATGGCGGTCAAGCGGGCTTATCAAGTTGTCAGGTTATCAGATTGTCAAGCTCGAGATGCCTGCGCGACTGCAAAGCCAAGCGTGATGAGTTGAAAACTTGAAAACCTTAAAGCCCGATAACCTGAAAACAGTGTCCACCCAAAACTTGCGTGGCTGGCCGGCGCAAGAAAAGTGAATTGGGCCACCTGTCCACATTCAACAATTGGCCGGCAATAGCATGCTTGACCGGCAAGGAAGGGATCTGGTCGAACCTGCCGGGCCAGGGAGTGTCCAAATGTGGAATGTAGAGACGTGGCCCCGCTGAGCGCTCCGCGGCGAGTCTGGACAGCCGGCCTTCCGCCCCGTAGTGTCGGCGCGCGTCCGGCGGTGGGACGGGCATGATTGAAAGCTCCAGATTGCTGCGCGAGTTGGTGGCGCTGCCCAGTGTGAATCCGGCCTTTGCGGTTGGCGAAGGCGCGCGCACGGCAGAAGGGCAGGTGGTGGAGTTTCTTGCGGCGATGGCCAGGCAAGCCGGGCTGGAAGTCGAGGTGCGCAAGGTCTTTCCGCGGCGGCCCAACCTCTTGGTCCGGCTCGCGCCAAGGGGCCGGATGCGGCAGCGCATTTTGCTGGCCGCGCACACCGACACCGTGGACGGCGCGCCGGAACAATTCAGGCCCCAGGTCAGGGCTGGCCGCCTGTATGGCCGCGGCGCCTGCGACACCAAAGGCAGCTTGGCCGCGATGTGGGCTGCGCTGGCCGAGGCGGCGGTCAGCCCCGGACGGCCCAGGGCCACGGAGATCGTTTTTGTGGGCCTGGTGGACGAGGAACACGGCCAAAGCGGGTCGCGGGCGTTGGCGCGTTCGGGTATGCGGGCCGGCTTGGCGGTGGTGGGCGAGCCGACGCGCCTGCGGGTGGTCACGGCCCACAAAGGCAACTTGTGGCTCAAGCTCCAGACGCGCGGCAAATCAGCCCACGGCGCCCGGCCCGATCTGGGGCACAACGCGATCCACGACATGGCCCGCGCGGTGGCGCTGTTGCAGACCGCTTACGCAAAGTCGCTGCGGAATCGGCGGCACCCGCTGCTCGGACGGCCCACCATCAGCGTGGGCTCGATTGCGGGCGGCACACAGCCGAACATCGTGCCGGACTCCTGCGTCGCTTTTGCCGACCGCCGCACCTTGCCGGGCGAGACCGAGCGGAGCGTATGCCGCGAGCTACGGGCGTTGCTTCGTGCGCACGGGCTGCGGGTGGCCATTGCCGACAGCAAGGTGGGGCCTTGCCTGCCGTTGGAAACCGATCCTGGCCTGCCGGCGGTGCGCCTGTTGATGGCTTGCGCCGGACAGACCGCCCCAGCCGGAGTGGACTTTTTTTGCGATGCAGGCGTCCTGGCCCAGGCTGGGATCCCGAGCGTGGTTTTTGGCCCCGGTGACATCGCCCAGGCGCACACGGCCAACGAATGGGTCTCGCTTCGGGCGGTCGAACGGGCCACGCTCATCCTGACGCGGTTCCTGCGCTCGCTTCCATGAGCTTGACTTGTGCCCCCTCACCCCAGCCCTCTCCCCCGATGGGGGAGAGGGGGAAGCGTCGCCCCCGGTGGGCAACGGGGAGAAGCATGGTCGAGGCTCTCCCGCGATGGGGAGAGGGGGATTCCGACAGGAATTGTGAGGAGCCATGCGTATAGCCTTCCTCACCCATGAGCCGTTTTATCCGCCGTCGGGCGGCGGTTCGGCGGAGGCGGTGTATTTGGCGCAGGAGTTTGTCCGTCGCGGGCACCGAGTGCACGTCTTCGGCCCGCCGGTGAGCGAGCCGGAGGCGGTGCGGCAGAAGCACGGCGTGGAGTTGCACCCGTTCACCCGCTGGCGGATGGGGCGCTACACTTGGCTGCGCAACCTCAAGTACCTGTTCTACCCGTTTTTCCTGGAGCGATTGGTGGAATCGGCGGCGCGCGAGGTGCGTTTCGACCTTGTGCTCTCGCAACACGCCATCTCCGCAGTGGCGGCGGGCCGCCTGCGCCAGCGGTTGCGCGTGCCGGTGGTGATGAACTTCCTCGATTACCTGACTGGGTTCATGGAAACCTGGCCAGCGTGGCTCATGCCCCCGCCGCTGTTGGCCGTGCTCAAGCGTTACGAGCTTTCGCTCCCACGGCGGTATGGGGCGGACGCGGTTTTGACGGTTTCCGACACACTGGCGGATTACTTCGAGGCGGCGGGCTACCCGCGGGCGCGGCTCCTGCCCATCTATTACGGCTACGACGCCGACTTGTTTGGGCTGGACGAGGCTGCCGTGGCATCGCGCCGCGATGATCCGCCGACGCTGGTGATGCACGGCTCGCTGGACCACCATCACTTGCAGCGCGTCGCGCTGGAGGCCGTGGCCAGGGTTCAAGCCGAACGGCCGGACGCGGTTTTCAGGTTCGTGGGGCATCAGACCGAGGCGTGGTGGCGGTTTGCGCAGCAATTGGCCCGGCGCGTGCCCAAGGCGACAGTCGTGCACACGCGCAGTATTCCGTACCGAGAGGTGGCCAGCACGTTGCTGGCGCACGAGCGCCGCCCTCTGGTCGTCCACACCGGTTTTCTGCCCTACCGAGAGGTGGCGCGGGACTTGGCCGGGGCGTCCGTCGGCCTGGTCCCGTACGAAGAATCCACTGGTGTGCATTGCGCATTTGTGGCGAAGGTGGTGGAATACCTGGGCCTTGGCCTGCCGGTGGTGTGCACGCCGCTCAAGGCCATCCAGCGTTATTTCCGGCAGGAACCGTTGGTCAAGTTCTCGACTTTCGATGGCCGGGACTTCGGGGAGCAAATCCTGGCCTGGCTGCGGGAACCGCTGGCCCGGCGGAACGAGTGGGGCCGTCAGGCCAGCGCCAAAGTGCGGGCGGCGCTGGATTGGCGGGTCATCTGCGCCAAGGCCGTTGGCTTTGTGGAACAGGTGTCGGGCGGGAGCCAGAAGACGAACTAGGAACTCAGGAAATCAGGAAAGAAAACCTGTGGAAGCCAGGAAGAGAGGCTTTCCTGAGTTCCTGAGTTCCACATTGGAATGTTTTCGCGCAAGTGAGTTCGAGCGCATCCAGGTTTGCGTTTTTTCGCCAGAGTGGCTGGCTGATGGTGGCCACGACGGCGGGGGGCATGTTCATGTGGCTGGTGCACATGCCCGCCCAAGCCGGGCTGCCGCCGGCGGAGTACGGAGTTTTTCTGGCGCTGCTGCAGTTTCTGAACCTGATGCTGATCCCGGCGATCGGGCTGCAAATGGTGTTTGCGCAACAGGCGGCGGCGGCGATTCGGGAGGAGCTTGGCCGCCAATTGGCGCACACGGTGCGGCGGGTGTTGCTGGGGGTGTCGTTGATCTGGTTGTGCATGGCCGCCATTGTGTTTGGCTTCCGCCACGAACTGGTGTCCACCCTCAAGATCGCCAATCCCGCGGCTCTGTGGATAACGGTGGGCATTGGCCTGGCCACCCTCTGGCTGCCGATCATGCAGGGGCTGCTGCAAGGCCAACAGAACTTCTTCTGGCTGGGCTGGGGGCAAATCATCAATGGCTGCGGGCGGTTTCTGGGCGTGCTGCTGATCGTGCGGGTGCTGGGTGGGTGGGCAGCGGGGGCGATGCTGGCCGCCCTGATCGGCTTTGTGGTGGCGCTGGTCGTCTCGGCTTGGCAGAGCCGGGCGCTTTGGCTGGCACCGGGCGCGCCGGTGAACTGGGATGGTTGGGTGGCGCGGGTGGTGCCGCTGAGCTTGGGCTTGAGTGCCAGTCAGTTCATGCTCGGCGCGGACCAACTCCTGGTTCAGAGCATCTTCGACAAAGACGTCACCGGGCTCTACGGGGCGGCAGGCATGATCGGGCGCGGGCTGGTGGTGTTCACCGGCCCGCTTATGGCGGTGATGTTTCCCAAGATCGTGGCCAGCGCCGCCCGCTCCGAAAAAACCAACGTGCTGGCCCAGGCGCTGGGGGCGACGGCGCTGGTGGGCGCACTGGCGGCGCTGGCTTGCACGCTGCTGCCCGAACTGCCCTTGAGGATCATCTATCAGCGGCTCTACTGGCCAATCGCGCCGCTGGTGCCGTGGTTCGCCTGGTGCATGTTGCCGCTGACCTTGGCCAACGTGCTGATCGGCAACTTGCTGGCCCGCGAGCGGTTCGCCGCCGTGCCGTGGTTGGTGCTGGTGGCGGCCGGCTACGGGGCGGCGCTGATGGGCCAAGCCGGCGCGTTTCAGGCCGCCGTTGAGGCTGGCGGACTGTTTGTGGCCTTCAAGATGGTGGTGCGCACGATCGGCGTTTTCAGCCTGCTGTTGCTGGGCGTGGCGGCGTGGTTCACTTGGGGGAAAGCCCCGGGCCGTCCCGCGTCTTAGGCCGAGCTGGGAGTCAGCCTTTCCTTAGACACACGGCGCGGAAGCCGTGGCCTAGCGAAACCGCGGCCAATCGTCAACCGATGAGGCGCTTCTTATCGGCGCTCAACTCACGGCTGTCTCGCGCCCCTTGAAGAATCCAGTCGAGGGTCACGGCGGGAATAGCGGTCACGGGGACAAAATGGCCTTGGTTAATCAGGAGTTCGACGTTGGCAACCGTCCCGACGAGGGCGCGGGAATAGGCCACAGTCGTTGGGCGGACTAAGAGGCTACAATCTGCCGGACCGAGGATGCAAGCGTCATCCACGCAGTCCAGCTCTGAGGAATACTCCCCCAGGATGGGTGCCTCGCTGACGGGCGAGGGATTGGACGGCATTCTTCGACCGCATCAGGCGGCAGTGGGGCGCCGCCA
>Ga0315268_10006131_pt1 | contig 12821 bp, 14 predicted proteins | sample C1_top_MG_FD_204535 | JGI IMG/M metagenome (GOLD analysis project Ga0315268, IMG submission 204535) | Sediment microbial communities from Yellowstone Lake, YNP, Wyoming, USA - C1_top | ecosystem: Environmental > Aquatic > Freshwater > Lake > Sediment | place: USA: Wyoming | collected 2017-08-01 | reverse complement strand
CGCTTTTGATGGCGTGCTTTTTTTTGAAATATGAAAAATAATCAGAAATTAATATTCGGCAAATTCAAGTACAAGAATAGAAACCTAACACCTACAGATATTCGGGGGCAGTACTTTGGGGTTCTGTCGCATTTACCCAAGTCAGTCAGATTCAGATAAACAGCCACACCATTTTTTAGCTGGCCTTCCCTCATGCTTAACATCAAAAGAGTGTGCTCCCGATAGACTTTATATTGGTGCGCAATCAGAAGTCGGCATCAGGTAACGCCATATTTCAATTTAGGTTTGTGCCCATGGTAAGCCGTCAAAGCGCCAACCGTTGTGGGAATTTCGGTGGTGTTCTTCGTTAAGATCACCTTCAAAACCGTGCAACACGTTATAAACTTCAGAAAGTCCGGCTTTTTCTAACGCAATTCCAGCGTCCAATGAACGGCGACCAGAGCGGCAGATCAGTACAACAGGCCGATTCAGACTGGCCGCCTTTTTGACGTGAGCAACGAAATGAGGATTGATATCCCATTCCGGTCCATCGACCCAGGGGATCAGGATGGAACCCTTGGGATGGCCGACGAACATGTGTTCCATTTCGCTGCGAACATCAATGAACACCGCCTCGGGATTGGCCTTCAAGAATTCATAAGTCTGCTTTGGTGTCATGTTTTTCATAAGATGTTCCTAAATTTGAAAGTCAAAAAAACGCCGCCGCAGATGGAAATGTTACATGGAGAATATCTTGTTTGACACATTCAGCGGCTTCCAGAGTGGCTGTTATGCCGCATAATTCGCCTTCCAGAACAAGTATGGCCTGATTAGTTGCGATTATCGAGGCACGCGAACCTCCGATAAAAATTATTTATTGCTTGAGAAGCTGAATTGTACAGTTTAAATGCGACATTAATAATACATAGCCTTTACCAATATGAAATGAGTCACATTTCTATAATGGAATATACTTACATCGTTATTATTTTAATGTGTGTATATCAAAAAACATATTGTCCAAATCACCTAATATCCAAGTAAAAGCCTTTTCAGCAAGGGGCGCAGCGATACCTGAAACAGAGCCGGGATTAACCAATATAGTCTTACCGCCCTTAATATTGGTTTGCATTGTTATTTCCGCAACGTGGCTGTGCCCGCAGCAAACCAAATCATAATCCCCAGTACAGGCCATGCCGCGACCATAATGCGGATAGTGTGTCGCAAAGATACTTCGACCGCCCAATTTCAGGTCTGCATCATGCCCGTGATATGTGAGTAGCCCTCCCGACTTAGCCATCAACCTGTGCATCGCTATCGAGTCGCCAAGATTATTGCCGTGCACCACATGGATAGGTATGCCAAGCTTCAAGGAAGCGCGTAGCGTATTTGTTCCAATCAGGTCACCGCAATGGATGACAGCTTGCGCCCCTGCGATTTGAGCATCTGCAATTGCCGCTGCAAGAGGCTCGGCACGATCATGACTGTCCGACACAATGCAAATTTTCATGGTAAGCCACCAAGCTTGGAACGCATCCGGTATTCGTCGTTGCTACCAACTGGATAAATTATTATTTTCATTCAGAGCGATGTGTTTTAAGCACAAATCATATTAAGCAAAATGGGTGGTTTTTGTGTCTATAGCCACATCGGGAGAGACAATATAACCCGAATGAGGGGTATACTCTTAATCATATAATTTTGAAATTGTTTTTAGTTATGAAACAACAAAATTTATTTTAAATAAGCATTTTATGAAGTAGTTGTTTTGTCGGCAGAATAGGCAATTTGGCACCTGCATGGGCAGTTTACTGACTCGGCAGGATTTAACAGCGCCTCTGGTTGGATTTATGAACAAAAGAACGAACACCATTAAGAATTCAGTGCGCGTTGATCATTCGTGGGCTCGGGATTCTGGCGTTACTCCTCGCAATAATGTCGAGAGTGCCGTTGCATACAAAACGCATGCGCCTGCTTCCTCTCGGGCAGGCGAACTGAAGTCCATGGCTGAAGAATTGTTGGATGCTCTTGTTAGCGCTGTAAAAGCAAGCGCTGGCGTAGTTCGTATACTCCCGGCCCATGGCCAGAATCAGCAAGTAATCAGTTCGTCCGGCTTGCCCGCAGAATTGTTTGAAGTCGGGAGCGTCGTTGATTTAAATTGTGAAGAGTGCGGCAAAGAGAATCTCGGAAACGGTATATATTCGGCGGATATCAGCGCATGCAAGGCGCGACCAAATTGCCGATATGCAAATTGTCAGCATAATTCGATAATCCTCGCCCCGCTTGCAAGCAATCGTTCCCCCGCAAATCCAATCGGGTTTATTACCATGTTCTTTAATACCCCACCAGAGGCATTTGAGCATGATTCAAAAACCGTACTGGCATTCGCCCGCTTGCTTGGCACTCTCATCGAACAGCACAAATCAAATCGCGAGGCTAAGCGCGTTGACCTGATTGCCGAGCGGCAATCAATTGCCAACGAAATTCATGACTCTTTGGCACAAACGCTGGTATATACGCGGATGCGTACAAACATGTTGATTGAATCCATACAGTCAGGAAATGAACTCATGGCGGCAAAGTACGCCCATGATATAGATGAGGCTCTGGAAATCGGACAAAAAACGGTGCGTGAATTGATTACTGATTTTCGTTGTGAGATGGATCCGTCGGGGTTGCTGCAAGCCTTGCAAAATATAACCAGACAATTTAGCGAGCGTAACAATATCACTCTGGAATATATCAATCGTGTTGTCGATTTTGACTTGCCACTTGAATATGAGATTCAGATTTATTACATTGTGCGTGAAGCACTTGCAAATATAGCCAACCATTCCGGCGCTACCCATGCGCGCTTGACCATTGATACCAGCGGTGAAAATTTTGTATTCACCATCCAGGATAACGGCAGGGGCGGGTGTATTTTTTCGCCAATCGAAGGTCACTACGGCATTATGATCATGCGTGAACGGGCAGCGCGTATGAACGGTGAAATCAAGATTGAAAGCGCAGAAGGCTCGGGTACATTAGTACAATTATCATTTCAGGTTGCAAATGCCCGCGAGGAACACAATTAAATGAATGAAAAATTGAAAGTAGTTTTGGTGGATGACCAAAATCTGTGCCGCAGCGGATTATGCGAGTTGCTTGGTAAAGGATACGATTTTAGCGTGCTTGGTGCGACCGGGACTATCGAGGGACTGCGCGAGCTACTGAGCGAACAGCCGGACTTGCTGATTATAGATTTACGCATGAAACCAATGGATGGCTTGGCCCTGCTTGATCAAATTCGCAAGGAAGGATTCATGGTTCCCGCAATTATGCTCACCATGAGCGATTCGGAAGCCGATTTGACAAGGGCGATACGCGCGGGAGTGCGCGGCTATCTACTTAAAGACATGGCACCTGACGATGTGGTGGATGCCATTAGGCGGGTAGCTGTGGGTGAATTGGTTGTCGCTCCCGCCATGACTATCAAGATGATCGATATGTTGCGTGGAGACCAGCAGAGCGAGGAGCTCAAGAATCCACTCAAATTGCTCACGGATCGGGAACGCGAAATACTGCAGCTTCTGGCTCGAGGGGAGAGCAACAAAAGTATCGCTAATACGCTCTCAATCAGTTATGACACGGTTAAACAACATGTCCGCCATATTTTGACCAAGCTCAATCTATCCTCAAGGGTTAAGGCTGCCGTGTTATTTACTGTTGACCAGCAAGCACGGAGTGACGAAGAAAAAAAATCCGGTTCATAATTCATCCGGATCTTTAGCCTTTCCTCCGCTTTCCGAAATTGAGCGCCGCACATATTTTAGTCTGGACTTCAAGCGTGGCGCGCCATAAGTAGTTGTTCAGCAACAATCTGCGGAATCGCTAGGTTTCTTTTTTGGCGGTTTTTTTGGCGCCTGTAGCTTTCTTTGCTGTTGGCTTTTTCTTTGTGGCGAGACTTTTCGTTTTGGCAGCTGCAACTTTTCGGGTGGCAGGTTTAGCCTTAGTCGATTTTGTCGCCGGTTTGCTTGTTTTCGCGCCTCCCTTGGCAGCTTTTGCTGCTAATAACTCTAAAGCTTCATCCAGCGTGAGGTCGTCTGGCGAAACCCCCTTGGGCAACGTAGCGTTGATCTTGCCATGGCGTGCGTAGGGTCCATAGCGACCGCTGCAAATTTCAATACTGGTCTTGTCGTCGGGATGATCACCTAGAACGCGCAATACCGTATTGCCGTCGCGGGCTTGGGCCAATAGCTCCACCGCACGTTCCAGGCCTATCTCGAAGATGCTGTCGGAGCGCGGGATGGATTTAAACTTGCCATCGTGCCCGACGTAGGGGCCGAATCGGCCGATGTTGACGATGACTTTTTTGCCGGTCTCGGGATGTGCACCGAGTTCACGTGGCAGTGCCAGCAGCTTTAATGCGCTGGCCAGATCGGCCTGCTCAAGCGGCATTTCCTTCGGCCACGAGACGCGCTTGGGTTTGGCTTTTTCACCCTCCACCACTTCGCCCAGTTGCACGTAGTGACCGTATGGACCACGTAAAAGCAGCACGGGCTGATTGGTGTCGGGATGCGCACCGAGTTCTATTCTGGCCGATGCATCGGCCTGTGACTCGCCACTGATGCTGCGTTTGTATTTGCATTCAGGATAGTTGGTGCAACTGATGAAGCTGCCATAGCGGCTGAGCTTTTTGGCGAGCGGCTTGCCGCATTCAGGGCATGCCTCATTTATCAGTTCCACCGGGCGGTCGATATCGGCTTTTTCCTTGATAAGTTTGGAGAAGCCTTTCCAAAACTCATCCATCACACCTATCCAGTCGCGTTTACCTTCAGATACTTCGTCCAGTTCATCTTCGAGGTGCGCGGTGAAACCGTAGTCCACATAGCGGGTGAAATGGTCAGTGAGAAAGCGAGTGACGACGCGACCGACATCGGTCGGCATGAAGCGTTTCTTGTCCAGAATGGCGTATTCCCTGGCTTGCAGTGTGGAAATGATAGTCGCGTAAGTGGATGGACGTCCGATGCCATGCTCTTCGAGTGCCTTGACCAAGCTGGCTTCGGAGTAACGCGGTGGCGGTTGGGTGAAGTGTTGTTCACCATACAGCTTGTCTATTGGTAATACGTCGCCCTCTACTAGAGGTGGAAGTTTGCCGCCTTCTTCTTCGGTAGCGTCATCAACGTCTTCCATATATACGCCAATGAAACCGGGGAACACCAGCACCTGACCGTTGGCACGGAACAGGGTGGTGTCACCACCCAGACGAATATCAACGCTTACAGTATCGAAGCGCGCTGGCGACATCTGGCAGGCCAACGTGCGCTTCCAGATCATTTCATAGAGACGCGCCTGGTCGGCGGTCAGGTGCTCACGGATGCTGTCTGGAGTGCGCAGGATCGAGGTCGGGCGGATTGCTTCGTGCGACTCCTGCGCGTTCTTGGTCTTGCTTTTGAAAGTCGGCTGAGTGTTGGGGAGATATTCCGACGAGAAATTATCCTTGATGTAGTCGCGGATCTCCTGCACCGCTTCTTTTGCCAGGGACACCGAGTCGGTACGCATGTAGGAGATCAGGCCGACGGTCTGCCCGCCGATGTCCACGCCTTCGTACAGCGATTGCGCAGTGCGCATCGTGCGGTCGGCGGTCATGCCAAGTTTGCGTACAGCTTCTTGTTGCAATGTGGAGGTGGTGAACGGCGCGGCGGCATAGCGCTGCTTGGCTTTCTTTTCAACGCGCACTACCTTGGGTGGCAATTTGGCATCGCTGATTTTGGCGTGTATCGCGTCGTATTAAGCCTGACTGGTTACGCTGAGTTGTTCCAGCTTCTTACCCTGATACTGGAACAACTTGGCGCTAAACGGCAGGTGATCCTTGTGGCTGTCCAGATGTACAGTCCAGTATTCCTGGCTCTTGAACGCTTCAATTTCTAACTCACGTTCTACGATCATGCGCAGAGCAGGACTTTGCACGCGACCCGCAGATAGCCCGGGACGGATCTTGCGCCAAAGCAGCGGCGACAGATTGAAGCCGACCAGATAGTCCAGCGCGCGGCGCGCCTGCTGTGCATTCACCAAGGGCTGGGAGATTTCGCGGGGGTGAGCGACCGCTTCGCGTACTGCGGACTGGGTGATCTCATAGAACACCACGCGCTGCATATTCTTTCCTTTCATGCCGCGCTTGGCTTTGAGCAACTCCGAGATGTGCCAGGCGATTGCTTCCCCCTCGCGGTCCGGATCGGGTGCCAGATATATGTTATCTGCAGCAGCGGCAGCTTTGGCAATCGCATCCATGTGCTTGCTGTTGCGCGCGATGGTTTCATATTTCATCGCAAAATCGTGGTCAGGATCGACTGCGCCGGTCTTGGGAACCAGGTCGCGTACGTGCCCGTACGAGGCAAGGATTTCGAAATCCTTGCCTAGATATTTTTGCAGAGTTTTGGCTTTTGCCGGAGACTCGACGATCAGTAGATTGGTTGCCATGCGTGTGGTCTTGGGTTAAATCCGGGATTCAATGCAGTTGTGCGGAATGTAGCGGCGTGAGCAGCTCTTCAATTAACAGCGGATCAAGGTCTTGATGGCGATTCCACAACACCATCAGCATGATCAGCTTTAGTTTGTCCAGTGCAAGGTTTTCCTGTTTCAAAGCAACGGAACGATCGATGATCATTTCGCGCTCGACCGCAGAAATCAAGTGTTGCTGTTCGGCAAACAGCAGGAATTGTCGTGCTTCGTCGCAAATAAGGTGCAATTCCAACTCGGCGAAATGGCGCTGTCCGCTATGTTTAAGGTTTTCTGGATAACTGTCGGGATTTTGTTCCTGTAATGCAGACAACCAAGTCAACGCTTCGCTGATTTCGTCGCCCTCAAAACCCGCGGCGGAGAGTTTGCGCGATAGTTTGTCTGGTTCAGGATAACTGCCTGCGTCAAAATAACTTTCAAACAAGTACATCAGGATTTCAAACATGATTTGCGCAGTGAGTTAATGAATTCGTTGATACAAGCCGCCGGGCAGCACACAGATGCGACCGCCCAGTTCAAGTGTTAACAGCATGGCGGATAGCTGGCTTACCGTCAAGCCGCTACGCACACTGAGCGTATCCACATCGACTGGATCGAAGCCCAGGTACTCAAACAGCGCGGCATCCGAACCCTCTGAAGCAGGGGTTTGGGCGGGAGCAATCAGCATTCCGCCAAGTTCTTCCAAGATATCCTGCGCGGCTTCGACCAATTTCGCGCCCTGCTTGAGCAAGGCATGGCAACCCTTGCTTTGTGGTGCATGTATCGAGCCGGGAATCGCGAACACGTCCCGGCCCTGTTCCAAAGCCAGTCGTGCGGTAATCAGCGACCCACTCTGTAGCGAGGCTTCCACTACCAGGCAACCAAGACTCATGCCGCTGATGAGGCGATTGCGGCGCGGGAAATTTGCGGCCAGCGGCGGTGTACCGAGCGGAAATTCCGAAACCAACGTCCCTTGTTGCGCGAGCACATGCGCGAGGTCCCGGTTCGCTGCCGGATAGACCTTATCCAGCCCTGTGCCAACCACCGCGATGCTGCAGCCCTGGCCGCGCAATGCCCCGCGATGTGCGGCCGAATCGATACCGTGCGCCATGCCACTGATGATGCACAGTCCGGCATCGCTCAACGATTTGGCAAAAGCCTCGGCGTTGTTCATGCCTTGCGGAGTTGCGCTGCGACTTCCGACCACGGCCAGCGCGGGTCGATTGAGTAAGTCCAGCCGCCCTTTTACATACAACAACAACGGCGGATCAGGAATATTCAGCAACGTTTGCGGGTAGTCACTATCAGCCAGAGTGACTATATGATTGTTGCTGTCTTCCAGCCAGGCCAAGGTGGGAGTTATGGCATCGTCGGAGACGCCTTTGTTAATTTCTGCGGCAACATTGGTTTTGACTACTAATTTGAGAGAACTGACAGATGCGGCGAGAACCGCCTCCGGTGAACCGAATTGCTTTAACAGGCGACGTGCACTTTCGCCGCCTAAGCCTCGAGTCAGGCTTAGCGACAGCCAAGTCTTGAGCGAAGCGTCAACAATCATTCTCTTAAGGAGTTTGTGCGCGATCGAGTAATTGAACCGGCATGTGGGCCTGCATCACCAGTGCGTAAGACACCTTGTTGAATACGCGGAAGACGAACACCAAACCAAAGCGCTCGTCCGGTAGCGTAAAACTTTTTCCACCTTGCTTTACAACTTCACCTTTGTGATACAGAGCCAGCACATGACCGGATTCAAGGCCATCGCGCCCACCCTTGTTCAAGGTAATGACGGCATTTTGCCCGGCCTGTGATACGCCACCATAAACAGATATCACACGTGCGGAAATCTTGCTTTCCGGGGCGCGCGGCAGGTAGGAGCCGATCGCTTCGCTGGAGTGGGCGATCAGACGGTCTCCAGCATAAGTTTCCTCAACGGAATGCGTGATTCTGATGGTACTTACATCTGCAAAAGCTGTTACCTCGACGTTGCCCAAATAGATAGCTTCGATGCCTAAGACCTCCTCGGAGTCAGGATCGACAAATGTCTTGCCGGGGCGATAGATCTGCCACTTATCACCTTTATCCGAAGGCAATCCTGTGACGAAGCCGGTATCACCAGTACCAAGTACAACACGCCCTTCACGTGCACCAATCAGCATCGGGGCATTTTTTAACTCTCCCTTATCAATGATCAAAGGGCGACTTAAAAACGGAGCGATGATTTTGGCGGGAATGCTGGGGATGGCATCGTGGTCGCTCGGACCCTCACGTACTCTGGGAGAAAGTTTGACGATATCGCTCGTCTCGTCATCGCCCGTTTTGATCACACCGCTCGTGGACGCTATAGGGTTGATACTTTCGGGGGTGCTTGAGCCGGGTTGGCCGATGCTCAAAGTGCCACTGGCCCGATTGAGAAAAATCGTGTCACCTGGATAGATCCAGTGAGGGTCTTTGATGAAGTCTTTATTGAGCCCCCAGATATGTGGCCATTTCCACGGATCCTTGAAAAACTTGCCGGAGATATCCCACAGTGTGTCACCCTTGACGACAACGTGACGATCTGGCGCATCGCTGCGAATATCCAAACTAAGATTAGAGAGGTTTTCGGACTCGGCTGCAATGGCCGTAGTTCCTGCGACAATGGCCATGACAGGCAACAAAAGGCAAATCAGCGATATAATCTTGCGCATGGAAACTCCGGCAGAATCAACATAAGGGGTACGCAAAGTTGCTGCGTTGCGTTAAATTCTGCATCTAGTCTACTAAATTAGCAAGCATTTATAGGTCACGCATGGCAATCCTGAAAATTTTGCAATATCCCGATGATCGTCTTCATAAAGTCGCGAAGAATGTTTTGCGCGTTGATGAAACCATCCGCAAGTTGGTGCGGAATATGGCTGAGACAATGTATGCCGCGCCCGGGGTGGGTTTGGCGGCGACTCAGGTGGATGCGCAAGTGCGTATCATCGTGGTGGATATTTCAGAGACGCAAAATCAGTTGATGGCATTCATCAATCCAGAAATCATCGCCAGCAGTGGCGTGAGTCAGTGCGAAGAAGGCTGCCTGTCCGTGCCTGGCATTTATGATAAGGTGAGCCGCGCCGAAAAGATCACTGTGCGTGCGCTTGATCAAAAAGGTGAAACTTTTACTCTGGATGCCGAAGGTTTGTTGGCAGTCTGCATTCAGCATGAGATGGATCATCTGATTGGCAAGGTGTTTGTTGAATATCTGTCACAGCTAAAGCAAACCCGGATTCGCGCAAAATTGAAAAAACGTTTACGCGAGACAATGTAATAACACTTTGCTTGCCGCGTAGAGCAGGTTTTCCCCCGGGGATTTTACGTTATGAAAGTCATCTTTGCCGGCACCCCGCATTTCGCGGCCAGCGCGCTGGCCGCATTGCTCAGGGAACACCAGATCGTCGCGGTGCTGACCCGGCCGGATCGTCCTGCGGGACGCGGGATGCAGTTGACTCCCAGTCCCGTGAAACAACTTGCGCTGCAGTACGGCCTGACGGTTTTGCAACCTGCCACCTTAAAAACTGAGGAAGCGCAACGTTCAATCGCTGCGCTGGATGCAGATGTTATGGTGGTGGCGGCCTATGGCTTGATCTTGCCCAAAGCGGTGTTGCAGCTGCCGCGCCATGGATGCTTGAACATCCATGCATCACTGCTGCCGCGTTGGCGCGGGGCTGCGCCGATACAGCGCGCGATTCTGGCGGGTGATAAGGAAACTGGGGTCACTATCATGCAGATGGATGAAGGTCTGGATACTGGAGATATGTTGCTGCATCACGACTGCACGATCGAGACACATGACACTGCGCAGACTCTGCACGATAAATTGGCCGGGATGGGTGCGGGCAGCATCCTTGAAGCATTGCGCCTGCTGCAGGCAAATCATTTGACACCGATTAGACAGGATAACGAGGAGGCATGCTATGCCGCCAAGTTGACCAAGGGAGAAGCGCAGATCGACTGGCAGCAGGATGCGCGGCAGATCGAACGCGCGGTGCGCGCATACAACCCCTTTCCGGTGAGCCATACCATTTTTAAAGGCGTGCAGATAAAAATCTGGCAAGCCAAGTTGTGTGCAGAACTGCCGGGCGTGCCCGGCAATATCTTGGCGGTGGACAAGCAGGGCATCACGGTAGCATGCGGCAAAAATGCATTGCGCCTGGAAGTGTTGCAGCGCCCAGGCGGCAAGGCTCAGCCTGCAGCCCAATTTTTACAAGCGATGCCGATCAAGGCTGGCGATCACTTTTCAACGAATTAGATGCACAACATACAACTCGCCGCCAGCCAGATCGTTCAGCTAGTGTTGGTGGACGGGCGCAATCTCAATCAGGTGCTGGACGAATCGATGCGCCGAAAAGCTGTATGGACCCCGGCGCAGCGCGCAGCCTTGCAGGATTTGAGCTTTGGTACGTTGCGATATTACGGCCAGTTGCGCGCTATCTTGGCTTTATTGCTTCACAAGCCAATGCTGGATCAGCGTATCTTTTATGTGCTGTTAGTCGCGCTATACCAGTTGCAATACAGTAAAGCCGCGCACCATGCCGTGGTTGATCATGCAGTGCGTTCCGCCCAGATGTTGAATGCGAAAGTGAGTGGGTTGGTAAACGCGATCTTGCGAAATTTTTTGCGCGGACGCGATGTCTTGCTGGAGCAGGCTGCGCAGAGCGATGAAGGTAAGTACAGTTATCCAAAGTGGTGGATAGATGAATTGCATGAACAATATGGCGAACGCAGTGTGGCGATACTCGTGGCGGGTAATCAGCGCCCGCCAATGACATTGCGCGTTAATCACCAGCGCGGTTCGACAGCGGATTATCTGGTGCAACTGGGGCAACAAGATATTTCTGCCCGACTGATTGAGCCCGAAGCTTTGCAGCTGGACAAGCCCGTACCGGTCGACAAATTACCGGGATTTTTCTCGGGGCTGGTTTCGGTGCAGGATGCAGGCGCGCAATATGCGGTACATCTGCTGGATGTACGCGACGGGATGCGCGTGCTGGACGCTTGTGCTGCACCGGGCGGAAAGACCGCACACATCCTGGAATTGGCACAAGTAGAATTGGTCGCAGTGGACAAGGACGAAAAACGCTTGCTGCGTGTCGCGGAAAATATACAACGGTTGAACTTGACATCGAAAGGGGCATCCGCACGGCTCGTGGTTGGGGATGCCGCCGGGCCGGATGCGTGGTGGGATGGAAAGACTTTTCAACGGATCCTCGCCGATGTGCCCTGTTCGGCTTCTGGAGTAGTGCGACGTCATCCAGATATCAAATGGTTGCGCCGCAGCGCGGATATTGCCGGTTTCGCCGTGCAGCAGCTCGACATATTGCGTGCGCTGTGGCAGTTGTTGGCGCAAGATGGTAAATTGCTGTACGCCACCTGTTCGGTATTCCAGCAAGAGAACGAGCAAGTCATTGCGGCGTTTCTGGCACAGCGACCGGATGCGCGGCGATTGCCGATTACCTTGCCCTGCGATATTGACGGCCAGTTGTTGCCCGATGATCACCACGATGGATTTTTTTATGCCTTGCTGCACAAATCAGCGTAACCGATGACAGCTGACAGAAAAATCCCTTTCGTGCTCCTGCGCTCCGGCAAAGTGGAAAGAGCGGGTCTTTACCGCAATCAGTGCGGGATATTTGCAGCTTTCCGCATTTTGTTGAAATCGCTGGTTACTCAGCCCAGCCTGCCCAAAGCCATTTCAAAATGGTTAATCATGCTCTCTTATATTGGTTTTTTGAGCACAGCCCAGGCAGAGGGGATATCGGTCAACAAGGCGGAAGTGCGTCATATTGAAAAAGGCTACCATCTGGTCGCCAGCTACGAAATCCATCTGACTTTCGTGGTGCAGCAAGCCTTGGAGCGCGGGATTCCGCTTTACTTCATAGGTGAATTTTCCCTCACTCGTCCGCGCTGGTATTGGCTGGATGAGGAATTTTTTCGAAGCAAACAGATTGCCAAACTTTCATATAACGTGCTGACACGGCAATACCGTATTTCTCGCGGCGCGCTGTTCCAGAATTTTGTCAGCTTGGAAGATGCGTTGAACATATTGTCGAGACAAAGCTCCGTTGCTTTGCCCGCAGGACTGATAAAGCAAGACAGTGGTTATATTGCAGGGTTGATAAATAGAATAAAACCTGAGAGTAGTTACATAGCCGAAGTACGCTTGCGCCTGGATACCTCTCAGTTGCCCAAATTGTTACAAGTGAATGCGATGACAGGTAGCGATTGGACGCTTGATTCGAATTGGTATCGTTGGGTCATCCGGCCTGAGGAAATAGCGATACACAGTGAAGGAAAAGTGGAGTGATCGCGCGTTGAACTACCTGATTTTTATTAGTGCA
>Ga0315268_10006130_pt1 | contig 12824 bp, 11 predicted proteins | sample C1_top_MG_FD_204535 | JGI IMG/M metagenome (GOLD analysis project Ga0315268, IMG submission 204535) | Sediment microbial communities from Yellowstone Lake, YNP, Wyoming, USA - C1_top | ecosystem: Environmental > Aquatic > Freshwater > Lake > Sediment | place: USA: Wyoming | collected 2017-08-01 | reverse complement strand
TGTATTCTTCTGAAAAAATAAAAAGAACATATAGTATCTTTCAAAAAAAAGATATGTTACGACTAATTGGCATGGTATTCGCAAATATTACCCTAGTGCTTCCATTTTCACGATCTATCAAGGGATATATTCATGTGAAAGATATCGCTTGGTTTTTGCATCCTGTCATGTGTTTTACATTTACTTTGGGTTATAGTTGGTTTTATATAAAAAAATTCTTGCCTTTCAGATAATTATAAGGTATGATTATATGGATACTATTACCCAGTTTTTTGTAAAAGAAAACTTAAGCAATTGTGATTGATAATTTTGTTTTAATAAAATTATATGAAAATAATAATACTTTGCGGTGGGCAAGGAACAAGAATGAAAGAGGAAACCGAATTTAAACCAAAACCCTTGGTGATGGTTGGCGGTAAACCGATTTTATGGCATATTATGAAGATTTATTCTCATTATGGCTATAATGAGTTTATTTTAGCGTTGGGGTATAAAGGCGATATGATAAAAAAACACTTTCTTCATTGGCGTACTTTTTTAGATGACTTTACTCTCAATACAAAGAGTAATGAATTAACCTATCATAATAATAATTGTGATGATTTTAAAATAACTTTTGCTGAAACCGGTTCAGAAACTTTAACCGGAGAAAGAGTAAGAAGATTAAAAAGATATATTAACGATGAAGATTTTATGGTGACTTATGGTGATGGATTGGCTGATGTAAATATAAAAGAATTAGTGGGATTTCATAAGAAACAAAACACTATTGGAACAATAACAGGGGTGCATAAAGAAACGCGATTTGGTTTAATTTCCAGAGATATAAATTCTGGTAAAGTTAAAGATTATCATCAGACGAAAGTAAAAGATTTCAAAAACGCGGATTTTAAAGATCTTATTAACGGAGGTTTTATGATTTTTAAAAATGAGGTCCTCGAGTTGATTAAACCGAATTCAATGATTGAACACGTTTTTGTAACCTTGGCCGAGCGCGGTGAACTATCCGTATACCAACATACGGGTAAATGGAAATGCATGGATACTTATAGGGAAATGGAAGAATTAAACGAAGACTGGTTCAAGAATCCTTTCTGGAAAGTATGGTAATTAATTAAATCTTACTACATGAAAAATTATTTTAAGGAAAAAAATGTTTTAGTTACTGGCGCCACTGGCATTGTCGGTGGGCACATAACCGAAAAATTACTTGCCCAAGGTGCAAATGTTTGTATCACTTTCCGTTCAAATAATCCTAGGTCATATTTTAACGAAAAAAAAATAGACAAAAAAGTTGTAAGTGCAGTTTGTGATATTAAGGATTATGATCGAGTTTTTGACATTATTTCTAAATATGAAATCGAATATATATTTCATGTAGCCGCTCAGCCGATTGTACCCACAGCTTTTATTAATCCCAGAGAAACCTTAGAAACAAATATAATGGGTACGGTGAATGTTTTAGAGGCAACCAGAGATTGCCCAACCGTTAAGGGCATAGTAGTTGCTTCCAGCGATAAGGCTTACGGAAAAAAATGTGATAATGCTTCAGAAACAGCACCAATGGCCGGAGATCATCCATATGATGTTTCAAAATCCTGCGCTGATCTTATAGCTCGGACTTACGCAAAAACATATAATTCGCCGGTTGCTATCAGTCGTTTTGGCAATATTTACGGCCCTGGAGATTTAAACTTCAATAGGATAATACCCGGAATAATGAAGGCGATTATTCTTAATGAAAACCTTGAGATTAGAAGTGATGGAACACCTGTCAGGGATTATGTTTATGTTAAAGATGTTGCTGATGGCTATCTTTTATTAATGGAAAACTTAGAAAAAGTCAAAGGAGAAGCTTTTAATTTTAGTACTGGCTATAATTTTTCAGTGCTTGATTTAATAGAGAAAATTTCTAAAGTTATCGAAAAAGAATGTAAATATAAAATTATAAATGACCAAATAAATGAAATTCCCGCCCAAAGCTTAAACTACGAAAAAGCCAGTAAAATTTTGAGATGGAAACCAAATTATACTTTTGATGAAGGGATAAAAGAAACCTTTGAGTGGTATAAACAATATTATAAATAATTTAAAATTATGAAAAAAAACCCCGATTTTTTAAGCATTTATAGCCAATCAGATAGTAAGCCCTTATTTGTCCTAGAGATGGCAAATAATCATATGGGTGACGTTGAACATGGCTTAAGAATTATTCGTGAAATACATGAGGTTACTAAAGAATTTGATTTTATATTTGGGATAAAGTTTCAATATCGTTATCTTGATTCATTTGTTCATCCTGATTTTGCTCATAATACAGACCATCGTTTAATTAAGCGGTTTACTGAGACAATTTTAAATGAAGATCAGTATAAGATATTAAAAGATGAAGTAGATAGATTGGGAATGGTTTCAATTTGTACGCCTTGGGACCATAAATCCGTAGATTTAATAGTTAAGCATAATTATGATATTCTTAAAATTCCAAGTTGTTATTTTAATGATTGGCCACTGCTGGAGAAAATATCCCAAACAGATTTACCGGTTATTGCCTCGACAGCCGGAGCTAAGTTGGAAGACATTGATAAGGTGGTTAGTTTTTTACAGCATCGCGGTAAAAAATTGGCAATTATGCATTGTGTGGGCGAATATCCAACCGTAGCAGAACATTTACAGCTCAACCAGATAGACTTGATAAAAAATAGATATCCGGGGGTTCCGGTAGGTTTTTCTACTCATGAGTCGCCGGATGATTTTGATAACATTAAGATTGCAATCGCCAAGGGTGCAAAAATTTTTGAGAAACATGTTGGTATAAAAACCGAAAAATATAGTCTAAATGCTTATTCGGCTAATCCGGAGCAAACTAAGAAGTGGCTGGAAGAGGCCAAAAAAACCTTTACTAGATGCGGAATGGTGAATAAACGCCCGGAGGCAAGTGAAAAAGAAAAGGCCGATTTAAGAATTTTGCATCGTGGCGTTTATGCCCAGAGAGAAATTAAGGCGGGGGAAAGATTAACCTTAGATAATGTTTTTTTTGCAATGCCCAATAAGGAAGAACAGTTGGTAGCGAATGAGTTTTCAAAGTATATGGAATTTATTGCTAAAACTGATATTGCGCCAAAAATGGCAATTTTGAAGGATAATCTAAAAATAGTTAATCAAAGGGATAGGGTTGAAGAAATTTTAATTAAAGTAAAAGGTTTACTCAAGGCAGCTAATATTACTCTACCAAATAAAATAGAAATGGAATTGTCCCACCATTATGGAATAGATAGATTTTATGAATATGGCGCAGTTATTATTAATATTGTTAACCGGGAATATTGTAAAAAATTGATTATAATGTTACCCGGTCAAAATTATCCGATTCACCAGCACAAAAAGAAAGAGGAAACCATGCAGATTTTATATGGTGATCTGCATATTATTATGAAAGATGGTGATAAATATTTAAAAACAGGTGATATTGTAATTATCGAAAGAGGAATGCCGCACTCTTTTAATTCAAAAAATGGCGTTGTTTTAGAGGAAATATCCACGACATACTACAAGGGCGATTCCTATTGGGAAGACAAGGCAATCACCAAAAATGCTAATCGAAAAATCGAGCTCACTTATTGGACTGATTTTTTTAATTCATAAATAAAGTACTGAGTATTAAATGATGAGTTCACTGCAAAAATTGAAAGAACAAGTTTGGAAATGTAATCTAGACTTGTTTAAAAAGGGGCTAGTTATTTATACTTTCGGAAATGTAAGCGGCATTGATAGAGAAAGGGGGTTGTTTATTATAAAACCCAGCGGTGTTCCATATGAAGAGTTATCATCGGATGATATGGTTGTCGTGGATTTGAACAACAAAGTTGTTGAGGGTAAATTAAAACCTTCTTCCGATACCAAGACCCATGCGGTATTATATCGAAATTTTTCAAATATTGGCGGCATTGTGCATACTCATTCAACTTTTGCCACCGCTTGGGCACAAGCATGCAAAAGCATTCCTGTGCTTGGTACAACTCATGCCGATCATGCACCGGTTGAAATCCCCTGTACTGATGTGATGCCAGATGAAAAAATAAAAGCTAATTATGAGGAAGAAACCGGTAATCAGATATTAGATACTTTCAAGAATTTTTCTTATGAAGATATTGAGATGGTTTTGGTAGCCGGCCACGGTCCTTTTACGTGGGGAAAGACTCCCGAGCAGGCCGTATATAATAGCGCGGTTTTAGAAGAAATAGCTAAGATGGCTTTAATTACCTTAAATATTAATCCTGATTTGAAATCACTAAAGCAAGCATTAATACGCCGGCATTTTTACCGCAAGCATGGCAAAAATGCATATTATGGGCAGAAATAATTTTTAAGATGTATGATCAAATTATCAGACTTTGTTTTTAAATTTATTACTAAAGAAAAGGTAGGGCATGTTTTTTTATTATCAGGCGGAGGCTGTATGCATTTGGTAGATTCTTTAGGAAGAAATAGGGATTTAGAATATATAGCCTGTCAGCACGAGCAAGCGGCATCTATCGCAGCCGATGCTTATGCCCAATATACGAATAATCTTGGGGTAGCGCTAGTGACTACAGGACCCGGAAGTACAAATGCGATTACCGGCGTGGCGGCAGCCTGGGTGGAATCAATTCCCCTGCTTATTATCTCAGGCCAAGTTAAACGTTCAGATATCGCCGGTCCAAACGGTCCGAGGGTTTTAGGTTTTCAGGAAATTAATACTATTTCTCTAATTAAATCAATCACTAAATATGCCATAACCATTATGGAGCCGAATGAAATTAGATATCATTTGGAAAAGGCGATTTATTTGGCAAAATCTGGAAGACCAGGACCGGTCTGGATCGACATTCCTTTAGATGTCCAAGCGAAAAAAATTAATGAAAATAAATTAAAAAAATTTATACCACCAACTGATAATAAAACAGAAAAAAAAGAAATTATAAGGCAAGTAGAAAAAACCATTAAATTAATCAATAGATCGGAGCGCCCGGTAATAATCGCCGGTTACGGAATTAAAATTGATAAAGCTGAGAATAATTTTTTGAGATTAGTAGAAAAGTTGAAAATTCCGGTTTTAACAACCTGGAAAGCCATTGATCTTATGCCCGATACCCATAAATTTTTCTTTGGCCGTCCGGGGGCAATAGGACAGCGGGGCGCTAATTTTATACAGCAGAATGCCGATCTTTTAATCTCTATCGGAGCCAGATTGGATTTCGGACAAATTGGTTATTCTTACCAGAATTTTGCCCGAGGAGCTAAAAAAGTTATTATCGATATAGACAAGGCTGAACTAAAAAAGTTCAAGTTTGATGCATATTTGCCTATTTGTGCGCGAGCAGAAGAATTTATCAAGGAGATGACAAAACAAATTGGCAAGATTAAAAATAACGACTTTGCACCTTGGCTGAAAAAATCTCGTGAGTGGAAAAATAAATACCCCGTTGTTTTAGCTGAATATTACAAAAAGAAGGATTATGTCAGCACTTATTCTTTAGTTAATGAGTTGGCAGCCCAATTGACCAACAAAGATTTGATTGTATTAGGAAGTTCTGGCGCTTGCAGTGATATTACGATGCAAGCATTTAAAGTTAAAAAAGGCGAAAGAATTATAAATATGCCAGGTTTTGGCGCAATGGGGTTCGGGCTACCATCGACCGTCGGAGCCTGTCTGGCTAGCGGCAAAAAACGTACTATCTGTATTAATGGTGACGGGGGTTTTCAGTTGAATATTCAGGAACTAGCCACTGTAAATTATTTAAATTTGCCCATTAAATATTTTATTTTGAATAATAAAGGGTATGGTTCTATTAGAACGACTCAAAGGAATTACTTCAGTGGGTTCTATGTCGCTTCGGGCCCGGAAAGCGGAGTTGACTTGCCAGATTATACAAAAGTGGCTCAAGCGTATGGAATTAAGAGTATGAAAATAATTAAACAAGCAGGGTTAGAAAATAAAATATATAAAGTTTTGAAAATGACCGGTCCAGTAATATGTGAAGTGATGATTGATCCCAACGAACCGACGTCGCCTAAACTTACTTCTCAAGTAAAAAAAGATGGGAGCATTATTTCAAAACCAATGGAAGACTTGTGGCCGTTTTTGGATAGAGACGAGTTTATAAACAATATGATTGTAAAGCCTTTGGATGAATAAAAAGAAATTATCTTCAAATTAAAATTAGAGAGTTAAAAGATAAAACAATTACTTTTAACATCTATTAAAAAGTAATTATATTTAATGAGAAATACTGAATACGAGAAAAAGTTAGAAATTTTACTGGCAAAATCTAAGTCTTATTATTTTAATCAACTGCTGAATAAATATGGAATATTTGATTTGTCCTCGATTCATTCCGTAATTTTATTTGGCGCTGGTTTACTAATAGAATTTTATATTGAAGATTGTAAAAATAACGGCATTAAGGTTTTAGGCATTGCTGATAACGATAAGAAAAAAAGCGGTACTCGTATTAGTGGTATAGATATAATTGACATCGAAACACTTTTAACTTATCCTCGCCATACACCAATTATTGTTACTACAATACACGATGCCGTAGTTATTTCCCAATTACGGGATTTGGGGTTTACAAAAGTATGGAGTTATACGTTTGTTTCCAGCTTTTATCCAGAAAGATTTGTTAATCCTTACTGGTCCAGTCAGATTGAAACTACGCTTAATCATCCAGAGGAGGTTATGGCAGGATATAGATTGTATGATGACGAATATTCTCAAAAAACTTATATAGCAATCATTGAGCAGCGGCTAACATTAGAAGGCCAGTGTATAAAGGATATATATAAACCTATCGAAATACAGTATTTCGACCCGGAATTGATAAAACTATCCGATAGTGAATTTTTTGTTGACGGTGGTGCTTATACCGGTGATACCGTAGTAAGTTTTTTAAAAGCCTATAGAGGCAAAAGTGGCACTGTTTATTCATTTGAACCAGATCCGGCAACTTTTAAAGAATTGAAAAAGAAAATCATAAACCTAAACGTTAAAAATGTCCTGCTTTATCCTTATGCCTTGGGCGAGAAAGGGTCGACCTTGATGTTTAAGAATAACTTAAATTTAGGGTCTAGCTTGGACGAGGCAGGGTCGTTAGAAGTTAAGGTTGTAAGTCTCGACAGTGTCCTTAAAAACAAAAAAGTGACATTCATTAAATTTGATATTGAAGGGGCAGAATTGTCAGCCTTAAGGGGAGCAAAAAACATTATATTAAAACAACAGCCAACTTTAGCAATTTGTCTTTACCATAAGCCTCAAGATTTGTGGGAAATACCTTTATTAGTGAAATCCTTTGGTTGCTATAATAAGTTATATTTTAGGAAGTACGATGATACTGCCTATGATATCATCTTATATGCATTGAAGGCATAGACTAGTTTAAAAATTATGGAGAAAAAGAAAATACTAATATCCGGAGCTGGTGGGTTTATCGGCCGGAACTTAAGAGAAGGCTTAGCGGCGGATTATAATATTATTGCGCCGACGAGCAAAGAATTGGATTTGCTTAACACGAAGCAGGTTAAAAAGTTTTTAGAACACGGAGCATTTGACGCCGTAATCCACTGCGCCACCCACAATGCCACTGCGAACTCTCAAAAAGATACCAGCTTAGTTCTAAACAATAATCTTTTAATGTTTTTTAATTTGGCTAGTTGTCATGAGCTTTACAGCCAAATGCTGTATTTCGGTTCCGGTGCGGAATATGGACGCGAGTTTATGCCTCCAAAAGTTATGGAAGATTATTTTGGCTCAAGCATGCCGACTGATGATTATGGTTTTTCAAAATATATTTGTAATTTGGCAGCTCAAAATTCGGACAATATTTATAATTTGACTCTCTTTGGTTGTTTTGGAAAATATGAAGATTGGGAAATACGTTTTATTTCCAATGCCTGCGCTAAAGCCGTAAATGGTATGGACATTACTATTAAGCAGAACGTAAAATTTGATTATCTTTACATTAATGATCTAGTGAAAATAGTCAGATATTTTATTAAAGCTAGGAAATTAAAGTTTAAAAAATATAATGTTTGTTCTGGTCATTCTATAGATTTACAGAGTTTGGCCCAAATCGTGTTAAAGGTTTCCGAGAAAAATCTAAATATAAAAATCGCTCAAAGGGGACTGGGCAGGGAATACAGCGGCAGTAACGAAAGATTACTTAGAGAGTTCAAGTATTTTAAATTTACTCCTATGGAAAAAGCTATTGAAGAATTATATAAATGGTACCAAGATCACAGAAATAAAATTAGTCGAGATTTATTATTAAAAGATAAATAAAGTGTACGGCACGATTTTTGATATGGACGGAGTTTTATTCCCGACCGAACCGATAAAATTCAAAGCTTATCAGCAGGTATTTCAAGATTTCTTTGACATCGATATTGAGGAAAACCCCGAACGTTTGGGCATGGCTGAAGCTAAAACAATGGAGCTATTTTTAAAAATGTATAATAAGCAGGCTGATTTTAAAAAGATCCCGGAATTGATCCAAAAAAAGAGGGAAGTTTATTATGATATTTTGCAAAAACAAAATTTTGAGCCTATCGCAGGGGTAAAAAATTTTCTCGATGAGCTAAAAAATAACGGGGTATTTAAAATCGGACTGGCGACAGCCTCTGATCAGAAGTCCACGGACATTTTAATAAAAAAATTTGGTTTTGGAAAATATTTTGATTCGATTTTGTCATTTGAACAAGTGGCTAAGCCCAAACCTGATCCAGAAATTTATTTGGAATCATCTCAAAGATTAGAGCTCTTGCCGTCAGATTGCGTTGTCTTTGAAGACACTCTGATCGGATTAGAAGCCGCTGAAAGAGCGGGAATGATAAGCGTTGGCATTGCCACAGGAATTATTAGAGAAAAACTTTTTGTGCACGCGGATTTGGTGGTAAGCAACTTTAATGAGATTAATCCGGAAATGATTAAGGAGTTATTTGAGATATCACCAAAATAAGATATTTGAAATGTTATAATATAACATTCTTAAATTGATGTACCTTTTATCTAGTTGATAAATAATATATAATTCATAAATAGAAATTTGAAAAATAAAATACAATAACTTATTAAAAATCAGAAAGAATAAGAAAAATATTTAATAACATAGATATACATATGAATAATATACTTAAGAAAGCCATTATAAAAGAATATAAAGATAAATTTCCCCCAAAAGACTTTGTCCCGGGGGTGACTGCTATACCAGTTTCTGGTAAAATTTTTGACGAACAAGAACTGATAAAAATGACTGACGCGGTTATGGATGGCTGGTGGACTGAAGGTCGATACGCCAAAGAATTTGAAAAGAAATTGGCAAGTTTTCTTGGTTTAAAATTTTGCGTTACTGCAAATTCTGGATCTTCTGCAAATTTATTAGCGCTAACCAGCCTAACTTCCTTTAGATTGCCAGAAAAAAAAAGACTCAAAAAGGGCGACGAGGTAATCACCGTAGCCGCCGGTTTTCCCACTACAATTAATCCGATCATCCAAAATGGCTTAGTGCCGGTATTTATTGATGTTGAGCTGGGCAATTATAATGCGAAACTAGAAAATATTAAAAAGGCTATTTCAGATAGAACCAGAGCAATATTTATTGCCCATACTCTAGGCAATCCTTATGAAGTTGAAGAACTGAGAAAATTTTGCGATCAACATAAGTTTTGGCTGATTGAAGACAATTGTGATGCTCTTGGCTCAAAATATAATGGCAAATTTACCGGTACTTTCGGGCAGTTATCTACTTGCAGTTTTTACCCGGCCCATCAGATAACTATGGGTGAAGGAGGCGCAGTTTTAACAGATGATCCATTGCTAAATAAAATAATTAGATCGCTTCGAGATTGGGGCCGTGATTGTGCCTGTCCGACAGGCGTGGATAATTTTTGCGGCAATCGTTTTGGCTGGCAATTAGGCGATTTGCCCCGTGGTTATGACCATAAATATATATATAGTGAAACCGGTTACAATCTAAAAATTACCGATATTCAAGCCGCCCTTGGTCTGGCGCAACTTGATAAATTACCGGGTTTTATTAAAAAACGAAAAGAAAACTTCACTTATTTGTACCAGGCGTTTAAAAAATTTGATAATTATTTTATTTTGCCTACCTGGAATGATAAAGCTGATTGCTGTTGGTTCGGTTTTTTGCTTACGATAAAGTCTGCAGCCAGATTCACTCGAGAAGAATTATTGAAATACCTAAACGATAAAAAAATTGGCACACGCTTACTTTTCGCAGGTAATATCACTAAACAACCATATTTTATAAATTATCACCCCAATTACCGCGTTGTCGGCCATCTTAAAAATACCGATGAAATTATGAATAATACTTTCTGGGTTGGCGTTTATCCAGGCTTAAATAAAAAAATGCTGGAATATGTCATTAAATCTTTCCAAAAGTTTTTAGAAAAATATAAATAAAATGAATAAGTTTATCTCGATTATTATTGTTAATTATAATGGTAAAAAGTGGCTTAAAAAAGTTCTAGATAGTTTGTCTTGTCAAACCTACAAAAATTTTGAAATTATTTTTGTGGACAATAAATCGATTGATGAAAGTGTGGAGTTTGTCGCTGAAAATTATCCAAAGGTAAATATTATCAAAAGCGAAAAAAATCTTGGATTTTCCGGGGGTAATAATTTGGGAATTAAGGTGGCTAAGGGTGAATATATCCTTTTATTAAATAATGATACTTGGTTGGACAATAATTTTTTGGAAAAAATTGTTACTTTTTACGAAAAGAGTAATTATGATATCGTATGTGCCGTCGAAGCTGATTACTACACAAAGGAATGCCAAGTTTATACGAATCTTTTGGATCCGTTTGGCCATTATGTTTATATAAAAGGTGGCGATGGTTCGCGAGAATTTTATTTATCCGCCTCCTGCCTGTTTTTTAATAAAAATATTTACTATGAAACCAGGGGATTAGATGAAAATTTTTTTATGTACGCCGAGGATTGGGACTGGTTTTGGAGAATACAACTCTTGGGTAAAAAAATATTTAAAATTAATGATTTAAAATTTTATCATCTCGGAGCGGGTAGTACTGGCACGGGTATTAAATACCATTCATTTTTATGGCGTAATCAGAATGCTCTGCAGATGCTACTTAAAAATTATCGCTGGTATAACTTATTGTGGGTGCTGCCGATTTATTTTGCTCAAAATATAGTTGAAATTATATTTTTCTTGATAACATTCAAGCCGAAAATAGCCTATTCATATATTGAGGGTTGGGCATTTAACATAAAAAATTTCAAAAAAATAATGGATAAAAGAAAGTGGGTCCAGGAAAATAGAAAAGTTGGAGATTGGGGAATTATAAAAAAAATGTATGTAGGTTTTGCCAAATTTAGACATTTAGTTAATTTTTATAAATAAAATGAATAAATATAGAACGGGAAATATTCAAGAGAGATCATATTATTCAACCAAAAATGTAATTTTGAGAGAGCTGGGTTCGAATAAAATTATTTTAGATGTCGGCTGTAATGATGGATATTTTGGAAAATTTGATCGCGATAATATATATTATGGACTTGATTATCAAGAAGATGCTTTAAATGAGGCAAAAAAATATTATAAAGAAACAGAGCTTTACGATTTAAGTAATCTAAAAAAATTATCCTGGAATATCAAATTTGATAGGATAATTTTTGCTGATGTTTTGGAGCATATAATAAATCCTGAAGCTGCTTTAAAATATTTTTGCCAAAATTATTTAAAAGAAAATGGCATCGTTATATTATCGTTCCCAAATATAGCCAATTGGCAAGTAAGATTAAATTTGCTCTTTGGCAATTTTAATTATACTGATACTGGTATCATGGATAAGACACATTTGCATTTTTATACCTTCAAAACAGTAAGAAATCTGGTTATAAATTGTCATTTGGAAATTATTTCAGAATTATTCGGAACGAAATTTTTTGGTAAAATTATACAAAGACTTTTATTTTTAAAAAATCTTTTTTCTACAAATATTATTATTACCGCAACATATAATAATTATCAATAGTCATAAGTTCCCATTTGTAAAAAATAATTAGATGAAAATACAATTATACTCATGAAAAAAATTTATAACTTAATAAACGGCCGCATTTACTTTATATTATTGTGTGCACTAGGGCTTATAACCCATTTGCAGTGGCTTCACTTAAATAGCATTTTTTATTTTGGTGACTGGGGTTATTGGTTCGATACCACTACGAAGCAACTCTATAATTCTTATGGCGTTTGGATTAATTTTTTTAATTTTGGATCAGTTAATATTCAACCTCAATTTAATATTTTTACTTCGATATGGTCAATCCTGGCTAATCTTGGTTTAACTTACAGTTTCGCCACAAAAATAACCCTTTTGTTACCGATTGCCATTTTGGGCTTAATTTCGCCATATTTTCTGTTTAGAAAGCTCACGAAGAATAATTTGATCTCATTTATTATCGCATTATTCTATGGGACTACCACCTATTTTTTGACACGGCAAACAATCCATTTGCCAATTGCATTTGTGTATGCCTTAGCCCCCTTGATATTTTATTTTTTTGTCAGCGCCTTAGAAAAAAATAAATTATTAAATTGGATATTTTTTGTGTTGATATACTGGGTGGGTATTTGTTACGAGATCAGAATAACGTACATTGTTAGTTTTGTACTTTTTGTGTACTTCGTGTTTTTTTATATTCATTCCATAAAAAAATATTGGAAAAATATATTGTTAAGCGGCGTGTTGATAATTGGTTTATGTTTGTTTTGGCTCCTGCCCGTGGC
>Ga0315268_10006129_pt1 | contig 12825 bp, 11 predicted proteins | sample C1_top_MG_FD_204535 | JGI IMG/M metagenome (GOLD analysis project Ga0315268, IMG submission 204535) | Sediment microbial communities from Yellowstone Lake, YNP, Wyoming, USA - C1_top | ecosystem: Environmental > Aquatic > Freshwater > Lake > Sediment | place: USA: Wyoming | collected 2017-08-01 | reverse complement strand
TTCCTACAACAGCTAGATGCGGTAAACAATCAGACGCATATGATGATCATACACGATGCGGCCGACTTCGATGAAATAAAAAACATGATCCAGGTCGGCAATACCAGCGGCGGCATAATCATCGCGCCTGACTTCACCGCGAATCTTCTTGCTGGAAAGCAGGGAAATATAACGGTTATAACCGACCAATCAAACCCTCAGATATCTTCGATGATGAAGAGCGTCTTGTCAGGAATCATCGAACAGATGGGGACGCAGATTGGCGCATACAATCTCAATATGACATATCACATCTCCATGGACAACACGGTCGCCATATTGAAGCCGTATAATGTCCAGTTCGAAGGGATAGTGCCTGGAGAGCCAAATTATTTCCAGTTCGTGGCGCCTGGCATAATGGCAATGGTCGTCATGATGTCACTCATGACCGGGCTGCCGCATGCGATCTCCTATGAGAAGGACATGGGTACCCTCGATGGGATGTTGGCGGCGCCGACCAGCAGATGGTCGATCATATTCGGGAAAGTGCTGGCCCAAACGACCCGCGGGTTGATCCAGGGGATAATCATACTGATCATGGCAATAGCGCTATTCGGCGTTGTTGTCCAGGGTAGCATCTTCCTGGTGTTCTTCCTGATATTGCTGACCGTGTTCAGCTTCGTAGGTCTTGGAATCCTGATCACATCATTCAGCGAAAGGGAAGAGACTGCGACGATGGTGATGATGACCCTCATGTTCCCGATGATGTTCCTGAGCGGGGTGTTCTTCCCGATACAGCAGATGCCTTGGTACATGCAGGATCTGTCTGGCTTCCTGCCGTTGACCTATGCCTCGAGCGCGATGAGGAAAGTCATGGTGCTCGGTGCGGATATCAGCGACATATCCACTGAGATAGTGATACTAGCTGCATTCGGCATCGTGCTGCTGGCAATCGCAGTTCCTCTGTTCAAGAGAGCCATGAACAGGTGAAGTGAGGGCAGTCTCGAGGGATTCGCTTCCACTTTAGAAGCATCCCTCTCCACGGAATGGAGCTGGCTGGTAGAGAGTAGAATCGCATCGATTACGGTGAGGGCTTCAGCCTGTTCGTAGAATCAGGTCAGCGAAAGTCTCCACCTTCTTCTGCCAGCCCTCTTCCAGTGGTCCTTTCATTCCGGTCACAAGCACCTTCTCGTCGGCGATCTTCTTGAGGCTCTTTGACTGGAGTAGTTCATTCATTATTGGTATGACGCGCTGGTACCTCGCGAGTTCCTCGTCGGTAGGCATCTTGCCGGTCTTCTTATTCGGCTGGGGCGCGCCCTCCGTCGTCAATATCGCGTACTTGGATCCGGACGGCAGCTGCACCTTCTTCAAGAAGCGCCTCATGCCACCAATCGGCTTGCCGATGCGACCAGGAGAACTGAAGATGTAAATGTCCGCCGACAGTAGCGTCTTAGGATGCACATCCCGGACATGGTAGACATTGACCGCGACTCCTTTGGCGGCCATAAGCTTCTTGAATTCTTCTGCCACCAGGGCCCCGTTGCCGTACTTCGAAGCGTGATAGTATTCGATTTTCATCGCAAATCCCGGCTCAACGTATCATCATACTCTATTTATTTTTGATTATTATGACTGGAGCGAGGCGCTGTCTACCCTTCTAACGGCACAATTGAGAGTGTGATCTGGAAAAGCCCGATTTATTGCTTGATTGCCTAAAAATCGTCTTTACTGGCTATAAGATTGTCATTATTCTGGTATGAGGAAGAGCATTATCCCCTGAACGGGGCATGTTGAAGTCATGGTACATTGTCCAGAATGCAAAGCACTGAATTATGATAATCGAACCATGTGCGCTAGTTGCGGCAGCAAACTTATCAAATCGACAAAGTCCCAGAAAAAGGTAGACACCCTGTTTAGTAAGAAGTCGACTTAGGTTCAGGCACCTGCATCCTCGTTATTGCATGATAGAAACCAAAAGATCTCGTCTCCCGCGGGAGTAGCGATCGTTTGGTTGCGCATTCAGGCTTTTATCATATACCCCAGTATGAGGGCGCCCCCGTGGGATTCACCAAAGGATTAATTAGCGATTAGTGCTGTCTTTCATCCATGGCAGGAATACCGGCAATGAGCAGGGTCAAACTGATTGCGATTATTGCGATAGTCGTCGTTGTGATAATCCTGCTTGGGACTATACTCACTTACAACTCCATTATTGCGAAACAGCAGGATACGAAGAGGACCTGGGGGAACATCGAGGCGGCATACCAGATGAGGGTGGATAAGATACCGCAAGTCCAGGCAGCGGTGAACTTCTCAACTACCTATGAGCAGAACCTGCTTACCAACATAACGGAGCTCAGGACGAAATGGCTGAGCGAGGTCGGAACCGATGTCAACGCCAACGTCAACACCACCCAGCAGCTGGATTCGAAGATCAATGCCTTGCTGTTGGTGATAAATGAGAATTATCCGAGCCTGCTTTCGGTTGGCGTAATTCAGGACTTCATCTCAATAATAGACGAGACGGAGAACGTCATACTCGCCCAGAGGGTCTTCTATAACGATGCGGTCGCGGCTTACAACTCTGCGATATTGGGATTCCCGGGCAATATGTTCGGCTTTTCCGAAGCGAGATACTACCAGCAGGGCCAATAAGGCGATGAAGGCGTGGAAAGGAAATGCGGCCTGAGATGCGTCGGATCGCGCTGGCAGTCGTTGCGGTTCTCATCGTACTGGTACTGATATTCGCAACCATCAGCATCCTTTTCCCTCCGGTGGATTCGAGGTTCGTCGGCATCCCGACGATCTACCCTTATGCGAATGACAACGCTGGAGCGCTTGAGATCGGCGACAAGGAATGGATAGATTCCATATGCCTTGAAATCGACCAGGAGACCTCGTGCGAGGTCGCAGTTTTGGTTGTGAACACGACCCAGCCTAACGACATCAGTTACTTCACGCTGAGGACTTTCCAAAAGAACGCCATCGGCAAGGAGGGAAGGGACAACGGCGTGCTCATCTTAGTGGCCGTTGACGACGATGCATGGAAGATCGAGGTCGGCTACGGCCTCATGGGGATACTGACCGGGGCAAGGGTCACCGACCTGGCCAATGAATTCCTCGTCCCTGAGATGACGGATATCGGGAGCCTCGGATTCGGGCTCGTAGACCTGACGACGGCGATCGGGAACATACTCGTCGACGAATACACAGGGAGCGCGGGTGGTAATCCTGCATACCCGATCCAAGGGATACCGCTGGAATCTTGGCAATGGATTCTGTTGATAGGCGTAATCATCCTCATAATCGTCGCAACGAGAGGCAGGGCTTTGGTATTCATATTCTGGATATTCCAGGGACTAGGGCGCGGTGGAGGAAAATGGGGAGGAGGACGCTCTGGAGGAGGGGGCGGCCGGGGATGATGTCTTCATTTCTTGTTCCTCATACCCATGGAAATTGCATTGCTTTGGCAGGATGAGAGGCAGAGACCGCATCCGAAACATTTCTCCGGCTTGAAGAGAAGTGTGCCGTTCGACATGGTCCTCGCGTCGAAATGACACCTCTCCGCGCAGAGTCCGCAGTCGTTGCATGAATCGTCATGCTGAATCGCGATCATATCTGATGACATCAGCGAATCGTTGAATCCGAACCTCTTCATTGATGCGATCGAATAGCAGCAGCATGGGCAGCAGCTGCAGATGTACACAGGCGTTTTTCCATTTGCGACCGCTATCTGGACCAGGCCTGCCTCGTTCGTCCTGCGAAGGTTGGCCAGGGCTTCGGAGAGCGTTACCTCCCTTCCAAGACCCTCGCTGATCCGTTCTTCTGCAGCCGCATCCAGGAATAGGCAGACATCGAGTGGAGCATCGCATCCACGCACACGCGTCCTACATTCGCAGTTGGATATCACGATCTTTCTGGCCTTGCGGAGAAGGTTCTCCACCTGCGTCGTGTCCAGAATTCTCTGTTTGCCCTTGATCGTGACGTTTATAGGCACCACGATCGCTGAGAAACCCTCTCCGTATTCACGGACTTCTTCCTTCGTCCAGTCCTTACCTTTTGACATTGCTTCAGACAATGGGAGAGCGAATCGGGAGTTTATCCCTTTCTGAGTATCGTGAAATAGAATATGATCCAAATGCCGGCGATTATGGCCCCTGTTATAAGTGCAAAATTGAGCATCGAAAGGGCTCCGAAAATGATGAATGTGACGACAAGGAACAGGGCATAGAACCTCTCGTTCTTTTCGAGCAGCCACTTCATGAATGCGCTGTCCCCGCGTCCGTTCATTGCATAACCTGCCTCGACCTAGGAGACAGGGCCATATATCTTTTCGGCAGTCAACCGTTTATCTGCAACGGATAGGCATTGCTTAAATATTCAAAGCCCCGGTGGGCCGTCCTTAATTCATATAGCCAGGGATTTAGAGCTACAATTGATTATTGGGGCGACCAAAACCTTTAGATGAGCGACGATTTCATGCTCATTCCATGCACAAGACGGTCTCTGTCGAATTGGAGAAGGACATATTGGCGGCCAACAGGGAGCTAGCCGATGAGAACAACGCCGTCCTGAGGAAGAACGGCATCAGATCTTTTGACATGATGGGCGCGATCGGCTCGGGCAAGACCCTGCTGATAGAGAAGATCATCGACAGGCTGAAGGAGAAGGGGTTGAGGGTCGCCGCGATCGCAGGGGATGTCGCCGGGCACGACGACTATGACAGGTTCGTTAGCCATGGCATAATAGGAGAGAACATCTCCACCGGCAAGGAGTGCCACCTCGACGCGCATCTTGTGCAACATTCCATTGAGAAGCTTCCGCTGGACAAGATAGATGTCCTCTTCGTGGAGAACGTAGGCAACCTTGTCTGCCCGGTCGATTTCCCTGTCGGGACGGACAAGAGAATCGTCGTAATATCCGTCACGGAGGGGGACGACATGGTCCGCAAGCATCCGATGATATTCGTCTTCTCGGACATTGTAGTAATCAACAAAGTAGACCTGTCAATGGCGATGGAGGTCGACCCGGAGCAGCTGGCAGGGGATGTGAGGAAGGTCAATCCGAAAGCGAAGATAGTCCTCACAGACGCGCGCCACGGGAAGGGGATGGATGAGCTCATGGTCGCGATGGGGCTATAGGAAGTCTTTGAATGAAGCTAACTTTCTACGGGATCGTTCAGGGTGTCGGATTCCGCCCGACAGTCTTCAGAGTGGCCCATGCGATGAAGCTCAAGGGCTACGTCCTGAACAACGGATCCAACGTGGAAGTGCACATCGACAAGAACCCGGAAGAGTTCATTGCGAAGCTGAAGGAGCAGCTGCCTACGCTCGCGAGGATCGACTCCATCGAACGGGAGGAATTGGAGGAGAAGCTGGGCGCCTTCGACATAAAGCACAGCTCCAACGGCAGGAGGATCTCCCTCATCCCGGCGGACACGGCGATGTGCGACAAGTGCCTCGCGGATTTCCACAGCGCTGACAACAGGAGGCACCTTTTCCCTTTCACGAACTGCACCGAGTGCGGGGCGAGGTTCACCGTCATCAAAGATGTACCGTTCGATAGGACGAGGACTTCCATGGAGGAGTTCCAGATGTGCGAAGTCTGCCTAGCGGAATACTCCAGCCAGGACGACAGGCGCTTCCATGCGCAGACGACCTCCTGCCCGAAGTGCGGGCCGAAGTACAGGCTCTACGACAAGGCCGGCTCCGCGATCCGCGCGGGCGAACCTTTCGAACTGTTCGCAAGGAAGATCGAGTCCGGCTCTGTAGGGATCCTCAAGGGCTGGGGAGGCATGCATATCATCTCGACGTTCGAGAGCGCTTCGAGGCTCAGGAGCGTCTACAGGCGAGGGGAGAAGCCTTACGCGGTGATGATGAGGGACATCGATGCGGCGAAGAAGTTGGCGGAGATATCGCCCCTCGAGGAGAAGCTCATGACTTCACCCCAGCGGCCGATAGTCCTGGTGAAGAAGAGGGCGATGCACGCGCCGATGCTGGAGAGGATCTCACCAGGGCTGATGAACATTGGGATCATGCTCCCGTATTCGGGAGCCCACCACCTGCTATTCCAGAAATTGACTGTGGACGGCATAGTTATGACCTCGGCCAACCAGCCTGGGGAGCCGATGGTCACGGAGAACCAGAAGGCTTTCGACCTCAAGCTGGACTGCTACCTGCTACACGACAGGCGCATAGTCAACAGATGCGACGATTCGGTGATAAGGGTGAACGGGGGGAAGCTCTCATTCATCAGGAAGTCCAGGGGTTTCGTGCCGGTGCCGATCCAACTCAACCATAAGAGGTCCGTCATATCGGTGGGGGCGCAGTGGGACGTAACCGGCGCAGTGTCGAGGAACGGGGAGCTGTTCCTGACGCAGTACATAGGCGAGACGGACAAGTACCAGACGCTGCAGTATCTCGAGTCCGCGATACGCCATCTCAGGGACCTGCTCGGCGTGGAGAAGGTGGAGGCGATCGGGCTGGACAAGCACCCGAGATACTCTACGAGGATAGTCGCAAAGAGCCTCGCCGCGTACTTCAACGCGGAGATGGTGGAGACGCAGCACTACCACGCTCACGCTGCATCGCTGATGATAGACCAGGGGCTTTCCGAACCCGGCGTGTTCATCGCATGGGACGGGACGGGATATGGCGACGACAAGACGAGCTGGGGCGGGGAGACGCTGATCGCCGACTTCGGCCAGTACAGGAGGGTCGGGAGCCTCAGGACGCTCCCGCTGCTTGGCGGCGACAGGGCCGTGTTGGACGTCAGGAGGATAGTCGCCGCGATCAAGCTCATGCTGAATAAGGATGTCACGGAGTTCCCAGAGGCGGATGTGGAAGTGTTCTCCAAGATGCTCCCCAGGAGCGGGAGGACGAGCAGCATGGGAAGGGTGCTGGACGCGCTCTCATGCATACTCGACGTGTCGTGCAAGAGGACATACGAAGGAGAACCTGCCATCAAGCTAGAGCGGCTGCTGGCGGCAGGGAGGCCGGTGTTCAAGTTCAATGTGACAGCGGAGATAGTCGACGGGGTCAGGGTCATAGACACGCTGAACCTGTTCGAGCAGCTCTTCGACAAGCAGTGGCAGGGGGAGAGGGGCAGGGCAAACATAGCCAGGTCGTTCGTGGAGGCTCTCGCCAATGAGGCTGCGTCCATGGCATGCGAGGTTGCTAAGGCGGAAGGGTTGAAGTATGTCGGATTCTGCGGCGGCGTGTCGTACAACGGCGTGATAACAGATATCCTGAGGAAGCGCGTCGAGTCGGAGAAGCTCATCTTCGCGGTGCACGACCGCATACCCAACGGCGACGGAGGCATATCCGCTGGCCAGAACGCCATAGCAGGTGCTAAGGTCACCGGAAAGGATTAAAATAAGCGGGACTTCTACTTTCAGATCATGTGTTTAGCCATCCCGGGCAAGATTCTTGAGATCCTCGACGACTCCAAAGCGAGGATCGACTATGGCGGCGTGATCAGGGAGGCCAATCTTTCCTTGATCGAGAAGCCCAAGGTCGGTGAATACGTCATAGTGCATGCCGGGTATGCGATACAGACCCTCGACGCGGCCGAGGCGGAGGAGACCCTCGAGCTCTTCAGGCAGCTCCTGGAGTCGGACGGCGACGGAGATGATGTTCTGAATGCATGAGTACTCCGTGATGAGCCAGATAGTCGAACTGATATTGGCTGAAGCTAAGAAGAGGGATGCGGAGAAGGTATCCCGTGTCGCGATAGAGATCGGGGAGTATACTTTCCTGGGAGAGGAGCAGCTCAGGTTCGCATTCGAGGTGCTCACGAAAGACACTATCGCCCGGGACGCGGCAATAGACATCACTACAACGAAAGGGACGGTCGAATGCGGGTGCGGCTATTCCGGCGCTCCGGAACAGCCGGACGGGCTCCATTCGCTGGCCCCGGTCCTCAAGTGCCCCAAGTGCGGGAACATCGCAACGGTGAAGGAAGGGGTCGGCTGTACGGTCAGAGACATCTCATTGGTGGTGCCAGATGTTTAAACTCAGGGACAGGGAAATCGCCGAGATGATCCTAACGAAGATCGGCATGATGAACCTCCAGCTCACATTGATGCACGTGTGCGGCACGCACCAGGACACTTTCGTCAGATTCGGCCTGATGGAGAGGCTGGTTCACGCCGGGATCGAGGTCCGGCAGGGGCCTGGATGCCCGGTCTGCGTGACACTCCCGCAGGAGATCGACGAGGTGCTGGCTTTGGCCAATTCATCGAAGGTCATAACAGCGTTCGGAGATGCCATAAGGGTGCCCGGCACGGACGGCTCGCTGATGAGCGCCAAGGCGGACGGCGCCGACGTTAGGGTGGTCTACGGGATTGACGACGCCATAGAGATCGCAAAGAAGGAGAAGGACAAGGAGGTCGTCTTCTTCGCAATCGGGTTCGAGACGACTTCGCCTACGACAGCCGCGGTGCTGCTCGCATCGCCACCGGAAAATTTTTCGATACTCAGCACTCATAGGATCATGCCGCCGGCGCTTGCCGCCATAGTCAAGATGGGCGAGGTCAGGCTCCACGGACTCATCCAGCCAGGGCATGTCAGCACGATAATAGGGACGCGCCCCTACGCATTCCTCTCCAAGGAACACAGGATCCCACAGGTCGTCGCCGGCTTCGAACCGCTCGACGTCCTCATGGCCATCTACATGCTGGCAAAGCAGAATCTAGAGGGCAGGGCTCAGGTCGAGAACGAATACAGCAGGGTCGTCAAGGAAGAGGGAAATCCGAAGGCCCTCGCGATGCTTGACGAAGTCTTCAATAAGACCGATGTTGCCTGGCGCGGCTTCCCTGTAATTGCCGGCAGCAGGCTCGACCTAAAACCAGGCTTCGATGAATGGAACGCGAGGAAGAAGTACAGCTCGATCCTCGGGGACGTCGACTACACCCGGTACAAGGAGCCTCACGGATGTCGCTGCGGCGAACTTCTTCGCGGAATTGCGACGCCGGAGGAGTGCATGCTTTTCGGGAAGAAGTGCACCCCTGATACGCCGGTAGGCCCGTGCATGGTCAGCCGCGAGGGGAGCTGCAACATCAGCTTCAAGTACAGGAAGCTGAGGGCGGCCAGCCTCGATTCTGACGACTGAAGAAAGCATCATATCGAGAATTGCTTTTAGCATACCGAGCAGAATGACGTCCATTGGCGGGATCCCTGTTTCGATAATCATCCTCGCTGCCGTGTTCGTCCTTATCGCGATAAGGCAGATAGGCAGAGTGCGCCTGCAGATCTGGCATATCATGCTGGTCGGAGCTGTTGCCGCGTTGCTCACCGGGGAGATAGGCCCTGTTGATGCGGCGCTCTCGATCAACATCGATGTGATGTTCTTCCTGCTCGGCATGTTCATCGTTGGCGAAGGGCTGCATCAGAGTGGCTACCTCTCGCACATATCGCATAGGATTTTCAAGCGTGCTCGCAGCGTCGACAGGCTCGTTCTGCTCATGCTGTTCGTGATAGGCGGCCTTTCGGCCTTGCTCATGAACGACACGCTGGCAATCATCGGGACCCCGCTTGCGCTGATGCTGGCAAAGAAGCATAACATAAACCCCAAGCTAATGCTCCTGACTCTGGCGATAGCCGTCACGACGGGCAGCGTCATGAGCCCGATCGGCAACCCGCAGAACCTCCTGATTGCGCTGAACGGGGGGTTGGAGAACCCGTTCTTGACTTTCTTCGAATATCTAGCAGTTCCAACGATAATCAACCTCTTCGTGGCCTTCCTAATCCTGAGGATATTCTTCAGGGACGAGTTCAAGGGAAATGCGGTCGAACACTCTCCCGAACCAGTCAGCGACCCGCGGCTGGCCATGCTCTGCAAGATATCGCTCCTCATTGTGATCGTTCTGATAGCATTGAAGGTCGCGCTGGTGTTGATTGGGTCGGAGTTCGAGATGAGATTGACATACATCGCCTTGTTAGCCGCTGCGCCGATCGTGCTTCTGAGCAACAAAAGGAAGAACGTCATAAGGAAGGCAGACTGGTCCACGCTCATATTCTTCGCTTCGATGTTCGTCTTGATGCAGGCAGTCTGGAACTGTGGATTCTTCCAGGGCACGCTGTCAGGCACCGATGTCTCGACGGTACCGATGATAATGGGGCTCAGTGTAGGTGTTAGCCAGCTGATATCGAACGTTCCCTTCGTCGCGCTATTCATGCAGATGCTCGGATCCGCCGATCAAATAGGCATGATGGCGCTAGCGGCGGGGAGCACGATCGCCGGGAACCTCTTCGTCTTAGGAGCCGCGAGTAATGTGATAATAATACAGAACGCGGAGAAGCAGGGGAGCACGCTTACTTTCCTCGATTTTGCAAAAATAGGCATACCTCTGACGGCGGCCAACATACTAGTCTATTGGGCCTTCCTAAGCCTCTTTTGATGGTTTCTATGAGACAGAAATGACTAAAAAGGTCAAAAAATATTATCACGATGCGGTATATTAACATTGCTGACAGCCAGATAGCTCTAACTGTCATTATTTTAACGGTGTTTGATAGAAAATATTCGTCATATAACAGACTAAATTCGGCGCGATAACGCCGAAATGTTAATAAAAGGGTGGTGCTTCTAATTATTCGTCATCTGGATTTCAAGCGGCGCTTAATCACGGTATGAAGAGGCGGCCAATAAAACTGCAACCGGACGAGCCTATTGCGGTTATGCGTCGCGAAGAATTGGGGGGGTAGGAGCCAAAGGGATCCGATCTACGTGTTCGGTTCATTGAACAGGGGGTGAACAGAATGGGTGAAACAGTTGGAGCCGTCCTCGTCGCCGGCGGTGGGGCTCCGGGAATCCAAGCCGCGCTCGACCTGGCCGAGATGGGACTAAAGGTATTCCTCCTGGATGAGAAGGCCACGATCGGTGGCAACATGGCGAAGCTGGACAAGACTTTCCCCACGAACGACTGCTCAATGTGCATTCTTTCCCCAAAGCTCGTCGCTGCGGCAGGACATCCGAATATCACAATCATCACCCTTGGCGAGATAGTCGGCCTCACAGGCGGCCCTGGCAATTTCGATGTGAAGGTGAGTCAGAAAGCGAGGTATGTCGATGCATCAAAATGTACTGGCTGCAACGACTGTGCGAATGTCTGCCCGGTCCATGTGCCAAGCGAATTCGAATGCGGCATGAGTGACAGGGCAGCCGCATACATCCCATTCCCTCAGGCGGTCCCAAGGGTGGCTGTTATCGACAAGCAGGGCGTCGCCGCATGCACGGATGCATGCCCCGGCGGTTTGAGCGCTCAAGGATACGTCGCTCTGATCCGTGAGGGGAAATTCAAGGAAGCCGTCGAACTGATACGGAAAACTGTCCCGCTACCTTCTGTCTGCGGGCGCATCTGTCACCACCCGTGCGAGCAGGCTTGCAACAGGAAGGAGATAGATGCCCCGGTTGCGATTGCGGCGTTGAAGAGCTTCGTCGGCGACTTCGCCAGAACATCGGGCGATGACAGGCCTCCGGAGATTACCGAGAAGAGGCAGGAGAAGGTCGCAATAGTCGGCGCTGGACCGGCTGGCTTGACCGCTGCATACAGGCTCGCGCTAAAAGGTTTCAAGGTAAAGATATTCGAAGCATCGCATAAGCCGGGAGGCATGCTCTGGTGGGGGATACCTTCATACAGGCTGCCCAAAGACGTCCTACAGTCAGAAGTAGACTTTGTCCTCAAGACAGGCGTGGAGATCGAGTATGGCAAGACCATCGGCAGGGATATTTTCATTGAGCAGCTAAGGAAGGAGTACCAGGCGGTATTCCTCGCAATCGGTGCCCACACGAGTCTGAGACTCAACATCGAAGGGGAGGAGCTGACCGGTGTAATCCATGGCATTGACTTCCTGAGGAGGGTCGCTGACGGAGAGAAGGTGCAGCTAGGCAAGAAGGTCGTCGTGATCGGCGGAGGGAACGCCGCGATGGATGCGGCAAGGACGGCACTCAGGCTTGGCTCCGACGTTACTATACTATACAGGAGGACGAGGGAGGAGATGCCCGCGATCCCCTCAGAGGTGGAAGCGGCGATTGAGGAGGGGGTTAAGTTCGACCTCCTAGTCTCCCCGGTCAGAATCACAGGGGCTGGCGGAAAAGTCGAATCGATCGAGTGCCAGAAGATGAAGCTGGGCGAACCGGACAAATCAGGGAGACGCGCCCCCGTACCGATTGAAGGATCTAATTTCACGATTGAAGTGAGCGATGTGATACCGGCGATTAGCCAGGCGCCTGATATTAAGCTGCTTGGCTCTGGCGCCCCTGCGCTCACGAAATGGGGTACTTTCGAGGTTAATTCCGACAACTTGACCACAAGCCTCCAAGGAGTTTTCGCCGGAGGCGACGCGGTCAGCGGCCCGGCATCGGCGATTGAGGCCATCTCGGCCGGCAACAAGGCCGCGAGGTACATAGAGAAATTCCTGAAGGGCGAGAAGCTCGATGCGGACCCGAAGGAGCCTGACAAATATGTCGTCAGGCTGGAAGATGTCAAGGCGAGAATCAAAGGCCGGATAACAAAAAGAGAGAGAACGCACCGTGCTCACCTGGCCACCGAGAAGAGGAAGACGACTTTCGAAGAGGTAGAGACGATCTTCACGAAAGAGGAGGCTTTGGAGGAGGCGTCGAGATGTGTGAACTGCGGCCCGTGCTCCCAATGCGCCCAGTGCGTCATAGCATGCAAAAGAGAGGCGATCGATTTCAAGATGCAGGACAAGCTGCTGGACCTCAATGTCGGAGCAATACTGCTCGCGCCGGGATTCGAGCTCTTCGACTGCACGATAAAAACTGCTTACGGCTACGGCAGGTTCCGAAACGTGATCTCCAACATGGAGTTCGAGAGGATCCTCA
>Ga0315268_10006128_pt1 | contig 12826 bp, 12 predicted proteins | sample C1_top_MG_FD_204535 | JGI IMG/M metagenome (GOLD analysis project Ga0315268, IMG submission 204535) | Sediment microbial communities from Yellowstone Lake, YNP, Wyoming, USA - C1_top | ecosystem: Environmental > Aquatic > Freshwater > Lake > Sediment | place: USA: Wyoming | collected 2017-08-01 | reverse complement strand
GCTCGTACGGGGTTGGGAGGTACCCATCCTCGTCTGGTGTTGCGTGTTCGAGCATCGGATCGATGATGACATCGATCGCGGGCGCCTTTTCTGCGGTGCTCCACACCGTGAAGCCCGCGCGGCCTCCGGGCTTGAGCACTCGAAAGATCTCTTTCGCAGCAGCTTGGGGATCGGTGACTATTTGGAATCCAAAACAGGATACGGCAAGGTCGAAGCGGTCGTCTGGGAACTCTAGCTTCTCGGCATCCATCATGATGAACTCTACGTTGCTTAGCCCGCGTTTCGCCGCACTCTTACTTGCGGTTTCCATCATGTTCCTTGACAGGTCGATGCCTACGACTTTTCCTCCCGGATTGACCATAGAGGCGATCGTCATGGCTGGTTCGCCTGGGCCTGTGCATACGTCAAGCACAACCTCGCTTGGGCGTGGCTTGATGATCTCAAGCATAGCTCGGTGGTAGGGGATCAATTGCTGGAGGATGGGGATGTATTTCTCAGCACATTCGTCCCAGGTTTCGCGGGTGTAGTTCCTGTAGTATTCATCCGTGTATTTCCAAGACATATGTCATATCTCGGCTATACTCGGGCATGCGGGAAAGAAAACCTTTGCCCATTCAGACCCAGGTGGAGCTTCATTTCAAGTGGAAAGCAATTGCAGATCGAGCCAATGAGGAGCGAATCTCAGGTCTTTCGGGATTACCCTAGTACTGTCCCAAGGTCCCCTGTCTCTGGGATCTTCGGTAGGCCCATGCGAAAACCTGTAGGCTCAATGGAGCCATGATGACTATGAACACGAGAAGCGCAGCAAGATCGGTTTGTAGGACGGCGCTATCGAATAGTGTCTCCCCGTTCATCAGAGCACGCCTGATACCGTCTAGGCTATAGGTAAGCGGGAGAGCGTACCCCACCCATTCCAAGTACCAAGGAAGCAAACCGAGCGGGTAGAAGACTCCAGAAACCAGCTGTGTGAGCCATGAGAATCCCCACGCGATCGGGTCACCACGCTTTATCATCACAACGATTCCAGCGCTCATTGCACCGATGGCAAGGTGACCGGAGACGAGCAAGATCGCGAAAAGTATGCCGGTAAGAAGAGTTCCAGGTGTTAGGATCACTCTGCCGCCGATCAACATACCCAATCCGAGAGCGCCAATCAGGATGATCGTCCCGTACAAGAATCGGAAGAGTGACGCGCCGAGCAGATAGGTTCTGTAGTGTGTGGCGGATGAGAGAATTGTTTCGATAGTTCCGCTCCACTGTTCGTCTCTGACACCTTCCGTCAATCCGTGGACGGAGTTCTGGACGTATTGTGAGAAGGCGATGCCCAGCATTGCGAAGGTGAAGTAGTCGCCGGACGAGTAACCTTCCGCAATCAGACGGGTGGGCGAGATGATCTGGGCCACGAAATAATACGTGGCGACCAGGATTGCAGTGTCGATTACGTCGAACATGACCCAGAACTTGTACGTCCAGTAGATCTTGAAGTCTCGAACGATGAACGCAAAAGCCTTCTCGGCGACACTCTTGCTGGATCGGGCCGAGGGTTCCTGAAGCATCTGGACGATCTTTTCGGTCTCCATTCTAAACCGCTCTCAGTATGTTGACGTGGTGCCCTCCGTCCGGATCCTGTCGTAGCCGACGTTGAATGACCAGAGTCCAACGGGCAACAAGATCACGGCATAGGCGAGCAGGATTGCTAGGTCGAAGAGTATGTCTGAGCTTGCGATCGTGGCGCCCAGAATCAAGCTCTTGCGTAGGGCGTCGAGGGCGTAAGTGTATGGCATGAGTTCCGACGCGATAGCCAGTGGGGGATAGTTCGCTAGAAGTTGAAGGGGAAAGAGTGCGCCCGCGAAGAACTCCATGAACAGCGACACCATGAACGTTACGGGATCCGCCTGCTTGTAGACGAGAACTATTCCTGCAATGAATATGCCCAAACCTAGATGGCTCAGAATCATGAAGACGAGTACAAGAATTGATGTGAACAGCGCTGCTGGTTCGAAGTGTAACGGTGCGTTGAATCCGAAAACTCCCAAGGCCAAGGCTCCGACCATATAATATAAGCCCACGAAGAAGCCCCGCCCTGCTTGGCCGAACAAGTATGAACGCATTCTAATCGGTGAGCTTGCAATCGTTTCGAATGTTCCTTCCCTAATCTCGCTTTGCATTGAGTGGCTTATCCGGTTGATGCAGAACCACAGGTAGCTTGCGAACGCGACGCCGATCAGTGAGAATGCTAGGTAGCTTGTGCCATACCCGCTCGCAGCTAGCTGGGACGGCTTGACTTGTAGGCTGAGGAAGTAGTAAACCGCGATTGACACGACCGTGTTGAACATGTCTGTGATGAACCATGTTCTGTAGGTTAGGAAGATCTTGATCTGACCCCAGAAGATGCCCCAAGTCTGCCTTACCTCGGACCTGGTGGGTGGCACGTTTTCCTGGAAGTACGTGATGAGCGGCCTATCCATGATTGTCTCCCTCCGTTAGCTCCACGAAGATCTCTTCCAAGTGAGGCCTGATCTCAGTGATCCCTCGTATCTTGAAAGTGCCAGTTGCCAGAGCGTTCGCGATTTTGGGAATTGCCGAATCTAGGTCGGACACTTCTGCCCTTATGATCCAGCCGTCACCGGAACGCTCTGAGCTTACAATCCTGCGAACAAGTTCTAGACCTCGAACTGTCTGCTCCGCCACTTCACCATCCCTTCCATCGAGCCTTACTTCAATAGTTTTGGCCTCGCGGACAAGGTGCGCGAGTTGATCCATCGTACCGAGCGCAGCGATCTTGCCCCCATTGATGATTGCAACTCGCTCGCAGAGTTTCTCGACTTCGTAGAGGTTGTGGCTCGTCAGCAGGATAGTTTTCCGCAGCTCCTTGTTGAGTGCCTGAATGAGCTTTCGAGTCTCGATCGCGGTCTGCGCGTCCAAGCCAACTGTAGGCTCGTCGAGCAAGAGGATCGGCGGGTTGGGCAGAAGAGTTCTGGCCAACATGACTCTGACCTTCATCCCCGTCGAGTAGTCCTTCACCAGACTGTCCGCGTCTCGTTGAAGGTCGAAGAACTCCAAGAGCGCTTCAATACGCTTCTGGGCTATGTCGGATGGAACATTCTGGATGTAGGCGTAGAAACGCAGATTGTCGCGTGCCGAGAGCCGCCAATACAAAGCCCGTCCCCCCGTTTCGCCGTGCAGCCACCCGATCGATTCGCGCACCTTTGCGGCTTCTCTGACGATGTCGTAGCCACCGACTTTTGCCGTTCCCTCGGTTGGCAGTATGAGCGTGCAAAGCATTTTGATGAGCGTCGTTTTTCCGGCGCCGTTCGGTCCCAGTAAGCCGAATAGTTCGCCGCTGCGAACCAGCAGGTCGACGTGGTTGACAGCCACCAGTGGGTTCTCCCTCCCGGGATATTCCTTTGTCAATCCTAGGCTCTCAATCGACCAATCTCTCAACGCGGTAACACCTTACGGGCGCGAGCAGGACTCTGCAAGAAAATTGGACTGTGATGAGTCAGCTGAGACTCCAAGCTATGGCCGCCAGAGAAAAAACGATTTGGACAGTAGCCATTGTCTCAGTCCCCTGCTAGTACAGGCGGCTGATGTGCGAGGGCCGATAAAAGTTTTCATCACAAGATGGATACGAAGGATGAAAGTGTGTGGCGAGGACTCCCTGATTGACTCAGTCGCTCTCCAAATCCCCGCAACCCTTGATTGGTACTATGTCTCCAGCCGTCGAGAGGGAAGCCTCGTGTCTGGTTGGAATTTCGTGTTGCACGGATGGCCTTCAGCCCTGAGGATCTTCAACTTCGTAAGGTTGGCGATAATCGACCACAGAGTGCCGAGCTGAATCGCTTCAATATGTGAACACACGAGACCCGTGTGGTCAGATAGAATATCTTTGATCGTCTTTTGGTCAATGCTACCGGCTTGACTCAGCGCACGGATGATTGCGCCATACCGCTTCTCGGAATCGGGAGGCCTCTTCTCCAAGTTCTCCAAACTCCTCATTTCGTCACTCACGAAATGATTCGTTGCTGCCAGAAACCTCCTACCGCTGTCAGGCCCTCGCACATTCACCTTCTCAGGAGAAGCTTCGACCACCGCCATACTGCCGCTGCTGTCCGCGAGGAAATAGTTGCTGGTCGTCGCGAAATGAACTTTCGTTAGAAATTCTATTGCTTCCTGAACACTCTTGCATTTGTCAAGAATGCAGCGGACCGCTAGTGCGAAGCTCATGCCCGGGCCCGTCTTAAGGCTTGAAACGGACGAGAATCCAACAGCCAGAGCATTCTCATTCACTCCATCCTCTCGACCGACGAATATGTCGGTTGTTCCCAGGCTCTTGTAGCCGCCCTCGGGTGTTGTCAGATAGCTTTCTGTGTGCTTGCTGAATCGATAGTAGAAGTCGTGGTTCCTGGCGAAGATGATCTTGGAACCGTCCGCGACGGAAAAGATGCTGCACTGCTTCGCCGGCTCGGCAAGGCCGGCAGTCAAAATGAAGGAACGAAGAGGTTCGTAATTGAGCTGGCAGCCTTCCGCGAATCCTCTAATTTCCTCAAGAATCTCTGGGAAGTGCTTCCTAACCTCAACCTCACATGTCTGGCCTAACTCTAGTGCCTGAGCGGAAACCTCGGGGAGTTTGAACCCGCGCCTTCGAAGAGCGGTTCCGTAGCGGAGACCCATGTCGTGGTACGTCCCACGCAGCCGCGGATGATACATGTGCATTCAGCGTCTCGACTGCACCCCCATAGGATAACGCTTTCCGATGATTTTGGACAAGTAGAATCTGAGCGAACATGAACTATTGATTGCAACGAAAACGTCGTCGACTAAGCAAGGAGCATGCGGTCACCGACAAAGCACCTCGAGTTTTGTGCCCGGCAAGAAAAGGAGAATCCGGTGAGACCAACCTTAGGCTGCTCTCACCCGTGAAGAACATGGAACACCAAGCTTATGCTTGGTATTCGTCAGCAACTCTCTCAGCACGGCTAGACTCTTCACCGATGCGCATCTTGACCTTGCGTTTCTTCGCCAATCCAACTCACCTCCATGCTCTCAAACATTCGAAGCGATTCTTGCAAACCCAAAGTGAACCAATTATTAAAGGCCAGTTGGAGAAAGGAGGATGTGTGGATTATCTTCTACTTTTCCACTTGGAAGAGAAAATCACCGCACAGTGACAATATGGCCGAACACGCGTCGAGGTTGATTGCACCGAAAACACGCTCACCGAGTCAGGCGGTGGGCGACCGCTACGAAAGTAGATCGGAATTGGTAAGAAAAGGAGAATCTGGTAAGCGCGGCTCTTACAGCTAGGCAAGCTTATGCTTGGTATTCCTCAGCCTTTCTCTCTGCACGTGAGCTTTCCTCGCCTATTCGCATCTTAGCCTTGCGTTTCTTTGCCAACCTAATTCACCTCCGGACTCAACATTCGAAGCGATTATACCAGCGCCTTCGTTAACCGCCTACTAAAAGCGAGTCGGAGAAAAGAGAGGGTGTGGATTTTTCTCTACTTTTCCACTTTGAGGAGAATTAGCTGACCCAGTTCTTGAGATATTCGGCGCAGAAGACCAAGGGATCCCTGCGGAAAGCGTCAACTCCTTCAAGAACGCACTGCATTCCATGGGTACAAGCGTGGAAATTCACATCTACGAAAGCGGAGGTCACGCGTTTGCGAAGCCGGCGAACTCACAAGCCTTGCGCAAGGAGCAAGCGATCGACGCGTTGAAACTGACGGTAGCGTTTCTGCAGCGCCCTACAAGCCTAGTGAGTTGTGGTGACGCGTTCACTTCAGTCCGAGGGAATCGATCAGCTCACTCAGTTCCTGCAGCCCTTCCTCGTCAAGCTTTGGTGCAGGCTCGCGCAGCGTTGCAGTCTTGATGATTCCTCGACGCCTCAAGATTTCTTTTCGTATTGCCAAGTTGATTCCAGGCTGAGCTTCGTATCTGATGATTGGCAGGGCTTTGTGGAACAAGTCACGGGCCTTCGACTTGCTGCCCTTACTAAATTCCGCATAGATCTCGGTTAGCAACTCAGGATAGGCGAATCCAGTCATGATCCCGCAAGCTCCGCGGCTCAATTCCTCAAATGCGTAGAGCCCGCCCAGCCCTCCGAAAATCCCGAGCCGATCACTAATCAGCTTCCTGATTTGCGAGATCTTGGCAGGTGTTGGCGCGTCTTCCAGTTTCAGATATTGGATTCCTTCGATGTCAGCCAAACGCGCTATCAGGAAAGGCGAGAGGTGGACGCTGTACGTGACCGGTTCGTCTTGAATCACGACAGGCACGTGAACACTGCCGGCTACTTCTTGGTAGTATCTGTAAATGGCTTCGTCGTTAGCCTTCAGCAGTCTCGGAGGAGCTACCATGACGGCGTCGACCCCCAGGCGAGCCGCCTCGGTGCTGTACTTGATGGCCAACTCGGTCCCGTTAGCTCCCGTCCCTGCAACCACGGGAACACGTTTCTCCACATGCTTCACAACAACTTCGGTGACGAGGTGTCTCTCCTGATCCGAAAGCCGATGAACTTCCCCCATGATGCCAAGAGTCGTTATGCCATTGACCCCAGCTTTGATCTCGAAATCAACCACCTTCCGCAGGCTCTCACTGTCAAGTTCCCGATTGGCGTCAAAGGGAGTGGGAATAATGGCGAAAACCCCGTTTAGACTTGGCATATCGGAACTCTCCCGGACAGACCGAGGCCAGTATCTGCGCTGATCACCCAAACCTAAAAGAGCTTAGATTGCTGGTTCTAGCGGAAAACGACTTTGGCGATGACTTCGAGGAAAGCGCAGATTGATCTCAAGGCTGTGTAAGTCTGATTGCCCAGATCCTTCGTCCCACTCACCTCTAGTCCGCGCATGCCCAAAGATTACGGAATTCTTGACGAAGACAAAGGCTCCGGACTGTTGCCTTGGAGCCAGCCCTGTGAAAGGCTCGCTGCCTCATGGAACTATTGGATTCACACTACTCGCGCTGATGGCTGTCCACATGTGAAGCCTGTGTGGGGATTGTCGTTCGAGAGCCAGTTCCACTTCAGCACAAGCCCTGGCTCCGTGACTGGACAGGACCTTGCTGCTCGCCGTTTGTTGGCTGCGCACTTGGAGAGCGGTGACGACGTGGTCATCCTTGAGGGCGCAGCGAAGATGATGACTGACGACGCATTTCTGTCTCGACTTGATGAGGCGTATTATGCGAAGTATTCGTATCACCTGGTCGGAGATAACGCGGGAGCGGCCTACGTTCTCCGTCACGAGGTTGCATACGCGTGGCTGGAGAAGGATTTCGTCGGCAGCGCGACGAAATATGACTTCTCTACCTGATATGTTTGGAAAAACTCGGCATCGTTGACGCGCGCTTTCGGTGATGGTTCCACAGTTGGTTCCTATATACGGTATATTTACGGCAGGTACGATAGGTACGATAGTAATAGAACCCGCGTGTGGTCACGGAGCGTCGAGAGGGGCAAAATGGCTCACGATCAACCCGGTTGCCGTGTAGCCATCATAGCCGACAAGTATCTTGCAACCGGATTCATGCTCGCAGGAGTTGCAGCGTATCCCGTTGGCGGCGATCGAGAAGCGGTTTCCGTCTTTGAAAGGCTCGCAGGTGAAAGTAACTGTGATGTGATAATCATAACTGAGCGACTATCGGGGGCTCTAAAGAAGCAGAGGGAAGCCATACTGGCGAGAGGAAGAGCAAGACCTGTGATTGCCGTGGTCCCGGACTTTGGCGGCCCAACTGGCGAAAGACTTCGTGAGCTTCACACACTCATCAGCCAATCTGTTGGTGCAGAACTGAAATTCAAGAGCTGATTTGAAACATGTCAGTGGACGTCAAGGAGTTGCAAGAGCTTATCGAACAGGAAAAATCTGCAGAGGAGAAGGCCCGGGCTGCTAGGCAAGAGGCTCAGAATGCCGTGCAAGCAGCGCGTGAGAAGGCAGAATCCGTAATTCGAGAAGTAGAGTCAGATCCGCGCTGGGAAGAGATGAGACGAACGCGAAAGGCGCAGATCGCTAGAGGCAGAGCGGAGCTGGAAGAGGAGCACAAGCGAAAGATCGCACTGTTGGAGAAAACGGCTCAGCGAAACTTCGAGAAGGCTGTCGCGGGTGTAGTCAAGGAGATCTTGAGGGTGGAGACTTGAGCCTACTCGAACTGAGAACGGAGATCGAGAGAAGAACGCAGGAAGAAGTCTCGAAGATTATCGAGGAAGGCAAGAGAGAGGCCGAAAAGATATCAGCTGAAGCCCAAGCGAAAGCTCGGGCACTCAGAGATGAAAGAGTGAAAGCCCTGGCGCGAGAGTTGGATGAACAAGAAAGAGCTGAGCTCGCGACCACAAGAATGGATCTGAAAGGGAAACTTCTCGAATTCAAATTTGAATGGTGCAAACGCGTCTTCGAGGAAGCTGAGAAACGGGTTTCACAGATCGCCAAAGGTGGCGGGCAAGAGTACCGTGAACTTCTAAGCAAGCTGACTCTTGAAGGAATCTCCAGACTACGAGGAAGCCAATTCGTCGTCGAAGTAAACCCGCGAGACGTTGAGGCAATCAGAAAGAATCTCAAAGCGATCCAACAGAAAGCAAGCAAGATCAAGAACAAAGAAGTCGCCCTCAGAATAGGAAGCTTGTCCGCCACAACCCTGGGCGGAATCATAGTTACGACGGAGGACCGAACGCAGTCCTACAACAACACCTTGGAAGCCCGCATCTCGGCAGCTACGCGGAACTTGGTGGGCGAGACTTACAGGATACTCTTCGGGGAAATGAAAGAATGAGCGGTGAAAATCGGCAGGGCGAGATCAGGTGGATAAGCGGCTCGGTCATAGTTGCCACGGGGATTCCCGATGTTGAGATGGGCGAGATAGTAGAAGTGGGAGTCGAGCGCCTCATCGGCGAGGTCATACGAGTAAGCGGAGATGAGTTCACAGTCCAAGTATACGAAGTGACGACAGGCCTTCGCCCAGGCGAGAGCGTAAACGGAACAGGCAAGAGACTTGTGGCAGAGCTTGGCCCAGGACTCCTCAACAGCATTCTCGACGGAATCGGAAGACCACTGGAAACCATCAGACAGATGAAAGGAGCCTTCATTGGGAGGGGCGTTCGAGTCAACACCCTGTCTAGGGAGAAGAAGTGGCATTTCAAACCAGAAGTCAAACGGGGCGACATGGTCAAGGGAGGAGATGTTGTTGGCCACGTTCAGGAGACTCCTGCAGTAATTCACAAAATCATGGTTCCACCAGACACTGCAGGGAAAATCCTCTCTATAAAGGAAGGAGACTTCGGGGTTGAGGAGGCAGTTGGGCAGCTGGAGGCCTCGGACCGACGACTTGACCTCCGGCTGATGCAGGAGTGGCCCATTAGAATTCCAAGACCCTTCAAGCCTCAGGGAAGAATTCCCCTTGAGCAGCCCCTTGCAACGGGGCAGAGGGTGATAGACACCTTCTTTCCATTGCCCAAGGGTGGAACCGCCAGCATTCCCGGAGGATTCGGAACAGGAAAGACGGTGATGCTGCATTCCCTCGCAAAGTGGAGCGATACCGACGTGATCGTCTACATCGGGTGCGGGGAGCGAGGGAATGAGATCTGCGAAGTCCTAACCGACTTTCCTGAGCTGGTCGACCCCAGAACGGAACGCCCTCTTATGGAGCGGACGATCCTCATCGCGAACACCAGCAACATGCCAGTAGCCGCGAGGGAAGCGAGCATCTACTTGGGCGTCACAATGGCCGAGTACTACCGCGACCAAGGCTACGACGTCGCAATAATGGCCGACTCAACTTCGCGATGGGCCGAAGCTCTACGCGAGATCTCGGGCCGACTGGAAGAGATGCCCGCAGAGGGCGGATATCCCGCCTACCTCCCGGACAGAATCGCAGAGTTCTACGAGAGAGCCGGAAGGGTGAAGGCGCAAGGTGAACCGCCTAGAACTGGATCTGTATCAATCATCGGCGCTGTCTCACCTCCGGGTGGAGACTTCAATGAACCCGTGACAATTCACACGTTGAGATTCACAGGGGTTTTCTGGGCGCTCGACCGAGACCTAGCCTACAGTAGGCATTTTCCAGCCATCCACTGGCTGAAGAGCTACAGCCTCTACACCGACCGGCTTATGGGTGCCTGGGCGACGAGCTTCAGCAACTATGCGGAAAAAATAGCGTCCTATTGGAAGGGCAAGCTGAGCAACAAGAACTTCGAGGAACTGCGAAGCAAAGCCCTTGGAGTGCTCGGCGAGTCCTCCGAGATCGAATCCATAGCGAGAATAATGGGGGAGAGCGCCTTGCCCGACGATCAGAGACTAGTACTCCTCTCGGCCGAGCTGATTAAGGAAGCTTTCCTGCGGCAGTTTGCCTATCACGAGGTTGACGCGTTCTGCGACATGGAGAAGCAAGTGGCCATGCTCGAGATGCTTGTTGACTTCCATGAAAGAGCCAAGGCGCTCATACGGAACGGAATTCCAGTTGAGAAGATCAAGGAACTTCCTCAAATCAAGAAAATGGAGAGAGCCAAAGAGGACAAGAGTGGTACGGAAGGAATCACAAAACTCACCATGGAAGTTCAAGATGCACTGATGAAGATCGCGCAGGAATACGACCAGAAGACCTAGATGGGGTGTTGCCCGAAAATGCTTGGAAAAACCCACGGACTCATCAATAGAGGCCTCACCGAAATCAAAGGATCACTAATAATGGTTGAAAACGTCGAGAACGTCGGCTACGACGAGCTGGTAAAGGTTCGCGCTCCCGACGGACTTGATAGGATGGGGAGGGTTCTCGAAGTCGGAAGAGGCAAAGCGGTCATTCAAATATTCGGCGGAGAGATGGGCCTTCAAACAAATTCCATCGTCAGCTTCTCGGGATCGGCGTTCAAGATTCCACTATCCAGCGGAGTTTTGGGGAGAGTGTTCGATGGGATCTTCGAGCCTGCGGATGGCCTGCCCGGAATCGTAGCGGAGGAGTTTGGGGATATCAATGGCGCCCCAATCAATCCCAAAGCCCGCATATACCCAAACAATTTCATTCAAACCGGAATCTCCGCCATCGACGGAATGCTCTCGCTGGTGAGAGGGCAGAAGCTTCCAATATTCTCAGAAAGCGGCCTACCGCACAACAGACTGATCGCGCAGATCGCTCGACAGGCCACCGTTATAGGAGAAAAGCAGGAGTTCGCGCTCGTCTTCGCCGCAATGGGGCTACGACACGACGAAGCAGAATACTTCGTGGATGAGTTCAGAAAGTCCGGAGCCTTAGAGCGCTCGACGGTAATACTGAACCTCGCAGACGATCCCGCGATTGAACGACTCTTCACCCCGCGAATAGCGCTGACAGTCGCCGAGTACCTCGCCTTCCGACTCGACACCCATATCCTGGTAATTCTAAGTGATATGACGAATTACGCGGAGGTCCTGCGAGAGCTAAGCGCGGCGAGGGAGGAAGTCCCAAGCAGGAAAGGATACCCCGGCTACCTCTACAGCGACTTGGCTTCAATCTACGAGCGGGCTGGAATCATTCAAGGCTCAAAGGGTTCGTTGACCCAAATGCCCATTCTAACCATGCCGGGCGGAGACCTGCAGCATCCAATCCCCGACCTGAGCGGCTACATCACGGAAGGCCAAGTCTTCCTAGACCGTGAAATGTTCATGAAAGGCATCTATCCCCCAATCAACGTTCTGCCTTGCCTAAGCAGGCTGATGAGAAAGGGGATCGGCAAGGGAAAGACGAGAGAGGATCATGGAGACGTCGCGGATCAGCTCTACGGAGCGTACGCAAGGGGGAGACAAGCCCGAGACCTCGCGAGAATAGTCGGCGAGATAGGGCTAAGTGAGGAAGAGAGGCTCTACCTGAAGTTCGCGAACGAATTCGAAACCCGCTTCGTCAAACAAGGCGAATCCGAAAACAGAACCATACAACAGACCCTCGACATCGCTTGGGACTTGCTGCAGATCCTGCCTGAGGGCGCGCTCACTCGTATTCACGAGGAGTACATCCAGAGGTATCATCCTAGCAAGAAACGGTGAGCGAGCGTCCCGGCCTAGATGAGTAGTAGAGCTGCAGTCACGAGAGGAGTGCTACTTCGACTACGCGAGCAGCTTGTCTTTACGGAACGCGGTAAAGAGCTTCTCAAAATGAAGCGGGACAACCTCGCCGCTGAAACAAATCGGCTCCTCGCGAAGGTCCAGGCTCGACATGAGCTTGAACAGCGCTTGATGAAGGCCTATGAAGCACTGAAGATGGCGTACGTAACACTCGGCTATTCGCAACTTCAATCTCAAGCCTCAGCGGTGGAACCATTCGACGCGAAGGTGAGACCTCGCAGCGTGATGGGGGTTCTAGTGCCAGAGCTCGTGGTCGCGAAGGCACCTACAATCACCTCCGTAACAAATCCCTCGGCCTACACGGCTGCTGCGAGATTGGCTGCATTGATGAGAGAGCTTTTCGACATAACCGAAGCGGAGGCGAGGATTGAGATCATCGCACAAGAGCTCATGATGACGAACCGGAAAGTGAACGCGCTAGAACGGGTCATCATACCGAACCTGCACGAGATGATTCGCTACATCGACGGCAGGCTTGAAGAAGAGACGCTTGAAGAATTCTTCCGCGCCAAACGCGTCAAGGCGGTGATTAGGGGGCAAACGAAATGAAAGGTGGTTCCGGAATTTACCTCGTCACGCGCATCCACGGCCTGCGAACCCATCTCATACCTCCACGGGACATTCAAATTCTCGCCAAAGCCAAGAATCTCAGAGACGTTACAGACAAACTGATGAAGACAGATTATGCCACGGAGATAGGCAAGATCCCGACAGCCGAACAAGACGCGACCACCCTAGAAGGCATAT
>Ga0315268_10006127_pt1 | contig 12826 bp, 16 predicted proteins | sample C1_top_MG_FD_204535 | JGI IMG/M metagenome (GOLD analysis project Ga0315268, IMG submission 204535) | Sediment microbial communities from Yellowstone Lake, YNP, Wyoming, USA - C1_top | ecosystem: Environmental > Aquatic > Freshwater > Lake > Sediment | place: USA: Wyoming | collected 2017-08-01 | reverse complement strand
CCTCGGGTGCGCGCCGACGCGAGCGCGCCCTGCTGGTGCAGTTACGCCTCTCGGGTCACATCGAGCAGGAAGAAATGGAAGAACTGCGGTTGCTCGCCGAGTCGGCGGGCGCCGACGTTTGCGGGACCATCTTCGGTGGCCGGCAGATTCCGGATGCGGCCACGTTCGTGGGCAAGGGTAAGGCGGAGGAAATCCGCGAGGCATGTGTCCGCGAGAATGCCGAAGTGGTGCTGGTCAATCATTCCCTCTCGCCCGCGCAGGAACGTAACCTGGAAAAGATTGTGGGCTGCCGCGTGTTGGACCGGACCGGCCTGATTCTCGATATTTTCGCCCAGCGGGCGCGCAGTCACGAAGGCAAACTGCAGGTCGAGCTTGCTCAACTTGAACATCTCTCCACCCGTCTGGTGCGAGGCTGGACCCACCTTGAACGACAGAAGGGCGGTATTGGCCTGCGCGGCCCCGGCGAAACACAGCTCGAAGTAGACCGGCGGTTGATCCGTGATCGCATCAAGAAACTCAATGAACGCTTGAGGCAAGTGTCTGTGCAGCGGCGCAGCCGCCGCCGCGCGCGCCACAAGGTTCCGATTCCCGCGGTTTCGCTCGTTGGCTACACCAATGCCGGGAAATCCTCGTTGTTCAACCGGTTGACCGGCGCGGGTGTGTATGCCGCGGATCAGTTGTTCGCCACGCTCGATCCGACTATGCGGCGTGTCGAGTTGCCCGGGAAGACTGCCGTGATTTTGGCGGACACGGTCGGATTTATTCGCCATTTGCCACATGACTTGGTGGAAGCATTCAAGTCGACGCTGGAAGAGGTTGCCGAGGCGGACCTGCTGTTGCACGTGGTGGACTCCGGGAACACCGAGCGACTCGATCAGATGCAACGTGTCAACGAGGTGCTGGCGGAGATCCATGCCGACTCTATTCCGCAGATCGTGGTGTTCAACAAGATTGATGTGACGGGTGAACCGGCACGCGCCGAGCGCGATAGCGCGGGTAACATTGCCCGTGTGTGGCTATCCGCCCGGACTGGTGACGGGGTCGATCTTCTTTTGCCGGCACTGGCTGAGCATTTCCAGCGGCAGCACCAATTGCAGCACCTCATGCTCCCACCGGCAGCCGGGCGTTTGCGTGCCAGTCTCTACGAACGTTTTGATGTCGTGGCGGAGACGGCGCTGGAGTCGGGCGGCTGGCTGATCGATCTGGCACTGGATCCCACCCAACTTGCCTGGCTACGACGGCATCCCGATTTTCATGAGGAATTTCTGCTGGCAAAACCGGCACATGTCCTTGCTCCCACCGGGTCCTGACCCTAAAATGCCGCTTTAGCAGCGATTTGGCGAATCAGCAAAGGAGTCATTTGTGGCTTGGAATGAACCCGGCAAGTCCGGGGGTAAAAATCCTTGGGGTCAAGGCAGCAAACCCGGACAGGGTGGGCCGGATCTCGACCGGATCGTCCAGAACATACAACAAAAACTACGCGGCTTGTTTGGCGGAGCCCAGGGAGGTTCCGGCGGCGGTGCGGGGTCCACGAATAGTTTCGGGCTGGGGTTGATAGTCGTCGTCGCCTTGTGCGTCTGGTTCGCGGCTGGCTTTTACATCGTCAATCAGGGCGAGCGTGGCGTGGTGCTGCGCTTTGGTAAGATGCAGGAAATGACCGAAGCCGGTTTGCGCTGGCATCTGCCGTTTCCTATCGAGAAAGTCGAGAAAGTGAACGTCGAGAAAGTCTCCACGATTGAAATCGGCTATCGCAGCAACCGTGGCGGTGGCAAGAGCAAAGTTCCAAAAGAAGCCTTGATGCTTACGGGGGATGAAAACATCATCGATATTGAATTCGCCGTACAGTACAAGATCAAGGACGCCGCGGAATATCTGTTTAATGTACGTGATCAGGAAACCACCATTACCCAAGCCACGGAATCCGCAGTGCGTGAAGTGGTGGGCAAGAGCACGCTCGATTTTGCGCTGACGGAAGGGCGTGACCAGGTGGCGCGCAGCGCCCGTGAACTGTTGCAGCAGGTTCTCGACAAATACAAGTCCGGCGTGCAGATCGTGACGGTCGAAACGCAAAAGGCGCAACCACCCGATGAGGTCAAGCCGGCGTTCGATGACGCCGTGAAGGCGCGCGAGGACGAACAGCGTTTGAAGAACGAGGCCGAGGCCTATGCGAACGACGTCATACCGCGCGCGCGCGGTGGCGCGGCACGTCTCATGCAAGAGGCGCAAGGTTATAAGGCGAGCGTGATTTCACATGCCGACGGCGATGCGCGGAGATTTTCGCAGGTCGCCACGGAATACGTGAAGGCGCCGTCGGTAACACGCGAGCGCATGTATATCGAGACGATGGAGCAGGTGTTGTCGAACACGACCAAGGTCTTCATCGACCAGAAAGCCGGCAATAACATGATTTATCTGCCGCTCGATAAGCTGATGCCGATGCGTGAAGCCGTGGATACGACGGTGCAGGCGCCACCTCTTCTGGATACGGAGACAAAGCCTGTTCCTCTCAAAGGCGCCGACGTCCGTGGTCGCGTCGATCTGCGCAGACGGGAGGTGGCACAATGAACCAGACGAAGCTGCTGGCGCTGTTGGGCATCGTCCTGTTGGTCGGGGTTACCGTCAACTCCACTGTTTATACCGTGGATGAGCGTCAGAAGGTCATCATCGCACGGTTCGGTCAGGTGTTGCGCTACGACGACAAGCCGGGTATCCATTTCAAGAGCCCATTTCTGGATGATGCGCGCTACTTCGATTCACGTATTCTTACCCTGGATGCGGAACCGCAGCCGTTCCTGACCATGGAAAAGAAATACGTGGTCGTGGATTCGTTCGTTAAATGGCGCATCAATGACGCTCTTAAATATTATCTGACGGTGGGCGGGCAGGAATTCGACGCCCGTCGTCGTTTGGAGCAAGTGGTCAACAGCGGGTTGCGCGATGAGTTCGGCAAACGCACCGTGGCCAATGTCATTTCGACCGATCGGCACACGATCATGGAACTCCTGACGACGAATACCGACAGGGAGGCACGCAAGTTCGGTATCGAAGTGCTGGATGTTCGTATCCAGCGCGTGGATTTGCCGGACGAGGTGAGCCAGTCGGTCTACCAGCGCATGAAGGCCGAACGCTCACGCATCGCCAACGAGTTGCGCGCGCAAGGCGCGGAAGCAGCGGAAAAGATACGCGCGGATGCGGAACGCGAGCGTGAGGTACTGTTGGCAGACGCCTATCGCCAGGCGGAAAAGATCCGTGGTGAAGGTGACGCCAAGGCGACCTCGGTTTACGCGGGCGCTTACAGCCGCGCGCCTGAGTTTTATTCGTTTTACCGCAGCCTCAGTGCCTACAGGGAAAGCTTCAAGAAAAAGGAAGACATCATGATCGTCGACCCGAGTGCCGATTTTTTCCGTTACATGAAGAAGCCGGCAAAATAGCCTCGGGCCATGGCGACCTGGCATGATCTATGGGTAGCTTTGGCGCTGTTGCTGATTCTGGAGGGGGTTTACCCGTTCATCAGCCCGGAAAGCCTGCGCAAGGCGCTGACGGCTATCCATGGCTTGGGCGACGCGCAGATCCGCTTCGTGGGTCTGACCAGTATGTTGCTGGGCGTGGTGCTGCTGTACCTCATCAATAGATAATATTTAACAACGGATACTATTTTTTGTGAGCGTGACCATCATGCCCGCCAAAGATCGCTGGCTGCTGCCAGAGGGTGTTGAAGAGATGTTGCCGGACGAGGCGAGACACCTCGAGGCTATGCGTCGTCACGTCCTCGATCTGTTCGATTCCTGGGGTTATGAGTTGGTGATGCCACCGCTCATTGAATACCTGGAGTCGTTGCTGACGGGCGTCAGTCAGGACCTTGATTTGCAGACGTTCAAGGTCACCGATCACCAAACCGGGCGCCTCATGGGCATACGTCCGGACATGACGCCGCAGGCAGCGCGCATTGATGCGCATTATCTCAAACGCGAGGTTCCGGTGCGTCTTTGTTATACCGGGTCGGTGTTGCGCACAAGGCCGGACGAATTCGGAGGTTCGCGTGAACCGATTCAGCTCGGTGCGGAATTGTTCGGCCACAATGGGCCGGAGTCCGATGCGGAGATACTGAATCTCATGATTGCCACGCTCAGACTCATCGGCATCAGCGAGGCGCACTTAGATCTCGGCCACGTGGGCGTGTTCCGTGGCCTCGCTGAACAGGCCAAACTCAATACCGAGCAGGAAGTGGAATTGTTCGATGCGCTGCAACGCAAGGCACGCAACGAAGTGGAACAGCTGCTCGATGCCACCAAGGTCGTTGCGTCCTCGCGGAAGATGATGCTTGCGCTGCTCGACCTCGCTGGCGGAGCGGAAGTGCTCACCGACGCCAAGAAGCGGCTCAAAGCTGCGCCGGCATCGGTGATGCGCGCGCTTGATAACCTTCAGGCGGTCGCGCAGTTCGCCGCCGCACAGCCGAATGCGCCGGCGCTGCATTTCGATCTGGCCGAGTTAAGTGGTTATCATTACTACACCGGCGTGGTGTTTTCAGCGTTTGTGCCGGGGCATGGCCGTGCGGTGGCCAAGGGCGGCCGTTATAATGGCATTGGGCGCGCATTCGGTCGCGACCGTGCGGCGACCGGTTTCGGCGCCGACTTGCGTCAGCTGCTCAAACTGGTGCCCCATGCAGAAATACGATGCTCAGGAATTCTGGCGCCGTACGGTGATGACGCCGGCTTGATGAAGGAAATAACGCGTTTGCGATCGAGTGGCGAACGGGTTGTGGTGCAGTTGCCCGGTGGCAAGAAAATTCCAGCCAGTGGGTTTGGCTGTGATCGCGAGTTGATCAAGAAGAATGGACGTTGGTCTGTCGAAAACAGCAAATAACGAAAGTAGGCAAACATGGCAAAAAATGTTGTTGTGATCGGCACCCAGTGGGGTGATGAAGGCAAGGGGAAGATCGTCGACCTGTTGACTGACCGGGCGCATGCCGTGGTGCGGTTTCAGGGAGGACATAACGCCGGACACACGTTGGTGATCGGCGGCAAGAAAACGGTGTTGCACCTGATTCCATCCGGCATCCTGCGTCAAAACGTGATGTGCCTCATTGGCAACGGCGTGGTATTGGCGCCGGGCGCATTGTTTCAGGAAGTCGACGAATTGGAGGCGAACGGTGTCAACGTTACAGAACGTCTGCGCATCAGTGAGTCCTGTCCACTGATTCTGCCGCATCATGTCGCCCTGGATGCGGCACGTGAAAAGGCCCGCGGCAAGGCCGCGATCGGCACAACCGGTCGTGGTATCGGGCCGGCCTATGAAGACAAAGTGGCGCGGCGCGGTCTGCGCGTGACTGATCTACTCGATAGTCAGCGGTTCCAGGAAACGCTCGAGCAGGTCATGGATTACCACAATTTCGTGCTCAAGAACTACTTTAAGTGCGATACCGTGGATTTCCAGAAAACATTCGACGAATGCATGTCTTTCGTCCCACGCCTGCGGCCGATGATGGCTGATATTCCCGAGGTCCTCGACGGCTTCGCCAAAGCGGGCAAACCCGTGCTGTTTGAAGGCGCGCAAGGCACGTTGCTCGATATTGACCACGGCACTTACCCCTTTGTGACGTCGTCAAATACTTCCTCAGGCGCGGCATCAGTTGGTACCGGTGTTGGTCCCGGTAGCCTCGGTTACATCCTGGGTATCACCAAGGCCTACACCACGCGTGTCGGTGCCGGCCCGTTCCCGACTGAGCTTAACGACACCGTGGGCGATTTTATCGGAAGCCGCGGTAAAGAATTCGGTGCCACCACGGGGCGCAAGCGCCGTTGTGGTTGGTTCGATGCCGTGATTGCACGTCGCTCGAACCAGATCAATGGTGTGTCCGGTTTGTGCATCACCAAACTCGATGTGCTCGACGGCCTGGACACGGTACGTTTGTGCACCAGCTATCGGTGCGATGGGGTGGTGCGCGTGACACAACCGAGCGGTGCCGAGGCGCTGGCGAAATGTGAGCCGGTCTATGAAGACATGCCGGGATGGAAGGAATCCACTATGGGTGTACGCAAACTGGAGGGATTGCCAAAAAATGCGCGGCGCTATCTGGATCGCATTGAAGAGGTCACCGGTACGCGTATCGCTATTGTCTCTACTGGCGCCGAACGCGACGACACGATTATCCTGCGCCACCCGTTTGACTGATCTGGATCTGGCTGAGCACATAAATCCGGGTTTACCCTAATAGCACCCAGAGAATGAAGCGCTGGCTGACACGAAACAGCGGGGCGTTGCAGGGGACGATTTGTCGCTTCCAAAGATGATTAGGAACTTCGGGCATATAGTGATTGGAGAAATTCTTCAAAATGGACTCTTAAGGTGTGGTATTCATACTCAGTACGCCGCTATGCTCCAAACCCAACTCACCGCCTTGAACCATGCCACCAAGCCCAAAGACATGGATGAATCGCTAAACGGCTCAGGATGAACGTACCCTCACGCACCGACGCACAGCAACGGGCCGACGAGATTCGCATATTCCAGCGTGAACTCGATCGTCTGGAGCGCGAAGGCGTACTTACATTATCCAACGTCGAAAAACGGACACTGACAGATCATCACGAGCGCCTGCTCGCGCGGTACACCCAGGACTATGATATCGACCGCGACGTGCAGGCCAAGCAGCTGTCGCTGGGCATGCGCATCGCCTCCTTTCTGGGCGCACTCGCGTTGGCGGCCAGCGTCTTCTTTCTCTTCTACCAGTTCTGGGGCCGGTTCTCGACGACGGCGCAAGTGGCGACGCTGTTGCTGGTGGCACTGGGCACATTCGTGGCAACGATCTGGATCCAGGGGCATGACGGTACTGGTTACTTCACTAAGCTGGCGGCGATGGTGGCGTTTGCCTGCTTTGTGCTCAACATCGCCATGTTGGGCCAGATATTCAATATCACGCCTTCCGACAAGGCGCTGATTCCTTGGGCGGCGCTCGCATTTCTTCTCGCCTATACCTGCGACCTGCGTCTGTTGCTGGCGGCGGGCATCCTGTGCGTGATCGCCTATATCTCGGCCCGCACCGGGACATGGAGCGGGATGTATTGGTTGGATTTCGGCCAGCGCCCAGAAAATTTCTTCCCCGCGGCCGTTATCCTGTTTCTCCTGCCGCAATTAATTGATCACGCGCGTTTCCCAGGCTTCGCCGCCCTCTATCGTATATTCGGGTTGCTCACACTTTTTCTGCCGGCACTGGTGCTCGCGAACTGGGGTCAGGCGAGCTATCTCAACCTCGAACCGAGCGTGGTGAAGGGGATGTACCAGGTGTTCGGTTTTGTGGGCAGTGCGGCCGCCATCTGGCTGGGGGCGCGCCGGCACTGGCCCGAGGCCGTGAATACCGGTGTGATTTTCTTCGTGATTTTTCTCTATACCAAGTTCTTCGACTGGTGGTGGCAGATCATGCCTAAGTATCTCTTCTTCTTGGTGCTGGGCCTCACTGCCATTCTGTTTATCGTGGCGCTGCGGCGCCTGCGGACGACGAGTTACAAAGTGCTGGGAGGCAATGCGACACGATGACGTGGTCCCGCACTCACACGTTTGTCGCCGGCATGGCGTTGATTCTGGCCACCAACACCGTGGCGCTGGTGGGCGTCGCCTACAACCGTGGTGAACCAGAAAGCACGCTGACACTGACACAGCGCGAACTCGGGATGCCGTATTACTGGGATTTTGAAAAGGAGAACAGCGGTATCGCACTTACCTTGCAGTGGCGGGTGCTGAGTGAGCAAAACACCGGTCTCTTTTTATCAGGGTTGAGTTATGCCGGTAGCGGTAGCATGCCGGATTGGCTGGACAAGGCAAAGTTTACGACGCTAGGTTTCGATGTATCGCACTCCGACGACACGCCTCAAGGTCGTATGTACTACGAGAAATTGTTACCGAAGGACGTGCTGTTAGTACTAGAACTCGATGGCCCGGCCTACCGCACAGCGCTGGAGCGCATGCGGCTACACTTGCAGAAGGAAGAGGCGCTCCTCGAGGCTAATGTTGGGAAAAGGGAATTCGAGGGACGGGCGAAGAATGCCAAACAGCAGTTCGATAACGAAGAGCGCGTGAATAGCCGCCTATTCGTCATTGATGCGGGCCTCGATGCAACGAGCCTGCGCGCCAAGTATCTTGACCGTAACCGCTACGCCATCGTACGTGGGCAGGTTCAACCGCGGCTAGTTGAAAACAATCGAAAATCCAGGTTGGCGGGATACATCAATGGACTCAGTATCAACCAAATCAATGTACCGGCAAGCTATCGGCCGGTGTTCGAGCCGTTGCTGAGACACGTCCAAAGTAACCAGCGCGATACCGCCATTGCGCAATATGAGGTTTCAGTGGTCTACGGCAAACGGCTTGAACCGTGGATCACTGCAGTAAAGCGGTCGGAGTGAGCCAACTCCATTTCCCCTTGGGGGATAGCAAGCCCGATCGTTACACGACGTGACCCCCCATTCCTCAGGGCCACTCGTAAGTTGCTTAATGAGTCCCTGGACTTGTGTTGTACTGAATTTTGCAAGCAACGGCGCGTAGCTTTGGTGTCAGATGACGAGACCGGTGGGCAGGGAATCCTGTTAACGGGTGACTATTTCACAGCAATGATGGCGCTGTTGCAGTAATCAGGCGTTTGCACGCACCTAAACAACTATTGCACTTTCTGCCGGTTTTGAACCGTAGAACTTTCCTAAGTCTAGGATAGCGCGGCGGATGCGTAAGCTTCCCCGAACCCCCTCATTCCCGAGAAGCCGTCAAGATAAGGCACCGCGACCGTGGCAAACGCTTAATCTAGATTACCATGTTTCGGCAGCGTAAATTCGACGAGTCTTGCAAATTGTAATGTCTCGCATTACACTTGATTCGTGATCGTCCGCTTCCGGCACAAGGGCCTGCAACGTTTCTTCGAGACCGGAGATCATCGAGGCATTGACCCCAAGCACACGGCGCGTATCCGCCGCCTGCTCGATCGGTTGGATGCTGTTTCCGGCCCCCAGGACATGAACCTGCCGGGTTTTGGATTTCACCCACTCAGGGGCGACCGGAAAGGCGTCTATGCAGTCGAGGTGTCGGGAAACTGGCGCATCACCTTCCGGTATGGACCGGATGGAGCTTACGACGTGAACCTGGAGGATTATCACTGATGAAGACACTACGTGATCCCAAGCGCCGCCCGACGCACCCCGGAGAGATTCTGCGTGAAGACGTACTGCCCGCGCTCGATATCACGCAGGGCGAGTTCGCCAAGCAGCTCGGCGTGTCGCGGCTAACGGTGTCGGAACTGCTGCGCGAGAAGCGCGCGGTCTCGCCCGACATGGCGCTGCGGCTGGCGCGCCTCCTGAATACCACACCGGAGTCCTGGCTCAACATGCAGCAGGCCGTGGATCTGTGGGAGCTGGGGCGTGTGCACACCGGCCGCTACAGGCGCATCAAACCGGTGAAGAAAGCGGCGTAGAATCTCCAACTGCGCCTATTACCCGGCTGATCACTTGGCGAGAAGAGCGCGTTTCCCTTTGGCGCGCCTGGCGTGATTTCTCTCAAGGGCAAGCGCAAGAAGGGGTCGCTATGAGTAAACGAATTCCACCGTCAAAACTACTGGCTGCTTGTTCAACCTAACCCCCGCAAGGGTGGGCCTACCAGCATGGGAGACTTCATGGCCGGTGTAGGTAGATGAGCGCCACCGCGTCCTAGTCAAAGGGCTGGGGGACAACACAAAATGTGGTGCGTACCCGCGAGCATCTCAAGGAACTTTTGGAGCAGAAAGGGGTGCGCTTACAACCGGAGGGCAAGCATTTAGTGGCCAAGTTCGCCTATAATGAGGCCGCTCTGCTGCTTCCGGTTGAGATACGAAAACCGGTGGTACCGAGGAGGCGTTTTACACGTTGTTAAACGGCGTCTTGGTGCCGATCCGTGCGGTGGCATAGGTAAGCGGCTGAAAAATTGCCCGGCAAAGGGCGAGCCAGCTGACCTAAGATGAACGCAAACGCCTTGCACGGCGTACTCGACGTGCAATAACTGTTCAACGATCTCAGGCCATCTCAGGCGCTTAAGCAACTCCGTAAATTAGGCATTCGTCGCGACTCTGACTAAAGCGGCGGACAGGCGGCGCCACCGCGCGGTGCTCTACACCTAGCGCCGGTCACGGTGCTGCCAATTTCAAATGTGCGCTAAGACTCTGTGCCAACAATTGTAAGTCAGCGAAAAAAACGTCGATGCGCTTGCGGTCTGTCGCATGCGGCCAGTTCATGTGGGCGACAATATTTCTTGGCAGCCGAATCTGCTCAATACGCGCCATCCACGCGTCGATATCCGGAATAACAGGCAGAAAAAGATGGCTGTTAGCACGGATGATCTCATTTAGATCAGAAAGATCGACATAATAGATATCATGACTGCCAGGCGCGGCGGCCTCTTTTCTTGATATGCCAAGAGATACTAGAAATTGACCCTGAGTGGCCAGATCTTTATCACGAAGATCTGCCTGCGCCAAACAGAGAAAAGCCAGAGACCTGCCGATGACAGCAAGCCACTCATTGTTTTCGTCGTCATTGTCTTTCAAGCAGCACCTCCCACGGTAATATTCTGCTTTCGCCCGTCCAAACCACGCATAAGATACAGGTGTCTCAACCGGCATCCAAGGCGCACGAATCGCGGTGCGCGCACCACACCGATGAGCCCCAGCAATCCCGAGCCGAACAGCCAGCCGGCGGCAGGGAGGGGGACAGCGGCAACATCGCCGGGACGAACAGCCAAGGCGAAACCAAACCCATTCATATTATCTACACCAACAAGCTGTGCACCAGTAGCTAACTCGAAACGCCCATAGTTAATAAAATAACTACCGTTGATCGTACCGGAGATGAGGCTCTTGAAGGGTCCGGTATTGACGAATCCATACCCCGCCTGAATCTGTCCGTCAATGCCAAGATAAGCCTTGTTCCCGAGCTCGTTGTAAAACAAGTAGGCTAATTCGCTCGCGGTACTACCTGGATGTGCGCTTCCGGGGGCTGTCTGGTTGTACCCAAAATCAGTAGAGCCATCATACGAAAAGTTTAAGTTGTAGCGTAGGCGGTCTGGCGCGGCGCCTCGGTCGCTTCAGATTTCCAGCGGCGCACGAAGGCGCAGACACGCCCGTAGCCACCGGCATAGCCTTGCTGTTTGATGGCTTGGTACAACACCCGCGCGGTGCGGCGTTCCCGCTTGGTGCGGTGCCGGTCCGTGCTGAGCCAGGACGCCAGTTGCTCGGCCCACGGGTCGAGCACGCTCCTGGTGACCCGCTTGGGGTATTCTGGTTCGACGACGTCCGCCTGACGCAGCCAGCCCCGAATGGTGTTTCGGGACAACCCGGTGCGTCGCGCGATCTCGCGCAACGACAATCCGTCGCGGAGATGCATCCGCCTGATTTTTGCTAACATGCCCACAGTGATCACTCCTTGTTTCTCCTGCCTGAATTTCAGGCAGGGTAAGCTATTCACGTGGGTCAGTTTTGGGTGAAAATAATACCCTGAGGTGGGTCAATTCTGGGTGGACGTCAACACTTGACCGCAACCAGGCCATTATTGTTCGTATCCGCTGCGATTACAGAACTTGCGAAGGCACCTGCCCATATCAGTATGACTAGCGAATTACCAAGGATGCGGGAAACGGTGCGCCAGATCACCGCGTCCGCCTCGAGCACATAGTTATATGCCAACGATGTTCGCATAAAACCACTCCTCAAATTTGTGCATTAGCTCAGTGGGGCCAAAGCCGAGCCGTTTGTAGTTATCAATGGCCCTCACAAGCATCCAGAGCGCTTCTTCCTCAATGTCAGCCTCAAATGTTAAGTCTTGAGCACCCGATACATGTTTTACAGCATTCCTAACTTTATTCTTCTCTTGCGCCGTAAACTCCCCCCATGTCTTTGGTGGATTCAGCCACACCATATCGGGATCATTGTAGGCTCGGTATGATTCCTGTAACGAGTTTTCTATGCCATTTATCTTGGCTGCCATTCCGAAAATTTCTTCCGCAGCACCGGCAAGCGTTAAGACGGATACATAACTCTTGTTCGCAAGAAATAATGATAGAGCGGTTTCCAATTGTTCAATAGCAAGATCAACTTTATTGTGAATTTCTTCTGTCACGGTACCTACTTAGGTATAACGGAATTTAGATGTTACGTTCTTCGGTGTTGAACGCATTGTTAGCTGTCATTCTGGCCGTTGTGTCAATCGGGGCTGATTATGGCCGTAGTCGCGGGTCGTTGCTCTTTACGCATCGACTGGCCATAAGCGCTGACACATTGGCGTTGTGCATCTCCGTGAGAGACCGCTGTGCTTTCAACGTCACGGGGTCCGTTTCCGCTCTGATGTCCTTGAGATATGTGTCTGCGGACTTTGAGTAAACGTCATGTTCAACATTCAAATAGGTATCTCTTACGGCTTCGCATTCCGATGCAGAGTCGTAGGCTCCCTGCTGCGCCCATTGGGCCAGTGGTTTCTTACCCAAGATTTTATAGCCCTGTAAAAAAGGAGCGCGCTCGTTATATTCACTCCGCTGAGGGATGAGCAGATACCAGCCATCCGCCGCAAATACCGGCGTCGCCACGATGAACAACAATAAGACGACTGGTAATCGATTGGCGAGGTACCTGAAACACATCCCGACGGCTCCTATGACGGCTAACTAGAAGTAGACAACCTAAATGTTGCTTTATAAAGCGACACATTATTACCGTAAGCGCATTCTCCCCTACGCCGCCGCCTTCTTCAACATCGCCACTGTGCCGGCAAAGCGCCACGGCAGCAAAACCTCATAATCTTCAATCGTCTTGGCCCGTGGCAGC
>Ga0315268_10006126_pt1 | contig 12827 bp, 13 predicted proteins | sample C1_top_MG_FD_204535 | JGI IMG/M metagenome (GOLD analysis project Ga0315268, IMG submission 204535) | Sediment microbial communities from Yellowstone Lake, YNP, Wyoming, USA - C1_top | ecosystem: Environmental > Aquatic > Freshwater > Lake > Sediment | place: USA: Wyoming | collected 2017-08-01 | reverse complement strand
GTACCATTCTTTTGTTATAGCATCTAATATTTGTTTCTCATATGGGTTGAATCTTTCATCTTTCCAGTTTGTTCCTACTGGTATGAGCATGCTAGGTTCTAGCATTCTAGGTTCTCGCATTAATACAGTCATGATTTGCTGTGAGTATCTTTCGAACCTTTCATCTTTCCATAATATTCCGGCAAGGTAGCACCATTTGGGGTCTGACTTAACTGTCGATATTATTATCTCAGCATTCTTCTCGAATTCCTCGTCGGATTCCAGGCCTGCTCCTATCGGGTCGTTGAGTATCTCTTCAAGCTTCATGCCGCCACCTCTATCATCCTGTAGTTCCCAGCTCCTTTAGATGAGTCTCTGAAGTATTGTATGATTGTCTTTGCCCATTTGCCTACTGTTCCTTTCTGGGAGCTCTCTCTGAGTCCTTTGCTGAATAGCGGTTCCATGTCAACTTGTTTTGCGAATTCATATGCCTCTGCTGCATTATAGAAATCTTCAATAGGCATTCTCACCATTAGCTCGCCGCCGATTTTATTTTTCAATATGTGGAATGTTTCTCTGTATTGTGGCTGCATATTTTGAAGTTTGTCGGCAAGTTCTGGGAATTCCAGCAGTGATGCTCTGCCCCACATCCATGTATCCAAGGCAGTTTTCTTCGTTTCATCGTCTTTTAAAGCAGCATTCACAAATATCAGTGCATATGCATCGAATCTTTCATTTGTCCATTTACTGCCTGCTTCATAGACCCATTTTAAATCCTGTGATGTGGCAGTTGCTAATCTACTTGAGAATCTGTCGAATCTTTCATATTTCCAGTTTAATCCTGAATATAAACTCCATTCTGGGCTTCGTGTCACTCCTTCGCTTATTTGTTCTGCGAATCTGTCGAATCTGGCGTCACTCCAGTTATTTCCTGCCATGAAGCACTGCTTCGGGTCTTTTACTACTGATGCGATTATCCTTGCTGCTGCCCTGTCGAATCTTTCATCTTTCCATCCTTGTCCGATCATGTAGCTCCAGTTCGGGTCTTTGGATGTTGTATTTATTATTTGTTCTGCGAATCGGTTGAAACGTTCATCATTCCAGTCTCGTCCAGCTTCGTAGCAATATTCAGGTTCTTTTGTTACTGATGCTATGATCTGGTCTGCTCCTTTGTTGAATCTTTCATCATTCCATCTTTGTCCAGCTGTATAACTGTAGAAAGGATGTTGTGCCATGGATGCTATGATCTGGGTTTCGAATCTGTAGAATCTTGTATCCTTCCATGATAGTCCGGCACTATAGCTTTGCTTCGGGTCTTGTGTCACTATTGCAGCGAAATCTTCTGCGTGCTGCTCGAATTCCTTGTCAGGTAGGTTGCAGCCTGCTTTGTATGCTTCTTCAGGAGTTAGTATCCTTTCAAGGCTCATGCCGCCACCTCTATCATGCGATAGTTTCCAGCGCCTTTGGCGTTGGCACGGAAGTATTGTATTATTGCCTTGCAGTATCTGTCTGCTGTTCCACGCTCAATGTTTTTTTTGAGTCCGAAGAAGAAGTCATTTATTTTTCCTGCCTGTTGGGCAAATATGTATGCGTCTCGGAGAGTTATAAATAATATACTGTGTTTTTCTAGCAATGCATGTTCGATACTTCTGAATCTGTCTTTGCTCCAATCATGTTCGGCACAGAATATATGATCTGGAATTTGTATTATGGCTTCTGTGATTTTTTCTGAAAGTCTGTTGAATCTTTCTTCTTTCCAATTTTGTCCTGCCATGATGCAGTAGGCGAAATTTTGTGCAAGTCCTTTCATGATCTTCTCTGCTGCCATGTCGAATCTTTCATATTTCCATTCTTTTCCTGCCAGGTAGCTTGTTTCTGGGTGTTTCGACACCGCTTCCGCCAACTGGTCAGCGTACTTTTCGAATCTCTCATCATTCCATCTCCGTCCTGCTCCGAAACTATGGACTGGGGATTGTGTTAAGGATGATAATATTTGTTCTGAAATCAGCTCGAATTCATCGTCAGGCAGGTCTCGGCCTGTTTCATATGCCTTTGCAGGATCCCTCACTATCTCTTCTAGCTTCATGCCCCCACCTCTCTTAAGCAGTAGTTGCCTCCGCCGATTGTGCTGCTCCTGAAATACTTGATTATTGCGTCGCAGTATTTGTCTGCTGTGTTGTTTTCGATGTTTTTCAGTAGTCCGGTGTAGAATTCAAGTATTTTTTTTGCTTGCGTCGCGAATGAGTGTGCTTCCTGGATTTGCAGCACGGATGTGTGCCATTTCTGTTGTATTTCCGCTGCGAGTAGCTCTGCTCTTTCTGTTTTCCAGTCGCAGGCAGCAAGTAGCATGTGTACATTGTCAGTCTTTATGACAGTGATGAACTTTTCTGCTGCTTTGTTGAATCTGTTGTCGTGCCAGTGTAGTCCGGAGCGATAGCAGAAGCCCGGGCTTTTCGTGACTGTGTTTATGATTCGTGTTGCGTACTTGTCGAATCTTTCATCGTTCCACAATTCTCCTGCAAAGTAGCTTTGTTCAGGGCTTCCTTCGATGCTTGTCAAAATCTGTTCTGCTGCCAATTCGAATCTGTTGTCCCTCCAGTACCTGCCTGCATCGTAGCTGACAGGCGCGCTTCGTGTCATTACATCTATTATTTGTCCTGCTGCCTTGTCGAATCTCTCGTCGCTCCAATGGCATCCTGCATGGAAGCACTCCTTTGGGCTTTGTGTAAGTATTGCAATTATTTTTCCTGCGTCATTATTGTATTGCTCATCAGTCATGATGATGCCTGCTTCAAGTGCCTTTTTAGGATTATTATTTATTTCTTCAAATTTCGTTCCTTTAGGCTCATTCCCTGTGGGGCCCTGCTGTTTGAATTTCTCTAGTAATTCTTTCATTTGTTTGTCATCCATTCTGCCAGTTACGTGAGGGAATTCGAAGTATTGTGTGTTGTTTCTTTCAGGTCTTTCTCCAAGATCAGTGATTTGTGCAGCATCCCACAGATATCCACCAGGTGTCTTGAGTTTGTCGTCTATGCTCATGCTGCCACCTCTATCATCCTGTAGTTCCCCGCTCCCTGGGCATTGCCTCTGAAGTATTGTATGATTGTCTTGCAGTATTTGTTATCTGTGCCTCTCACTATGTTGGTCTTAAGCCCTTCGAAGAATTGTTTCTCTTGCTTTGCCTGCACTGCGAAGCTGTATGCTTCCATTATGATGTCTGCCTGCAGTGTCGTGAGGTTTCTCATTATTTTGTTTCCCAGATATGCTTTGAATTTTATCTGTGTTACAAGATAGTCGAGTCCTTCGCGTGTTCTTCTGGCGTAAACTACGTCACGTAGCGCGCGATAGAGGTCATATTCATCTAGTAGCGTCAGTGCTTCTCCTGTGTGGATTCTCAAGTATAGGTAATCTGTCTTTTTCTCTTGGCTGATTGTGTGTACTTGTCCGGAGATTCTTTTCCTTTCCTCTACGTCAGGGAAATTCTTTAGAAGCGATGCCATCAGGAATCTTTTATCACGCCAGTGGTCCTGTGCTTCCTTGAAGTATTTTTCATCCAGTGTCACTCCATAGGCGATGAGTTCAGAGTAATTGTTGAACCTCTCGTCTTCAAGGCTTCTTCCGGCATGCTCTGACCATCTGGGGGACGCAGCGATTCCTTGATAGAGTATATCATTCGTTAATTCGATCCTCTCAATAGTCCATTCAAGTAAGCTCAGATATGCGTGGTTCGGGTTCTTTGCAGCACCTTGCGCAATCCTTGTTGCTGCTCTGGCGAACCTTTCATCACTCCAATACTTGCCTGTGACATATGACTGACGTGAATCTGCAGATACTACTTCGATAATTCTCTCTGCAAGTGGTTCGAATTCAGCATCCTGCAGTTTCCATCCTGCCACGAATGCCTTTTGTGGATCATCCAGTATCTCTTCTAGCTTCATGCAGTCACCTCTATCATCCTATAGTTTCCCGCGCCCTTGGATGCATCCCTGAAATACTTGATTATTGTCTTCGCCCACTTGTTGACTGTGCCTTTCTCTATGCTTTCCTTGAGGCCTTTGTAGAATTGTTTTTCACTATCTGCCTGCTTGGCAAATTCGTATGCCTCTGTGGCAAGGTCGAACTGTATCTTTGAGAGTTTAGATACAGCATCAATCCCTATCATTGCATGGAATTCGACGAGTGTGAGCAGTTCATATTTTGTGTTGGCTGTTTTGTAGAGTCTGCATTCTGGCGAGTACTTGCGCCTGAGTGCCTTCCTGAGATAAGGTCTTCTTTCTTCTTTCCACATATACCACAATGTTAATGCGCTATAGGATGCTTTTATATCATTTGCCGTTGATTCTGCTATCTTGTCTGCGTATCTGTTGAAGAGTTTATCTTTCCAAAGAGTGCCAGCGCCATAACTCTGAATAGGGTCTTTTGTCATTACTTCTATTATCTGGTCGAGGTGTTTCCTGTACCACCAAGTGCGCCACCTGTGCATACCTACTTCGAAGCAGGCCACAGGATCTTCCAGAATCTCCTCTAGCGTCATGCCGTCACCTCTAACACTCTGTAGTTCCCTGCTCCTTTTGCATTGCTTCGGAAATATTGTATTATGTGCTTAGCCCACTTCTCGACGCTACCTTTGTCTATGCTTTCTTTGAGTCCTTTGTAGAACGGTTTTTCGCTGTCAGCAGCCTTGGCGAATGAGTGTGCATCTGTTGCCAGGTAGAAATCTTGTATCGGGAGTTTCTGCATATGTTGTGTTCCGATGTGTTCCATGAATTGCCAGAATTCTGTCCTGTATTGCGGTTCTATATGAGTAAGATATGTTATCATCTCTGGGCTGTCCAATATTATCGCTCTTTGCCTGCTCCATTTGCTGTGTGCTTGCTGTGTAAAGTTGCTGTTGTCTTTGACTTTTGCAAGTAGTCTTCCGTCAAGCCTCTCATCAGTCCAGTGCATCCCGGCTAGGAAGCACAGCTCAGGGTCTTCAGTCACTTTGGCTGTGATCTGTTCTGCGAACCTATTGAACCTTTCATCCATCCATTCTCTTCCTGCAGCATAGCAGCTGTTCGGGTCTAGTGTGACTCCATCTGCAATCTTCTGCGCTGCTGCGTTGAATCTTTCATCACGCCAATTAAGCCCTGCCTGGAAACATAGTTCAGAGTTCTTTACGATTCCTGCTGCGAATTGCTCTGCAAACCTTTCATACCTTTTTGTTCGCCATTCTTCTTGGGCTTTGTAGCACAGTCTCGGGTCTTGGATGATCATATTTATGATCTGTTCTGCTGCTGAGTCGAATCTTTCGTCCTTCCAGTTCAGGCCTGCGGTGTAGCTGGTTTGTGATAATTGTGTTATTGATTCTATTATCTGTTCTGCCGCAAGGTTGAATCTTTCGTCGCTCCAGTCTCGTCCTGCAAGTTGGGCACGTATCGGGTCTTCTGTTGCCGCAGATATTATCTGCTTTGCTGACTTGTTGAATCTCTCGTCAGGCCATTGTATTCCTGCCATATATGCACAGTTATGAGTTGCACCCAATAGCTGCGGATAATCTCTTCTATGTATTACCCTGTGCCACATCCTGCGTAATCTGCTGCTGGCTATCTTCAAGCACTTGTCAGGGTCTTTCAGTATGTCTTCCAGGCTCATGCCGCCACCTCAAGAATTCTGTAGTTTCCAGCGCCCTTAGAGTTTTCTCTGAAGTATTGTATTATGTGTTTTGCCCATTTGTCGACAGTTCCTTTATCTATGCTTTCCTCGAGTCCATTGAAAAATGGTTCTTCTTGCTCCACTTGTTCTGCGAATGAGTGGGCTTCTGTTGCAAGCAAGAATTCAGATGGTGTCATTCTAGCTAGTTTGTTTCTTATGTAGAATGTGAATACGTGCATTGTTTGGTTATATTGCAGTCCGACTTGCTGTAGGAGGTTTGCTATCCTGTCGCGTTCTTCATTGTTTGTAGCGATGTTGAATATTTCGACTATCTTGTATCTTTCTGGGCGCCACGTAGTCTCAGCACGTTTCTGCAATACGGGATCCTGTGACACTTTATAGGCGATTCTGATTGCTGCTCTGTCGAATCTTTCTTTGCTCCAGTGTTCTCCAGCATAGTAGCTATTCTGGGCGTCTTGTGATATTGTTTGAATTATTTGTTCTGCGTGCTTGTTGAATCGTTCGTCATTCCAGTCTAGTCCGGCGTAGCAGCTAGAATAGGCATTTTGTGCCACTGATTCTATGATCTGCTCGGCTATTTTCTCAAACACGTCATCGGATAGGTCTCGGCCTGCCTCGTATGCCTTATGAGGATCATCCAATATGTCTTCCAGTTTCATGCCGTCACCTCTATCATCCTGTAGTTCCCTGCACCTTTCGCATTATCTCTGAAATACTTTATTATGGTCTTCGACCATTTATTGACGCTGCCTTTCTCTATGCTTTCCTTGAGCCCTTGGTAGAATCGTGCCTGGTTTCTTGTCTGCTTTGCGAATTCGAATGCTTCTGTTACGCTGTACATGTCTTCTGCATGCAGTTTCTGCAATGTATCGATACCTATCTTCTCTGAGAATTTCATGTAGCTGTCAAAATATTGGCTGTCGATGCTGGCTATGTGCTCTGCATATTCAGGGTAATCAAGCATTACTTTCCTCTGAGGTCTCAGATAGGTGCGTGCTGTCGCTATTGTTGCGGCTGAGCCTTTGAGTATAGCATATAAAAGCCTGCTGGCATATCGGTTGAATCTGTGGTCTTCCCACTGCATTCCTGCGTTGAGGCATTGAACAGGGTTTCTTTCTATTCCTGCTATTATCTGTTCAGCATACTTATCGAACCTTTCATCTTTCCAGTTAGATCCTGCACAGTAGCACTTGTTTGCATCTCTCAATATCTGTTTCATTATTTTTGGTTCTGCTTTGCTGAATCTTTCATCCTTCCAGGCATATCCTGCGTCCATGCAAAGTGAAGGACTGCTAGCGACCGCTTTTATTATCTGTTGTTGTGCCCTCTCGAATCTTTCGTCTTTCCAGTCTCTTCCAGCCCAGTAGCAGCACAACTTATCTGTGGATAATGATGCAATGATCTGTTCAGCATGCTGCTCGAATGCATCGTCAGACATGCTTATTCCTGCCTTTAATGCTTCTTGAGGGGTTTTCAGCATATCCTCTAGGTTCATGCCGTCACCTCTATCATCCTATAGTTCCCCGCGCCCTTGGATGCATCCCTGAAATACTTGATTATGGTCTTTGCCCATTTGTTGACTGTGCCTTTCTCTATGCTTTCTTTGAGGCCTTGGTAGAATCTGTCCTGCTGTCTTGTCTGTTCTGCGAATGCAAGTGCTTCTGCTGCGTTGTAGAACTCTGTTATGCTTAATCGTGATACTGCTTCATGTCCTATATTCACCGCAAAGGCCAATGCTGCATCGCGTTGTTCGTGAGGTATCTTTCTTACGAATCCTTCGAATTTGAGGAAATCAGGTGTCAGCTTTTTCCTTAAGGTAAGTATCCTGTCGTCAGGCCAGCTGGTTATTGCCCTGTAGGTATAGACTGCATCTTTTTGGACGCTTTGCATCAGCCTGTCTGCGTATTTCTTGAAGCGTTCATCACTCCAGTCCCTGCCGGCATAGTAGGATGAATCGCTGTCGCTTGTCACGCTTTGCACTATGACTTCTGCGAGCCGCTCGAATCTCTCATCCTTCCAGAATATGCCTGCTCTTCTTGCGTGGTCCGGCTCCAATCCTTTGATGTGGCCTGCAATGATGTCGAATCTGTCGTCTGGAAGATTTGTTCCGATGCTGTCTATGTAATCATTATTGATATATATCCATTCTGCGAGTTTTGCTTCGCATGCCTTGACCCTGTCGATTTTCCACGTGCTGAACGCATGATATGAATATCGTCCTTTTGATACTGCCTCTGCTATCTTGTCGCAAGCCTGGTAGAATCTTTCATCATTCCAGTGAGTTCCGGCTTCTAAGCTATAGAATGGGTCTTGCGTGACTGATGCTATGATCTGCTGTGCAGCCCTTTTGAATCTTTTATCCTTCCATTTTAATGCTGCTGAATCGCATAAGTGCTGGTCTTCTGCCATTGCTGCTATTATCTTGTCAAGGTCCTTCCTATGAATGAAGCTCTTCCATCCGCTTTCTGCTATCTCATAGCAGGTAATAGGGCTTTTCAGTATCTCTTCTAGCTTCATGCCGCCACCTCTAGCATCCTGTAGTTGCCTGCTCCGATGGCGTTGGTGCGGAAGTATTGTATGATTGCCTTGCAGTATTTGTCTATCGTGCTTCGTGTTATGTTTGTCTTAAGCCCTTCAAAGAAAAGTTTTTCTGCTCGTGCTTGCGTTGCAAAGGCATATGCTTCCTCGACCATGCCTATCTGTTCCGTGGGTATTGTGCTGAGAGCATCTATGCCTAGCCCCTTATGGAGTTTCAATAGTGGTGCAATATCATCTTCTGTTCTTGCCTTGTAGTGCGGGCATGCATCGTATCTCTTTTTGATTGCCTCTGTAAGGTGCTTTCTCCTATCTTCAGGCCACACGTCAGAGTTTATTCCGTTGCATGCTTGCTCAAGGTCTTCTGCTACAGACGCTGCAAGTCTTTCAGCGTATCTGTTGAAACGAGGGCCGAGCCAGTTTGTGCCGGATACGAGGCTCCAATAAGGATTGTCAATGACTGCTTGTGCTATCTTGTCTGCATACGGGTTGAATCGTTTGTTGCTCCAGTCTCGTCCCGCCAGGTTGCAGCAAGTCGGGTCCTTGGTCAGCGTCGATATGAGCTGTTCAGCATGCGTGTCGAATTCATTGTCGCTGAGTCGCAGTCCGGCTTCATAGCACCATTCAGGGTTCAGAAGCTTTTCAGTGATGTTGTTGATGAATTCCGGATCATCTTTCGGGATGATGTCCATTGATTCATAAATTTTATAGTTTAGCTTTGGTAGGCTTTTGTACTCGAGCAGGATGGGATTGTAGATATGCATGTTCTTGGTATCTTCATGAAATGTGATGTGCTGCGTTATTTCCTTCTTTTGCTGGAGAGATTCGCTAGAGAACCACTTGCCTATTTCCTGTATCACTTCTTCAAGAGTAATATCGCTTGCTTCAGGGATTATTATCTTATTATCATCCTTCATGCAGCCACCTCTAGCATTCTGTAGTTTCCTGCCCCTTTAGATGATTCACGGAAGTATTTGATTATCGTCTTTGCCCATTTTCCGACGCTGCCTTTCTCAGCGCTTCCTTTGAGCCCTTTGAAGAATTGCTCTTCTTTATTGGCTTGTTTTGCGAATTCATATGCTTCTGCCGCCAGGTAGAACTCTTGCACCGGTAATCGTATCATGTGTGTGCCAGTCTGGATTAAGAATTTGGAGAATGTCGATCTGTATTGTGGCTCTATGCTGCGCCTGTAGTCTAGTAAACTAGGATACATAAGTGACAAGACTCTATCAGTGCGCCAATTTTTGATTGCTTCTCCTAATATGTTATCATCAGTCTGCACAGCAGCCATCAGCTGTTCGGCGAATGGATAGAACCTACTGTCCAGCCAGACAGTTCCTGCATCGCCGCTCCACTTCGGGTTCTGCGTCAGTGCTGTCACTATCTGTTGTGCGTATCTGTCGAATCTATTGTCTGGCCAGCTTATGCCTGCGCTGTAGCATGCTCCCATATCTTTTGTCAAAGATTCAATTATTTGTTCAGTGTACTTGTTGAAATTTTCATCACTCCAATATTTTCCGGCATTGAATCCCACATAAGGGTGCTGTACAATTGCAGCCAGGATTTGTTCTGCATACTGTTCAAATTCCTCATCACTTATGTGTTGCATTGTTGTCCGTACAGGATCTTTGATTATATCTTCCAGATCAACCATATCTCATCACGAAGTCTCCGACTGCGAATGGCAGTTCCATTATGTCAGGTATGCTTCTTGCGTATGTGCAGTGGCGTGTAAGCCTTGCGAAGTATTCTGCTGGTGCGTTGTCGATGTTGAAGTAGACTGTCATTATTCCCTGGTCTTCTGCTTCCTTGAATGCCATCGCAGTGTCTATTATTCCCTGCTCGTTGCCGTAGCCGTATGCTGATGGCTTTCCGTCTGATATGACTATGAGTTTCTTTTCTTTTGCAGGCATTGGGAGTATGTCTGAAATGACTCCTCTTATCGCAACTCCGTCTGCGTTTGCATGCTCTGGCTCAAGCGCTCCGAGTGTTGCGATGTCAGGCAATCTGTACAAGTTGGTTATGCTTGATGTTGAGAATGCGTACAATGGTACTCTGTCTCCTACTTCCTCATCAGTGAGCGCGGCATGGAGTATACCTGCCGCAGCTTTCTCGACGTCAATCACTCGTTTGCCAGATTTTAGCTCCCCGCCTGTCGAGCCGCTTATGTCAAGCAGTATCGCTGTGAGCGAGTCTCTAGCATTTACCCGAAAGCTGTCATAGATGCGTGCTTTTCCTCGTAATCCAGGGTCGCTTAGCACTTCAAGCACTGCTTCCATGTTGAGCTCGTATGGCTCTTCTGTGAACATGACTCTCTGCACTTCGTTTGGTTTCTGCATTGCGAAATGCTCTTTTATCTGCGCTATCAGCTCTTTGTACATCATGAGCGAGCCTTCGAAAGCAAAATTGGTCCTGCGATACTCTTCCATCTTGAGGTTCATGAGTATCGTCGGCCTCAGCGTCTTGGGGTCGTATGTGACTATCTGCACAAGGCCTGACTCTTTTACTTTTCCTTCTCCAGGGCCTACGCTTCCACTCTTTCCGCCATCTTGCTTGTCTCCATTTACAGGAGGCTGTTCTCCTGCGATGGCGGCCAATTTACTTCCTATGTCCTTTCCCTGAGAATAATCATGTGCATCTCCTCTGAATCCGAGGTATGCTGTCTGTGTCTTCTGGTCGCCTTGCCCGGCGCCTTGTCCTTCTTTCTCGCCTTCCTTCTTCTCGCCAGCTCCTGCTCCTTGTCCTTCTTTCTCGCCTTCCTTCTTCTCGCCAGCTCCTGCTCCTTGTCCTTCTTCCCCTTCTTTCTTCTCGCCTTTGCCGTTTCCTTTGGGCGGCTCCATCATAGGGACATTTGTAGGTGCGAACATCGAATTTGCCGTCGGGAAATTCTTCTCGATGTTTGGGAAAGCTTTTATCAAGAGTTCATATATGTACGGCACATCAGCCCATACAGCTTCTATCGGCTTCCCATATGACCTGTCACCTATGGCCACCACATTTTTCAGGAGGTCATCTACTGTAAGTATGCCTTTTGCATTCAAATCTGCATCTGTTATCAAGGTAGCTAGTGTCTCGTCTTCTTCTTTCTTGCATCCTGGCCTAAATATTGAAGGCATTCCTTTAGCTATCTTTAAGCAGGAGTATATCTCCATGAATCTTTCGCCGAGTTCTTTTGGGAATGGCCTTTTTGTGGAATAGTATTTGTTGGATTCCTCTATCAGTTCAATTTCATCTGAGTGTAGGTATTCTCGTGCATTGTATTCTATCCTTCCGTCGTCCTCTACATTCATTATTGTGTGCGCGAGTCCTTGGTTCTTGAATGTCTCCATGTATGGTCTTGCGTCTACAAGGAAGGAACCTTCTCTGATGTGTAGTATCTCGTGCAATAGGTCTGCCATGTAGAGGCTCATGTTCCTGTTGTTGTGCAGCTCGTCCTTGTCGTCTTCGAAGTCGCTCTTGACTTTCTCTAGCATTATCTGTTTTCCGTCTGTCTGCGGCCTGTCTCCTGGATTAAGCGGGAATATTCCCAGCCTTACGTAGAGCAGCTGCTCTAGTTTTGCCTTTGCCTCCTCTAGACGGAGTGCATGCCAGTTCTCGCTTGCGAATATGTCTTCTAAGCTCATGCTGCGACCTCCAATACTCTATAGTTCCCTGCTCCCTTAGATGATTCACGGAAATACTTGATTATTGTCTTCGCCCATTTCCCCACAGTCCCTTTCTCTGCGCTCTCTTTTAGCCCTTTGAGATAGCTTGTCCGCTGCTCCGCCTGTTTTGCAAATTCCCACGCTTCTGTTGCATTGTAGAATTCTACAACAGGCATCTTCTGCATCAGGTCTCCACCTATGACGTGTGCGAAGAACCAGAATTCTGATCTGTATTGTTTTTCTATCTGTCCTATTTTTTCCTGAGGTATATCATATATTATCATGAGACGTCCTTCAAGGATTCTTATCTTTTCTGGACTCCATTCATTGTAAGCTTTTATTATTGCTTCTGCGTGCTTGCTGAATCTTTCTTCATTCCAGAAGTGTCCTGTCTCGTAGCTCCATTGCGGGTATGGTGTTAGTGTGGTTATGATTGCTTCTGCGTGCTTGTTGAATCTCTCATCCTTCCAGTCCCCTACAGCTCTGTAGATCCATCGCGGGTCTTGTGTTAGTGCGGTTATGATTGCTTCCGCGTGCTTGTTGAATCTTTCATCATTCCATAAGGCTCCGGCCCTGTAGCTCAAGTAAGGGTCTTGTGTTACTCTGGTTATGATTGCTTCTGCAGCTATGTTGAATCTTTCATCATTCCAGTTGCATCCTGCCTCGTAGCTCCATAGAGAGTCTCGTGTCACGCTTGCTACGATAGCTGCCGCATTCTGCTCGAATTCCTCGTCGGATAGGTCTCTACCTGCATTGAATGCGTTTTCAGGATTTCCAATTATCTCTTCCAACTTCATGCCGCCACCTCTATCATCCTGTAATTCCCAGCTCCTTTTGCATTATCTCGGAAATACTTGATTATTGTCTTTGCCCATTTGCTGACTGTGCCTTTATCTGCGGATTCCATCAGGCCTTTGAAGAATTTGAGTTTCATATCAACTCCTTTTGCGAATTCATATGCTTCTGCTGCATTGTTGAAGTCTGTCTGGCTCATCATTGATACTCTTTTCACTC
>Ga0315268_10006125_pt1 | contig 12827 bp, 10 predicted proteins | sample C1_top_MG_FD_204535 | JGI IMG/M metagenome (GOLD analysis project Ga0315268, IMG submission 204535) | Sediment microbial communities from Yellowstone Lake, YNP, Wyoming, USA - C1_top | ecosystem: Environmental > Aquatic > Freshwater > Lake > Sediment | place: USA: Wyoming | collected 2017-08-01 | reverse complement strand
CCGCCGTGTCGAGAAACTGCGACGGGCTGAAAGTCATGTCAGCCCGTCGCAGCGTTGTCTCAGGCCTGGGCGGGGGGTCCGGCTGGCCCTCGTGGGCCGGGATCGCCCTTATCGCCCTTCGGTCCCGAGGCCCCTGGGTGACCGACGTCCCCCTTCTCGCCCCTGGGGCCGGCTGGTCCTTGTGGTCCAGGGTCACCCTTCTCACCCTTCGGTCCGGGCGAACCGACTGGGCCGACGTCGCCCCTCTCGCCTCTGAGCCCTGGAGGTCCCTGGGGTCCGGCCTCGCCCCTCTCGCCCCTGGGCCCTGGAGGACCCTGGGGGCCCGGAGCGCCCGCCGGTCCCATTGGGCCTCCCGGCCCGGGCTGGCGCTGCAGATCGGCCAACTGCCTGGCCAGCCTGCTCACTCGGGCTTCGACCGCATCCAGGCGCTCCGACGGCGACGGCTTGCGGGCAGCGCTTGGTTTGGCGGCGCGCGCCCTCTTGGCTTGGCGTGTCGGTGCTCCTCGCTTGGCCGTTCTCTTGCTTGGAATTCGTGCCATAGCAGCCTCCTGCGTAAAAGGGGATGTGGGGGACGTATGCTACGTCTCGCGCACCAACTGCGCGCCTCCGAAACACAACAGCCCTCTGGGGATCACCATCCCCACAGGGCCGTCGGCTTCGCACGCCATGATCCTGCAACCGGCATCGCCGCCCCTCAGGATGAGTTGCCAGGGAGCGCCCCTCAACCGGGGAGGACGCTACCTCTCATCGGAGGGCAAAGTCAAGGTGGAAAAATCGAAGCCGCCCACCAGCACTCAGCCAGAGACCTCCGCACCCTCCGGCGCTCGGCGCTCGGCGCCCCGTTTCCCCGCTGTTCAATTCCGCATTCCGCATTTGGTTGGCCTTCCAGCCTGCCAGCTTTCCAGCCTGCTAGCATGGCTGAGGTCCGGAGACGGCCGGGTCCCCCATTACGCTGGCTTAGTCTGAGACGAATTGCTCCCCTGGACCCGCCTCTGCCTCCAGGTCCTGTGCCTCGAACACGCACTCCAGGTAGTCTCGAAGTTCGGCCCAGGGCCTTCTGGCATCGTAGTAGCTCTTGAGGAGCCGGCCCACATCCACAACGTTCGGCTGTTGAACGAGGAGGGCCCGGTCGAGGGCATCGTGACCATCCTCCCGGGCGTGCTTCTTCTTGTCCTGCCGCGCGTACGAATGAAAAACGCGGATCTGCCCTGGCGTAAGGGCGCCTTCAACCTTCGGGCACTTCGCGCCGCTTGCCTCATCCCGGTCTGTATGAGATAGCACGAAGCTATCCTGAACCATGTGCAATAAGCTGCCGAAGGCAAGATCCCGGAGGTCTTTCTCGCCTCGGAACGTGGGGTCACCCCGGGTGAAGAGCTGCTGCGCAGTCCATCCCTTGTTCCGGAAGATCACCTCCATGCCCGCAATTCCGGCCTTGCGGAGTTCTATTCCCCTGTCAACCTCGCCCAGGGCAGTCCTGTAAACGAACTCAGCCCACATCATCATCCGCGCCAACGTATCCCGTGCCCTCTCCTTATCACGCGATGCCATCGAATGCAGGAACTGCATGTCGCCAAAGTGAACCCGGTACAGCAGGGCCACGCCGGAATTTGCATCGAAAACTTCTCCCGCCCTGGCTCGCCTCTCGGCATCCTTGAAAAGCTTAAACCAGCATTCCGAAAAGTTCGGAAGCCTCATGGTCTTGCCGACGCACTCCGGCAGACTCTTGCTGCTCTCCAATTCGAATGGCGGATTATCATTCCACCGCACCCCTGCTATCACAGCGTCGGGCGCGTAGCGATGGGGTTTCGGAGGGGACGAGCAATCGGCTCGTCCATCGGGACATCCGTATATCTGATGGGTGACCCGCTCGTGCACAGGATCGGTGAACTGCCCAATCCCGAAGGCAACGACCTCATCGAAGTATCGCCAGCGCGAAGGGTTCAACGTCCGAACCTTTCCATCGAGGTCTGTTGCCTCTGGGCGTATCTTGAACGCCGGGGCAGGCACAGCACTCAAGAGGAGGAAGAGGACAATAAGGGCAAAGACTCTTCTATCTCTCCTCATCTCCTGCTCCCTGCCTGCAACTTTCATAATGGGAGACGTCTTGCACACGTTAACTTACTTGTCCTGGCGGGGGCAAAGAACGAGGCGGGGTTGCTCCACTTTTCGGAGCTTTCGCGCAACGTCCCCTCTGACTGGCTAGATGCCAGGCATCAACAAATTGACTTCCGAGTGTCGTATGGTGTCCCCGGAATTCCATGACGATGCAGACCGAATCACCGGATGGGGAGGGTGCCCTGCAGGTCTTACTTGTTCAAGACCTCGGGGTTGACGATGTGCAGCGGCCGCTCGCCCCGGAAGAAGCGGAGCACGTTCTCCACCGCCACGTGCTTCGAGCGGGCGCGCGCGTCCCGACTCGACCCGGCGGCATGGGGCGAGAGCCAGCAGTTGTCCAGGGCCCGCAGGGGCGTGTCCCCCAGCGGTTCCTGCTCGAACGCATCCAACGCGGCCCCGGCGATCTTGTGTCCCTGGAGGGCCTGGTAGAGCGCGTCGTGGTCGATGAGGCCCCCGCGGGCTGTGTTGATCACGTAGGCCGTGGGCTTCATCAAGGCGAGCCGCTCCGCATTGAGGAGCTTCCGGCTCTGCGCGCCCAGGGAGGCGTGCAGGGTGATGAGGTCGCTCTCTTGGAGCAGTTGCTCCAGGGCCACGTAGGTGACGCCATGCGCCTCGGCAAACTGCGGATCCGGGACGGGGTCGTAGGCCAGGATGCGCATCTCGAAGGCCCGGAGCCGCTGGGCCACTTCCTTGCCGATCGTGCCCAGCCCGACGATCCCCACCGTCTTGCCGGCCAGGTCGAAGCCCTCGTAGCGGTCCCACCCGCCGGCCCGGACCGAGGCGACATGCTCGCTCACATGCCGGGCGCACTGGAGCATCAGGGCAATGGCGTACTCCGCCACCGCATGCCGGTTGACGCCCGGGCCGGTGCAGATCGCCACGCCGCGCGCGGTGGCGGCCGCGACGTCGATGGCGTCATAGCCCACGCCGGTCCGCGAGATGATCCGCAGGCGCGGGAGCGCCGCCAGCACCCGGGCGCTGAAGGGGTCGATGCTGGCGATCACGCCGTCGAAGCCCTGGGCGATCCGGATCACCTCGTCCTCGTCGCGGGCAGCGCGCCGGGGCTGGAACTCGGTGTCGATGCCCGCGTCCCGCAGGCGGCGATCCGCCTCATCCCCGGCTTCCAGGAAATAGGCGGTGATCAGGCAACGCGTCTTTGCCATGTGGCGAGCCCTCGTTTCCCAAGCCTGACGCGGCTGGGTGCATTCCGCCGTTTCCCAATGTATTCTTGGATCTGGGCCAGGGCCGTCTTGGTCATGGGGTTACTCCACTTCTCGGACTTCTCGCGCGACGTCCCCTCTGAAAAATTCCAACTTGCCGCGGAACGAGGGCCAGGCCTTTTTCAATAAGCTTCATAACCTTCCTACGTCCCCTTCTATACGCACAGGAGGCGGCGGAGGATTTCGCGGCGGGCCGCCGCCAGCGCTTCACCTTCGCCAGTGCCACGAACGGATTCATCCACCGTGGGAACCGACCGATTACCAGTGGTCGTGGGAACGGAACCCCGACCATTCTCCCTACTCCGGTGGTGAGGAAGAATCCCGCCTCCCGCCTCGTCCCGTCTCGATGCGCGGGCAGGGAGGGAGGGACAGAGATGATCCGGTGCAATGTGGGGGACGTCGGTTCCAAAACAACTTGCTTAATCTCGTCCAATCCTGGCGTTGAGCCAGGAACCGGCCGCCGAGCGAGTCTGCGTCGTTCCCCTGTCAAACACAAACGCCGATCCTCGAACGAGAGTCGGCGCTAGGTACGTGCAAGGCATCCCCCCCGGAACCCTGACACCACGTTGTCGCCACCGGTTACATTGGGCTCGACCTATGCTCCTCCTATATCAAACGCCGCCGCCCGGCGCAAGCCCCATGCGGGGGGAGCGGGAGGATTCGACTGCGGTTGCGGGAAACCCCCTCCAGGTGAGCAATAAAAGCCGAGCCGAGAGCCGCCATTGAGCGGGGAGGCAAGGGCGCGCGGGAGCAGGGAGGCTGGGGGTACCGATTTCGAATTTCGGATTGCCGATTTCCAATTGAAAGGACTGGGGAATGCGGAATCACGGATGGTAGCAGGCTCGGAGGCTGGGACGCTGGGAGGCGAACCGGCCACCGCAACCGGCGCCTTCTCTGCGGCCAATCTTACTTAGGTCGGATCTCGGGACCTTGAAGCTACGGCCTCATCGGCCGGAAACTGAAACATGAAATCCGGGGGGAGCCGCTTTCCGCCCAGGGCGTGCCCGCAGGTTTAGCTTGACGTGACGCACCCGATTTGGGTACGATCGCACCCAATATGGGTACACGGGTTGCTTCGCAGGATCTGGCGGGGGTCCTGTTCGGCAGGACGCGTCGTGCCGTGCTGGCGCTGCTCTACTCCCGTCCGGAGGAGGCGTTCTACCTCCGCCAAGTGGCTCGTGAAGTGCGGGCCGGCCAGGGGGCCGTGCAGCGCGAACTCCAGCGACTGGCACAGGCCGGAATTCTCTCGCGGGACGCGCGCGGCCGTCAGGTCCATTACCAGGCCAACCGCAAGTGTCCCATCTTTCCGGAATTGCATCGCCTTGTCGTAAAGACCGCCGGACTTGCGGATGTCCTCCGTGCCGCTTTGATGCCGCTCCGAGACAAGATCGCCACGGCTTTCATCTACGGGAGCCAAGCCGCCGGAACCGCCACGCAGACGAGCGACGTGGACCTCCTGGTGGTCGGCATCGTTGACGAGATGGCCCTCCACAAGGCAACTGTGCAGGCGGAGGGCCAACTCGGTCGAACGGTGAACTATACGCTTTTCAGTCCGCGAGAGTTCGTACGCCGGCGCCGGGAGCGTGGCGGGTTCGTCGCCCGGGTTCTCAGGGGATCCAAGATCCTACTCGTGGGGAGCCCGGATGGCGATTGACGATCTCCTCCGGTCCGGGCGTATCCGCCGCGAGGCGGTGTCCGCTGCCGAGATCCGGCAGGCCCTGCGCCTGGCCGACCGGGACCTGCGGGTCGCCCGGAAACTCATGGCCGAAGAGCCCGACTGGGGTTTCGCCGTCGCCTACAATGCGGTCCTGCAAGCTGCTCGAGCCTTCATGTTCGCCCGAGGTTATCGCCCCGCCAGCGCCGAGGGCCACAAGAACCCTTTCGCGTTCCTGGGGACGGCACTGGGAAAAGAACACACGGACCTCGTGAGCTACTTCGATCGGATGCGCAACAAACGGAACCAGGCCATGTACGCGATGGCCGGCCGGATCGCCGAGACCGAGGCCCGGAATCTACTGACGAAGGCCACGGAGTTTGTGCGGACGATCCATCGCCTCGTGAAAGAGGCATCCTGAGTCTCTCGCACCAACCCGCCTCACCTCCTTTCGCCTGGCCCCCCTCCGTGGCTGCTCCTCCGGTGGTCCCATCGCACGGCCGCGGTCATCCGGTCACCGCAACAGCACGGCGACGCCCTGCTCGGTAAAGGCATTGACGTTGCGGACGTGCTTGATCGTTGAAGAGATCACAATTGTGATGTGTCCGGGATCTCCTCACGGCTCAGCGCAAACATGAAATCCGGGGGGAACCGCTTCCCGCGCCGGCCGGGGCGTGCACGGATCAGGATCAGAGCTGGCCGAAGAAGGCGAGGTACTCGGCCTTGAGGACGCGCTCCAAGAGGAGGAGCAGGATCGCGCCCGGCACCATGAGAACCAGGGCCGTCACCGAGGCGATCTGGAGCTCGTAGCCGATGCTGGCCGTGTACATGTACACCGGGAGCGTCGTGATGAAGGGGGACCCGACCAGCAGCGTGCCCGTGAACTCGTCCAAGGAATACAGGAATACCAGCAGCGCGCTGGCAAAGACCCCGGGCACCGCCAGGGGAAGGCTGATGCTGACGAACGTCCGCGTGAGGGACGCCCCCAGGTTCATGGCCGCCTCTTCCAGGTGGCCGGGGATGGAGCGGAAGACGGCCGTCATGGTCCACACGGCGAACACCAGCGCGCCCACCAGGTGGATCATCACCACGCCCGGCATCGTCCCGGCCAGCCCGAAGCGGTAAAACTCCCGCGTGGCAGTCGCGAACACGGGGAGTTGGGGAAAGGCCTGGGGGAGGAGAAACGCGAGCAGGACCAGGGTGCGCCCCGGGAAGCGGAGCCGGGCCAGGGCATACCCCAGCGGTACCGAGAACAGGAGGGCCAGGACCGTCACGATCACGGCGATGAGGACACCTCGCTGGAGAGGAACCAGGAAGTCGCCGGTGAGCATCCGGGACCAGTACTTGAGTCCCGCCACCTGCGGCAGGCTGCTGGGCCAGTTCCAGCGCTCCGCCAGCGACCAGATGACCAGGCTGGACAGCGGCCCCAGGATCACGAAAAACGCGGCGGCCAGCGCCACGGCCCGCGCCGCCAGACTTGCGAGGCTTCGCCGGCCCATCACTGCACCATTTCGGATTTCGGATTGCGGATTTCGAATTTCAAATTCGTACTCCGTATCTCGCAGTCCGCATTCGGGTACCCCCTGGGTGTTCCGCAATCGTCATTGTGTTTCCTAGCGGGTGAGGTTTCGCATATAGACCAGCGCCGCCCCCGAGGCCAGCAGGTACGACACGACGCCCAAGGCGCTGGCCGTGCCGTAGTCGCCGTGCTGGCCGAACCGGTAGTACACGTCGATCATCAACATCTGCGGCCCGCTCCCCCGCCCCATCATCAGCGGGATGGAAAAGGACGCCAGCATCGAGGCGAAGACCAGGATGCAGGCCACCGCAATGGAGGGGGCGGCCATGGGAACCAGGATGTCCTTCGTCTGGCGCAGGATGCCGGCCCCGAAGTTCCGGGCCGCCTCCAGGTAGGTCTCGTCCACGGCCCGGAACGCCCCGAGGAACAGCAGGGCCGCCAGGGCCAGGTGCTTCCAGGCGAGGGCCAGGGCTAACCCCGCCCAGGAAGACGACAGGGACGGCGGCTGATCCGGGTTGAGGATCCCGAGGGGGAGGAGAAGCCCGTTCAGCGTCCCGTGGGGCGCCAGGAACACCCGCATGGCGTGGCCGACGACCACGAACGGGACGAAGAGCGGAACCTTCAGCAGGAACTCCACCGGCGCGAAGGCCCGAACCCTGAGATACCCGCACACCGGCACCCCCACCGCCAGGGTGAATCCGAGGCCCGCCAGCGCCACCCCCAGCGTGAAGGCGACATCCTGGCGGTAGAGGCGGTACACCAGCGCGTAGTTCGCCAGAGACGCGACACCCTCGCGGACGAAGCTCGTTCCCACCGAGGCGCCGAATGGATACAGAAAAGCAAAGCCCAAAACCGCGAGGGCGGGCGCGCACAGCAGGACCCACAGCAGGCGCTCCCAACCCCCGAGGCCGTGGGCCCCGGCCCTGGATGCCATTCGCCGGTCAACCTCTTGTACGCGAGCTGTGAAAAGTCGCCCCGCTCATCGTGGAGAGAGCGGGGCCATTTGACAACCGACAACCGGCCAACTCATGTCGAAAGACGGCCGGTTGTCAGTCGTCGCTACTTCATTGGAAACCGCGCGCGCTGGCTTCTCCCGAACGGGGCCCCATCCCACCGCATCCCTCTTCTCTTCCGGCGGATCGGGGTGCGATGGGTCCCTCCCCTACCGCACGATCTCTTCATAGGCCAGCAGGATGGCGTTGAAGTAGTCGCCGATCGGCATCTGCCGCGAGTACTTCGCCAGATCGTCGGGCGTCACGTCCTTGAACAGCAGATCCTTGGCCTTGGCCGATAAGAGCGGCAGGACCCGGGCGGGGTCCACCCCCGGGTACCACCCGAATCGCTCCACGACCACCCTGGCCTGCACCTCGGGCTGGGAGACATAGTCGATGTATCGCGCCGCCCAGTCCCGGTTCGCCGCCTCGCGGGGAACGACCATGTAGATCGGGTAGATGGGCAGCCCCGGGCTGATCATCACCGGCGTGATGGCGAGATCCATCCGCCCGTCGTTCTTCCAGGCCACGAGCTGGTCGATCCAGACGGCGCCCATCCAGATCTCGCCGCGGTTCAGGGCGTCCAGCGTGCCGGCGTTGCCCGACGTGATGAGTACGTTCTTATTGAAGTCCCGCAGCTCCTCCAGCGCCTTCCGCCACAAAGGCTCCTTGCCCTTGTCGAACGGGCCCTGGGTGAAGGCCTGGTACTGCCCGGTCTTCCAGTAGACCCAGCCCACGGTGAACCCCTGGCCGCTCACCCCGCCCTTGATCCCGTTGTAGCCGAACTTCTTCGGGTTGGCGCTCACCCAGGATACGAGCTCTTCGAAGCTCTTGGGAGGCTTGCTGACATACTTGGGGTTGTACGCGACGGCGATCTGGTTGTGGAACATGGGCACGACGTAGCCGTCCACCTCGACGCCGAAGGCTCGCTTGGTCTCGGGGCCCGTGATGAGCCTGGCCGCCTGGATGCCCGGGACGTACTTGTACAGGAGGCCTTCGTTGACCATCTGGGACGCCATGATCATGCTGACCAGGGACACGTCGATGTCCCAGTTCTTCCGCCCGGCGTCCTGCTGGGCCTTGATCTTGGTGTAGATCGCCCGGCTGGCCGCCTCGCCGGTGCCCGTCCCGACCACGTTGAAATCCACGTTCGGGTTCTTCTCTTTGAACCCCGGCCCCAGCAGGTTCTTGTGCACGTCCACCACGTTGACGTCGGCCCCGATGGCCACGTTGAGGGTGACCCGCTCCCCCGCCCACGCCGACGCGGAGAGGGCCATTGCCACGAGCAGAACCGAGCCGCCCACCCACGACTTCAACCTCATGACGCACCTCCTTGGACAATCACGCCACGGGGCGCCACCGCCGAGGATTTCACGCCGTCGGCGCGACCCGTGCCACATTCTCAGCCGTACACCTGGACCTTCTCGGCGGGCAGCACCAGCCGGACCGGGCCGGCCGGCCGCTGCTCCGGGCTGTCGGCCATCACCACCACATCACCCAGCCGGATGTAGTGCCGGTAATGGGCGCCGAGGAACAGGCTCTCTTCCAGGACCCCGTTCAGGGCCACCGTGCCCGCGCGGGGCGGGGCCGATGATTCTTCCATCTGGATGTCCGAGGCGCGGAAGATGACCGTGGCCCTCCCCCGGACGGGCCCGGCGTACGGGATGGCTTGACCCGCCACGACGAGCTTTCCGTCGGCGGCCTCGCCCTCCAGTTGGTTGCTGACTCCGAGGAACTCCGCAACGAAGGCGGTCGTGGGCTTCAGGTAGATCTCCTGGGGCGTGCCCGTCTGGACGATCGTCCCCTGGTCCATCAGGACCACCGTGTCCGCCAGGGCCAGGGCCTCTTCCTGGTCGTGGGTCACGTAGATGGCGGTGATCCCCACCTGCCTCTGGAGCCGCCGCAGCTCCGCGCGGAGCCGCTGGCGCACCTTGGCATCCAGGTTCGAGAGGGGCTCGTCCATGAGGAGCACCTTGGGCTCCACGACCAGGGCGCGCGCCAGGGCCACCCGCTGCTGCTGCCCGCCGCTCAACGCAGAGGGCTTGCGCGACTCCACGTCGGTCAGGTTCCCGATCTCGACCAGCGCCAGGACCTTCAGCACCCGCCGCCGGATCTCGTCCGCCGGCACCTTCTGCAGGCGCAGGCCGTAGGCCACGTTCTCGAAGATAGTCATGTGGGGCCAGAGGGCGTAGTTCTGGAAGACCATGGCGGTCCCCCGCCGCTGCGGGGGCAGGCCCGTCACCTCTTCGGCGTCGAAGAAGATGCGGCCGGCGTCCACCTCGATGAAGCCGGCGATGCTTCTGAGGAGCGTGGTCTTGCCGCACCCGCTGGGGCCCAGGATGGCGGTCAGGGCGCCGCTTTTGAAGTTGAGGGAGACCCTCTTCAGGGCCTCGACCTTCCCGTACGTCTTGCGGACGTTTTCGACCTGGACTTCGACCATGGCACCTCGCCTAGCTCATGGCTCGTGGCTGATGGCTCATGGTTCCTGCTACCTGCCATGAGCGATGAGCCATGAGCCATCGTGTCAGATGCGCCCGAACATCGACAGATATTCCGACTTCATGTAGCGCTCCAGCAGGACCAGCAGCAAGATCCCGGGCACCATAAGCACCAGCGCGCTGATGGAGGCCACCTGCAGCTCGTATCCCACCGAGGTCCGGTACATGAAGACCGGCAAGGTCAGGATGAACGGGCTGCCGACGAGGAGCGTCCCGGTGAACTCGTCCAGCGAGTACAGGAATACCAGGAGCGTGCTGGCGAAGATGCCGGGGGTGGCCAGGGGGAGCGCCACGGAGAAGAAGCTCTTGAGCCGCGACGCCCCCAGGTTGATGGCCGCCTCTTCCAGCGTCTCCGGGACCGACTTGAAGACCGCCGTCATGGTCCAGACGGCGAAGACCAGCGCCCCCACCATGTGGATCAGGACGACCCCCCAGAACTTCCCTCCCTGGTTGACCCGGTACAGCAGGGTCGTGGAATTCACGAACACGGGCAACTGGGGAAAGGCCTGGGGCAGCAGGAAGATCATGAGGATCACCGGCTTGAAGGGAATCGGGGTGCGGGCCAAAAGGTACGCCAGGGGCACCGTGATCACGAGCGTCAGGACCGTCACCACCACTGCGATCAGGAAGCCGTCCTGCAGCGCCCGCAGCATGTCTCCCTGGAGGACCTTGGACCAGTAGAACAGGCCGATCTGCTGCGGGAACAGGTGAGGCCAGTACCACTTCTCCGCAAAGGACCAGATGACCAGGCTGGAGAGCGGCCCGAAGATGATGACCGCCGCCAACACGGTCCCCGCCATCCGAAGCGTCCCCCGACCCATCACGACCCCATTGCGGATTGCGGATTGCGGATTGCGGATTGCAGTTCCGCACTCCGTATCCGGCATTCCGCATTCCACATTCCGCACTCCGCGTTCACCGTCAGGTTTCCTTCTGCGTGATGGTCCGCAGGTAGTAGCCGGCCACGGCCATCGCCATCAGATACGACACCACCCCCAGCGCGTTGGCCGTCCCGTAGTCTCCCTGATAGTTGATGCGGTAGTACACGTCGATCATCACCATCTGCGGCGGCTCGCCGCTGCCGATCATCAGGGGGACGGAAAAAGAGGCCAGCATGGAGGTGAACATGAAAGCGCCGGCCACGGCCAACGAGGCTGCGGACATGGGCAGGAGGATATCCCGGATCTGCCGGAAGGTGGACGCGCCGAAGTTCCGTGCCGCCTCGAGATAGGTCTCGTCCACCGACCGGTAGGCCCCCAGGACGAGGAGAACCGCCAGGGCCAGGTTCTTCCAGATCAAGGAGACCGCGATGCCCATCCAACCAAAGGCGATGGACGGCGGATCGTTCATGTTGATCAGGCCGATCTGGCTGAGGACGGCATTCAGCGTCCCCTTCGGCGCCAGCAGGACTCGCATGGCGTGGCCGACGACCACGAAGGGAATGAACAGCGGAATCTTGAACAGGAATTCGACCGGTCGGTTGATATGAACCCGCAGGTAGCCGCAGAGGAACACGGCGACGCCCAGGACCGCCATCAGGCTGAACAACGCGATCCAGAGGGTGTAGAGGATGTCGTAGCGGTAGAGGCGCCAGACCAGGTAATAGTTCCGGAGGGTCCACTGATCCTCGCGTAGCAGGCTCAGGTGCGCCGAGGACAGGAACGGGACGAAAAACAACCAGACGACAATGGCCAGGGGCGGCAGGGCGATGATGAGACAGGCAACCTTAGCCGAGGCTCTCATAGAAAATGGGCACCAAGCGGAAGGAGGATGCCCGAGTATGGCCTCCTCCCTCCGCCCCTGCCCTTGGCTGGTGTCTAGTTCTCTTCGTAGGCCGTCAGCAGGTCTTTGAAATACTGCTGCTGGGGGAAGACCAGACCGTACTTTTCCAGCGCGTCCGGCGGGACGTCTCCGAACAGCATATCCTTGGCCTTGGCCGATACCACCGGCAGCACGTGCTTGGCATCAATCCCGGGCAGCCAGCCGTTCCGCTCCACGATGACCCGGGCCTGCTGCTCCGGCGAGGTGATGAACTCCACGTACTTCGTGGCCATCTCGTAGTTCGCCGCCTTTTTCGAAACGACCAGGTACATCGGCTGTCCGGGGAGGCCGGGCGCGATCAGCTTCATCCTGATCTTGGGATCCATGCGGCCTTCGTTCTTCATGTTGATCAGCATGTCCACCCAGACGGGCCCCATGGCGATCTCGCCCCGGTTCAACTTGTCCAGGGTGTCGTTATTCCCCGTGGTCATGGTGACAGGCAGGCTCTTCAACTCCTTGATCGCCGCGGGCCAGCCCGCCTCCGCACTTTTCTCGTAGGCTCCCTTGGCGTACTGGTCGTAGAGCCGCGTCTTCCAGTAGGCCCAGCCGGTGACGAAGGCCGTGCCACTCATGCCGCCCTTGACGCCGTTGTAGCCGAACTTCCTCGGATTCGCCTTGATCCAGGCCACCAGCTCCTCGTAGGTGTTGGGTGGATTCTTCACCATCTCCGGATTGTAGGCCAGGACCACCTGGCTCTGGAACATGGGCATGACGTACCCTTCCACGTTGAAGCCCAAGGAGTTCCGGCCGTTCGCCGCCGTCATCATCTTGTAGGTGGCGATCTCCGGGGCGTACTTGGCCAGGAGGTCGTTCTGGATCATTTCCGGCATGATGCTCTGGTGGACGATGGCCACGTCGATGTCATACTTGGCGACGTTGGCATCCTTCTGGCTCTTCAGTTTCTGGAAGATGACCCGGCTGCCAGGATCGCCCGGGCCGCTGCCGACCGCGTTGATCTCCACGTTCGGAAACTTCTGCACAAACGCCGGGCCGAAGACGTTCTTTTGC
>Ga0315268_10006124_pt1 | contig 12829 bp, 10 predicted proteins | sample C1_top_MG_FD_204535 | JGI IMG/M metagenome (GOLD analysis project Ga0315268, IMG submission 204535) | Sediment microbial communities from Yellowstone Lake, YNP, Wyoming, USA - C1_top | ecosystem: Environmental > Aquatic > Freshwater > Lake > Sediment | place: USA: Wyoming | collected 2017-08-01 | reverse complement strand
CATGTATCGCCGTCTGGGCTGTAGGTGTAGACGGGATACCCGCCGCTCACGTAGAATGCCCAGTAGTAGCTGCCGTCCCAGAAGAGCTTGCGCTGGTTCGAGTTGCGCGTGCTGTTCAGGCCGGCCCCGGTGTCCACGGTGACGCTTTTGACGTTCGTGCCCATCATGCTGAACCGCATGTCCATCGGTTGTATCGACGACGCCTCGGACCATGCCCAGCTTATCCGCGAGCTGCCCGAGACATTGTAGACCGATGTGACGTAGCTCTTGCTCATCGTGTCGTGCTCAAGAGCGACGGGGGTCCAGGAGCCGCCGCTGTTTCTGCTCGCCTTGATCTGGGCAGACGGGCTCTTCCAGAAGGCGTACAAGTCGCCCGTGGAGTTATCGCGGGATATCGTCGCGTATTGGTTGCCGGCGTTGCCGTCCAAGACCGACGGACTGCCCCAAGAACTGGTCCGTTGGCGGTACACGACACTCCCGTTCGCCGCCACATACACCACATCCACTTTTCCTGAGTCGTCGGCGGTCGCGGTTGGAGTGGCGTACTCCACGGAACTGGTGGCGGTCGCGATGTCTTCGACGCCGCCCCAGCCGACACCGGAGCTATGAAGCCTGCCGGCAATCGCGCCATCGGCATACCAAAGCGCGTACATCTTCCCCGCCGTCAAGGGGAGAATCGTAGAGAAAATCCTCGATGATGAGATGTCGGATGCCAGCAGTTTGGCGGGAGCGTTCCACGCGGACACGTCGTCCGGGGAGGTGGAGTTCACGGCCACCAAGTTGTATTGTCCAGAACCTTCGTTCGTCAGAGCCACTATCCAGAGGCGACCGCCCCGGTCCCTGCTGACGAACGCGGGTATCCCTGCGACTGCCTGAGAGGAAACGGTGACTAGACTCTCCGTGCCCCATGTAATCGATGTGCCGCTGATTGTCCCTTTCACCGCATACACCTGCGTACCGGCAGTCCCGTCGTCTCCGACCACATAGACGACCTTGCCGCTCCCATCGGTGTGATACCACACGGATGCGTTCCGCACGCCGAAGGACTCGAACGCCGCGTTCTTGGAATCTATCCATGACATCCCGTCAGAGCTGTGCTCGTACTGGGTGGTGCTCCCGTCGAAATAGAACGCCCAGAAGTTGGAACCGTCATACAAGACCTTCCTCTGGTGGTGAAGGGATGTGGGAGTGTACAGGGTGTACGTGTCGATTATGGCGGTCGGATCGAGAACGACGGGGTACGTCCTGCTCGGGTCCTTGAACCACGCCATCGGCACTTGCATCGAGAGGCGCCAATCTTCACCCGCCTTCTCCACCACGATCCTGCCGTCTGCCCTGGATTCCGCGTCGCCGCTCTCGTAGGCGAACGGGGCTTTAATCGTCAGCACGACCCCGCCCGGCGAAACGACCTGCAGGTCTCCCGAGGTTGCGAAGGAACCGGATTTCTGCAGTCCATCGATCGCGAACGCCGAGCCCTCCGAGAGTCTGACCTCGCCGCTAACGCTCAGGAACCCGCGAGTGTCCGTGAAAGGCGGCGCTGCTTCGAACGTCATGTCGTGCTTGACCATGTTGAGTCTCACTTCATACACGTCGTCCGCTCCAGGGAACATGTCGCGATATGCCAGACGGCTGCCGCTGGCGGCAGCGCCCACATCATTGGCGGATATCGACTCCATCAGCCTTTCATCGATCACGGAATCGAGCGAGGTGGGCCGCCAGGAGAACGCCATGTCGCCTCGCCTCAGGAGCATCAGACCACGACCGTCGCTCCTTCCGCCAAAATACGCTGCGACGCCGTTCTTCTCGGCCGCGTAGGCATATTTACCGCCAATCGACTCGAGTCCCAGATCGGCCGCCTGGATGTTACCGGCCTCGTCGACATATGTGTCGACCTCATCTGCCACCCCCATCGTCCTCCCGCCCGCCGAGACGCCGCGCGTCCCCCTTGACCTGGATTGCGCGATGTCGAACCCGCCCCTCCAGTCACTGAAGTCGAATACCGTTGTCACGTCACCGACCGCCGAAAGGTTCGCGAAATCCGCCTCGGCCTCTATCTCGGAGCCACCGAAGGCAATCGAAGGCCTCCCCTCCTCAGTCCAGGACCATTCGCCCGGAGAAATGCCGGTGTAGCGCATGCAACGCTGTCTGATCACGACGCCGTTCTTCCCCGTTATCTCGACGAGGTAGTCCGCGCGCACCCCTCCCAGGGGATAGCCCGAGTTGGGGACCTCCTCCTGATCGAGGAATATCCTGAGCGTGTCCTCGCCGATGGCGGGTGGCGGCTTGACAACCGGCCCGATGTAGATCGAAACATGCCTGCCCGAATACGGGGCCCCGTACCACAGGGGAATCGTGGTGTTCAGCCATACATCGCTCCCGTAGGGGAAATCCGTAAGCCCATCCCCGTCGACATCAAGGACCGTTGTCGCATCCGTAACATTGTCGTTGTTGAAGTCGCGCGGCAGCATATCGTTGAACTGAGCTTCATAGTCATCCGGCACGGTATCCCTGTCGCTGTCCTTTACAGGCGACGCCTGCGAGGAACTCGGGAGAATGATCGGCGCGGTCGTCCCCCTCAGGATCCTGTAATTCACAGACGCGTAGAAGAAGAGGTGCGTGCCCTCCTTGTGAGAATCGTATCGCGCTATGTCGATGCTGTGGTCGCCTCCGGTCTGCTGCTCCCCTATCGCGTCAATGCGGGCACCAGGCCATTCGGAGTACGCCCCGTCAACGACGAATCCGGGAGCGACCAGGCCCATGTAGGACCTCTCGCGCACCGAGGGACCGTCGGATAATGATACTGCCGCTCCGGGCGCGAGAATGGAATCGGCGTTGACCAAGCGCAGTCCCACGGTCCTGGTGACCGTCCTCGCTATGGTCGCCTCGACCCTCATCTTCGTCCACTGCGGGCCCACGAGCAGGGAGGATTTGAAAGGAATCAAGCCCGGCCCGCCCACGTACGCCTGGCTGCCTATGAGGTTGTCAGATGCATCGAGGACGCGGAGCCCCGTCACATCCCCCGAGATGGCACTCCCGAGGACCCTCACCTTCAGGCCTTGGATGGAGACCGTCCCGTCGGCGGTTCGTACCCTGAGTTCGAGAAGGCCGACGTTGCCCAGAGGGGCGATGGCCGGAGCCACGCTCGTCTGGACTACCTCGAGGCTGGGGAGGCTCGTTGAAATGCTGAAATCGGAGTAATCCTCCTCGAACCTCCAGTTCTGGGCTCGGAAGATCGCTCGACCCCTCGATATGCTCCTGGCGTCGTCGGGTTTCACCCCGAGCGAGTCCACGACCACCTCCATCTTCCCGGAGTCGAGGCCCTGCCCCAAGGCGACTGAAGGAGTCCTCCAGATGACCCAATTCGACCAGTCCATCTCGTCCCCGGTCGGCCCTCGGGACCACTTGTACATGGTCGCGCGGGTGACCGTGTGGCTGAGACCGACGACCTCGACCAGATACTCGGCGCCGATCCCTTCGACGAAATATCCCGTTGAGGAATTGCTGTCCCTATCGATGAAAATCTGGAACATGTCTGAGTTGAGGGCCGAGGGATCCCCGTAGAATATGGTCCCGGACACCTCCACGAAGAAGCCGATACGATCTCCCTGCGACACCATCCCCGCCCTAATCAAATCGATCGACGTATCAAGAGAGACATTGCGAGTCAGCGCGACCGTCGACGTCCATTCGGCGAATGAACCGTCGGCCGCGAAAGTCGACGGGGGCCTGAACATGTCGCTCGGGACGAGAAGAGGGACCATCAGAAGAAGTGCTGCGATGGCGGGGGCGAGAAAAATCCTCCTGCGATACTTCTTCGCGTCAGTCCTGAACTTCTTGGCCCCGAGGCCGTTCGTCAATCCCTTTCCATTGGTAAGGCCGTTGGTCACTCCCAGACGCGTCCTGAAGTCGCTCCTCAATCTCCATCTCTTCGTTCCCACCCCTCTGACCGCGCCGTTCGTCTTGCCTACAGTGCCTGCGGCGCCGTTCGTTCGTCCCTTGCGGTCGACGATTCCGTTCGTCTTCCCTGTCACTTTGGCAACGCCAGAAGTCCTGCTCCTTTCGCTGTCGCCCGAACTCGCCAAGCCATTCTTCCCGTCGCGATTGTTGCTGTTCATCGTCACTTTCTCTCGGACGACCCGCCGTTGGTGTTCTCAGGTGACTTCTTCCGGGACTGCTTCGCGCCCGTCCTGGACTGCATCACTTCCTTCAGCTTCTCCTTCGCCGCCTCCTCGCCCCCCTCTTCAAAGGCGCCTATCGAGTGTAGGAAGTCTTCCAGTTTCTTCCTGCGCGCCTCTCCCTCGCCGCCCTCTTCTTTCTCCGGCTCGTCAGACTTGACCTCTCCCTTCAACTTCTCAAGGTAATCGAAGACCGCATCCACCTCGACCGGGCTGACCTCTTTGGTCTTTCTGAGATCGGCCTTGCAGCGCGGGCACCTGTCGAAACCGGGGAGCACCTGGAAGCCGCAGAGCGGGCACGCCTCCGACCCGGGGCCGCCCTTTGCAGCCAGTCCCGCCACGTATTCATCGCCGTCCTTCAGCAGCGGGAGATAGATTCCGGTCTTCTCGACTCCGAAGAAGGAGACAACGCCGATCATGTAGCCTTCCGCGAGGGAATCCTTAGCCACCCGCATGACGCCGTCGAACGGCTCATGGAATCGCATTATTGTCTGCTCGGGCATGTCCTTGGGATCAAGCACCGCCATCCCGAGATTAGCGCCTGACTGGATGTGGCTGACGAGGGCTGAAACAAACTCGATCTGCCGTGGCGCGAGCAGTGACGCGACGATGTTCTGAAGTCCGGTGATGAGGACTCTCCTGACCGCGCCCGAGTCCATCGAGTCCAGCTTCTCCTCGATCAGGTCCAGGAGCTTCGACGCCGCATGCGGCAGGTCTGGTATCGCGATTTCCCACCAGTCAATCGCTACTATCTTCCCGTTCTTGATCTCATCATCAAGGCTCAGGCCAAGTCTGGACAGCCCCTTCTTCATATCATCCAGCTGTGTCTGCGCGAGAATGACGAGTACCTTCTCGTCCTTGGCGAGCCCCTCCCGGACGAACTGCCATGTGATGCCCTCCCTCTCGGGGCTTTCCTCCATTTCCGCGAGGACGACCGCACTTTCCATATCGGCGCCCCTGAGGAGAGGCTCAAGGCCTTTCAGACCGAGGGCACTCAAGATTGCGCCTCCAAGCGCTTATCGACCCTAATCGAAAGGGACGAGGACGATACCGTTCTGCTTTCGCTCGACATGCCCAGTCGCCTCCTCAATATTCTCTGCCCCAAACAGCAAATCCTATGCCTTATTGTTACAGGCTCTGCTAGTTGCGGGCTGTTCACTATTTGACCTATGTATATCAATGTTGCTCAGACTTGCTCAGACAATACTGACAGCTGGAGCGGCGGCACACCACCTCGTATCAGCCGTTCACCCCCGCCCAAGGATTAAATAATGCCTGCCGTGGTGCTCTCGAACGTGAAGATTCCGCTTCAGTGCAAGTCGCTCGACGAACTCCTCGACGGAGGGATAGAGTCTGGGTGCATCACCCTCCTCTACGGGGAGGCGGGCAGCGGAAAGACGAACGTGTGCCTGCAGCTCGCGAGGAACGTCGCTCGCGCGGAGAAGAAAGTCATCTTCATCGACACCGAGGGAGTCTCGCTGGAGAGGCTCAGGCAGATGTGCGGCGATGACTTCGAGGTCGTCGTGAAGAGGATCCTGTTCTCGGAACCATACACCTTCGAGGACCAGGAGAAGATGATCGAGAAGACGTCGATGCTCGTAGAGAAGAACAGGGACATAGGCATAGTGATACTCGACAGCGCGACCACCCACTTCCGCGTCACCCTCAGGAACGAGGAGCGCGAGGACCGCCTCTCTCTCACCCGCCAAGTCACCATGCTCATGCAGATGGCACGGGAGATGGACATGGCGGTCGTCCTCACGTCTCAAGTCTACACGGACATCGAATCGGGGGAGTTCATGCCCCTGGGCGGGCACATGTTGACGCACAACGCAAAGGTCCTGGTGAGGCTGGAGAAGATCAGTCCTGGGCTGCGCAAGGCCGTCATAGTCAAGCACAGGCATATCGAGGAACACAAGGAGGCAGGGTTCAGGCTCACCGCCAGGGGAGTCGAGTGACCCCGAGGGATTGTCACCCTCCGGGAGGAAAACACAGGTTCAAATATATCGCGATATATCGCAACAATATGGCTCGCGAAGCTCCATTCGGTGGCTCGTTCCACTTCCTCGGTAAAGGGGACTTCAAGGGCATTCTACTCCACATCCTGGAGGAGAGGCCCATGCACGGCTACGACATCATGAAGGCCCTCGAAGAGAGGTACCACGGCTTCTACAAGCCGAGCCCCGGGTCTGTGTACCCTGCATTGCGCGCCCTGCTGCGTCAGGGTCTTGTTGAGGTCACTGGTGAGGAGCGCAGGAAGACATACCGTCTGTCGCGAAAGGGGAAGGACTTCCTGAAGAAGAGGAAAGCGGAGTTGGAGAAGAGGTTCGAGGAGTTCGAGTCGATGGTGGGGCCTGAGCGAGCAGCGATGCTCCGAGAGATGCGGGCGACGGGGCGCCTTCTCGCCATGAACATGAAGACCGTGACCCCGAAGCAGGCGAAGGAGCTGCTCGGCGTTCTTGCCGAGATGCGCGAGCGCATCATGAAGATAATCGCCAAATGAAAGGAGAAGGGAAGCATGGAGAACAACATGATTGAGGTGGCTGGGCTCACGAAGAGATTCCGGAACCTGGTCGCTGTCGACCACATCAACTTCGACGTGAAGGAAGGGGAAATATTCGGCTTCCTGGGCCCCAACGGCGCAGGCAAGTCGACTACGATCAGGATGCTCTGTACATTGAGCAAGCCGACGGACGGAACCGCCAGGGTGGCGGGCCACGACATCGTCAAGGAGGACGGCAAGGTCAGGGAGAAGATCGGCCTCGTGTCGGAGAAGATGATAATGTACAACGACCTGAAGGCGAGGGAGAACCTCAGGCTCTTCGGCAAGCTCTACGACATCCCAAAGGACGCCTTGGAGAAGCGAATCGACGAACTCCTGCAGTTCGTCCACATGGAGAAATGGGCGGACACGAGGATAGGCACATTCTCTACCGGGATGAAGCAGAGGATAAACGTCATCAGGGCGCTGGTGAACCAGCCCAGGATACTCTTCCTCGACGAGCCGACACTTGGGCTCGACCCGCAGTCCACGTCCGAGGTCAGGGAGCTTATCAGGAAGATCAACTCAGAGAACAAGACAACGATGATCCTCACGACTCACATGATGATCGAGGCCGACATGCTCTGCGACAGGATAGGGATAATCGACAGAGGCAAGATCGTAGCCCTCGACACCCCCGCCAATCTGAAGAAAATGGTCAATGGGACGGACACGACAATCCTGGAATTCGAGATGGCGAATCTGACCCCGAGCATCGTGCAGGCGCTCAGGCCCCTGCCTTGCGTGAGGTCGGTGGTCCAGGAGGACGAGTCACACATGAAGGTCTCAGCGACCGGGGACGATTGCTTCGACCAGGTCATAGACGCGGTGAGGAAGAACGGCGGCAAGATCAAGACGGTGAAGAACCTGGAGCCGTCCCTCGAGGACGTTTTCCTCCATATAACGGGGCGTCAGGTCAGGGACTCGGTCGCTGACAAGGCGCCCATGCCGCGACCGCACGGCCCCGCAGGCGGCTTCGGCGGCGGCGGAAGGGGGAGGTGACCGAAATGGGAGTCAAACAGGTCATGCGCCACAGCACCTGGATATGCTGGAAGGACCTGCTCGAGTTCAGCAGGAGCAAGCTGAGGCTGGTGCTCCTGGTGCTGATGCCGCTATTCATGATGGTCATGGTGGGGTTCATATTCCCATCAGGCACGACAATCAGCCATCAGCCCGTGGCCATGTCAAACCAGGACCAGGGGTTCGGAAACGTGACGCTCGGGAGCGCGTTCGTCGCTCAACTCAGCGCCGTGAACAACCAGACGGGCATGATGGACATGAGCTTCACCACCGGCTTCGACGACATCAAGACACGCATACAGGACGGGAAGCTGAGTGGCGGGATAATCGTCTCGGCGAACTTCTCTCAGGATATCGTGGCGGGGAGACAGGGACGCATAACCGTGATCACCGACCAGTCGAACCCTCAGGTCTCATCGATGATACAGGCGGTGCTGTCCAAGACAATCGAGGCGATGGGCACCCAGTTCGCGATGTACAACCTCAATCAGACTCACGGCATCCCCCTGAGCGCCACGATGGCGACAATCCAACCATATTCCGTGCAGTTCAGCGGAATCGTCCCCGGGCAACAGAACTACTTCGAGTTCGTGGCACCTGGGATAATCTCCATGGTCGTCATGATGTCCCTGATGACGGGGCTGCCGCACGCGATATCCTACGAAAAGGACATCGGCACCCTCGACGGAATGCTCGTCGCGCCGATCAACAGGCTCTCGATAATCCTGGGGAAGGTCATGGCGCAGACGATACGAGGCCTGATCCAGGGGGCGATAATATTCCTCCTGGCGGTGCTGCTCTTCGGCGTGATCATCTATGGGAACATCCTGTTAGTCATCGCACTGCTGCTCCTGACTGTCTTCAGCTTCGTCGGTCTGGGCATCCTCATAACATCGTTCACGGAGAAGGAGGAGACCGCCACGATGGTCATGATGACGCTGATGTTCCCTATGATGTTCCTCAGTGGCGTGTTCTTCCCGATACAGCAGATGCCGTCGATCATGCAGGACATCGCCCACGCGTTGCCCCTCACGTACGCCGCAACAGCTCTGAGGAAGGTGATTGTGCTCGGGGCGGGGCTGGACGCCGTGTCGACCGAGGTACTGATACTATTCGCCTTTGGCATCGCGCTGCTGGCGGTGGCGGTGCCGATGTTCAAGAAGGCGATGAGCAGATAGGCGGAAGGCGCCGGAAGAGGGACCGCCACCGGAGACGCTACGGTCTACCTCTTCCTCTCCAGCATGAAGCGAGATGCCGCCAGGACGTTCTCCCTGAGGGCCTGCGGCAGCGGTGCCAAGACCTTCCCGCCCTTCTTCAGCAGCTCCTCCCCCGACTTCTTTGCCGCCTCGACCGCCTCGTGCTTCTCGAATATCTCTCTTACCGTCTCGACGTCACTGGCCGTCGTCTTGTCGCGCGCCTTGTCCAGGATGTCGAACATTAGGTCCCTCTCCCGGTCGGTGCATCTCGCGGCAGTGTACACGACCAGGTAGCTCCTCTTTCCCTCCTTGATATCAGAGCCCTTCTCGCCCCTGCCCTTGCCGTCCGTGAGGTCGATGACGTCGTCCATTATCTGGAAGACCGGGCCTACGCATTTCCCGAACTCCTCCAGGACAGAGAGCGTCTTCTCGTCGGCTCCCGCCACGAGCGCGCCGCCGATGGCTGGGCTGGCGAGGTAGTAACCCGTCTTTTCGATGGTCACGTGGAGGTACTCGTCTATCGACATGTCCCTGCGACGGCGGGCGTTTATGTCGAGCGCTTGTCCCTCACCCGTGTGCACGATGGTCCTCGTGACGAGCTGCATGAGCCCATTCATCCTTTGCGCGTCGAGGCCTTTGGTGAGACAGCCCAGCGCCGCCTCGTACGTCTTCGCGAAAAGGTAGTCGCCGATGTTGATCCCGTGTGCAAGCCCATACTTGACCCACGACGCTGGCCGTTCCCGCCTCACCCTGTCGTCGTCCTCGATGTCGTCGTGCACCAGGAGGAAATTATGCATGATCTCGCTGGCGATGGCGAAGGGCATCGCGGCCCCTTTGGTGCCGCCGAGGCTCTCGCACGCCAGGAGGCAGAGGACGGGGCGGATGCGCTTCCCTCTTAGTTTCCTGTCGACGACGTCCAGGCCCATGGAGTATCTCGCAGCGTCGGAGAGGTTTGGTATCTCGGGCCCGCGCCTGAAGAAATCCTCGATGGCCTGGTCCACGCGGTCCGATGTCTTGTCCAGGTATGACTTGAAATCGACCACGCCGATCGAAGCCATCTATCCGACCTCCATCCAGTCGGACGTCGGCCTCGTCACGATGCACTGAGCTCCCGTCAGCTCGTCCAGGGTGGCGGACCCGGTGAGGAACATCGCTGCCTTGAGCTCCTCGATCATCATCTCGAGCTCCTTCACGACCGCGTCGGCAGACTGCTTCGCTGCCTCGAGCATCGGCCTCGCGGTCCCCGCGGCGGAGGCGCCGAGGCAGAGCGCGCGCGCCACGTCCAGCCCGCTCCTGATCCCGCCCGTGGCGATGACGGGGATGCCCACGCGCGCGAGCACGACCGAGGCGGGCGTCGGGATGCCCCAGTTCCAGAACGTCGACCCGAGCCTCTCCTTCAGGGTCTGCCCCTCCTTCTTCGCCCTGTAGAACTCCACTGCCGAGAAGCTCGTCCCGCCAAGGCCTCCGACATCGATGCCCTTCACGCCCGCCGTCTTCAGTTCCACCGCCATCGATTTCGAGACGCCGGCACCTGTCTCCTTGGCCACGACAGGCAACCTGTGCGCCAGCCTCTGTATCGCCGAAAGGCAGCCCCTCGCCCTCTTGTCACCCTCCGGCTGCACGACCTCCTGAAGGAAATTCATGTGGACGAGAAGGACGTGCGCGCCGACCATCCTCATCGCCGCCTGCGCTTCCTCGAACCCGTATGAGCCCTTGCCCTCCTGCTCTATCAGCTGCGGCGCGCCGATGTTGGCGAAGCGCAGAGGGACATCGTAGTCCTTGACGACGGCGTAGGTGTCCTCCAATTCCGGGTTCTCGAGTGCGGCCCTCTGACTCCCGACGCCGAGCGCGACCCCGACCTGAGCCGCGGCCTTCGCCAGGTTGGCGTTTATCTCCTTCGCCGCCGAGAACCCGCCAGTCATGGACGCGATCACTATCGGTGCGTTGAGCTTCTGACTGAAGAGCTTCAGGGACACATCGATGTCGTCGTAGTCCACCTCCGGGAGCGATTCGTGTATCAGGCGAACGTCGTTCCAGAAATTGTAGTCGGCCTCGACCTTCTCGTTCAGGATAATTCCCACGTGCTCAGCCTTCCTCTGCTCCGTCACGCTCTCCTCAGGCAACTATTTCACCACCCTTGTCCCTGCGAACTGCCTACCCGCCAGAGCGTCCTCGAGACGGCCTGGCACGAGACCGTTGAGTATCCAGGTCTCCCCGGAGTACCCCGCCATCTCCACCATCCTTGTGAGTTTTCCCTTGATCCCTCCAGTCACGTCGATGCCGACATTCACCGACAGGTCGACCTCGCCCATATCCTTGGCACCGATCTCCCGTATCAGCTTCTGCACCTCTTTCTCCTTCGGGTCGCCCGTGAATATCCCGTCGACGTCGCTGACGAACAGGCTCATCCTGGGCTTGAATTCCCTTGACAGTGCCAGCATGAGGTCGTCGCCCGAGCATATGCCGAATCGCCTCTCCTTGTCGACGACGACATCTCCGAACGTCACGGGCATCGTGCCGATCCTCAGATACTCTCGGAAAGGCCTCGCGTCCAGGCTTTCGACCTTCCCGCCATTGAGACGCACCGCCAGGGACGGTGGAACCGAGACCGGGTTCGCCCCAGCCTTGACAAGGGCATCGACGACCATGAGGTTCAGTTTTCTCACGTCCCTCTGCACCTCTGCCACCCCTTTCAGCTGCGAGCCGGTCCGGTACCCTTCCGCAAGCCTGTGCTCCCGCGATACGATGTGACCGAAAGACCCGGCGCCGTGGACTAGAATCATGTCGTCCTCGGCGGTGGCGACCTCCTTGGCGAGACGCCTGATGACGGCGGGCCTAGCGGTCCTGACCTTGGACTTGTCCGTAATGACGCTCCCGCCGAGTTTCACCAAGAACATCGAGGTCAGCGCGAAAGCCTCCGCGCTCTATTTATAGATTCTCGGAGAGCAAGGTACGCTTTCGACCTAGAGCCATTCAGATATCTTCCCCGTGACGGAGCAGACCTCGAACCCCTTGCCGGTGTCACGCCGTCGAGGGCGCTTCTTGAAGTCTAGAAATCATCCTTGTCGGGAACCGCCAGGTTCATTTCAGCACCGGCCGGTGTCCTCAGTCGCACAACTGGGGCGCACACGACGCCGCGGACGGACGATCCTCAGAGCCCGCGACTTTGCCGCCGTTTGTGACCAGGAGAAAGGAACCGCAAAGTTAATGCACGTAAGTGCACATACACTTACACAATGGCCGTAAAGACGATCACCATCACCGTCGAAGCCCACAGGAAGCTGCTGCAGCACAAGCGGGAAGGGGAGTCCTTCACAGACGTAATCAACCGTGTAATGGGCGGGACGCCCACGCTCGAACTGGCAGGAGTCCTGTCGCCCGCCGAGGGAGAGGCCATCGCGCAGGAAGTGAGGAGGAACCGCATGGACCTCGACAAGCGCACGAGGCGCAGGCTGAGGACGATGCACAGATGATCGGGGACACCGACTTCTTCATAGACCTGATGCATCCGCGCAGCAAGAAGCATGGCGACGCCGTCGCGAAGGCGAAGGAGCTCGACGCCTTGGGAATCGGAATCGCAATGACGGCGCTGACGCGCTTCGAGCTCGCTGCGGGCGTCGAGATGTTCGTGAAACCCGAGATCGAACGGGAGAAGGTCAAAGCCCTTCTGGGAGCCCATGCCACCTACGACTTGGACGGCCGTGCCGCCGACCTCGCCGGCGCCATACACGGTTCGTTGGGAGCGAAAGGCGCGGCCATAGGGGTGGCAGACAGCCTGATCGCCGCCATAGCGATGAGCAACGGTGAGGAGCTATTGACGCGCAACGTGAAGGAGTTCGGGCGCATAGAGGGTTTGTCGATAATCTCCTATTGACCGATGATGCCACAAGTGTGAA
>Ga0315268_10006123_pt1 | contig 12829 bp, 9 predicted proteins | sample C1_top_MG_FD_204535 | JGI IMG/M metagenome (GOLD analysis project Ga0315268, IMG submission 204535) | Sediment microbial communities from Yellowstone Lake, YNP, Wyoming, USA - C1_top | ecosystem: Environmental > Aquatic > Freshwater > Lake > Sediment | place: USA: Wyoming | collected 2017-08-01 | reverse complement strand
ACCGGCTACTGGGACAATGCTTGGCCCACGGTCCGAGCACCTTGAACGAAATCATAAAACGTCCTTAGGGGTACTCAAGTGGATATGCCTGGCGCGCGCCAAGTCGGTGGATAACTTCCCGCCAATCAGGCAAGAGGACTCTAGGCCTTAAGACGCACCGGAACGTAGGGCTTCTACTGCACCCCCGCGGACCGATAGGCCCCGCCGCGAGCCGAATTCGGTTGCTATCCTCAGTGTAATGAGGAAGGAGCGCCGCTTCGCGCGCGCCGTCGCCGTCTTGGTCGCCGCCCTGCTGGCCGTCTCCGCGCCGCTCAACGCCGCCGCGGCCGTCGTCAACGCTCCGGTCCTGACCCCGACGGCTCTCCCCCTCTCCGCCGGCGCGGCCGCCCTCGCCGCTCCCGCGCTGAACGCCGCGCCCGCCCTCGCTCCCAGTCTCGCCGTCCCCGGCGCGCCGCTGTCGTTCCCGGCCGCGCCCGCCGCCGTCCCCTCCGCCGCGGCGCCCGTTCCCGTCGCCCAAGCCTTGCGCGCCGCCGCCCGGCCCGCGGCGATGGCCGGCCCCGCGCCGTCCGACGATTCCGTCAAAGCCGCCGCCGGCCGCTCGTTCGACGTGTCCGCCGCCCGCCCCGCCGACGAGCCGTCCGCCGTTCCCGCCGCCGCGTCGAACGGGGCCGCGCCGCTGGCCGCCGCGACAACCTCGCCGCGCAAGGCGCTCCCGGTCATCCCCGCTTTGCCCGCCCGGCGCTTCGCGCGCGCCCGCGCCTACGCTCCGAAAATAATGCTTGCCGCCGGCGCCGGTTTGGCCGTCTGGGCGCTGAATCATTTCGGAATACATCCCGCCGTCCTCGCCGCGCCGCTTGCCATGCTGGCCGGAACCTTGGGCTCGAACGAAGGCATGCCCTCGCCGTCCTTGCTGGCCCAGTTCATGGCCCAGGCCGCCGCCGTCGCCCCGCCGGGGAAAGTTCTGAGCGGCGACGAGACCGCGCGCATCGGCCAGCGTCTCGCGCTCGACTCCGGCCAGCTCCAGCAGGTCCTGATGACCTTGATGGAGCGGGGCGACCTCGGCCTCCAGGACAACCGGGCCATCGTCCATTACAGCTTCGCTTCCCGCGTGCGCGCCGCGTCCGGCCCCCAGACCAGCGAAAGCCTCGGCGACCTCGGAGCTCTCGCGGCCGTCAAGCTGCTCAACAGCGGCGCCCCCCTCGACCACGCCAAGGGCCTGAACGAGGCGGCCGGCGCCGTCGCCCTGTACGAGCGCGCCGAGCGCGAGACCGGCCTCAACCCGCCCCAACTCGCCGAGGCCCGCGTCCTGCGCGCCAACCTGGCCCTCGAGCACCTGGGCGACATGATCCGCGCCCACAAGGCCGCCGTCGAGAAGGCCCGGCCCGCCGATGACGCTTTCCGGATACGCCGCGCCGCGGACGCGGACGCCGTCCTGGACTGGCTCAAGACCGCGACCTACGCCGTCGATGCCGTCCCGCCCCTGCCGAAGTCCGTCCACGCCAAGGCCCTCGAGATCCTTCTCAGCCTCAACCCCCGCGACGAGCAGGGCCGCCAGGGCGACAACCTCGTCTCCGCGTACATCGAGGCCGTCGATCTCCTGGAAAAGTACGACCCGGCGAATTTTTCTTCCGAAGGCGCGGCCAAGACCTCGGGCGCCGAGTCCTCCTCCGACGCCGCCACCCTAGGGCTGTTTCTCGTGAAGGAAGTCATGCCCGCCGAGCGCATCGGCGACGAGGCCGTTCAAGCCGCCCTGAAGACCTTCGGCTGGGACGCGGCGCGCGCCCGGAACGCCCTGACCGAGCTGGCTCGCCGCGGCTACGTCGTCATCCGCGACAACGGCGCCATGATCATGACCTCCTTGCCCTACCGGCAGGGCGAGGAAGGCCTCGGCGACACCCACGCCGACGCGCTCGCGGCCGTCAAGCTCCTCAACTCCACCGATCCGCTCGACCACCTGCGCGCCGTCGCGCGCCTGGACAAGGCCAAGGCCGACTACGTGAGGCTTCTCCGCGCCGCCGGCCGTCACGACGCGATCTTCGAGGAAGCCTCGATCCTGTTCGGCAACGCCGTGCTGGAGGCCGCCGGCGACGCCCTGCGCGGCCTGGAGCGCGCCCTGCGCGAGAGCCTCTCCGGCGAGCGCCCGATGCCGGCCGGCGCGACCCGCGACGACCTGGGCCGCCGCATGGTCGACGTTCAGAAGGCCTTGGAGTGGCTGAAGACCGCCGCCTACTCCGCCGACCGGCGCTTCGAGATGCCGGCCGATCTCGCCCGGAGCATGCACGAGCTTCTGGACCTGCGCGCCTTCCGCGAGATCGTGATGGGCAAGGTCAACGGCGACATGGACATCGTCCGCGGCACGCGCCTGGTGCGCGACTTCCTGGCGCGCAACGCCGAGGGCGGACGCGCCCTCTCGAGCGGCACCGGCGACGTCGAGGTCCCCGCCACCCACGGCGGCTTCCGGCCGCTGTCCAAGTCGGAGTACGGGACCTTGCTCGAGTACGGGACCGACCTCACGCAGAAGGCCGCCGACGGCAAGATGCGCCCCATGATCGGCCGCAAGGCGGAAATACGCCAGATGCTGAAGACCTTGCTGCGCGTCGAGAAGAACAATCCGCTGGTGATCGGCGAGAAAGGCGTGGGCAAGACCGCGATCGTCAACGGCCTGGCCGAGATGATCGCCACCGGCCTCATCCCCGAGCTGCGCGGCCGCAACGTGATCAAGATCGACCTGAACAAGGTCGTCGCCGGGACCACGCTGCGCGGCCAGTTCGAGGAGCGCATGCAGGGCATCATCGACGAGGCCCGGAAGTCGAACGGCCGCGTGATCCTGTTCATCGACGAGATCCACATGATCATCGGCGCCGGCGACTCCGACAAGGCCACCGACGCCGCGCAGATCCTGAAGGAATCGCTGGCCGACGGCTCCGTGTCCCTGATCGGCGCCACCACGCTGGAGGAGTTCCGGCGCATCGAGAAGGACGGCGCGCTGATGCGGCGCTTCAATCCCGTCACGCTCTTGCCGCCGACCAAGGGCGAGGCGGAAGCCATCGTCGAAGGCGTGAAGAAGATTTACGAAGACAAGCACAAGGTGACCATCGGCGCCGAGACCGTGGCCGCCGCCGTCGCCTTGGCTTCGCGCTACGTGACCGACCGCCATCTTCCGGACTCGGCGCTGGATCTCATGGACGACGCCTCCGCCGAGGTGGAGCTGAAGGCGTCGGAGGCCAAGAAGGCGGGCGTCGAGAACCCGAGCCGGGCCGTGACGGCGGAAGACATCGCGAAAGAGATTTCGATGAGGACCGGCATTCCCGCGGGGAAATTGAACGAGGATAAACGGACCCAGCTCCGGAATCTCCCGAAGGACATGAAGGGCCAGGTGATCGGCCAAGACGAAGCCGTGGAAGCCGTGGCGGAGGCGGTCCAGGCGGGAGAGACGGGCTATCGCGACCCGAAGCAGCCCATCGCGTCCTTCGTGTTCCTGGGACCCACGGGCGTGGGCAAAACCGAACTGGCCCGGGCGCTGGCCAAGGTCAAGTTCGGCTCCGAGAAGAACATGCTGCGCCTGGACATGTCCGAGTACCAGGAGAAGCACTCGGTCAGCCGCCTGATCAGCGCGCCTCCCGGCTACGCCGGCCACGACGAGGGCGGCCAGCTGACCGAGTCCGTGCGCCGCAACCCGTACCAGGTCATCTTGCTCGATGAGATCGAGAAGGCCCACCCCGACGTGTTCGACGTCCTGCTCCAAGTCTTGGAAGACGGGCGGCTCACGGACGGACAAGGCCGCACGGTGGACTTTTCCAACACCATCATCATCATGACCTCCAACATCGGCGGCAGCCTGGCCGGCGAGGAGAACGCCCCGAAGCGCGCGCCGATGGGGTTCCACACCGGAGCCGAGCAAAAGGCGGACGACGGCTACGATTACAAGCTGGACGGCATGGGCTTCGGCGCGAAAATCGTGAAGACTCCCCGGAAGACCGGCGGCCCGGACGGGCGAAAAGAAAAATATCTGGACGAGTTCAAGAAAAAATATAGACCCGAGTTCGTCAATCGCATCGGCGAAGATCGAGTGATCGTGTTCAATGAACTCACCGAGAAGTCCCAGCTCGGGAAGATACTAGACCTGCGCCTGATCGCCCTGCAGAACCAGCTCAAGGACAAGAGCCTCACGGTGACGTTGACCGGCGCCGCGCGCGAGGCCGTGCTCGCCAAGGCCCTGTCCCAGTCGCGCTACGGCGCGCGCCCGATCAAACAGATCGTGGACCGCGAGATCAACCGCGCGCTCAAGGACGCCGAGCTGGACGGCCGCATCGCCGACGGCGACTCCGTCGTCGTGGACTGGAACGCCGCCGAAGGCCGCTACACCGCCGACAAGTCGAAGTAGCGCTCCTCCCCCGACATACAGCTTACTCCGGAGCGAGTCGCGATCCATTTAAAGGGATCGGAACTCGCGCCGGCGCGAGTTTTGGCCGGGTCCGGCTCCGATTCGCTAAGATAGGAGCCGGATGACATCGACGAACGCCCCCCGCTCTTGGAAAGCCGGGCCGGTGCACCTGCGCGACTTCGGCGGGACCGGGGCTCCGCTCCTGCTCGCCCACGGCATGGCCGCGCACACGCACTGGTGGGACCCCGTCGTCCGGCGCCTGCCGCCGGCGCTGCGCGCCGCCGCGCTCGACTTCCGCGGCCACGGCGAGAGCGACTGGGTCGCGGACGGCGTGTACACGACCGAGACCTGGGTCGCCGACCTGGAGACCGCGCGCGCCGCGCTGGGCTGGGACCGCTTCGTGCTGTGCGGACACTCGATGGGCGCGCGCATCGCGCTGGAGTACGCGCGGGCGCACCCCGGACGCCTGCGCGGCGTGATCGCCATCGATTTCCTGCCCGAGGTGAGCGCGGGCAAGCCCAGCCGCTTCTCGCGCGCCCGCGGACGGTCCCAGCCGGTGTACCCGGACCCCGAGGCCATGGCCGCGCGCTTCCGCCTGGAGCCCGACGGCACCGAGCTGTCCGCCGAGGAGCTGCGAGTCCTGGGCCGCCACGGCGTGCGCGCCCACGGCGAGGGCTACAGTTGGAAGTTCGACTGGCGCTCGCTGATGCATTACCGCATGGGCGCGGTGTGGCCGCAACTGCCCGAGATCCAAGTCCCGGCCCTGGTCGTGCGCGGCGAGCTCAGCACGATCATCACCCGGGAGGACTTCGCGCGCGTCGCGCGCGAGCTGCCCGGCGCGCGGGCGCTGGAGATCGCCGGCGCGCACCACCACGTCCCGCTCGACCGCCCCACCGAGCTCGCCCGCGCCGTCGCGGACTTCGCCGCCTCCCTCCCCGGATGAGCCTCGCCCGCGTCGCGGCGCTGTACCGCTACCCGGTGAAATCCATGGGCGGCGCGGAGCTGGCCCGCGCGACGGTCGGCCCCGGCGGCCTCCCCGGCGACCGCGGCTGGGCCCTGCGCGAGACCGCGACGGGCAAGGCCGCCAGCGCCAAGAAGCACGCGGTCCTGATGCTCTGCTCCGCGCGCTTCCTCGACGAGCCGGCCCCGGGCGCCCCGCCCCCGCCCGCCGAGGTGACTTTCCCCGATGGCGCGATCACACGCACCGACGCGCCGGGCGCGAACGCCCGGCTGTCGCGTCTTCTCGGCGCCGAAGTCGCCTTCGCGCGGAACGACTCCGGCGCCGGACACTTCGACGCCCGCCCGCTCCATCTTTTGACCACGGCGGCTTTGGCGACGATGCGCGCCAAAAGCGGCCTGGACTTCGACGTCCGGCGCTTTCGCCCCAATGTCCTCGTCGAACTGGACGCCCCCGGCCGCCCCGAGGACGGCTGGACGGGACGCGCGATTCGCCTTGGGTCCGTTTCGATACGAGTGCTCAAGCCCGTCTCCCGCTGCGTGATGACGACCTTGCCCCAGCCCGGCTTGGCCGCGTCGAAGGAGACCTTCCCGGCGATTTTCGCGGACGGCGGCGCGCTGGGCGTCTACGCCGAAGCCCTGTCCTCGGGGACCTGGAACGCCGGCGACGCGGTCGAGTGGACGGACGCCGCGGAAATGACGTAGATTCCACCATGGAACGATTGACCTTGGGCGCGGCCGAGATGGGCGTCCTGGCCCACATGATGCGCAAGGTGGAGCTGTTCTCCCCCCTCACCGTCGGCCAGCTGGAGAAAGTCCTGCCCCACGTCATGCTGTGCTCCTACGCGCAAGGAGAGAAGGTCTTCAAGCGCGGCTCCGCCGGCGACGCGTTCTACATCATCTATAAAGGGAAAGTCGACGTCCGCATACGGCGGCTGCTCCTCCTCTGGAAGAAAGTCGCCTCACTGGGCGAGGGCGAGTTCTTCGGCGAAACCGCGCTGATCTCCGACCGGCCGCGCAGCGCGACCGTGATCTGCGCGGAGCCCACCTTGCTGTTCACTTTGCTGGCCTCGGATTTCAAGTTCATCCTGCACGAAAACCCGGCCGCCGCCGAGGAGATGCAGAGCATCGCCACCCAGCGCAAGTTCCTGACCTCTCACGCCAAGTGAGGCGCTACTGCTTCGTCGTCTCCGCCTACGCGGTCCGCGACGGCCGCGTGCTCCTCATCAAGCACAAGAAGCTGGGGCTGTGGCTGGCGCCGGGCGGCCACATCGACGAGGGCGAAACGCCCGATGAGGCCGCCCTGCGGGAGCTGCGCGAGGAGACGGGCCTGGAGGCCGACTTCGTCGTCGCGCGGCGCGGACCGAACCCGGCCGCCGGCGGCGTGGAATTCCTGCACATGCCCCAGCACGTGCAGGTGGAAGAGATCCCCAACCACAACCACCACATCGACTCCATTTATTTCCTGCGCGCCCGGGCCGGCGAGGTCGTCCCGGGCGAGGGCGAAAGCGGGGTCTGGCGCTGGCACTCGCTCGCGGACCTGGACGAGGGCCACCTGACCGAGGAAGTCCGGGACACCGCCCGCCTCGCCCTCGCCTTGGTCGGCTAAACCGACCGGCGCAGCCGGCGCAGGACAAAAAACGCCGCGGCCAGGCCGGCCGCGAAGCCGAGCGCGCCGGGGCGCCTCGTTTTCGGGGCCTCGGGCGGCGGCGGCACCGCCCGCTCCGGAGCCGGGCCCGCCGCGGGCCGAACGCCCGCGCGAACCGCTGTCCCGGGCTTCCCCTCGCCGTACACCGCGGCGCCGGCCGGAGCTTCGGCCTCCGCCGCGCCGCCCGGCGACGAGGCGCGGACCCACTCGCCGAGGCCCTGCAGGAGTCCGGCCAAGGTCGTTCGCTTCGCGCCCGACATCTTGCGCGCCGCGGCGTCGGCGGCCGCGGCCTCCTGGCGCTCCTCGTCGGTGTAGCCCGTCAATTCCGAATCGTCCCCCTCGTCCGGGCTCGCGGCCCGCGCGGCCGCCAGGGCCGTCTTCAGATTCTCCGGCGGAACGAACTCGCCCGCGCGATAGGGCGTCTCGCCCCCGGCCGGGTTGCAGCCGCCCGTGAGGGAGGAGCAGGACGCCGACCAGCGGAAATCGCGGTTTTCCGGAGTCATGCCGATGTCCTTGAAGACGGTCCCCCGCCACGCGGGGCGCGCCGAGTAATCGGTCTTGAGCTCGCGAAAGTCCGCCCGGGGCAGGACCGCGAAGAAGTCCGGCCGCCGCATCAGCGCCTCCGGCTCGGCCTTCAGCGCCGCGCCCAGCCGCGCGACCTCGTCGGGCGCGGCCGGACGGCCGTCCGCCGTCCTCACGACGGGCGCCCCGCCCGGGCCCCGGCCAACCTTATAGCCGAACTCCCGTATGGACGGCCCGAAGCCGGTCTGGGCCGCCAGCGCCACGTCGGCGGCCGTGCTCCGCACGGCCGTTTCCTGGCTCCTCGCCGCGGCCGGGGCCGGCGCGTCGGAGTCCGGGCGGGCCAGGCTTTGACGGAGGCGGGCGGCCGCCTCGTCGGCGCGGCGCAGCGCGCGGTCCTGCGCCGCGGCCCGCGGCGTCAATGGGGCGGCCTCCTTTTTTTCACGGGAGGACGTCTTCTCCGACGGCGCCGCCTTCGCGGGCGCTTCCGTCTCGGCCGGGTCCGGCTCCGGAGAGTCCCGAGACGGAGCGGTTTCGTCCTTGCCGACGGGCACGTCCGATGTTTCGGCCGGCTCGACGGCGCCGACGACGACCTCGGCCGGGGATTGCTCCTGGGTCGCCGCCGGTTTCGAGGCTTTCGTCGCGACCCGGACCATCTGCGCCCGCGCCGACAGCGCGGCCGCGAGGGTCAAACACAGCGCCGCCGACGGCCGCCGCCAGTCCATCCCAGGAGTTTAGGCCCCCGTCCCCGGCCTGTCAACGGCCCCCGCCCGAGGGGCGTCCGTCGAGGAATCCTTGATTTCCGAGGGGAAATCATGTTGAATCAAGTTCTCGCCGGGGAAGGTATGTCCGGCGCATAGGAGATTACACCACCATGGCGAAGAAGGCGAACGCGGCGTTCATGAAGCCCCTCACCCCGAGCGACAAGCTCGCGGAAGTCGTCGGCAACAAGCCCCTGCCCCGGACCGAGGTCGTCAAGAAGCTCTGGGCCTACATCAAGAAGAACAACCTGCAGGACAAGAAGAACCGCCGCAACATCAACGCCGACGCGGCGCTGAAGGCCGTGTTCGGCGGCAAGGCCACCGTCAACATGTTCGAGATGACGAAGCTGGTCAGCAAGCACCTCAGCTGATCTTCCTTCCAGGAGCCCGGCGGGGCGAGAGCCTCCCGGGCTCCTGGAATCCTTTCGTCGCCGCAAATAAAAACGGAGAACGAGTTGAGACGTCTCAACAGGTTCTCCGTCGTCTTTCCAGGGGTCTGGTGGCGCGTACGGGATTTGAACCCGTGATCTCTGCCTTGAGAGGGCAGCGTCCTAGGCCGCTAGACGAACGCGCCACCCGAACCCCGGAACGAGAATCGTATCTTAGCACTTTTCCTTGAACGAGAAAATCCCCCGCGACCTCCTGTTCGGCAATCCTGAAAAAGCCTCGCCGAAGGTGTCCCCCAACGGCCGGCACTGGGCCTACCTGGCGCCGGACGAGGGCGTGCTCAATGTCTGGGCGGGGCCCGAGGGCGGCGCGGCCAAGCCGCTCACCGCGGACCGCGGCCGGGGCATCCGCAACTACCTGTGGGCCGAGGACCAGCGCTCCATCCTTTATATACAGGACAAGGACGGGGACGAGAACTGGCACCTGTACCAGACCGACCTGGAAACGGGCACCACCCGCGACCTGACGCCGTTTCCCGGCGTCCAAGCCCAGATCGTGGGCACGGAGCCCCGCTTTCCGGACGAAATCCTGGTCGCGCTCAACGACCGCGACCCGCGCGCCCACGACGTGTACCGGATCAACCTGAAAGACGGCTCCCGCATCCTGGAAGCCCAAAACCCCGGCGACATCATCGGCTGGCTGGCCGACCAGACCTTCCGCATACGCGCGGCCAAGGCCATGCGCCCGGACGGGGGCACGATACTGCGCGTGCTGGACGGAAAAATCTGGCGGGACTTCCTCTCCTGCGGCCCGGACGACCAGTTGGGCGCGCACGGCTTCTCGCCGGACGGGACGGCGCTGTACGTGGAGTCCAGCGTGGACCGCGACACGACCGCCCTTCTGGAGATGCCGCTGAACGGCGGCCCGTCCAAAATCATGGCCGAGGACCCGGAGTCCGACCTGGGGGCCGTCCTGATCCATCCGCGGGACTACCGCGTGGAGGCCGTCGCCTTCGAGGTGGACCGCGTGCGCTGGCAGGTCCTAGACCAGGCGCTGGCCGAGGACTTCAAGTCCTTCGCCGCGCTGGACGGGGACGTGACCATCGTCAGCCGCGACGACGCGGACAAGGTCTGGTACCTGCTGGTCAACCGCCCGGACCGCTCCCCCGCCTTCTGGCGCTGGGACCGGACCGCGCGCAAGGCCAAGTTCCTGTTCGCCACGCGGCCGCGCCTGGACGGCTACGACCTGGCGCCGATGACGCCCGTCTCCTTCTCCGCGCGGGACGGTCTGAAGGTCCGCGGGTACCTGACGGCGCCGGCCGCTCCCGCCGGCAAAAAAATTCCGCTGGTGGTGCTGGTGCACGGCGGGCCGTGGGTGCGCGACCGCTGGGGCTTCCATCCGGAAGCTCAGTGGCTGGCCAGCCTGGGCTTGGCCTGCCTGCAGGTCAACTACCGGGGCTCGGCCGGGTTCGGCAAGCGCTTCCTGCACGCGGGCGACCGCGAGTGGGGCGCGAAGATGCAGGACGACCTGACCGACGCGGTGGCCTGGGCCGTGGCCTCCGGCCTGGCCGACCCGAAGCGGGTCGCGATCTACGGCGGCTCCTACGGGGGCTACGCTGCGCTGGCCGCGGCGGCCTTCACGCCGGAGGTGTACCGCTGCGCGGTGGACGTGGTGGGGCCGTCGAACCTGATCACCTTGATCAAGTCGATCCCGCCGTACTGGGAGCCGATGAAGCGCATCTTCGACCTGCGCGTGGGCGACGTGGAAAAAGAAGTCGAGTTCCTGAAGTCGCGCTCGCCTTTGTTCCACGCGCACCGCATCGAGATTCCGCTTCTAATCGCGCAGGGCGCCAACGACCCGCGCGTCAAGCAGGCCGAGGCCGAGCAGATCGTGGACGCGCTGAAGGCCAAGGGCAAGGCCGTCGACTATCTTCTCTTCCCCGACGAGGGCCACGGCTTCGCCAAGCCCGAGAACCGCCTGAAGTTCTACGCCGCCGCCGAAGCCTTCCTGGCCCGGCACCTGTCCTAGACGGCGCCGGGGGCGCCGGCGAACCGCGTAAGCGAGTGCGTCCGGACGCAGTAGCTTACGCCAGGCTGAAGCGCGCGCTTGACCAAGAATCGGCGTCTGCGCCCCCGCTTTTCAACAACTGTAGCCGGCTACAGTTGGTTTTGCCCGCCAACTCGATTTCCGATTAAATCCGGTCTAGCGCCGGGCTGAACGGCAGTGGCTTCCCGCTGCCCAGCCAACATGAGGCCGCCGTCCGTTCAAGCCGATGTTAGCTGGCGATATGTGTTCCCATTTCATCATTCAAACGATGAACCCTGGCGGTAACAGACCCCTCTTATGGCCCGCTCGATTCCTTCGATGTCCTTGTCTTTCGATTGGCGAGCCGCTTCGCCTCATCAAATTCCTTTTGCCAATCCTTTGGGCCCATCGCGAAAAGACCACCAATAACGAAAAAATCCCGTATCACCATGGAGGTGAAGCCTGCGAGAGCCAATAGACAAAATGAGGCGTAGAGAATTGGACCGACGTGGGACCCAAGCGACTCAAAATCGATGTTATAAAGCATGAAACCAAAAATGGCATAGCCCGAGAGCCATGCGAGTTTTCGTCGTTTGGCAAAGGGCAGGCCCACCGCTGCTACCGCGAACAGCGGGAGTAGTGGATATGCTAGCCAGGCAGGCAAAAAGGCCAATTTGTGCAAATTCGTTCCGCAAGTCCAGCTAACTTTTCAATTCGACTGATCCGTATAATTCGACGCGGCGGCGACGTCTATTGGCGGATTGTAACAGGGAAACCAGCGCTTCGCCATGTTTGTAAGTTGAGCGCGTCGCCGGGAAAGGCCGCCCGGGACGGGCGGCTTGATTCGGGCTGTACTCTTTGTCATTGACAGGGACCCCGCCCCCGCCTATACTGCGGTCATGAGCGCGCGCCCTTCGCGACTCGCCGCGTGCGCGACCGTCCTCGTCGCATTGTCGGCCTCCTCCGCGCTCGCGCAGGCGCGCATCGACGCCGTCGAGGGCAAGGTCGAGGTGGCGCCCGCGGGAATGAAGATCTGGATCGCGGTGAGCAAGCCCCCCTACGCTATGAAGGAGGGCGACCGCGTGCGCACCGCCCCGGGCGCGTCCGCGTCCATCGTCTTCCCCGACAACAGCCGCGTCCAGCTCACCGACGAGGCCGCGTTCACCGCGGAAAAAATCCGCAAGGGCGACGCCGCCATGAGACTGGACGCCGGCACCCTCCACGCCTGGGTCACCAAGGCCTTGAGCCGCCACTTCCGCGTCGCCACCGCCGTCGCCACCGCCCAGGCCCGCGGCACCGCGTTCGCCGTCGAGGTCACCCCCACCAAGGACACCCAGGTCGAGGTCGACGAAGGCGTCGTCGCCGTCAAGCTCAAGAACGGAGAGGAGACGGCGTTGGGCACCGGCTGCGCGTTCCGCTCCTTGCTGGTGCTCCCGGGACGCCCCTTGGGACTCCTGCCCCATCCCCGCGAGGATAACGGCGGAAAAAAGAGCGCCCGCAAAAAATCCGTCGACTGCCTCCACGCCCCCAACGGCGCCCTGCGCGGCTCCGTCGAGGAGATCGAGGCCTGCCAGAAGCGCGCCCGCGCCAAGGCCGGCGCCCTGTCGCCCGCGGAGGAACTGGCCCTGCGCGAGCAGGCCCGCGAGGAGATCAAGCGCTTTCTCACCGCCACCGGCGAGCTTCCCGGCGGCGAGGCCGACCCGCCCGCCGACGGCGGTGACGGCCAAGCCGACGGCGCCGGACAGCGGGACACGGCCGCCGAGACGGCGAGCTTGATGAAGGAGGCGGGCCTGCCGGACAGCGCCGGGGCCAGCCCCCTCTCGTCCATGAGCCCGGAAAAAATAAAAATGCTCCAGGACGCCCTGGCCCGCCAGCACGCCAGCCCCGCCATTCAAGCCGCCTTCAGCAAGGCCGCCGGCGGCGGACAGCTCTCCGGCGACGAGCTCCAGGGCCTGCTGAAGGGACTCAATCTGGATAAAGTCGACCTCAACCCCACCGGGAAAGCCGCCCCCCCGCCCTAGGGTGGTGATAAACCCCTTGCGAGGGGCCGAACTTGCTCCGGCCCGGATTTTGCATTAGCCCGCCTGAATTGTTGAAATCGCTTTAGCGTCGTCGGCGGTTAGCCCGACGGCCTGGAGCGGCATGGAA
>Ga0315268_10006122_pt1 | contig 12829 bp, 12 predicted proteins | sample C1_top_MG_FD_204535 | JGI IMG/M metagenome (GOLD analysis project Ga0315268, IMG submission 204535) | Sediment microbial communities from Yellowstone Lake, YNP, Wyoming, USA - C1_top | ecosystem: Environmental > Aquatic > Freshwater > Lake > Sediment | place: USA: Wyoming | collected 2017-08-01 | reverse complement strand
CGGGCCAGGAAAAGGCGGTGAGGGGCTCCAATTCCGTAAGGGCCGGGGAAGGTCGGCCCGAGGCCCAGACTTCCCCGGCCGCGAGAGAACATGAGGCCGGGGGCGCCGGTTGTTGTTGCCTATCCTGGCCCTTTTGCGTAACATGGATACTTGATGAACTTTTTCTCCAAAATCGCCGAAAACCGTATCCTGGAGGCCATCGAAGCCGGGGAGTTCGACAACCTGGAAGGCCGGGGCCGGCCCCTGAAGTTTGAGGACGAAAGCCACATTCCCCCGGAACTTCGCATGGCCTACCGGATCTTGAAAAACGCCGACTGCCTGCCGCCGGAGTTGAAGCTGCGCCAGGAAGTGGTGACCCTGCAAGATCTGGTGGCTTCCATGGAAGACGAGGCCGAAAAATTGAAACAGATGCGCCGGCTCAATTTTCTGGTAATGAAGCTGAACCTGATGCGGCCGGTGTCGGCCCAGCTGTTGGAGCACGACCTTTACACCCCCAAGGTCCTGGACCGGCTCCAGTCAAAGAAATGACCACCCCTGCTCCTGGCGGCCCGTACGAAAAACCCGGATGAAGCTCAGGTTCCACCACCCTCTCTGGCGGCGTTGGGCCCCGGTACTGGCGAGCCGGCTGGTCAAGCTTTACCTCCGCACCTGCCCCGGGGGACTAGTGGGCAGCGCCGCGGGCCTGGAGCTGATCCGCGCGAACCGGCCGGTGCTGTTCGCCGCCTGGCACTGCCATTTGCTGGCGCCCCTTTACCACGCCACCCGTTACTATGCCGCTGGGCCACAACTGGTGCTGATGGCCAGTCCCAGCCGGGACGGCGAATTTATCGCGGCGATTGCCCGGAACCTGGGGTTTTTGGTGTGCACCGGGTCCCGGCGCAAAGGCGGGGTCCGGGCCCTTAAGGAAATGGCCGGGTACGCGGCCCGGGGCCATAGTTGCGGCCTGGCGGCTGATGGCTCCCGGGGGCCGGCCCGGGTGGTCCAAAAAGGAGTCATCTACCTGGCCCGGGAGGCCCGGGTCCCCATCCTGCCCGTGGCCACGGCCTGCCGCCGCAAGATCACCTTTCAGACCTGGGACCGCTTTGAACTGCCCCTGCCGTTAAGCCGCCTGGCCGTTCTGGTGGGGGAGCCCTTTCCGGTGGGGCCGGATGCCAAAGGGCCGGCCCTGGAGCCGACCCGCCGGGAGCTGGAAGACCGCCTCAACCGTCTTTTCCGCCAAAGTCAGACCTTCTTTCACCCTTGAAAAAATTTGCGAAAAAGCCGGTCTCGGGCCGATTAATTGGTTGCCAAGTTCGGGTTATGTGTTAAATTTTAATAAAATAATTAAGGAATTGAAGGTCTGACATGCGGTTTGAAGACTTGGACGCCCAGACTCTGGATCAGATCGGGACCCCTGAAGATAATGCGCGGGCGCTGTCCTTGGTTCAGCAGGTAAGGCATGGTTACCGGTATCCTGACCGCCTCCGGGGTGTGGTCCTCGATGAGCAGCCCCAGCAGGTGGAGGCAAAGATCCAGGACGACCAGCTTACCTACGGATGCACCTGCCCCGCGGCGGAAACAGGCGAACTCTGCGCCCATGTCCTGGCGCTGCTGCGGGCCTGGGTGGAGGAGCCGGGGAAGTTCCTCAGCCAGGCCGATCTCAAAGAACGCCTGAAAAAGTACTCCAAAAAAGAGCTGGTGGACATAATCCTGGACCTCGCCGACCGGGCTCCGGAAGTCCGGGGAGTGCTCAAGGAAGAAGACCAGGGGCTGGACGACATCCTGGAATCCATCGACCGGGTGGTGGAGGAGATCAGCGATGAAGCCGGGGCCCTGGTGGAGGCGGAGCAAAAGCTGCGCCGGGCCCAGGCCCGGGCCGACCGGCTGGCCCAAACGGGCCGCCTGGCCGAAGCCCGCTCCATCTATTTCTACCTGCTGGACAACATCCTGAGCATGGAGGAGAAGTTCAAGAAAGAACTGCTCTTCTCGCCGGAGTTGAAAAAGGAGCTGTTCGAGGAATATTGCCAGTTCATCCACGAAGACCGGCACCTGGAAAAGGAGCTGGTGCAGCAGGAGATCGAGCAACTGGAGTCCCGGGGCCCGGCCTTCCTGGCGGAGCTGGACCTTTCCGAAGTGAAGCGGGAACTTTCCCTTTAAAGACGGTTTTCAGTTTTCGGTTTTCGGTTTTCAGTAAATAGAAGAAAGAACTTTCCCCACAGTAATAGCTAAGGGCGGGTTTCAGACCCGCCCTTTTTATTGCTAAAAGCTGAAAGCTGACCGCGGAAAGCTATCTCAGGACCCAGTCCCCGGCGGGGCCAGGGGTTTGGTCGTTTCCGCCGGGGCGAGCGGGGCCGGGGCCGGCTGGACCAGGATGGTCTTCTGGTAGATGCGCAGCAGCGAAAGAAGAAAAGAGAGGATCAGGGGCCCCAGGATGAAGCCGATCATGCCGAAGTAGGTGAGGCCCCCCAGGATGCTGAAGAGGATGAAGATGCTGGGGGTCTCGCCGCTCCCTTTCATCAGGATGGGCTTTAAGACGTTGTCGATGACGCTCACCACCACCCCGCCCCAGATGATGAGCCCGATGCCGGGGCCCAGGTGGCCGGTGAAGATGAGGTAGATGGCCGCAGGCCCCCAGATGATGGTGCTGCCCACCACCGGGATCACCGAGGCCGGGATCATTACCGTGCCCCAAAAGGCGGGCTGGGGCAGGCCGAAAATCAGGAATCCCACCCCGCCCAGGATGCCCTGGACAAAAGCCACGATGACCGTGCCCCAGAGGGTGGCCTTGATGGTGACTTCCGTTTCCCGCACGATCTCTTCATTGTGGGCCGGATCCAGGGGCGAGAGACTTTTCAGGGCCTCGATGAAGTCATCGCCCTGCAAAAACATGAAAAACGCGATGAACAACACCAGCACCAGGTCCAGGAAGAAGTAAGTGAAGCCCTTGATAAGGCCGATGGCGTTGGTGTAGATGAAGGCGCTGGCCTTGGTCAACACCGTCTTGACGATCTGCTCCAGATCGATCTCCCCCGGCGGCAGGGGCAGGTTCAGATGAACCAGGTAGGCCTTCAGGGCGTCGGTCTTGGCCGTGATCCAGGGCCAGACCTCGCTGCCCTGGAGATTTTTGGTCACCTGGCTGGAGAATTCCAGGGCCTGGGCCGCAATGATGCTCATCAGGGTGAAAAGCGGAATCAGGATGATCAGGGCCAGGAGCAGGCAGGTCAGGGCCGAGGCCAGGGCCTTCCGTCCCCGGAACAGCCGGGTGAAAAACAGGTACAGGGGCCGGGCGGTGAAAAAGAGCACCAGGGCCATGAAGATGTCCAGCAGGTAGGGCTTGATGATGAGATACGAATAGTAGAGCACCAGCAGGGTGATGACCCCGAAGAACAGCCGGGCGAAGTGGGTGGGAAACCCAGGCTTCTCCTCGGCTACAGGAGGACAGGGGGCGCAGGGCTCCGGGGCCGGCGGCGGCCCCGCCGCCGGGGCCTCGGGTTCGGCCTGTGGTTTTTCCTGGGGTTCGGTTTCGGCCATCTATTTTTTATAGCCGCAGGCTTTAGCCTGCGGTTCTTCTTCCTTTTTGGTGGCTTAGTGGCACCGGCGTCCCGCCGGTGCGGCGCGGCGGCTGAGAAGGGGTTATCTTCTAGGGGCGGACCTGAGTGTCCCCCCGCCAAAGGGCGCAGACCCCGGGTGCGCCCCTACCGTCCCATTCCGTCAGATGAACTATAAGGCAAAAAGGGAGTTTTGCAAAGGTGAAAAGGGGGTGAGGCGAAGACAATGGCACCGGCTTCCGGCCGGTGAAAAGCCACAGGCTGGAAGCCGGTGCCACCGGGCAGGGGGGCACCAGGGTGGGCACCGCCCGCTTGTTCTTGAGGTTATGGCTGGTGGGCAGTGTCTTGCCCAATTATTACCTCGGAATGGCCCGAATTAAGGGGGTGGTTTTAAAAAGTTTGACAAGTGCAAGGATTTCAAGCTATTTTAGCCGCCACAAAGAAGGTGGTGATAATCTTGGAAACCTCCGGCATCTTTACGCAAAGATTCCTCGAGGGGCTTCAAAAACTTGTGGACCATCACCATTTTATTTTTCCAACAATTCCACCGCAAGGAATATATTTTGAGGCTCTTGTGGAGAGGGCTTTTAAGCAGGTTAGACAACCTGCCACGAGGGTCAAGCCTAAATGTTAAGGGCTATTTGGAGACTGCCTGTCATCCACTATCAACTTGTTGATATTCCCGTTACTTTATTGAGATCAATAGAGGGCGCAGACCTAAAACCAGTAGGGAAGTTGGCAGATCAGCAAAGTTAAGGTGCTGACATTTATCGGGGAGAGAAAAAAGTTTTTCTCGTTCACTTCGATGCGTCAGATAGAAAATGCCAGATAAGAGGGTTAGCTGTTACTGATTGTAATCTGCTTTTTGCTTGGGATATTCAGCCAAGTGATTAAGGCTTATTCACACTTTTTAGATTTCCGAAAAACAAGCCAATAACAATGCTGTCTTCTAGTATGGTGCGCCTTTTTCCAACGGGGGTCGATGATCGGCCCCTTTCTGATTTTAATGATGCAGTCGCAAGGCTTAAACCCGACTGCGGAGGCCGCCAAAATTATCTCCACATGGGCCCATTGATAACGGTGATGCTGGATATAGTCGGTAATCTTGCAGAAGAGAATACCTTCAGGTTTTAACACCCGATAGGCTTCCTGCACAAAGGCCGGATAGAGGTGAGAAAAATTATAGCCGTTCTCTTTCGGGGACTTTAACCCCAGACCGAATCTGTGGTTGAAGTCTTTCAAGCGGTCTTTACCTTGATTGGGGATATGGGGCGGGTCGTAGACCACCACGTCAAAGGCTTCCGGGCGAAAGGGCATCTGCATATTATCACCCACCACCTTGGGGCGATATTGGCGGCTAATATCCAGACCGATGACAGGCCGCTGACTGCCTAACCAGAAGCGGCCCCGATTAATCGTGGCATCCAAGATCAGCTTCGGTTCGTTCCTCGGGTAGAAATCCAGCATTAGCTCCAAGAGCTCACTATCATCTCCATCCCATATAGAGGGGAGCGGTTGATAAGATTCCTTGGGCTTATCAACCAGGCCGAAATCGATCACTGACTGGGTCATTCCTCCCATAACTTCCTCAGTCTCTAATATGATTTCGGCATCTTCTTTCATTAACTGAAACCATCTTCTGCACCGGCGGGACGCCGGTGCTACCATTATTAAGGGGCGGGCGGTGCCCGCGCCCGACATTTTCCCCTTACGGGGGTTGGGAGGGGGTGTTGGGGAGGGCAGGGGCCGCCGGCCCCTGGCCCTCCCCAACAAAACCTTAACTACACCTCGAAAACCCGCAGCCGCGGCAGACCAAACAGCCGCCTTCGTGGTCCATGGCGCCGCCGCAGTCCGGGCAGGCCCCCATGGTGGCCTGGGTGGGGGCCGGCGGGTCCACCTGGGCCACGTGGGACAGCACCTTGGCAATGGCGTCGGGGCAGGAGAGCACCTGGCTGCCGTTTTGCCAGTTGGGGCTGGGGCAGCGGATGCCGGTGATCTGCTTGATGATGGCGTCGATCTTCACCCCGGAGCGCAGGGCCAGGGAGATGAGCCGCCCGGTGGATTCGATCTGGGAGGAGGCGCAGCCCCCGGTCTTGCCCATCTGGGCAAAGACCTCGCAGAACCCGAGCTGGTCCTGGTTCACGGTGACGTAGAGCTTGCCGCAGCCGGTGGTGATGAGCTCGGTGACGCCGTTGGTGCGTTCGGGCCGGGGCCGGGGGGTGATGTACTGCATGGTGGCCTTGGTCTTGCCGAAGCTCAGGACCTGCTCTTCCCGGCTGCCGTCCCGGTAGATGGTGACGCCCTTGAGGCCCATGTCGTAGGCCATGAGGTAAACCTGGCGGACATCGTCCTGGGTGGCCTGCTGGGGGAAGTTCACGGTCTTGGAGACCGCGTTGTCGGTGTACTTCTGGAACGCGGCCTGGATCTTGATGTGCCATTGGGGCGAGATTTCGTGGGCGGTGACGAAGAGGCGCCGCAGATCCCGGGGGATCTCCTTGATATCCCGGATGGAGCCGGTGGCCGCGATGCGCTTCATCAGCTCCGGGGTGTAGAAGCCCTGGCGCTTGGCCAGTTCCTCGAAGTGGGGATGGACCTCGATGAGCTCGGTGCCTTCCAGGACCCGGCGCACGTAGGAGACCGCGAAGAGGGGCTCGATGCCGGAGGAGCAGCCGCTGATGATGCTGATGGTGCCGGTGGGCGCGATGGTGGTGGTGGTGGCGTTGCGCATGCGGCCCATGCCGTTGCCGTCGTAGCGGCTGCCGGCGTAATAGGCGAAGTTGCCCCGGCGCTCGGCCAGGGCGGCGGAGGCTGCCCGGGCCTCCTTCTGGATAAAGCCCATGACCTGTTCGGCCACGGCCACGGCTTCTTCCGAATTATAGCGAAGGCCCATTTTGAGGAGCATATCGGCGAAGCCCATGACCCCCAGGCCGATCTTCCGGGTGTCCATGGTGCGCTGCTTGATCTGCTCCAGGGGGAAGCGGTTGGCGTCAATGACGTTGTCCAGGAAATGCACCGCGGTGTGCACCAGGTCGGACAGGGCGGGGTAGTCGACGGCGCCGTCTTTCACCACTTTGGCCAGGTTCAGGGACCCGAGGTTGCAGGACTCGTAAGGCAGCAGGGGCTGCTCGCCGCAGGGGTTGGTGGCTTCGATGTCCCCCAGGTGGGGCACCGGGTTGTCCCGGTTCAGGGCGTCCAGGAAGATGATGCCGGGCTCGCCGGTGGCCCAGGCGCTCTGGACGATGAGGTCGAACAGGGCCGAGGCGTTGACCCGCTTCACTTCCTGTTTGGTGCGGGGGTTGACGAGGGGGAAATCCCGGCCGGCCTTCACCGCCTCCATGAACTCGTCGGTGAGCCCCACGGAGAGGTTGAAGTTGGTGAGGCGCTTGGTGTCGTTTTTACAGGTGATGAACTTTTCGATGTCCGGATGGTCGATCCGGAGAATCCCCATGTTGGCGCCCCGGCGGGTGCCGCCCTGCTTGATGGTTTCGGTGGCCACGTCGAAGATGTTCATGAAGGAGATGGGCCCCGAGGCCACGCCCTTGGTGGACATTACCGGGTCATTGGCCGGGCGGATGCGGGAGAAGGAAAAGCCGGTGCCGCCCCCGGACTTGTGGATCAGGGCGGTGTGCTTGACGGCCTCGAAGATGGACTCGATGTCGTCCTCCACGGGCAGGACGAAGCAGGCGGAGAGCTGGCCCAGCTCGCGCCCCGCGTTCATCAGGGTGGGGGAGTTGGGCATGAAGGCCAGGTTCGACATGATTTCGTAGAACTTGCGGGTGGTGGCGGCCACTTCGGCCTTGGGGTCGTAGAGACGGTCGATCTCGGCGATGGTTTCCGCCACCCGGCGGAACATGTCCGGCGCGGCTTCGGCCACTTCGCCCCGGTCGTCCTTCTTGAGGTAACGGCGTTTCAGAACTACTACGGCGTTGGAGCTTAAGGGCAGTTCCCCGGCGATTTCTTTGGTCGCTTCGTTTAAAGACATCTGCGCTCCCCCGAATATTTTTCTAATTTCATAACGTTGCCTGAAAACCTTGAGAAAGCCATATGTTGTGCCTTAAAATCACTCCCAGCACTATATCTTGCTTACCTGGGGCTTTCAAGTTGAATCCCCGGAGGTTGGAGCAGGAGGCTTCGGCACTTTTGCCTGTCTTTTCTTTGCCGGAAACAGGTGGCCCGAAATGCGAGTTGCTCCTACCTTATTTTTTCTATCATTTTCTTGGGGGGGGAAAAAACATTGTTAATATATTCACTTGCACTCCGCTTGACTGGGCCCTGTCTTCTCCCATCGTTTTGACCCCGCCCCGGAGGCGGCCGATCAGGCCGCCGAAAAATCCCCGGTTTCTCTTCTTTTCGGCAGATATGGTATTTTGTAAAATGATAGCCTACTATATCTTGGGTGTCAAGAAAAAACTGGCCATAACTGATTCCTGTTGGCATCATCTAAATAACAAACAATTCAGTAATCAGGGTGTTACTTCTGGGTGGCCCGAAGTCCACCCGCCAATTCAGGCCTGTACTGAAAATCTATTCAGATCAGCCTTAGGTGGCGCCAGCGTTTCGCCGGTGGAGCAGGGCGGCTTTGAAACCCGGCCCATTTTAAAGCCCGCCTTTGCACCCTTGAACCGGTTTGTAATAGATTTGCCTTTTTTCATGGTCTGGGATATAAATTTTGTTAATAAAGATACCCGTTAAAGCTGGGGGCAGCATTTGAGCAAGCGACAGATCGGCATCCTGGGGACCGGCGCCTACGTGCCGGATACCATCCTGACCAACAAAGACCTGGAAACCATGGTGGACACCACGGATGCCTGGATTGTGGAACGCAGCGGCATTCGCGAGCGCCGCATCGCTTCGCCCGAGGAGGACACGGTCAGCATGGCGGTCATCGCCGGCCGCCAGGCCCTGGCCAATGCCGGCATCGAGCCCGAACAGATTTCTTATATAGTTTTGGGCACCAACACCCCCACCCATTTCTTTCCCGCGGGGGCCATCCGGGTCCAGGAGGAATTGGGCCTGGGCGGCAAGGCCGCGGCCTTCGATCTGCAGGCCGGGTGCTGCGGCTTCAATTACGCGCTTTACATAGCCGAGCGCCTGGTGGCCCCGGAGGGCAAGTACGCCCTGGTCATCGGTTCGGACACCAATTCCCGCTTCACCGACTGGACCAACCGGGCCACCTGTCTGCTGTTCGGCGACGGGGCTGGGGCAGTGGTGGCGGGGCCCGGTCAGCGGGGCCGCATCATCGCCAGTTTCATCGCCTCCCAACTCAACATGAAGCTCTTTTGCGAAACCGAATTTAACAAGGAAGTGAGCCCCTTTCTCCCCCGGCCGTCGCACACCGAAAAGCATTATCTGCAGATGGACGGCCCCGAGATCTTCAAGTTCGCGGTCACCGCGGTGAAAATCTCCATTCCCCGCATCCTGGAAATGGCCGGGATGGAAAAGGAAGACATCGATTACCTCATCATCCACCAGGCCAACTACCGAATCCTGGACGCGGGGGCGCGCTTCGCCAAAGTGCCCATGGAAAAGGTCTTTATCAATGTGGACCGCTACGGCAACACTTCCGCGGCTTCAGTGCCCATCGCCCTGCACGAAGCCCTGGCCGAGGGCAGGATCAAGGAAGGGGACAAGGTGCTGTTGATCAGCTTCGGGGCCGGGGCCACCTGGGGGGCGACGTTGTTGGAGTGGTAAAAAGCCGTCAGCCATTAGCTGTCAGCTTTTTTAGAAAAATCGTAAAATCAGGTCCTCTTGAAAGGGCCATACATTATAAAAGCTTAGGGGCGGTTGATGAACCGCCCCTGAGTATTTGAAGCTAAAAGCTGATCGCGGAAGGCTCCTACATAATCCGGATGCGCCCGGAAGGCTCCGGGCCCGGAGGCGGCGTGGGCTTCTCCACGGGCGGCGGCGGCTTCTCCACCGCCGGTTTTTCCTCGGCGGGCGGCTTGCGCTTGGGCGGTTCCGCGGCCTCCGCAGGTTTGGCCGGTTTGGCGGGCTTGGCTTCCACGGGTTTGGCGGGTTTGGGCTTTTCCGCGGCCGGCGGCCTCTCGGGCAAAGGCGGCGGCAGCGGCGGAGGCATGGGAGTCGTTACCGCGGGAGGTACAGGCAGGGGCGCGGGAGCCGCCTCCGGAGCCGCAGGTGCCTCGGACGCCGGCTGGGCCGAGAGGTAGCGGGTGTTCACCCAGCCCAGGCGGCCGTCCCGTTTGACCCGGATCTGGGACCAGTCCTCCGATTCCCCCACCTTTTCCACTTCCTCGTTTCTCTCCAGGACGGAAATCTTGGGGCAATCCATGCCGGGGCAGGCCCTGAGGTTGAGGCGGTTCGCCGTCACATAGAACAGCGGCCGGGTCACCTGGGGCGGCGGCGCCGGCGGCGCCGGGGGCGGCAGCGGGGCCGGTTTGGGGCCGCCGCCGTAAAAAGACGGTTCACATCCGGCCAGACAGCAAACCAGAAGAAATGCCAGCAGCCAGAGCCCCAGCCGGGCGAATCCCAGCGGTCTCACCTTAAGATGCCCCCTCTTCCTTGCTTTCCCGAATTTTCCAGCCGCCCGAACCCTTCTCCAGCACGATGCGGTAAGACTGCCTCACCAGGGTGTAATCGTGGGTCCGGTGGTCGTACACCTGGATGTTCCAGACGATGTTGGCGCTGGCCTGGTTGTCGCCCACACTCTGGACGTTGGAAATGCGGTAGGAGACCTCCTTGATGTCGAAGTTCTTCCAGAGTTCCAGCATCTGGGCTTCCAAACGTCCGAGGTTGGGATAGGTGGAGGTGTAGCAGCTGGTCCACTTGTTGATGTCTTTGTTCAGGTGGGCGGCGCGGATCTTCTCAGAGATCTTCTCCACCTCCCGGCGGAGGTCCTCCTGGGGGGCGGAGACGGTGGGCACCCGGCTCTCGACGCTCTTGGACCGGACCGGGAGCTGGCGCCAGACGTACATCGCGCCCAAGACAATCGCAATTACCGCGATGAAGGAGAGGATGCGGCCCGGCCGCCGGGAACCGCGGCGTAGTTTGGGCTCAGGCCGCCGGGGATAAAAGAGGGGGGGCCGTTCCGTAGCTGCTTCCTCCTCCTGGGCGACCCGGGCCACCCGCAGGGGCAGGCCGCATTCCGTGCAAAACTTCTGGCCGGGGAAGGTCAGGGTGCCGCAGCGGGCGCAGGACCGGGCCGAGGTATTCTGATAGCCCTTCAGCAACTGGCCGCAACGTTGGCAGAAGCGATGCTCTTCCCCGTGGATCAATTGACACTGATTGCAGTATGGCATAGCTGTTCACCGGCAAAATCTAAATTTGTCTAACATATTCTCCGGCCAAAGAAAAGCAAATTAGAAAACTCCGACAGAGGAGCGGCGGGGTTTATGGTTCCCCTGAATCCAAGCTGCTCATAAAGTTTTCCAAATAAAGCGACTAGGAGCCGGCGGCCGAAGCGGTTTTGCAGGGGGATTGACGCGGGCAGACCGGGAATTATTTTTAAATTATCCTCAAGCCCTTGACAAGCTATGCGCCTGGCGGTTATAAATTTATGGTTCAGATTCGGGAGTCTTTAGCTATGAAAAGTTATACCGCCCGGAAAGGGGAGGTTACCCGCAACTGGTACGTGGTGGATGCTCAGGGCAAGGTCCTGGGGAGGCTGGCCAGCCGCATCGCCATGGTGCTCAGGGGCAAGAACAAGGCGACTTTCACGCCCCACCTCGACACCGGGGATTTCGTGGTAGTGGTCAACGCCGGTCAGGTGCAGTTGACCGGCAGGAAACTGGACAATAAAATCTATTATCGGCATTCCGGCTACATGGGCGGGCTCAAAGAGGTCTCGGCCCGGCAGCTCCTGGCCAAGAAGCCCGAAGAAGCGCTGCGCCATGCGGTGCGGGGGATGCTGCCCAAGAACAGTTTGGGAAGGCACCTGCTGAAAAAGCTGAAAGTCTACGCCGGCGGGGAACATCCTCATCAGGCCCAGCAGCCGGTGCCCCTGTCCTGGGAGGATTGATGGCGGAGCAAGGAAGCATCCATGCCACCGGCAAGCGGAAGGCCGCGGTGGCCCGGGTTTATCTTCGTCCCGGCAACGGCCGGATCACGGTGAATCAGCGGAACTTCGAAGAGTACTTTCCCAATGAGACCACCCGCAACCTGGTGCGCAAACCCTTACTGCTGGTCAATGCGGGCCCTGAACTGGACATCCTGGTGAACGTCCAGGGCGGCGGCCTGGAAGGCCAGGCCGGGGCCGTGAAGCACGCCATCAGCCGGGCCCTGGCGGAGATGAACCCGGAGTTGCGCCCGGTCCTGAAAAAGGCGGGGTTCCTGACCCGGGACGCCCGCATCAAGGAGCGCAAGAAATACGGCCTCCGGGGCGCCCGCCGCGGCTGCCAGTATTCAAAGCGCTGATGCAATGATTCTTTGAGGGGAGGGCCGGGGAACCAGTTCCCCCGGCTCTCCTCTCAAACTCCCCTCCCAACCCCCTTTAAGGGGTTGGGGATGAGGGGGTTTGGGGGAAGGGGTAGGGGCCCTCAGCCCCTGGCCCCTTCCCCCAAAATATCTCCTCTTTCCCAAAGACCATGAAAAAGATCAAAGTGGCAGTCATCGGCGCTTCCGGTTACGCTGGCCTGGAATTGGTGAGGACCCTAACCCGGCATCCAGGAATTGAACTGACGGCCATCGCCTCCCTGGAATACCCGGGCCGGCCCTTCTCGGAGATCTTCCCCGCCCTGGCCGGTATGGTCGACCTTTCCTATATCCTGGACCCCGGGCCGGAGAAAATCGCGGCCTTGGCCGAGGTGGTCTTCACGGCTGTGCCCCATCAAGCCGCCATGGGCATGATTCCGGATTTCCTGGCCCTGGATTGTAAAGTGGTGGACCTGAGCGCCGATTTCCGCTTCCGGGACGCCGCGGTGTATGAGAAATGGTATCAGCCTCACACGGCTCCGGAACTCCTGGCCGAAGCGGTTTACGGGCTCCCGGAACTTCACGGCTACGCCATCTCCCAGGCCCGGCTGGTGGGCAACCCCGGCTGCTACCCCACCTGCGTCATTCTGGGGCTGGCCCCCCTGGTTCATAACAAGCTCATCGAACTGGATTCCATCATCGCGGACTGCAAGTCCGGGGTGAGCGGCGCTGGCCGCCAAACCTCGCTGGGCACCCAGTACTGTGAAGTCAACGAGGGCTTCCGGGCCTACAAAGTGGCGGAGCACCGTCACCAGCCGGAGATGGAGCAGGAGTTGAGCCGGCTGGCGGGCTCCCCGGTGGCCGTCACCTTCACCCCTCACCTGGCGCCCATGAGCCGTGGCATCCTGGGGACGCTGTATGCGCGGCTGCTTCGG
>Ga0315268_10006121_pt1 | contig 12829 bp, 14 predicted proteins | sample C1_top_MG_FD_204535 | JGI IMG/M metagenome (GOLD analysis project Ga0315268, IMG submission 204535) | Sediment microbial communities from Yellowstone Lake, YNP, Wyoming, USA - C1_top | ecosystem: Environmental > Aquatic > Freshwater > Lake > Sediment | place: USA: Wyoming | collected 2017-08-01 | reverse complement strand
ATCGTCTAGAGGCCTAGGACACCGCCCTCTCACGGCGGAGACACGGGTTCGATTCCCGTTGGGACTACCATTATCGCTTAGAACTTATTGAAATCATTACTCATTTCGTTTTCCCACCGGGAAACGTTCCCCGATAGAGTGCGCGCTAAGCAAGGCCTTCCCGTCTGACCGCGTCAAATTCGGCACAAAACGGTTGTACCGCTCCAGGGTCACCACCGGGCTCTTGTGCCCCAGCATCCGGGCCACCCAGTTGATGTTCTCCCCCGCCGAAATGGCCAGCGTGGCAAAAGTATGCCGCATCTGGTAAGGCGGGCGATATCTGACCCCCAGGCGCTTCAGCACCGGTTCCCAGACTTTCTGACGAAAGATTTCCTGGTCCACCGGTTGCTGCTTGTGCCCCAGGAAGACGTAATCACCCAGGAGCCAACTCAGGGCCTTTTGCGCCACCAGAGCATCATGCACCGGCGGCAACATATCCACGTCCCGGATGCTGCCGGCTGACTTGGGGATGCCGGTGAGACGCAAGACCCGGCCTTCCCGGATCAGAATCTTCTCATACTGGAAATCTACCCGCTTCCATTTTAAGGCGCAGGCCTCATTGGGGCGCCAGCCGGTCCAGAAGCCGCAGATCACATAGTTCACGTAGAGAGGGGCGTATCGCCGAAACCCGCTGATGACCGCTTCCCGTTCCTCGATGGTGAACGGATCGACATCGGTCATTCCCTGGGCCAACCGTTTCACCCCCAGGGTAGGGTTTTTCGGAATCACCTCATCCACGTAAGCCTGATGGAACATCATCCTCAGCACCTTCATCATCTTATCGTTGATGGTGCTGGGCTCCAGGCCTTTATCCACCATGCTCCGTTGGAACCGGCGAATCTCCGCCCGGGTAATGGTGGAAATGAGCCGGTCTTTAAAAAATGGGTACAGGTGCTTCCAGAAGGCGCTTGTCCAGTTGCGCCGGGTGGTCTCCTTCAGGACCTTGCCCGCCATCCAGTCGGCAAAATATTGATTGAATGGCAGGTCTTCCTTCCTGGGAGAAAATATCTCGATCTTCGTCCCATGGGGGAAGTGCCTCTCATACTGAAAGACGTCATTGTCGATTTCGGCCGAGATCAACTTCATATATTTCTCGGCCTTCTTGCAGTTCTCTTTGGTTGCCTCAAGTCCGGATGTTTCGGTGCATCTCACCCCCTTAAAATAGAAATCGTAATACAGGCGGCCCTTAATGATGCGGACGGTTGCCATCAGCCCTCCTTGATCCACTCTTCAAGGGCCTGGACAGAAAGCAAGACCATCCTACTGGATCTTTTGAACCAGTGCAACCCTTCCTTCAGGTCGCCCCGCATCATGAGATGGCGTATCTGGCGCTCCGAAATTCCGAAGATCTCGGGTACCTGGCGAGGCCGGATATACAGGGGTGTCGTTACTTTGCCCATAAGCGATTCTCAATGGATTTTTGGGTTAAGAGCAGGGGAAAGAGAGGCCGGTGGCTTCCCGTTTGACCGGGTGCCGCCGGTCTTGATAAGGCGGGTGATTTCCCTGCTGATAAGCGTGCACTTGCATCTCCCTGCATGATCCTGAGCCTACTTACATCATATAGGGAGAAGAGATTCCGGCAATTCTACATTTGATATGGATTTGCTATGTCTTTTGACAAGACGATGTACATTTGCAATAAAAGTGGGCAGTATGGGTCAGGCGCTGGGATAGAAGAATGCCAGAATAGCGGGGTGAAGATGAGAATTCTTCAGAGCGGAACCATCTTCGAAATCGCGTTGCTCATGGAGATTGTAAGGATTATCATCCACCGGGGCCAGGAGCCCCAGGCGTATTTTTGGCGTACCGCAGCCGGCGCCTAGGTAGATATCGTGGTAGCAGAGGGCGGAAGACTAATCCTCCTGGAGGTTAAACTCTCCGCCACGCCCCGGCCAGCCATGGCCCGCAACCTCAATGCTTTCCAGAAGGACCTGCAGGACCGCGCCGCCCCAGGTTACGTCATCCATCCCGGCGAAGTCCGACTACCCCTGGCGCCTGCAGTCACAGCGTTGCCTTTCAACGACCTTTAACTTGGAAAATGGGATATTCAACGGAAGAATAGAAGGAAAAACTAATGCAAATACCTGATTCACCAATACTGAAAGCCATTCTTGAAAGGCGTAGCGTCCGACATTTTATGGATGCGCCTGTTTCTCGGGATTTGATTATGACCGCAATTGAAGCGGCTTCATGGGCTCCTTCGGGGCTTAACAACCAGCCCTGGCGTTTTGCGATTATCTGGGACAAGCCATTACAAGAGGCCATTGCCGCCCTCACAAGATACTCAAACATCCTGAAATCGGCGTCCGTCCTCATTGCCGTGTTTCTGGATAAAGAGGCTTCCTACGATTACACCAAAGATTGCCAGGCTATAGGGGCCTGTCTGCAAAACCTGCTCCTTTCGCTCCACTCAATGGACCTCGGAGCAGTCTGGATCGGTGAAATTCTCAAGAATAAGGAGCGCGTCCTCGAGACCTTGAAGATTCCCGGGCAGCTTGAGCTAATGGCCATTGTGGCAGTGGGACATCCGGCCCACCGGAACCAGAAATCACACAGAAACCCTATAGAAGAGCTGATTTTGTTGGAAAAATAGGAATTGCAGACGCTTTACAAGGGCTTAGCCTATGTGACCTCATACTGTCCCAAGTCTGCGAGCTTGCAGTATCGATGATAAAAGACCGCTGGACCGAAAAGAAGCTCCCGATTCTGGTTTAATCACGAGCAAATATCTTCATTTCTGCCGGCCAGATGATAAGTGCAGGGGCTGGCAAGATACATTCTAAATGGGGAAATAGGTTTTTAGGTGCAATAATGTATTGGCTACTTTTTAAAATGCCTTTAGGGGTTTCTCCTTAGGAAAGCTCCCTAATCATTGCTCAGACGGAACGCCAGGGGGACTTCGACGGTCAACTGCTGGCGGTTGAGTTCCGCAGGGAAGGGCGGGAATTTTCCGACCCTGCGGATGGTGTTCTGAGCGGCCTCATCCAGGAGATCGTGGCCCGAAGAGCGGCTCACCCGGGCGGTCATGATCTGGCCGCCGGGGGCGATGGTGAAGACTACCACCACCACTCCCTGGATATTGCGGCGGCGGGCCATCTGGGGATAGTCTTTATGCTTTTCCAGGAGCCGGCGGATTTCCCGAAGATAGCCCTGCATGGCCGAGCCTGGACCGGAGCCTTGCCCCTGCCCCGGACCTATACCGCCGCCGGACCCGGTCCCGCGGTCGCCGCCCTGGCCCCCCTGGCCCGAGCCGGGGACGCCAGTGGTGGCGCCCGGGGCGCCGGCGCTGCTGGCGGCGGCCGCGGTGTCTGATGGTCTGGCCCTGGTTATGGCAGGAGGCGGCGCCGGTGTGGGAATCACTGGCCCCGTAGTGGGTTCCGGCGGCGGCGCCAGCTTGACCTTGGGCGGCGGTGGGGGCTTGACCCGGGTTTGAGGCTTGGGAGGCGCTGGCGCCGGATTGGGGGGCGCCGGTTCGGGCCGGGTCACGGGGCCGGGTCGGCCGCCGCCACCCCCGGCGGGTCCCGGTTTGAAGGGGACCAGGGCGATGGCTTCAACCGGCACCACCACCCGCCGTGGAGCCGGTTTGTCCTGGAGGACCGCCAGCATCACCGCCACCACCAGGCCGTGCACCAGCAGAGAGCCCAGCACTGCCCAGGCCCAGGTTTCCCTGGGTTTTCCGGGACCGTTCCAACCTTGTTCCCAGTCTGCCATAGGCTACTTTTCTTCCACCTCGATGCCGATGCGCTGCACCTTCAGGCCCCGGAGGCGGTCGATCACTTCGATGAGCCGGCCATGGCGGGTCTCGGTGTCCGCGGCGATGATGGCCTGGGGCTCTTTCCCCTGGTGCTGGGCCGAAAACACCTTCTCAAAATCACCATCCTGGGCCAGTTTGACCCAGTTCACGGCGATATGGCCCTCCCGGTCGATGCTGATAATGATGGGGACGCTCTCCAGCTTGTCGGCATGCGTGGCCTTGGGCAAGGCGATGGCGAAGGTGCGGGGCATCATCACCGTGGCCGTCAACAGAAAGATGATGAGAATGACCAGGACGATGTCCACAAAGGGGGTCATGTTGATTTCGGTGATGGGCCCGGAGATGTTGCCTTTCATACTTATCTCCTGGCCTGCCGGGTGGAGGGGAACAGTTCTTTATCGGGGGCAGCAATTTCCCCGGTCCCGGCCGCGTCGTCAAGGTGGGCCAAAAGCAGTTGCGAAAGAAAGCGGGAACGCTCCTGGACCACGTGCAGGCGCCGATGAAAAAAGTTGTACATCATCACCGCGGGGATGGCCACCAGCAGCCCCACCGCGGTGGCCACCAGGGCCTCGGCAATGCCCGCCATCACCGCCGGGCCGCCACCCCCTTCGGTAAAGGCCAAATCTTTGAAGGCGTGAATAATCCCCAACACGGTGCCAAACAGGCCGATGAAGGGCGCATTGGCTCCCATGGTTCCCAAGAAACTCAGGCGCCGCCCCAGAAAGAGTCCCACCCGGAGCCTTTCGCCCTCCATGATATCCTGGACCGCGCTCTTGCCCCGGGGAATTTCCCGGAGGCCGGCCAACAATACCCGGGCTTCCATGCCGGGTTCCACCTCACACCGGGACATGACCTGGGGCCAGTCACTTTGTCTTAATAAAGGTTCAATCTCGGCCACAAAGGTCTCGAGATTTAACCGGCAACGATAAAAGGTCTGGGCCTTGTCGAAGATGATCGCCAGAGAAACGACGCTCAACGCCAATAGCAGCCACAGCACCCAGGCGCTGCCGCCCAGGGCCATATTAAGCAGAGCCTTGGTTATGTCCATTCTTCCTCCCAAAATAAAACAGGACATGAGGCTGCAGTCCTATTTGCAAAGTTCAATTTTTCTGTTACCTCATGTAAAAAAATCTGAGCCTAAATCATCATTGTCCCCATGCACTCTCCCATCCCTTTCTTATTTTCTTCTGGCTTCATGTATCAAAAAGGGGGGCCCAAGAAATCTCTTGGGCACTAAGGTGATCCGTGGTACCTGCCCCAGTGGGTTTGTATCCAGCAATACGGGACAGCCGTAGGCTTGCTCCAGCAGTTCATAGGTGAGCACGTCCGCGGGGCGCCCCGATTGGACAGTTTTCCCCTCTTTCAGCAGGAGCAGTTGCTCCCCATACATGGCGGCCAGGTTCAGGTCGTGGGAAACCATGACCACCGTCAGACCCCTTTCTTGTTGCAACTGCGCCATCAGGTCCATGAGGTTTATCTGATGCGCCGGGTCCAGGGCCGCGGTGGGTTCGTCCAGCAGCAGGAGTCGCGGCTGCTGGCAGATGGCCCGGGCAATGATCACCCGCTGTAATTCCCCGCCGCTGAGTTCCGGCAAGGGCCGCTGGGCCAGGTGGGCCACATTGGTAAAGGTCATGGCTTCCTCAGCCAGTTCCAAGTCTCTTGGCTGTTCCAGACCCATCCACCCCACGTGGGGTGAGCGTCCCATCAGGACCACTTCCCGGACGGTAAACGGAATATCCGTGGCAACCCGTTGGGGCACCACCGCGACGATACGGGCCAGGGCTTTTTTCGAAAAATGACTTACCAGGGCGCCCCAGATCTCCACCTGCCCCTGCTGGGGCTTCACCGCTCCGGCAATGGCCCTCAAGAGGGTGGTTTTCCCCGAGCTGTTGGGGCCGATGATGATGAAAAAGGCCCCTTCCGGCACTTCGATGGAGAGATCACGGAGGACTGGTTGTCGGCCATAAGAGACCTGAAGATGTTTTACCAGAACCGCAGGAGGCGTCATCTGGACCTCATGAGCAGGAGAACAAACAGCGGCGCGCCCACCATGGCGGTAATCACCCCCACGGGCATCTCCCCCTGGGAGGACAGCACCCGGGAGACCAGGTCGCACAGGATCAGGTAACTCCCCCCTCCCAGGAGGCAGGCGGGAATGAGGAGTCGGTGGTCCGGTCCCAGCAGGAGCCGGAAGAGATGGGGGACCACCAGCCCGACGAAGCCCACCAGGCCGGATTGACCTACCGCCAGGCTCACCATCAAGGAAGTGACGATGAGCAGGACCCGGGAGGTCACGGCCACGTTTAAACCCAGATACAGGGCCGTCTCTTCTCCCATGAGCAAAAGATTCAGGGGACGGGCCAGGCAAAGAATCACCAGGAAACAGGGCGCCAAGAGGTAGATCAATAAGGTAACATGGTCCGGGGAGGACATGGATAGGTCCCCCATCAGCCAGTAGAGCATGTTGTGTAACCGCACATCCTGGGTGATGGACACCAGGAAGATGATCACAGCGGAACAGAAGGCGTTAACCATGACGCCGGAGAGGAGCAACGAACCTTTCCTGCCCCCGGGTTCACCAGTAGTGATCACCAGGACCAGCAGCAGGGTGCCCATGCTTCCCAAAAAAGCCAGGAGCGCCACGCCGGGGAAAGGCGCCAACCCCGCCAGCAGCCCCAGAATCGCCCCCACTGCGGAACCGCCCGAGACCCCCAGAATATAGGGATCGGCCAGGGGATTGCGCAGCAGGGCCTGAAACACCAGGCCCCCCAGGGACAGGGTGGCGCCCACCAAACCCGCCATGAGCGCCCGGGGCCAGCGAATCCGCCAGATAATGGTGGTCAGGATATCCCTAGGCTCGCTCCGGCCCAGGAGCGCCGCCAGGTTCCGGCGCCAGCCGGCCGGGGTGGAGCCCAAACACATCCCCAGGGCCAGACTGAGGGTCAAGAGCAAGCCCCCAACCAAAATCACCCATAACCAACGGCGTCCTAAGGAAAGGCTGCTCCAGCTCATGGCAGTTCTCCGGCCAATTCAGGATGGATCAGGCGAAAGAGCATTTCCAGGCCGTCCAGCAGGCGGGGAGCGGGGCGATCCACCAAGTCGGAATCCACCAGAAAGATGCGGTGGTTACGGGCGGCCGGCATAGTCTCCCAGCGCTCCCAGCCGGCCTTGACCTGTTCAAAGGCCCCTCCCCGGTCCATAGAGGTGATGATGATGACCTCCGGTTGCAGGGCTAAAATCTGTTCCTGAGAAAAACGGGGATACGGCACGTTGCCCGCGGCCAGGTTCAGCCCCCCGGCGGTGGTAATCAATTCATCCAGGAAGGTGTGGGAGCCGGCGGAGACGATAGGAGAGATGCCGATTTGGAAAAAGACCCGGGGGTGGTGGGCAACCTGGCCGGCGAGATCTTTGACCCGTTGATAACGGCGGTTAAGCGCCGCGGCCAGTTCCCGGGCTTGGTCATCGGCGCCCAAAAGGTTGCCGATTTCTTCAACAGTAGCGATAACCCCCGGCAGGTTGCGAGGATCCACGACATAGACCGCGATACCCAAACCTCGTAGACGTTCCAGCACATGGGGGGGATTGCCGTCCTTGATGGCCAGACAGAGGCCGGGCTGCAAGGCCACGATCCTTTCCACGTCAGGTAGTTTATACGAACCAACTTTGGGCAAGGCCCGGGCGGCGGGGGGGTAATCGCTGAACTGCTCGACGCCGACCACCCGGGAGCCCAAGCCCAGGGCGAAGACGATCTCGGTGAGACTGGCAGCCATGGTCACCAGGCGTTGCGGAGCAGCCGGGACGTTGACCTGACGTCCCAACTGGTCAACCTGGACCGCAGCCATGGCGTGCCAGGGCGAAAATCCCGCCAGCAGCCCCAAACCGGCAACCAACATGACTTTTCCCAACTCCTTGCAGAGCCTCATCTCTCTAACCTTTGACTTTTTTTTAAAATCGTCATAGGGCTATCCGGCGGGCCGCTCAGGGTTTGCTGCCTGGCCGGGCGCGGGCCGCCAGCCCGTTAATAAAAGCCTCACAGGCCATGTGCAGCGGCCGGGGCAATTCTCCCTGAAAAGATATCGTCTGCCACTCAGTCACCGATTTGCCGGCCAGCTCCCGGGCCACCATTTTGCAATAATCTGCAAAGGAGCTCAAATCGAGAACCTGACCCCGTTCGTACGCATCACTCAGGGCTATAGCCGTTTCCATAAAGCCGGCGTAGTGCGGCTCCAGCATAACGCTTTCCCAGAGCGGCACTATTTGAGCCTGTGAAGTCCCGGGAAGGTTGCGCACCAGTTCGTAAAGCCCCAACCTCCGTTCCTGTAGTCGCTGCCAGTGGGAGCGGCAGGAGGTAATACCGTTCTGTTTGGCCACCGCCTCCCGCACTCCCTGGTAAACTGCTCTGCCGATCAATTCCCCCATCTTTGAGTGTCCTCCCGCATTATCTATGGCCGGCCCCCGGCCTTCCACCACGATGATATTATCCGTCCCGGTCCCCGTGGCCTGGTAGGTTAGGGGGTGCTCCGAACTGCGAATGTCCAAATCCTGGAGGGCGGCGGTTTTGGCCTCGGTGGCGGCGATCAGGGCCCGGCTCATGGCCCGGGGAGTTAACCGGCAGTTGGTCAACAGAAGAATATTGATGGTTCCGGGTTCATAGAATCTGCCCTCATCCTGGGAGAGGCGCAGGGCGTTGCCCTCTACCCCGGCAGTAACCAGGGCATACACTTTGATGTCCTTAAACGTTGACTGCTGCACCGAGAGGTTGGCCATGTCCGCCCCGGTGAACAGGAAACTGGTGTTTGAGCCGGTCTTTTTCAACACGCGGTAGAGCAGGGCTCTACCTTTGCCCAAACCCAGGTAGTGAGAGATTCCCCAACCGGGCGGCGGGGTGTAATGGTTCCCCACGGTGAGGATGCTCTGGCGGGGACCCTCCAGGGTGGAATTGACTGACATAGGGGTTTTAAAGTCAATAATCAACGACTTGTGATCAAAGTCCAGAATGCGGCTGCGGGTCACCCAGGCCTGCCGCACATAGGGAAGATCCAGGGGAATCGGGTCACTGGCAAGCACGGCATCGGGCCGCACCCGGTTCTCGGGGTCGGCAAAGTCCTTGAGGTAGAGCGTGGCGGCCAGCCAGGCCACGAAGTCGCCGGCATGCACCGAGGCGCGGCAGGTCAGCTCACAAGGAAAACGGTAGATTCTCCCCTGACGCACCGCCTCCACCTCCCGCCAGCCCGGCTGCTGCACCAGCTTTTCCACCTGCTTCAGGTCGCTGCCGCAGGTGAAGATGACCTGGGGGTTGAATTGTTGCCATTCTGAGAGGGTGATGGGAACCATCGCCCCCTTTTTCCCCAGGCTAAGAGGTATGCCCCCGGCATGCCGGATGTAGTCGTTCTGGAACGAATCATCGCCCGGAACTACCATCTCTCGGTCGCTCATCAGCCTTACCGCCCGCACCCGGCGGGAGTCAGGAACCCGTGCGACTTTTTCCCGGATTAGGTCCATTTTGTCCTGGATCTGACGGCAAAGAGCATCCACCTGCTCCTGCCGCTGAAACATGGCCCCCAGCAGGCGCAGATTGGTGAGGATGTCCTGAACCGTATGGGCCTCCAGGTGTATCACCGGAATGACCGAGTCCTTGAAGCGTTCTTGCACTTCCTTCTGGATATCGGACACAAAAATACAGTCCGGTTGACATTGAGCGATGATCTGGGTTATGGGGCTAAAAAAGCCGCCCACCACCGCGGGTTTCCCTGACTGCGGGGGGACGCGATCATAGTAGGTCACCCCCTGCAGGGTATCTCCCACCCCCAAAGCCAGGAGCATTTCAGTGACCCCGGGGACCAGGGATACGACCCGTCGGGGGGGCTGCGTCATGGTCAGGGGGCGGTTGTAGGCATCAGTGACGCTGACTTCGTTTGCGCCTCCGGCCCACGCCGGCATGACCAGCCAGCCGACGAACAGGGCCGTCACTATGAGAATCGAGGCAACCCGCGGGTGCATAAGCAATCTCCTGAGCGCTAATATCTTGCGCCGAATTATATTTTCAGCCTGAGGCCCCCGATAATCTGAAATCGCGGGGAGGAATTTCCAAACACCTCTTGGTAGTTTTTATCGAAGAGATTCGTGGCCCGGGCCATGAGTTGCAGGCTATTAAGATAGCCCCAGTTTTGAATCACCGTATAGTAGGCCGCCAGATCGGCGGTAAAAAAACCGCCGTTGACCACTCGGGTGGCATAGTAAGGGGCGTCATTGTCAGGTCGCCGGTCGGCCCGGGCACCGATGTAATATCCATGAAAGTTCACTTCCACAGGACCATATATCTGGTTTAAATCGAAGTTCCAGGACTGCCGGGGACGGCGCAACAGATTCTGGCCGGTGATAATATTGATATTCACCAGGCCCCCGTCATCCAACACCTTGAGTTGGGTCAGATAGGTATAGGCGGTGCGGGCCGTGAATCCTTTAAAGGGTTTGGCCTGTAAATAGAGTTCAAAGCCCTTGGTGCGAGCCGCGGCAATATTGAAAAAACTGCCGGTAGTCCAGCTGGTCTGGGCGTATTGGATCATGTCGGTAAAATGGTTCTCAAAATACGTCAGCCCGCCTTGCACCCGGTCCTTCCAAAGCCACTGGTCCAAGCCCACCTCCCAACTGACATTTTTTTCCGGCAACAGGGCGGGATTGCCGAGAAAAAATGGATTGAGAGAATTGGTCTCCGTGAAGGACGGCGCCTTCACCGCTTTGCCGCCCGCGGCCCGCAAGGTGGTGTCGGTTTCCGGGAAACGCAGGGCGGCGGAGGCCCGGGGACAGAATTCCAGCTTCTGGAAGGCGCTGTTATCCTCGACGCTGCTGCCCACGGTCAGAAAAAAGCGGTCCCACGCCCCAACCTGCTCCTGGAGGTACCAGGTGTAACTGCCGCGACGGGCTTTATTCATGGCACTGCTGTAATCAGAGATATTCCAGTCAAAACCGTTGCTCCAGCCTTTATACTGGGCATGCCTGGTCTCCACCCCCAGCGTCGTCGTGGAGGCCAGGCGCTCTTTGGACCCGAAGATAAAATTGGACCGGTAATTCGCAGTCCATTGTTTTTCCAGGTCCCGGCTATAATAATTAGTTGTCTGAAAGTTGACGTAGTATGGGTTGGCCGGATTGTTATACCGGGAATCAAGATTCAGGAATCCCAACAGCAGTTCATTTTCCCACCAGGCAAAGGGCGAATATTTGCCTGACAAGCCGGTGAGCGCCGTCGTCGCTTTTTGGTTCTGGTCGGGGTCCAGGCCGTTGCCGCCGAGACTCTTGGCGTCGAACCGGTCGCCGCTGCTGGTGGGGAAACCAAAATAGGTGTCCACATAGTAATTGGTCAGGGTCAACTTCAGGTTATCCGTGGGTTCCAGGTCAAAGCGGGAGTTCACCACGTTGCTCCCGAAGCGATTGTTGATCGGCAAGATCCCGGTATCGTCATAGCGGCCGTAGGCCATGGAATAGGAAAATTTTTTGTACGAACCCTCCAGGCTGACCTGCTGTTCGCCGATGAGGTTATTGGCGCTATGACCTTCGGCATGGCCGCCCCACAGGCTGGTCATGGTGAGTTTGGCCGGACCCTGACCTTGCCGGGTCATCACATTGATCACCCCGGTCATGGCGTCGTTCCCATATAAAGAGCTCATGGGCCCCCGCACCACTTCGATGCGGTTCACATTGTCCACCGTCAATTTACTGAAGTCAAAGGCCCCGCCGGTATCATTGAGCCGAAACCCATTGAGCAAAACCAGGTTCATATTGCTGTTGCCGCCCCGGAGGAACAGGGAAGTCTGGCTACCCCGGCCGCCATTTTGCGAGATGGTGGCCCCGGGGACATCCCGGAGAAAGTCTTGTACCCGGGGCTCCTGCCGGGCTTCCATCTGCGGTTTGGTAATACTCGTGGTGGAGACGCTGGTGTCCTTTAACGGGACTTCGGTCCCGGTGGCAGTCACCACTATTTCGCCTAACACCTGAACCCCCTGTTTGTCAGCTTCCTGTCCCCAAAGGGGGACGCTGCCGATTAAAACCGAGAGGAGGCAAAAACAGCCGCAATAGAGAGCTATTTTTTTCAATGCAGTACCCTCCCGGTCGCACAAGCCCCTGGCGGCTCCGCCGTTACCCGGGCCACGCCCGTAAGGCGCACCAGGGGATAGAGCGGGCGCAGACGGTCGCGCTCCGCCATGGTTACCAAAAGGTGGATCGGTTCACATCCCAGGCTTAACAGGAAGTGCCAGGCGTCGTCCAGTTCCAAGATGCCCGGCTGGGTAACCACAACTTCTGTGGGGCCGGTGAGTTGCCTGAGCCCCTGATAGTGGGTCCCAGGTGTTACTCCCGCTGGCGGCTCCCCACCGCCCATTAAATAAACGATTAATCCCTGTTTCATCATGCCCTCCAGGAAAATGAGATGAGGGAGCCAGGCTCCCCGAGGCATGATCCACGCGAACAAAAAAAATCCTTGAGCCCGTGTGGACCCAAGGATTGCACCCAGTTTGCTTGATCCCTGGTTTGGCTGCGGAGATTTGCCATCTCTCCGCACACCCCGACCTCCCCAATGCCTCGTTGGGAAAACCGGCAGGCTTACAGGCAGGTCTTCTGACTCCCGGATCCTTCTACTCCCTGCGCCTTCCCGTCCTCTAAAGAAAGGATAGTGGCTCTGTGCAGGTTTCGTCCCCGGTTACAGCGGCGGGACCGCGCCGGTTTTGCACCGGCTTCCCTTTTAATCCCCGAAGGGCGCCTGTAGCCTAATAATTAGCCTATCTTAATAAAAATTAACTGCATGTCAAGTAAAAAACCTGGATTGGGGCCACCTCCTCGATTTTAGCTGAAGCGCTAAAAAAGATAGCTGCCCTTTATGCGCTCCTTAAGATCTTTTCGAAGGGTTTCACTATGCGGTAGGGTCGAGGACTGGCGCGCCTACGGTAGGGTCCGGTGGCTCATCCAAGGCTTTCGCCCTGGGCCTCAGTCCGGCTCCCCTGGTAACGTTTCCAGCCCCCGCCACATCAAACCCGGCGTACGGTT
>Ga0315268_10006120_pt1 | contig 12830 bp, 17 predicted proteins | sample C1_top_MG_FD_204535 | JGI IMG/M metagenome (GOLD analysis project Ga0315268, IMG submission 204535) | Sediment microbial communities from Yellowstone Lake, YNP, Wyoming, USA - C1_top | ecosystem: Environmental > Aquatic > Freshwater > Lake > Sediment | place: USA: Wyoming | collected 2017-08-01 | reverse complement strand
AAGTTGAGGTCCGATGCCATGAACTTGCTACCGAGAGGCTTATCACCATCACCCATAACGAAAGTCATGAAGATCTTCCTATCAGTTATGAGCAGTTCCGATGCCCTCCCCTTAACGTAATCATCCCATTTCTTATGCTTTGGCGTAAACTCTATGCGTTCATATCTGGATGGTTGAAGTGTTATCCTGATACATGCTCTGCCGCCATCGTCCTGCTTTATCTTAAACAGCTCTGCATCTATTCTCATAGCAAGCCTCTTTACTTCTGGTATGGCGAGATGCTTATGCTTCTTCTTGTATGACCTCAGCAATGCCACCGCATTTCTGCATAATGGGTTGATGTGATGCCTAGCATAGCTGTAGCGAGGGTAGAACCATTCTCTGAATTTCCTTCTCAATGCTATCGGGCTTGGGACCTTGTTGTCATTCTCTTCTGCCATGACATATGCATATGCAAGAGCCATCCTCAACGCATCTCTCATATCGTTGAGGTATGTCAATGTAGATTCGCTTGGCTGGTATCCTATGGCTATGGTCCTCTTCTCTCCCTTCGACGCCCATCTGTGGCTCATTTCGATGATGTCACCTCCTTTACAGTGGTAAGTAGCTTCTTTGTCTTATGGCTTCTGAGGCCGTAGAGCTTAGCTGAGAACGAAGTTATTGTAGCTATCAGATCTTGAACCAGCTCCTCCTTTGGCGAAATATCTTTGCCGTTAACCACCACTACCTCCGTTCCGAATTTAGCGCACAACCATTTGATGAGGTCGAAACCGAATCTAGCTAGTCTGTCTTCATAGGTGATGTATAGCTTGGAGACCTTCTTACTAACTATGGCATCTAGAAGCCTCTGGAGGCCCTTTCTCTTGAAGTTTAGCCCAGACATAACATCGATGAAGACTTCTGCATCAGGGGAGGCTTTCTCTCTCAAGATTTTAATTTGCCTTTCAAGATCTTCTTTTTGGTTGTGGGAGGAGACACGAGCATAAATGGCCTCTTTCCTTTCTTCTTGTAGATTAAGGACCCTTCTGATTTCGCTCTCAGGAATACGCCTTCTACCACTCGGAAGCCTAAGGCATTTTATCTTACCAACCCTATCCCAGACCTGGATAGTGTGCACTGTCACACCAAGAATGCTGGCGGCTTCCTTCGGGCTATAATTTCTCTCCACATTCACATATATTAAAATACACACTTATATACTTTCTTCAGTGACTACAAGTTTCCCTTCGCCCGGCAGACCAATGCCAAGCCTATGCCGGTATTGCCGCTGGTGGGTTCGATCACCGTCATGCCTCTGGTGAGGAGGCCTTCCTTCTCGGCTTCATCAAGCATGTGTTTGGCGATTCTGTCCTTCACCGAACCACCGGGGTTGGCCTTTTCTAGTTTGACGTAAAGCTCGACGGCCTCATTGGGGTTGAGGTTATTCACCCTGACCATGGGAGTGTGCCCGATCAGGTCCAAGACGCTGCGGTAAATCAACGTGGAGGGATAGACCAGAACCATGTTTATTAACTTGAAAGAAAATGGGAAGCGAATACCGACCGATGGGCGAACCGCCCGACGTTCGCATCTAAAGCTTAAAAGCGTTCAGAGGAACCAAGTGAGTCAGACGCATGAAGCGAAGATCGAGGGGGGGCGTCGCCCTAGGATTGCTGACGGTCCTAGGCGTGGCTATCCTTGCGGCCGTATCAGTGTTGATGCTGTCACCCGTGCTGCTGAACGACATCACACCTTTGGTGAAGGGCGTGGAAGGTGGTGTGGGTCAGGCCTTGGCCCCGCCGTCCAATTCCACCTTTGGGGCCCCGCCTCTTCTGTATCAGAACGCGCCCAGACCTCCGGACTACTTGTTGTTGGTCAACTACACTCTGGGGCTCATCAACCAAGACAGGAGCAGCAACGGAGGCTTGAACCCCGTCGTGTTGGCTTACAACCCTGCAGCTCAGCAGCACGCGTACAGCATGTTGCTGAACGGATACCTTAGCCATTGGGATACGCAGGGCTACAAGCCGTACATGCGTTATACGATAACGGGAGGAAACGGCTTCGTCGAAGAGAACGTGGGGTATGTCTACCTGCCAGGGGCTTACAAGACCACCGCTGCCGTGGAGGACGCCATCAAGCGCATCGAATATGAAATGGTATACAACGACGCTGCGCATGACTGGGGCCACAGGCTGAACATCTTGGACCCCAGCCACACGGGAGTGGCAATCGGGGTTTCTTACGATTCAGACTACGTGTATGTCGTTCAGGACTTCTCCAACGATTACATACGCTGGTCGCAACCCATAACGGTTTCAGGTGGTGGAAATATAGTGATGTCGGGGGACTTGGACCCAGCCAGCGGGATGGCGGCGGACGGAATTCAGATGGTGCAGGTCTTCTTCGACCCATGGCCTGCAAGACTGACGGTTCTGCAGCTGAAATCTTCGCCGTACGACGGCCCGTACAGCCAAGGAACTTTCGTGGCGGGCGTGCTTCCTCCCGGCTATGGCGTACAGGGTGGAACGACGATAACGGCCGACCAGTGGCTACTTTCTTCCACCCATTTTGCCGTATCTTTTAGCTTGGCGCCTGTCATCAAGGCGGAAGGGCCGGGGTGCTATACCCTGTACATAGCGTGGAAGGGCTCGGAGGGTCATCAGGTCCTTCTGACGAGCTATACGGTCTTCGTTAACCCGAAGGCTTGACAAGGTCGGAGCCTAGGCCGATGAAATGGCGCAGTTGGTAACTGTTAATTACATGAGTCTGGTAACCTCACTTGGTGCTGATAAACGTCTAAATCTCGTGAAGCTCTGAAACCCATGCTTCAAAACGCCATAAACACGTTGACTACGGTCACCCGCCTCCTTGAAGACAGGGAGTTCAAACTTAGGACCAAGGACAGCGAAATCTTTAAGCAAATCGTCCGAGCACTGAAGGAGAACGACCAAGCAAGGGCCAAGATGCTGGCCAACGAGCTATCCGAATTGAGGCGCACTTCGAAGACTGTCATAAAATCAAGGTTGGCGTTCGACGCCATCATCCTCAGGTTGGAAACGGCCAAAGACCTTGGGGACTTCAGCTACATTATGGGACCTGCCATAGCTGTGGCGGCCTCATTGCAGCAGCAGCTCGCCAGGGTCATGCCAGAGGCGACGGGCACGATCAGCGAATCTTTCGCGAGCCTCCAGCAGACGATGACGGAGGCTGGCGAGCTCACCGGCGAATCGGCCAACTTCACTGCTGCCAACGAAGAGGCGGAGAGCATCATAAGGGAAGCCGCTGCCAAGGCCGAAGAACAGGCCCGCCAGAAGTTCCCCGAAGTGCCGGACCAGATAAGGGAGTTGGAGTCGGGCACTTAGGCTTCAGAAGGATAGCACTGGTATTCCAGTGGCTGAGTCCACTCTACGGTTCAGTTTCGCACCTTTCATTTCTACCACATGTACCTCCACCACGAAGACTTCTGTGCCTCTGAGAAGGTGGCCGCCGAAGGTCCTGCCGTCCCTGTCGGAGAAGACGATATGGCAGTGGATCTTGGGCTTGCCTTCGAGGATGCCGAGGTTGCCAGAGCAGGAAACCACTTCGAGTCCTTCGTCTTTGGCGAGATCGACGTAGCCTCGCTTGCTCTGGTCGTAGTAGGTGAAGGCTGCCCTCTTTACGGCACCTATGGCCGTGAATACGCCCGCCTGGATGCCGTTTTGAGCGGCCAACTTCTCTAATGACTCGAGCAGGTCGCTACCACGTTCCAGATTAGCCACGATCATCATTCCAGCTGTGCCTCGCACTTCACCCAAACCCAAACCCTTCCTCAAGCGGTGTCCCAACGCTGTAACATATATGAACGTTAGCCGGAACCCAACTACAAGGTCTCCTTCCACTCGGACTGCCGGCCGACGGATTCCGAAAGGGCCTCCCAGGCCTTCTTGACCATGGAAAGGACGCTGGGAGCGATAAGGAGGTAAAGCAAGGGCGTGAAGTCGGCGGTGACGGCAATGGAGCCTTGTTGGAAGGTGAGCACGCCCCCGTTTGTGGCAAGATAGAGGAACAAGGCCGTAGCCAAATTGCTTCCCATTCCGCAAACCAAGCCGAGGGGCCTGCCGTCCAGGGCGTAGTTGAGAGCTGAAAGGCCGCCGATGATGATGGCGAATATGAGGAAGCTTGATTCCGACAAAGTGGAGATCGGAGAAGGCACCCCCTGAAGTATGACAGAAGGTATCAGGTACCACAAGATGAGGCTAATCAGCATGGAGACGGTCGCCCTCACGCCACGTTCGACCAAACCGGCAAGGTCCAATCTGTCGACACCTGTTAGGGGTAGCTGAAGGGGACCGTGACTTCGCCGGAAGCACCGCCCACGCTCACGGTCAGCGTGGCGAAATAGACACCCTGCTTCAACAGAGACCGATCCAAATAGACGTTCAACGTTCCTTGGGTGAGGGAGTTGGCGTCAGTGACGAAGGGACCCGACCCAGATCCAGCCAGGTTTCCTCCGGTCAACTGATCGGAGATCGACACCGTGACGTTTCCTTGAAGCGACAAGGGGGACCTGTTAAAGAAAGCGTACGTGAGAGGGATAACGACGTGCGTGGAGTTGTAGAACGAAGCGCCTGAAGCCCGGAGGTTAAGGTTGGACATGACGGGGCCGACGAATGAGCTTTGCGCGGCTTGCGCGGAGGCCTTGACAAATGGGTCGACGGCGAAGACGAAGTTCACGACCATGGAAACGTTGAGGCCTTTGACCAAGAGGTCACCGAAGGACTCAGGGGAGATGGTAGCTTCTTCGAGGGAGATGGGAGCGGAAAGGTTCACGGAGCCCGTTTCACCGGGCCTCAAGTATAGGCGGCGATCCAGAACCTGCGAAGACTGGCCCGAAGCGGTGACGTTGACGGTCATGCGCAGGCTGGCTGGGTAGAGCCCGCTGTTGGTGATGTTGACCATCGAAGACGCAGGCCCACCGACCGACAGGGCGCCCATGCCCTCCAGTGCGCTTGAAAAGGAGCTGTAGAGCGCAAGGCCAGTATATCCCAGGGTGACCAATGCTGCAATGGAGGCGAGGGTCACCACGGTGACGGCCACGCCAAGCATTCTGGCGGGCGAGCTCGTTTCCTTTCTCAAGGACCCCAGCCTGATTACTCCTTCTTATCTTCTTTGACTTCTTCCTGAGGGGCCGTAATGATTCCCACGCCCTTCTCGACCTTCATAGTCACCATGCCCACCCCTTTTTCGACCTTGAAGAAGTCGACGCCGCGGACCAGCAATATGCCGCCCACCCAAGCTATGATGCCCAAAAAGAGAGCTTTGATTGCCGCCAAAAGCAGTAGGTCCAGTGATTCGGAAAGGCCCTGGGCCGTAGAGGTGGCATAGGACAAGAAGGAAGTGTAGGCCAAATAGAAAGTGAAGATGAGGAGCAATGCACCCAAGGACGTCAGCCCAATGCCGACAATGCCTGGTTTCTCCATATGAGATAGTTGTGCTTCACACCAATATAAACCATTCAATACGCATTTCGCATGAGGACGACTTTAGCCGACCATGAATGGGTTAGAGGCCTTCTCGGCGCCTATTGTTGATTCCTCCATGTGACCAGGGTAGATGATAACGTCATCGTCGAGGCCCGCCAGCAACTTGAGCGAACTTGTCAAGTCCTTTGCCGAGCCGCCAGGCAGGTCCGTCCTGCCCACGGACCCGGCGAACAGAGTATCGCCGGTGAAAAGGATCTCATTATCGACGAAGAAGCAGGAGCTTCCCCTGGAATGGCCGGGTGTGTGTATGACTCGAAGGGTCATGTCGCTTATGCCGAAGACGTCCCTGTCGTCGAAGAAAGAGCTGGCCTTCACGTCTTCGTTCAGCCTGTAACCGAACGTCGCGGCTTGCAGGCGGGCCGAGGAAAGCAGACCTGCATCTGACTTATGAACCATGAACGGCGCCCCCAGACGCCTGATGAGGGGAGGCGCGCCCACTACGTGGTCGACGTGGGCATGAGTTGCTAGGATGTACTTGACAGAAATGGCTTTGCGACTGATAAGGTGAAGGAGCTCTTCGACTGTGGCGCCCGGGTCGATGACAACGCCTTCGAGAGTCGAAGCGTCGTAGAACAGGTACGTGTTCTCCGCAAAGGCATCGGCTGAAACGAACCTTTCGACCTTGTAAGAGGCAGACAAGATGACACGTGGGAAACCTGTTGCGCGTAAAAACGTTGTGCGCCGACGGGCGCGAAAGATCCTTGGATGCCCTTCAAACGCCCCAGCTGGATTTCCTGACTGGCACGAGTTTGAGGAACGGCGCTTCGCCGGCCTTCCACGGGTCAGCCCTCACCCAAGAGAACTTCTTCTGAAACGCAGCATATGCCGAATCGAATTCCGTTCCCTTCTCGATGACTCGAACCCTTCCTTGGACCGCTACGGCGCGGTTGGGGTCCGTTACATCCACCACCAGAGAGGCCCTGGGGTTCTCCTTGACGTGTCTGAGTTTAGCGGTACCATAGTCGGTGGCTATGTAAAAGCAGTCATCGATTAGAACGTAAGACACGGGACTGACCAAGGGCCATCCGGTCTTCGAGGCGGTTGCGAACCTGCAGATCTCGTGTCCCTGAAGGAAACGCCGCTCGGCCGGACTGAAACCGACTTTCACGACGACCGGAGGGACATTTTGAGTAATAAAGTGTTTCGACAGAGTCAGGGGGGCGACGCCGTCAAAGAAACAAGGCGCTGGCCGTTGTATTCAACGTTCGTAACCAGCCTGATGGCCCTCTTCAACGTGTTCGTGGCGAAGCAGTGTTCCTCCGCGTCCTTGGCCAGAGCCCTTATCCTGTCGGAATCTTCGCTCCCCGTAAGGCGAACGTCATAGACTATGTCGGTAAAAGCTCCCTCGATCTGCCTGTCAAAGTGGCCTCGTGCCCTCATCGATATGGAGTCCAATTTGAGGCCATTCAAGATGATGATCTTGACGTACTGAGTCATCAGGCATGTAGCTGCACCCAAGACGAAGTAGCTTAGGGGAGCCGGTCCGGCTGCATCCCCACCTCGGCTAGGTGGTTCATCTATCGTCACTTTGAACTTGTAATCTGTACCTTCCCAGCAGACGGCTTCCAGACGCAGCTGCTCAATATGCTGCACGTCAACGCGGACGGTGCCGATGGGGCGCCCGTGGCCGGGCAGCAGCTCGTCCATGTCCTTCCTGAGAGAGTTCAAATGCTTCTGACTCGACTTGAGCAAACGTGTTTCGCCTCGATACGCAGACATATGCCATTGATATTTGTTTGCCCCCAAAAGCGCAGGGTCCGTCGAACGCCTTTTAACCGTTGGATGTGAGCTTTAACTGGCATGTGTAGGATGTTTGCTGGCATGACAGGGCAGCCCCTCCCCGCAGATGCCTTGAATGAATTCCGGCGCCTAGCGCACGATGGCATGCTGCCACAGGGGTGGACGGGAGGCCATGTGTCTGGGTGGGGGATGTACGCAAGATGTGAGGAGGTCGCCGCCGTTCACATTAGAAGCAGCGTAGATGCGCGCGTAGACCCCCTCTACGAGGAGGCAGCCGCAACAATACAGGCACTCAAAGGCAGAAGGGTATTCATGGCGCACCTTAGGAGGGCGTCACGGGGCTCCGTGAAAGTTTCGAACAACCACCCCTTCGTAGTCAACGGCAGGGCATTCATGCACAACGGCAGCGTTAAGCTAAAGGCCATCCCGTTGCCGGGGAACGTGAAACCGGTCGGGGAGACTGATAGCGAAAAGCTGTTCCTAATGCTCCTCGAAGGCTTCGAAGATGGCGATGCGCTGCGAACCGTGCAGAGCCTTGCAAGGAAAGTGGGCGAGAGGGCTACGTCGATGACTTTCTTGATGAACGACGGAGGCTCTCTTTACGCCTACCGTCATTACAGCAGGAACGGCGCTTATTATACTCTGTACTACGCGTTGTCGGAGGGCTCCGTGTTCTTCGCCTCAGAGCCCTTCCTAAAGGGGCTCAGCTGGCGGTTGATAAGAAACAGGAGCCTTGTTAGGGCTTCATGGATTAATGGCAGGGCGGTCCTTGAAGAGCTTGGGAAAGCGTAACTGCGCGGCCGTTCAGAAACCGTTATACGCCCCTAAGGATCGCCTCTTAACTGACTTTGCCAAAGGTAGGATTGGTGCAGCTGAGCGCAAAGCCCTCCAAGGACGAAAACCTCAGGGCGATCGTGAAGGCCATACGTAAGGCCGAACAGGGAACGCGTCTGATGGTCTTTCCCGAATATTCCATGGGCTTTCCCGCGGACGGCCTTACACGGGCATACGTTGCCGACATCGCGGAGAGGCTGGATGGAGAGTTCGTAAAAGAAGTGGCAGAGATTAGCGGGGCCCAAGGAGTCGACGTAGTGGTCCCGATTTACGAGAAGAGGGGAGGCAGAGTCTACAACACGGCAGCCGTAATGAAAGACGGCAGAGTGATAGGGAGTTACAGCAAGATACACCTGTTCGATGCCCTGGGCTACAAGGAGTCGGGAATATTCTCCCGTGGTTCGCGAGCTGTGCTCTTCGATGTGGACGGCTTGACCTTCGGTATCGTCATATGTTACGACGTCAGGTTTCCAGAGCTTGTCAAGGCCCAAGCTCTAGCTGGTGCCGAGGCGGTTCTAGTGCCATCGGGTTGGTACAAGGGGCCCTTGAAGGAGGAGCAGTGGCAGACGCTGCTGCTGGCACGGGCCCATGAGAGCACAATTTACGCCGTGGGAGTGGGCAACGCGAATGGAGCTTTCATCGGAAGGAGCCTGGTGGCCGACCCCATGGGGACGAAGGTGCTAGACCTAGGCGTCGGCTACAAAACTGGCTACTATATGCTTGACAGGGACCTGGTGACAGAGACAAGAAGGAGGCTCCCACTCCTCGTACAATCTACCCCTAAGGCGATAGCGTGTCGTCGGATATAAACGGAGAAGCCCGTAGTTTCACCTGTGCCTGATCTTCAAGGTGAAGGAACGTTCCCCCGCTCCGAGGTAAATGAATTCGGCTATGTCGTCAAGGCTTTCAACAAGGCGGTTTAACCTCTTGAACAGACCTGTTCTCGGGAGCTCAAATTCTAGGACTTCGTGTCGCGGTGCCTCCTTGACGGCGCGAATGATATCGCCCAAATCAGGAGCGGCCGCAATGTTCCTCAAGGTCACTTCTCAGAAGCTTCTGTTGCGTGAGTTTTAAGCGTTAGGTATGCTTAATTACGCGCTCTCCAACATGGAGCAGAAGTTGCCAGCCGAGATCGTGGTGAAGAACGCACGCGTTCGTGGCCTCGACGGCCTGTATTCTATCAAAATCGACGACGGGGAGGTGGAGAAAATAAGCCGAGGTGACGAGAGCGGCGAAAGGGTGATCGATGCCAAAGGCATGCTTGCGACCGAGTCCTTCGTCATAGCCCACCTGCATCTGGACAAAGTGAACACAGGAGGCTTGGTCGCTGAAGAGGCGCTGAAGCTCTATCAGGAGTCGTTCATGGACACAAAGAGAGCCATCGAACTGGCGTCAAAGATCAAGGAGAGATATGACACAAGAGAAATAGTGGAAAGGGTGAGAAAGACCCTGAATGAAGCCATAAGGTATGGAGTGACTCACATGCGCGGCTTCGCTGACACAGACACTAAAGGCAAACTGGAGGGCGTGAAAGCCCTTCTACAACTCAGGGAGGAGTTCAGGGGAAAGCTGGACCTACAAGTAGTGGCGTTTCCGCAGGAAGGGATCGAAACCGACCCAGGGGCTGAAGACTACGTCGAGAAGGCGGTTGAAATGGGAGCAGATGTAGTCGGCGGCATCCCGTGGCTGGAGCTCACCGAAGAGGACCAGAAGTCCCACATAGACAAAATGTTTGCCATTGCCAAGAAGCACGACAAGCCAGTCGCCATGCTGGTGGACGACGCTGGGGACCCGGGGCTACAGACGCTGCAGATGTTGGCACTCAAGGCACTGAAGGAGAGGTGGATTGGTAGGGTGCAGGCGTGCCATGCTAGGGCCATGCAGCTGTATCCTGAGCCGCTGGTGAGGAAGGTGGCGGCCTTGTGCGCGAAAGCGGACGTAGGAGTGGTTACGGACCCCCAGACGGGACCGTTGCATGCGAGAGTGGATGAGTTGGTCAAGGCAGGAGTCACCGTAGCTCTGGGTCAGGACGACTGTTATGACGCCTACTACCCCTATGGCCGCTGCAAGATGATGGAGGTGGCCTACCTCGGATCGCACCTGCTGCGCATGATGGGGCCGCGCGACATGGGTGCTCTTTACGACATGGTGACTGTGAACCCGGCCAAAATCATAGGGTTGAAAGCTTTCCGTCTTGCAGAAGGGTCGCCCGCCAATCTGGTGGTGCTGCAGGCCAAGAGCCTACACGAGGCCTTCACATATCAGGCCGATCCAGCATATGTGATAAGCCAGGGGAAGCTCGTCTACGAGTTAGAAAGGGAGCCACCTGGATAAAGACACGTTCTTAAACCCAAGGCACCAAAGCCCTTCCTGACCGCGTGGTCACATTACCGCTGGGCCGGTCGTCTAGTTCGGTCTTGGACATCTGCCTTACACGCAGAAGGTCACAGGTTCGAATCCTGTCCGGCCCACCACAACGCTCCCATGGCGTAGTCCGCACCTTGAAACCTGTCAAAGCTTAAGACGGCGCGGACGCGACCACTCGGACTGAAACTCTTTGACCGTGGACCTTAGGAAGGTGGCGAAGGCCTTCTGGGACGACGAATACTTGGCCACTCGCCTTTATCGCTACATGGCCGAGAGACGGACGGAAAAGGCTGAAGTCTTCGATCAGCTGTCAACCATGGAATCCAGACACGGGAGCCTGTGGGAGAAGCTGTATGCGGAGAACTCGGGAGGGGCCCGACCTCGCGCGTCGGGCTGGCTCAAGTTCAAGCTCAACCTGTCAAAGGTGTTCATGAGGATAGTGGGGTACCCCACATTCGTCCGATACATGGAGCTCAGCGAATCTCAGGCCATCCGGACTTACGGTACAATGCTGGACGATCCCGAACTTGAGGGGTACCACGAAGACCTTAGGGCCGTCGTCCTAGACGAAGTGCAACACGAAGTCACTCTTCTGTCCGAAGTGGTCAAACTGAGAAGCAACATTGACGATGTCAGGAACGCTGTATATGGTATGGTGGACGCTTTGGTGGAGGTCCTGGCTGTAGTGGTGGGGCTGGCGGTGGCGTTGGTCAATCCTGCCATAGTGGCCTTGGGGGGCATCATATCGGCGTCGGCAGGGACGCTTTCCATGAGCGCAGGGGCGTACCTCTCATCTAAGTCTCAGAGGGACCTGATGGAGGGGAAGATGGCTGAAGTCTCCGTGAGGTCCAGAGTGGTGCCGGAGGAACAAGCAGGAAAGATAGGGAAACGTCTGAAGGAGTGGGGTATGCCCGAAAGCGTAGTCGCAGAAGTGGCGAGCGAAATCGTAAAGAACAGGAACTTGGCCGAAGCCATGGGGAATGCCATAGACTTGGGAACTACGGAGGAGAACTTGGAAGACCCGGTCAAAGCGGCCAAAAGCGCTGGCATCTATTACTTCATGGGAGCCCTCGCACCAGTAGCGCCCTTTCTAGCCATGGTGGGCGGGCAGCTGGGCATTGGTCTGGCCGTTATCCTGTCGTTGCTCCTGCTGAGCATCGCCAGCGCCATAATAGCAATGCTTTCAGGCGTAAGCCCCAAGAGGAAGGTCCTGGAGATGGACTTAGTGGCCCTTATGGCGGCGGCGGCTACCTTCGCAATAGGTTATGTGGCTAGGACCATCTTAGGCCTGGCGCTGTGAAGGTGAGCACCGAGATGAAAGTGGAGAGCTACTGCTTTGGAATCTTCCCCAGAGACGAAACGCTGATAGAAGCTACTCGGAAGAACGCCAAGAACGTAGGCGCCCTGGTCGCTCAACGCAGGAAGAAGATAATGGGCCTGCAGAAGCTAACCTATGCCTCAGACCCTCTTTTGGATTGGGACGACATGTTCAGGCCCTTGTCTATGGGCCTACGGAACTTGGAGGCCAACGGACTGAACAGGTTCTTCGAGACCAACACCTTCTACAGGGTTCCCGTCGTAAAGGGGAAAGTCGAATCACGAGGTGACGTGCTGAGGAATGCGGTGGCTTTCCAGGAGTTGAAGGATGTGGGAAAGCCCTTCCTCGTCGAAGTCCCTGAGCCTTTTACGTTCGTCTCCCTTTGCAGCGACCTTCACTACGGAAACAAGGTCGCCTTGGCGTTGGACTACGCCAAGGCGATGAATAGGGAGCTGGCTTCAATGAGCGACCCAAAGTTCAAGCTTCTTGTGCTGAAGGCCCCATCTTGCGCCTTCGGTCTTGGAAACGACGACCTCCAACTCCTGAAAGAATCGTTGAAGGTCATGCTCTCCGGCTTGAAGGTTACGACGATCTTGCACCTATACTTCAAGGACCCGTCTTCAGTCCTCAAGAAACTGGGCGGGCTACCGGTGTCAGGCTTGGGGCTTGACCTGTTCTGCGGTGCTAGCCTTTCATTGAAAGGGTACCCCTATGATGAGGTGGCGCTTTCGGCCGTCGACGGCCGAAATACGAAACTAGAAAAGGTACCAGAAATGGCCGGGCGGGTGTGGGCCCTCGCGTCGGAAGCTAAAGTAAAGAAGCTTTACGTGACAAACAACTCAGACCTGGAGCTCCTGCCCTATGTGTTCGCCGTCAGGAAGCTGGCTGTGCTGACCAAGGTGCATAGAGCCGTGGAGAGGTGGAGCTGAATGCGTACCCTGCTCCAGACTCAAGAGATCGGAAGCCTCAAGAAACCCGAATGGTTGTTGAGAACACTAAGAGATGCGCGGGTGACGAAGGAGGCCAAGGAAGCCGCTAGAGACGACCTCGCCATGTTGAACATCAAG
>Ga0315268_10006119_pt1 | contig 12831 bp, 11 predicted proteins | sample C1_top_MG_FD_204535 | JGI IMG/M metagenome (GOLD analysis project Ga0315268, IMG submission 204535) | Sediment microbial communities from Yellowstone Lake, YNP, Wyoming, USA - C1_top | ecosystem: Environmental > Aquatic > Freshwater > Lake > Sediment | place: USA: Wyoming | collected 2017-08-01 | reverse complement strand
GCTCCTCCGCCCAACGGCGAACATCCGTTACCCAGGACGCCGCATCGCTTCTTCAATGTGCGGCTGCATACAGAGGTCTCCCCTCTTTCCGCGCCCAATAGAGCACTGTGCCTGGCACCTGGCTGCGCCGCTCGTACTCGGCCTCTGAATAAACCAGCAGGTCAATCCCCATGCCGATGCTGCCCACGGCCTTGCGCAGGCGGATCATTTCCTCGTACCGGTTCGGCACGTGCGGCTTGATCACCATGATGTCCAAATCAGAGCCCGGGCCGGCGTCGCCGCGTCCGTGGGAGCCAAACAGAACCACGCGGCTGGGCTGCGCCGCTGCCACGATGCGCTCCACGACCTGTCGCAGAACCAGTTCATCAATCATTTTTCTGACCTCGGCTCTTGTCGCTCAAGCAAGTCCAGGCAGGATTGTATGCCACGCAGGGGAAAAAGTCAAAGTGTGCAGCGCTCGACTGGTCCGTTCCTAGCGTGGCGAGTGCGGCGCACTGTCCTGTTCTTTGTAAATGATCAAAGCCAGAGAATCTTTTTCCCTTGACGTTCGAGTGTCATGTTGGCACACTGCCTTCCAGCCCTCTTTGGCCAAGGAGCATGGAGGAATCTGACGACGTTATCTGTTTGCGACTTGTGCGGGTCATGCATGAAGCCGACCTCCGTGTGATGAATTTGACATTTTCTCTCTCTTGCGTTATGCTCACTCAGTATAACGCAATCTCATTATCAGGGAGAGAACAATGAATCACTCAAGACTACTCATCGGATTGACCCTCCTCGCTCTGTTGATTTCCGCCTGTGGGCCAGCCAGAACGCCCGCGCCGGCACCCACGCAGCCGCCGGCCGCCCAGCCGACCAAGCCTGCTGCCAGCGGGTGCTCGCTGCGCCTGGCGACGACCACCAGCACCGCCGACTCGGGCCTGCTCACCTTCATCCTGCCCGATTTTGAAAAGAAATTCAACTGCAAGGTTGACACCGTCGCCGTCGGCACCGGGCAGGCCATCGAAATCGGCACCAAGGGCGACGCCGATGTGCTGCTCGTGCATGCCCGCGCCCAGGAGGACAAGTTCGTTGCGGATGGTCACGCCAAAGAGCGCTTTGACGTGATGTACAATGATTTCATCGTGCTCGGCCCCACGGCTGACCCGGCCAAGATCAGCGGCATGGCGAGCGCCAGCGCGGCATTCAAGGCCATCGCCGCCGCGCAGGCGCCCTTTGCCAGCCGGGGCGACAAGAGCGGCACGAACACTAAAGAATTGAGTGTCTGGGCCTCTGCCGGCATCACGCCGACCAAGGATATGGCCTGGTACAACTCGCTCGGCCAGGGCATGGGTGAGACGCTGCTCGCCTCGAATGAAAAGGGCATGTACACACTCTCCGACCGGGGCACGTATCTTTCGATGAAGGACAAGCTGCCCAACCTGGTCATTGCCCTGGGTGGAAACAGCCTCCAGGAAAACAAGGACAAAACCCTGCTCAACCCCTACGGCGTAATGGCAGTTGATCCGGTCAAGCACCCCGGCGTGAACTCGGACATGGCGGCCAAGTTCGTCCAGTGGATTCTCTCGGCGGATACGCAAAAGCTGATCGGCAGCTATGGCGTGACCAAGTTCGGCCAGCCGTTGTTCTACCCCAATGCCAAACCGACCACCTCCCAAGCGCCCTCCGGCGACGTCGCACTGACCATTACGGGCCTGGTGGAAAAAGAGCTCAAGCTGACGATGAGCGACCTCAAAGGCATGGACGTCGTCAAGCTCGAGGTTGAACATCCCAAGAAAGGCAAGACACCCTATGAGGGCGTGCGACTGAACACGCTGCTGGGCCAGGTCAAGGTCAAGCCCGAGGCGAAAAAGATTGTCCTTACCGCTTCTGATGGCTTTACCGCCGAGGTGACACTGGATGTGGTGAGCAAATGCGCCGATTGCCTGATGGCCTTTGGCGACGGCGGCAAGATCCACGCTGCCATGCCCGGCATGGAGTCCAATGCCTGGGTCAAGGACGTTATCAAGATCGAGGTCGAATGAGTTTCCAACCCTTGCGAAGGCATTGAGCCTTCGCAAGGGTACGCCTCTGGCACGCACTACAAATTGCGGTAGAATAAATAGACCCGGAGGATTCTCCCAACCCCTCGGGTCTGGAGTCACACATAGTGGACGACCTCACTAGCGGGCTGGCGCACGCCGTCCGCCTCATCCTATCCGCCGACCCGGCGCTGATGCAAATCATCCTGCTCTCACTGCGTGTGAGTGGGTTGGCGCTGGTCATCAGCACGCTCGTCGGCGTGCCGCTGGGCGCGGCGCTGGGCCTTTCGCACGTGCGGGCGCGCCAGCTCATCACGACGCTGCTCTATACCGGCATGGGGCTGCCGCCCGTCGTCGTCGGCCTCTTTGTCTACTTGATGCTTTCGCGCAGCGGGCCGCTGGGGACGTTGGGCTGGCTGTTCACGCCCAGCGCGATGGTCACGGCCCAAGTCATCATCGCTTTCCCGTTGGTGGCCGGGCTGACCATGTCGGCGGTGCAAAGCGTTGACCCGGCGCTGCGCTTGCAGGTGCGCTCGCTGGGCGCCACCCGCGTGCAAGAAGTGTGGGCTGTGCTGCGCGAGGCGCGCATCGGCGTGGTGGCGGCCATCGTCGCCGCGTTCGGCGGCGTCATCTCCGAAGTCGGCGCAGTGATGCTGGTCGGCGGCAATATTGAGGGCAAGACGCGCGTGCTCACCACCGCCATCGTGCTCGACACGCGCACGGGCGAGTTCAGCCTGGCGATCGCCCTCGGCATCATCCTGCTGGCGCTGGCGTTCCTCGCCAACGCCGCCATGTTACGGCTGCAAGGGCGCATGAACGATTGAACGCAGACACGTCGAACGATCGAGTCTACCAGATTACAGACCTGAAAAAAGAATACGCTGGCCGCACGGTAACGGACATTGAACATCTAGATATCCGGCGCGGTGAGATGCTGGCGCTCGTCGGCCCCAGCGGCGCGGGCAAGTCCACGCTGCTGCGGCTGCTCAACTTTTTGGAGCATCCCACTGCCGGGCGGATCACCTACCAGGGTCAGGCCATCAACGGCAGCGTGCCGCTCCCGGTGCGCCGCCAGGTGACCACGGTCTTTCAGCGCCCCATGCTCCTCAAGGCCAGCGTCTATGCCAACGTGGCGTATGGGCTGCGCTTGCGAGGACAGCGCGTGGACGGACAGGTGCGCAACATCCTCGCGCGCGTCGGGTTGGAACAGCTTGCGCGCTCCCCCGCGCACAAACTGTCGGGCGGCGAGATGCAGCGCGTGGCGCTGGCGCGCGCGCTGGTGATCAACCCGGCCGTTCTGCTGCTCGACGAGCCGACGGCAAACCTCGACCCGTACAACATCGGCCTGATCGAAGACATCGTGCGCCAGCACAACCGTGAGCGCGGCACCACAGTCGTCCTGGTGACGCACAACGTGTTTCAGGCGCGGCGGCTGGCCGACCGTGTCGGCCTGATGCTGGCCGGCCGGCTGATCGAAATCGCAGACACACACACGTTTTTCGAGTCCCCTGCTGACCCCCGTACGACCGCCTTTGTTCGCGGCGATATGGTATACTAAAACGTCAAGACTCGTTGCGTTTCACGTTTTAGTTAAGGATACCAGATGCCGGACATTCGGGACCGCCGTCCTCTTCATCGCGCCCTGGTTTTCAGCGATGTCATCGGCCACACACCCACACCCATTCTAGTGCTCGTCGTCGCAGCGCTCGTCGTCAGCGCCGCCTGGACGTGGGTCAATGCCACACACGACCTGGTGTTGGGATGCCTGGCCGGCCTGGGGCTGGCACTGTTCATCGCCGGAGACTGGGCGATGTTGGCCGGGCTGCCTCGGGCCGGGCGATCCTTCGGGCCGGTGGGGTTGCCACTGCTGGCATTAGCCGGTGTGCGATGGGCACTCAATGCGACGGCGTTCATCCCAGCTACACCACAATCAACCTTGGCGCTGCTGACTATCGGCAATCTGGCGCTGACCGGCAACGTGCTGGATAGCCTGTGGGCCGAGCCGTTCCGGCTGGGAGTCACCCGACTAGAGATCCAATCGCACAAGCTGGCGGGCAGCCCTCCGCTGCGCGTGCTGCACCTGAGCGACCTGCACGTGGAGCGCATCACAACCCGCGAGCGCAAGCTCCTGGAGCTGGTCGCCGAGTTACGCCCTGACCTGATCGTATTCACGGGCGATTTTCTCAATCTATCATACGCTCGTGATGTGCGGGCCCAGGCGGATTGCCGCGAGGTTCTGTCCAAGCTGCACGCGCCGCTGGGTGTGTTCGCCGTCACGGGCAGCTCGCCTGCCGATCCGCCGCAGGTCGTGGAGAGCTTGCTGGACGGTCTGGACATGCGCCGGCTAGACAACGAGGTCGAACCGGTGTGCATGTCGTCCGGCGAACAGCCGGCGCTGGCCCTCGTCGGCATCACGTGCACACACGATGTGCGCGTGGACGGTCAGGCGTTCGAGCGAGCAATGGCGAACGTTGCGAACAACCCATCTCCTCCATTTACGCTGCTGCTCTACCATTCGCCCGACCTGATGCCCCAAGCTGTGCGCGCCAGAGTGGACCTGTTCCTCTGCGGCCATACGCACGGCGGGCAGATACGCCTGCCCTTTGTCGGCGCGCTGGTGACCAGTTCGAGGTTCTGGAAAAAGTACGAGATGGGCCGCTATGTGAAGGAAAACACAATATTGTACGTTAGCCGGGGGATTGGGATGGAGGGGATGGGTGCACCGCGCGCCCGGTTTCTGTGTCCGCCAGAGATCGAGCTGATCGAGCTTCGGGGGCCGGAGAATGCTCCTCCCCCTCCCCGGCGCTCGAGGAACCGCTTGTTATTTCGGCCGCGCTCCCTGCTCAAGAGCAACGCCACGACTTTTCCCAAGTCACGCTGAGGCCCGCTTTTTGGGCCGAAGCACACTTGCACCTGCGCAAGTGCAGGTGTCTCGCTCACGCAAGTCCGAGACGCTTCGCTGCGCTCAGCGCGACAGGTCAAGAGGGCTATGATACCGCTTTGTCCAGATCGTCAATGGACTAAAGCCCTGAGAGCGACGCCGGGAACGCTTGACACCGGGCGGCGTGGGATTATAATCTTGAGCGCTCCATCAGGCACTCGCGCGGGCCCAATGGCCCACGTTTCTCTATTTGCGGCTGAACCCTGACCAGGGCCCAGACCTTTGCCAGGGGTGAACGGCATAGTCAGACGCCGGTGTATGTAAACGGACGGAGATTGGGCTAGGCATGAAGAAACGGAAAACGCGCGAGCTGCTGTATGGCCCCGACACCCTAAAACTCGAGATCCTGACCACCCCGATCAACCAGTTAGGGCTGCAAATCAAAGGAACACTGATTGACGAGGCGATCCGCCGCACCCGCGAAGACATGGCCCGAGTGGGCATCACGCAACTGAACCCGGCTTTTTACCTCTCCAACGGCTATGGCTGCGTCCAGGGCACAACCAACATCGCCGTCGGGTTCTACGACTGCAACGACTTGCTGCGCGAGCTGAATCTCGAGTTTCGCGGATGGCGTTACGACCCGGCCGACATCTTGCAGATTGTCCGCCACGAAGTCGGGCATGCATTTTGCTACGCTTACAAGCTGTACCGGACCAAAGAATTCCGGCACCTGTTCAAGGTCAAGGGGCACTTTTTCTACACCTATCCTCAGCATGCCGGCCTCCGGCCCAACCCCTGGAGCGCAGACTTTGTGAACCCGGCTGGGGACTTTTACGCCCAGTCACATCCGGATGAGGATTTTGCCGAGACATTCTCGGTGTGGCTGACGCCGGAAATTGACTGGTTGGGAGAGTTTCGTTCCAAGCCCGGCGCCCTCAAGAAGCTGGCCTATGTGGAAAAAGCCGTGGCCGATTTCGGTCGCCAGGACACGCTGCTGAACAACGGCGGCAGCAGCACACTCGACATGCCCGTCGAGCAGCTTTCGATGACGGCGGCGCGATTCTTTGGCGCCAAGACCTCCCAGGTGAATGCTTACCGGCGCCGCGCCACCGGCTACGTGGACGCGGACTTGCGCGAGTTGTTCCAGGGGCCGCCGCGTGTCTTGCCGCTCAAGCGGTTTCGCCGTGAGTACAGCCGCGCCAGCCGCTTTCTGCGCGCCCACAAACGGCTGCTGGTCAACCGGGTGAGCTACTGGGTGGAGCTGGACGACACGGTAGTGACCGACCTGGTGGACAAGCTTGCGCTGCGCGCTCGGGCGACCAACCGGTACGTCAAAGAGGCAGACACGGAAAAGAAGCTGATCGAGGTGACCACGTACTTGACCGTGTTATGCCGGAACTATCGGGAGACCGAGCAGTATTTCCGGCGGGCGTGAGGCGGCTAGACTCCTATTCCACGCAGGGCCACGCCAATCGTCTTGAGGATGATGTACACGTCGAGCCAGATGGACCGGTGGCGGATGTAATAGAGGTCATATTGCAGCTTCACTAGAGCATCTTTGACGCTGTTGCCGTACCGGTAGTGAATCTGTGCCCAGCCTGTGAGTCCCGGTTTGACCACCAGGCGGGTGCGATAAAAGGGGATCTGCTGCTCCAGCTCGGCGATGAATTCGGGCCGCTCCGGGCGGGGGCCGACCATGCTCATTTCCCCGCGCAGGACGTTGATCACCTGTGGCAGCTCGTCCAGACGGAACCTGCGCAGCCAACGCCCGACCCGTGTAACTCGATCGTCATTCTTCCACGCCCAGCGGGGTTGACCATCTTCTTCGGCATCAGCGCACATGGTGCGGAACTTGGACACGCGGAAGGGCTTGCCTCCCAGGCCAGACCGCACCTGGCTGTAGAAAAGCGCTCCTCTATCATCCAGGTAAATAGCCAAAGCCACCAGTGGGAGGAGCAATCCCATCCCCATCAGACCCACCAGCGCATACATCAAATCTAACAGCCGCCGGGCTGCCCGCTCGAAACGGCCCAAAACAGAAAACCCGCCCAATGCATCGAGCACCCAGCCCACATCGACGTGTTCTACCGGCACGCGGCGGGTCAACTGCTCGTAGAGATCAGCCATGGGAACCAAGCGGATGTTCATGGCTTGGCAGTCCATCAGCGCCTGGAACAGGCCGCCGCACATCTCGTGAGTGATGGCCAACGCCACTTCATCTACCCGCAAGGTCCGCACCAGGTTGACCAGGTCGGCGCTGCTTCCTAGAACAGGCTGGTCGACTATCGAGGCATTCTGCTTGTCCAGATTGTCGTCCACAAAACCAACCACGTGATAGTTCGCTGTGTCATACCTGGAAAGAGTCTGGGCTAGCGTCTGCCCGGCCCAGCCTGCGCCGACAATAAGGATTCGGCGAGAGAGCGGCGGCAGCGTGAACACAGTCGCGTACGTCCATCGCCACAGGATCATGCCTACCAGGGAGAGCACTGAGAAAAAGAGGACAAAAAGACGCGGCAACTCGTCGCGTGGAAGCACAAAGTACAGCGCCACGTAGCTGGTCACGAATCCCAAGGCCGCTTGTGCAATCCGCCGTGCAACCACATCTCGGCGGCTGGCCACAGGAACGTCGTAGAGGTCGCCCAACCAGATCAGGAAGCCCCAGATGCCACTAAGGACAGGAAACCAAAACCAACGCACTTGCACGAAATTGTGTGAAAACGCCTGACCGGCGACTCGCGCCCATAGCCACAGCGCCACCAGCACAGCCGTGTTGACCAGAAGCGCGTCACCTGTGACCAACAACGCCCGCCGCTCGGAAAAGGGCAGCGCGAACCGAAAAGTGGGGGCGACACCTTCTGCTCCCTTCAGTACCTCTTGACGACCTTCCAGAACGGGTGTCTCGACGTCCATATGCAGTCTCCACTCGCCGGCTGCGGTCTGCCGATCAGTTCCCTTGGCTCATGGCCCGGCCATAGGCTTGCTCCAACATCGCCACCGACCGATCCCAAGTGTATTGATCCTCCACCAACTGCCGGGCATTGCGAGCCAATCGCCGCGCCAATGTGCGATCCTGCATGATGCGGACGACTTGTCCAGCAAAGGTTTCGGCATCCCGGGCTACGAGCAGGTGCTCGCTGTCATTGGCTTCGATACCGCCCAGGGCGTAGGGTGTAGCTATCACCGGTGCGCCACAGGCCATCGCCTCCAGCACCTTGTTCTGGATTCCAGAACCAGCTTGCATTGGAGCCACAGCGACTGTCGCGCGAGTTATCCAGTCTTGAATCCGAGGGACATGACCGGTCACGACCACACCAGGACATCGGCCCAATCGCCGGACAGGTGCAGATGGATCTGCTCCTACGATCAAAAACCGGGCTTGGGGCGCCTGGCGACGCACCAGCGGGAACACCTCCAGTGCGAACCAGATGGCTGCATCGGCATTGGGGAAATACCCCATCCGCCCGGCAAAAACAATGGTATGAGAGTCGCGGTCGCCTTCGGCAAATGGAAAAGCCTCTGTATCCACGCCGTTGGGGATCACGTGGAGGTTATTATACTCCCCAATCGCCTGCTTATCCAATGCGGAGGAGATGATCAACTGATCATACTGCCGGGTGAGAGCCCGCTCGTAAAGCCGCGCCCGCTGGGCCTCCAAGGCGACAACCCACGCCAGTGGCCCTCGCTCCCGTTGGACACGGCGAGTCATGTTCAGAGACAGGGCATCAATCAAGTCAATGACCTTGGGAGGAGCCGCCAGCTCATCCACGACCGGCGCCATGCGCATCAATTGCACGTGAACGAGATCGAAAGCCCGCTTTTGAAGCAACGCCTGCACCTTTTGTCGAAAGCACGGGTCATAAAAATATACAGTCTGCAAGGGTAACGACGTAAAGGGCGCCCGGCCTAGACGACAGAGACGTCGCCAGGAAGAAGCAGGCACGACTTGGATTCGCTCACAAAATGGACGGACAGCCTCCAGGCTCTTGCCGTCTCGTTCAGGTGCTGAAACAAGCAGAACGATAGAATGACGCCGAGACAAAAGGCGCAGTTGGTGATACCCACGAAGCCGGTCACCCTGGAAGGGAGGATGAGGAAAGCGAGAAGCCACAAACAGTATCCTCACTTGACCAGCCTCACGACGACGACCCAGGTGTACCTGCCTAATACGGGCCAGCGGGCCAGCAGAAGTCTGTCTAGGCGAGCCAGCCTATTCAAAACAGTCTGAAACAGCTTTTTGCTCTGCAACGGGAGTAAGACCAAAGCTGCCAACGCAATCAGATAGAATTCCGAATGGCACACGGAAGAAAACGGCTCTCCAAAAAAGAGAATATCCTCAAAGTGCAGCGGCCTTTCAGTGGGTGTCCGTCTGGACGGTGTGAGCCGTCGGAAAACACGGATGAATGGGTTGTGATCCAGAGGCTCAAGAAACACCGCTCGCCCGCCGGGTTTTAGAACACGGTAAACCTGGTCTCGTGTCAAGGCCAGGTCTGTGTGATGCAAGATAGAGTGTCCAAAGACCAGGTCGGCAAATCCGTCCGGGTAGGCCAATTGTTCAGCCGCCATCTGGCCGACGATCACTCGATTTTGCAGGCTGTTTTCTAGGGCGTTCCTTTGCGCCGCCTGGACATTGGCCCAGGATAGGTCAAAGGCATGAACCGTTGCACCTTGCCTGGCTAAACGGACTGCGTGATGTCCTCCTCCGCATCCAAAATCCACAATCGTTTTGCCGGACACATCACCCAGCAACTGGAACGCATAACTATCGGCCAGGTCCAATGCTCCCGCCGCATAGGGGTCAATCCGGGACCTTTTTGCCGGCTGTGCCTTTTCGTCATGCCATCGTTCTTCCAAAGAGTGACGCCGCTCCAGTTCGTTCATCGCTTTGCACACAGTGATAGTCTGAACAGCCACGAATCTCAACGGTCCCGGCGCGCGCTGAGCCAGGGATTGGTTGAAACGAGCGAGAGGACCAGGCTCCACAGCCACATCGCCGGGTAGAGAGGCGCTTGCACCAGAGCCCGTGCATAACGGCCGGGCTTTTCGACCAGGCTCAAGCCTGATAAATAATATGCCAAATCAGCCGATAAAGCCAGCCCTGCCAGGGCCACCACTCCCCAGTGCAAGCCGGGTGGCGCCAGAGGAAGCAGCAGGGAGAGGGCGAGCCACAGGCCTTTCAGAAGAAACACCAGTGTCTTGGGCTTGAGGAGGGTAGCCAAAACCATCGAGATTTGACCCGGCTGCCCGCTGAACAACAGGCGCAACACCAACCGGATATGGCGCTGGAGCACCTCTCGCTGCCCCTGCTGCCAGCGCGCGCGCTGGGTAGCAATGCCGCGAGCGCCGGTTGGCTTTGGGTCGCCCACCACGGCATCCGGGACAAAGTGCACCTGCTTTTCCTGAGCGGCCAGCAGCAGCGACATTTCCACATCTTCTGCCTTTGTCTGCAAATGAGGCAGCAAGGCTTGGAGTGTTTGACGCCGAAAGACCATGCCGGTGCCGCGCAACTGTATCGGCCAGCCCAGGCGGGCACGGGCCATGTCGTCAATGCGCTGTGAGAGCATCTCCGAATAGGCGGCCAGGTCGGCGGCGGGCGAGCCACTGCTCAGAGGTTCGACAAAACCCTGTGCCACATTGGCGCCTTGGGCCAGGGCGGCGCGGGCATGACGCAGGAAGCCTTCGTCCACAACCGAGTCGGCATCAAAGATGGCGATGGCGTCGTAATCCTCCAGCTCTTGGCTGGCCACATTCAGGAACCATCGCAGGGCCGCGCCCTTGCCCCGCTCGCCCGGCTCGTTACGTTCCCACACTTGTGCCCCGGCCTGGCGAGCGATCGCGGCCGTGTCGTCGGTACAATTGTCGGCAACGACGAACAAGCTGCCCGCTGGCATCTGCATTCGCAGCCGGGCGATTGTCTCACCCATGACGGAGGCTTCGTCGTGGGCGGGAATGACGACGGCCGGCGATGTTACAGTTCCTGTGGGAGCAAGTTCTTGCGCGGGCGCGGTCCCCCAACGGACCAGCATGAGCCAGGCTCGCAGAATAGAGTCCAGGAGCAGGATACATAGCAGGGGGCTGGTGAGCGCCAGCAAGATCGTCAGCGTGATTCTCATTGTCTTTTCAAAACGCGCTCGTAAATGTCCAGTGTGCGCGCCACCATTTGCCTTACATCGTAGCGTTGGGCTTTTTGCCTTGCAGCGCTCCCCATGGCCCGGCGCAGTGTCCGGTCAAATGTCAGTTCCTTCAAAGCATCAGCCAGAGCCCCAGGCGCCTCTGGTGGAATCACTCGGCCGGTGACGCCATTCTCCACCAACTCGGCGTTGTCCCCCACGTCTGTCACGACACAAGGCAACCCGGCTGCCATGGCTTCTAGAATAGTCATCGGCATCGCCTCGTAGCGGGATGGAAGAACGAAAATGTCGCTGGCTTTTATAAAGTCCGGCACGTCGCTCCGAAAGCCTAGAAACCGGACATTTGCATCCAGCCCCAGTTGGCGTGACCGGGTCTCTAGTGCTTCCCGCTGTGGCCCGTCGCCGACCAACCAGACGCGAGTCTGCTGGTCGAGATCCATCTGGTGCAGTGCTTCCAGCAGAACGTCAACACCTTTTTGTTCGTCCAGCCGGCCAACGCAGCACAGCACCGTTGCTTCCGGCGGCGTGTCAAGAGCCTCGCGCACAGCTGAACTCTGACCATCGTTGGCGAAGGCCGTCAGGTCAATGCCATTCTGGATGACAATGGTCCGCTCACGAGGAGCCAGGTTCAGGGCAAATGCTTCTTGACATACACGAGACGAGACGTAGATTAATTGATCGGTCAGTCTGACATTTAGAATTCTTTCGGCCCAATGGTAGAACCAACATTTGAAGAGGGCACGGACACCATGCCGATGGGCAAAATAATATGGCGGTAGATGCACGGTGACAATGACCGGCAGCCCTAACAGGCGAGCCGCCATTCGACCAAAGAGCGCAGCGCGTGCACTCTGAATATGTAAGAGGTCCACCGGCTCCGCCCGAAGCAGACGCACCAGACGGATGAGCGCCACAACGTCCAGAGGATGTGCGGGCTTCCAGTGGATCACCTGCGCGCCCAGCGCCTCCGCCAGGGCCCTGAAGGTAGGCGAGGTAGGAGCGATAATCAGCCAGCGGTAGCGGGATTGGTTGCCATGGCGAAGCAATGAGAGCAGATGTGTCTCTACTCCGCCAATGTGCAAGAGATGGCCGTAGACAAGGGCGATGGTGCTGACTGGCTTCTCGGAATCAGTTTCAGGCAAAGACACCAGAAGGGGTGAACTCCTCGTCCGTTGCGTATTGGGGGACTGGAGGTGCATCTGGCTTCCTTTCATAAGCAGAGACATGAATCCCCAAATACTTGTGAAGGAGGAATATGCCCATAGTCGCTAGAATGTGAAGCCCATAAAGCACACTGGGCCAGAACTTGATCGTAGAGGCTTCGTCAAAATAACGGGTTTTGATAGGAATTTCCTCAATACAAAAGCCGTGAAGCAAAATCTGCACAATAATCTGGGTATCGAAGACAAAACCGTTCGAGTTGCGCTCAAAGTAGATGGTCCTTAATAGGCGCGCGCTATAGGCTCGAAACCCGGAATGGTACTCGGTCAGATAAGTCTGCAATATCACGTTCTCTAAAGCAGTGAGTAAGATATTCGCGTTGTACTTCCAAAGAGGCATTCCTCCCACAAGTGCCCCCCCTTTCATCATTCGCGAGCCAAAGACGGCGTCGGCTTTGCCCTCCAAGATTGGCCGGATCAGCGCTGGAATCATTCTGGGATCATATTGGTAATCAGGATGGAGCATCACCACTACATCTGCCTCATTTTCCAGCGCTTTAGCGTAACAGGTCTTTTGGTTTCCGCCATAGCCCGTATTCCGCTCGTGAACAAAGGCCGTCAGTCCGAGGGACTGGGCT
>Ga0315268_10006118_pt1 | contig 12832 bp, 10 predicted proteins | sample C1_top_MG_FD_204535 | JGI IMG/M metagenome (GOLD analysis project Ga0315268, IMG submission 204535) | Sediment microbial communities from Yellowstone Lake, YNP, Wyoming, USA - C1_top | ecosystem: Environmental > Aquatic > Freshwater > Lake > Sediment | place: USA: Wyoming | collected 2017-08-01 | reverse complement strand
GTGGCTGAGCCTGGACCCCAAGCCGCTGCACCACCTCAACTTGGCGGGCATGTCGCTGGTCACGCCCAACCGCAAGGAAGCCTTCGCCCTGGCCCAACTGCCCGACACGTTCCGCGCGCGGGAACCACTGGCCGATGCGGCGCTGCAAGAAGTGGCGCAAAAGCTGATGTCCGGACTGGAGCCAGCGGTTTTGCTGATTACCCTGGGCGAACAGGGCATGTTGCTGTGCCAGCGCGGGCAGCCGCCATTCCATATTCCCACTGTGGCGCGCGAGGTGTTCGACGTTTCGGGCGCCGGCGACACGGTGATCGCGTCGTTCACGCTGGCCATTGCCGCGGGCGCTTCGCCGGTGGAGGCCGCCATTTTCTCCAACCATGCCGGCGGCGTGGTGGTGGGCAAGCTGGGCACGGCGACGGTCAGCCCGGAGGAACTGGTGGCCAGTTTCCGGCGGGCGGAGTGAAGCAGAGTTGAGAGACAGTATGAATTGAGAGAAGGGGTGGCCGGACGCGGCGCGTCTCTCAACCCTCAACTCAAATCCCTCTCAACTCTCATACAATCCGTGAACCGTGAGCAATGAAAGTTGAGAGACGAACGGAGTTGAGAGTTGAGAGACGGGGCGAGGCGGAGGCTGCGGGTCTCTCAACCCTCAACTCGATTCCCTCCCAACTCCGCGCGCGCGCGGTGTTTCTGGATCGGGACGGAGTGCTCGTGGAGGAACGTGGCTACCTCCACCGGGTGCAGGACATGGTGGTTCTGCCCGGCGTGAGCGCGGCGTTGCGGCGGCTCCAGGACGCGGGCTTTCTGCTGTTCGTTGTCACCAACCAGTCCGGCATCGGGCGCGGCTATTACACCCTGGCCGAGATGGAGCAGGTGCACGCGCGCCTGGAAGCTGAACTGGCGCGGGCCGGCGTGCATTTGACGAAGATTTACTTTGCCCCCGAAGCGCCCGGCCAACCGAGCCGCGGGCGCAAGCCCTCCCCGCAGTTCTTGTTTGACGCCCGCGACGAATTCGGGGTCTGCTTGGCCCGGAGCTACGTGGTCGGGGACAAACTCATTGACCTGGAGTGCGGCTGGAACGCCGGCGTGGGCCAGTGCCTGCTGGTGCGCACCGGCTACGGGGCCGAGGTCGAAAGGCAGCGCCCGGCGGCGCTCGCGCGGGCCGTCGTGGTGGACGACCTGCCCGCCGCCGCAGAGTGGATTCTGGGGCAGGCCGGGCGGCCGGCTGCCGAGAGCAGTAGGACTGCGCAACGCGACGGAGCCACGGCCGGATTGTTGCAGCGTTGAGAGCGTTAGAACCGTTGGTGCGTCACACAATGAAGATACTCGGCGTCATCCCGGCCCGTTACGCCTCGACGCGTTTCCCGGGCAAACCGCTGGCGTTGATTGCCGGCAAACCGCTCATCCAGCGCGTGGTGGAGCGTTGCCGGCAGGCCAAATCGCTCGCCGAAGTCATTGTCGCCACTGACGATGCCCGCATCCGCCAGACGGCGGAACGTTTCTGCCGGGTGGAGATGACTTCGCCCGAGCATCCGAGCGGCACTGACCGCATCGCCGAAGTGGTGGAACGCCGCGCTTGCGACGCCGCCGTGAACATCCAGGGCGATGAACCGCTGATTGAGCCGGCAGTGATTGACGCGGTGGCCGGGGCTCTGGCGCAGGCCCAAATGTCCACCGCCGCCACGCCCATCCGAGACCCGCGCGAATACGACAACCCGAACGTGGTGAAAGTCGTTGTCAGCGCGGCAGGTCTGGCCCTATACTTCTCCCGGCGCACGATACCGTATTTGCGGGACGCTGCCAGTGGTTCGGTTGCCGAGCAGTTGGCGGCGTTTACGTTTTTGAAACACTTGGGCATTTACGGCTACCGGCGTGGGACGCTGTTGCAGTTGGTGAAATGGCCCGTGTCGGCCTTGGAGCGCGCCGAAAAGCTGGAGCAATTGCGCGCCTTGGAAAACGGGATTCCGATTGCGGTGGTGCAAGTGAGCTACGAGAGCGTGGGTGTGGACGTGCCCGCGGACGTGGAGCGGGTGGAGCGGCTTCTGCGGCCATAGCGGGACGGTGCGGGGGCGCGGCTGGCGGCTTAGCGAAGCAAGCAGACGATGAAGTACATATTCGTGACCGGCGGGGTGGTCAGTTCGCTGGGCAAGGGCCTCACGGCGGCTTCGCTCGGCACACTGCTGGAGAATCGCGGCCTCAAAGTCGCCCTGCAGAAATTCGACCCCTACCTCAACGTGGACCCGGGCACCATGAGCCCCTACCAGCACGGCGAAGTGTACGTGCTGGACGACGGCGCGGAAACGGACCTTGACCTTGGCCACTACGAGCGCTTCACCAACGCCAAGCTGACCCGGCTCAACAACCTCACCAGCGGCCAAGTCTATGCCCGCGTCTTGGAACGCGAGCGCAAGGGCGATTACCTCGGCAAGACCGTCCAGGTGATCCCGCACGTGACCGATGAAATCCAGAACCGCATCCGCCAGGTCGCCGAGGAGTCAAAGGCGGCGGTGCTCATCACCGAGATCGGCGGGACCATCGGCGACATCGAGGGGCTGCCGTTCCTGGAAGCGATTCGCGAGTTTGCCCTGGAGGTCGGCTCTGCCAATGCGATCTTCATCCACGTTACCTTGGTGCCGTTCATCAAGGCCGCCGGCGAACTCAAGACCAAACCCACCCAGCAATCGGTGGCCAAGCTCCGTGAAATCGGGATCACGCCGCACCTGATCGTCTGCCGCTCGGACCGGCCCCTGAGCAAGGACGTGCGGCAGAAAATCTCCCTCTTTTGCAACGTCCCGTTTGAGGCGGTGATTGAAGAAAAAGACGTCGAGCAGAGCATCTACGAGGTGCCGCTGATGTTGCAGCGGGAGGGCCTCGACGAACTGGTCTGCCGCTATCTGCGGTTGGACACTCCCCCGGCCAACATGAGCCATTGGCAGGACATCCTGCGCAAGCTCGTCATGCCCCAGCACCGGGTCCGCATCGGCGTGGTGGGCAAGTATATCGGTTTGCAGGACGCCTACAAGTCCGTCTATGAGGCAATCACCCACGGGGGCGTCGCCAACGATTGCGGCGTGGAGATCGAGCGCATCGAGGCCGAGGAGGTGGAAAAGCCCGGCTTCGAGAAACTGTTCAAGGGCATGGACGGCATCCTGGTGCCGGGCGGCTTTGGCGAGCGCGGGATTGAAGGCAAAATCCGGGCGGCCAAGTATGCCCGCGAGAACAAGGTGCCGTACCTGGGATTGTGCCTGGGAATGCAGATCGCGACCATCGAGTTCGCCCGGCACGTGCTGGGCCTCGAAGCCGCCCACTCCGCTGAGTTCAACCCCGACACCCCGCACCCGGTGATCGCGCTTTTGGACGAGCAGCGGCAGGTCACGCGGATGGGCGGGACGATGCGCCTGGGCGCCCAACCGGTGCAACTGCGCACCGACTCCGAAGCCGCCAAGCTCTACGGCGCTTTTGTGGTCAGGGAGCGCCACCGCCACCGCTACGAATTCAACAACGCCTATCGCCGGCAATTTGAGCAGGCCGGCTTCACTTTCAGCGGCACTTCCCCAGACGGCCAGTTGGTCGAATTGATCGAACTAAAGGACCACCCGTTCTTCATGGCCTCCCAGTTCCATCCCGAATTCCGCAGCAAGCCCGCCTCGCCGCACCCGCTCTTCAAGGGTTTCATCGCCGCCGCCCACGCCGCCGGCCGGCGGACTCAGCACTGAAACTGATGCTGATAGGAAATTGCTTTTTTGACGCCCGGCGGGTAAACAGTATTTCTACGCACCTTCGGATGGCCGGTGGCGGGATTATAGTAATGCGATGAGGAGCTTGGCCGAGCCGATGGTGGAGTAGGCTCTATTGTCATCCCCGCGGAAGCGGGCATCCAGAAAAGGAACGATTACAATGAGACAATGGTACGAGTCATTATTCGAGAATTACGCGCGCAAATACGATAAAGAGTGTTTTGTTGAGGGCACTGCGGGTGAATGTGATTTTATCGAAGAGGAGATAGCCCGCGATAAGTCCTTAAAGATCATCGACATCGGTTGCGGTACCGGCCGTCATGCGATTGAACTGACAAAGAGGGGATATAATGTGACCGGTGTTGATCTTTCCGAGAATCAGATCAAAAGGGCAAGGGGAAAGGCACAAGAGACAGGGGTGACCATCGACTTCCAAACACAAGATGCCCGCAATCTTCCGTTTGACGGTGAATTTGATCTGGCAATTATGCTATGCGAAGGCGGGTTTTCTCTTATGGAAACAGATGAGATGAACTTTGAGATCCTCAAGAACGCAACAAAAGCGCTGAAAGATAAAGGCAAGCTCATTTTCACCACATTAAACGGGTTGTTCCCGCTGTTTCATTCTGTCAATGAATTCTATGAGTCGGCGCAGAAAGAAGGCCAATCCCAGTGTAAGGAGTGCTCCTTTGATCTGATGACTTTCCGTGATTATAACACCGTTGTTATTGAGGACGATTCCGGCAAGAAAAGGGAGCTTAAGTGTAACGAGCGTTATTACGTGCCCAGCGAGATAACGTGGCTTTTAAAGACGCTCGGATTTAAGAAGATCGACATCTTCGGCGGGAAGCTTGGGGCATACTCGAGAAACGACAAGCTGACCACGGAAGACTTTGAAATGCTCGTTGTCGCACAGAAGTAGCAGTGTTTTACTGGTCGAGTAGAGCGGAAGCGCGACCGGTTTAGACCAATGGCTTCCAGTGTATCGGCTCTTTCGAGCATCGTGGCAAATGGCCATCAGGTCCTGCCCACGTTTCCCCCGCCCCCTCTTATCATTCCGTACGGCGGGTTTTCCCGAGTACGGCTGGAAGCCAGCCTCGGAACGAAGCCGTGGGGTCAGGTCTAAAGATTCAAGAAATGGCTCGCACCACGGCGGAGCGCCGGCCAGTCCCTGACGCGGGGCGAGACCGTTTCAGGTAAACCTCACGTTTTCACATTTCACGGTTGGTTCTTCTTCAGCACGTCCTGGATTCTCACCGGCGCGCCCCCCTGCCGCTTGCTCTCGTCGGCCGCCTCCATGAAGGCGAACAGCTCGAGCGTTTCGTCCAGCGACACCGGCGCGACGCCGGTTTGGAAGAACTTCATCACCTCGCGAATCATCGGGGCGTAGTCGCCGCCGGGCTTCTGGTCCACCACCGCCTTGGCGCCGAAGAGCGTGACGCGGTAGGGCGCCGCCCCGTTGCGCAGGCCCACCACCGTGCCGAACCTGCCGTCCTTCCACACCCCGGTGACCACGTCGCTGTCCGCCGTGGCCGTGCGCACCACGCTCTCGCAACCGGGGCCCAGCACGGCGTATAACGCCTCGGTGGGGTGAATGCCGTACCAGAACAAGTCCGGGTGATGCGGCTCATAAGGCGACGGTCCGGTCGAGATGGCGCCGCGGACCTTGCCCACATCGGTGTTCTTCAGCTCGACCACGCCGGGGTAATACCGCAGCGACGACGAGCTGAAACACGGCACCTTGTGCGCCTTGGCCAGGCGGCAGATTTCGATGGCGTCCCGCAGCGAGCCGGCCATGGGTTTGTCAATGAAGATCGGTTTGCCCGCCTTGAACACCGGCTTGGCCTGTGCAAGGTGCGGCCGACCATCCACGCTTTCCAGCATCACCGCATCCACCTCCGCGCAAAGCGCCTCAATGGAGTCCACGATCTTGACGTTATACTTCTCCTGCAACTCCTTGGTGTAGCCCTCCACGCGCGACCAACTGGACTCAATATCCGGGCTGCCCCCTTTGAACGCCGCCACCACCTTGCCCCCGGGGACGTGGTTCGGGTCGGTGGCGTCGTTGAGCAGCTTGGTGAACGCGGTGGCGTGCGAAGTGTCCAGGCCGATCAGGCCGATGCGCAAATCCGCGCCCAGGGCGGTGGCGGCGCACACCAGCAGGTTGCCGAGCAGGTTTAAGCAGGAGTTTCTCATAGCCAACTCTTTTTCCTCACCGTAGCGTCCCGGCCCGCTTCACGCAACCTTTGTCAAATGGATACGAAGTGAGAGGAGATTGCTTTTTTGACGCCCAGCGGGTGGTACGGTTACCGGGGTTTCAACCGTTTCCTGGTGAATCCTTCCGTCCCCCCGGTCTGCCCACGAGGTCGAGTGCACGGGCGAGTTGCGACCTGAGATCGTCTCCTTGGTGAGCCGGCAACGAAGTTCCTCGGAAGTCGGCAAGTCGGATGAGCGTGGCCAAGCAGAACGCTAGCCCGCCTTTCCCACCGGCGGCGAGAAATGAAGGCCCCTTAGTTCTTGCTGCGGCAGTCCTCCAGTCAGAGGTTCCAACCCTGGCGATATTCGCGCCGGACGTAACGATCGGCTTCGGGAGTATTGCGGGCGCGGAGGTTGGTGGCGTCCCATTCGATTCGCCGGCCGGTCCGGACCGCGACATTGCCGAGCAGGACGACTTCAGCCAGCGGACCGCCGTATTCGGCGAAGTTTGAACCCGCAGGTGGACCGCCACGGCAGGCGCGCAGCCAGTCGAGCTTGTGATCGTTCAACGGGGCGCGCGGCAGCGAGCGGGGCGGCGGGGTCAACCCTTTGGCTGATCCAGAGGGCAGCAGCTTGAAGTTGGACGTTCCTTCGACGAACACCTTGCCTTTGGACCCGATGAAAATCGAACCACCGGAGGGCCACTGAAAGTCACGAGGCAGTTCCTCTGGGCGCGGTGGGAACTTGCCGCCATCGAACCAGTTCACAGTCACCGGGGGCCACCGATTGCCCCGGGCGGGGAACTGGTAGCGGACCCTTGTCCAGCGGGGACAGCCGTCGCGGCTGTTGCCCTCGGATTCGGCTTCAACCGATGTGGGCTGGCCGAGCTCCAGGGCCCAGAACGCAGCGTCAAAGTAGTGGCACCCGAAATCGCCAAGAACAGACGTGCCGAAGTCCCACCAACCGCGCCAGCCCATCGGGTGGAGACCCCCGTGGTAGTCGCGGGCCGGCGCCGGACCAAGCCAGAGATCCCAGTCCAGATGGGCAGGGCAGGGCTCGGGCAGGGGCCGCCGGCCCCGGTGGTAGGTTACGTGCGCCCAGACGTGGACTTCGCGGACCTCGCCGATCGCGCCGTGGCGGATGGTTTCGACCAGTTGACGCATGGTTTCGGCGCTGTGCCCTTCGTTGTCCAGTTGCGTGGCGACCTTCGTCGTTCTGGCGGCCTCGGCCAAGACCCGGGCTTCGTGGACAGAATGGGCCAGGGGCTTCTCCGTGCAAACGTGTTTGCCGAGCCGCATCGCGGTTAGGGAAACCACGGCATGGGTGTGGTCCGGCGTCGAGACCATGACGGCGTCAATGTCTTTTTGCTGGTCGAGCATCTTGCGGAAATCGGTCCAGGTCCTCGCGTCGGGATGATCCTTGGCCGCCTCGGCCAGGTAACGGCTGTCAACATCGCACAAGGCGACAATTCGGGTGCCCGGCTTGCGGTCAGGCAGGCGGAGGCGCTGGTCTTTCGGCGGCGGTTGGCCGTCGCGAAGCCAAAGGCGGTTGACGGCGCCGATGTTGGCCACGCCTACACAGGCCACGTGGATCGCGTCGTTGGCCCCCGAGCCAAACACCAGCGAGCGGGGCAAGATCATGAAACCCGCGCCGAGGGTAGCGGTGGACTTGAGCCACCTCCGGCGGGCGAGATCGGGATTCGTCGTGCAATCACAGAAGAACTTCATCGGCGGACAGACTACCCCAAGCGCGGTCACAAGGCAATCATCACGGCCAAGCGCTACGGCCCAGCGATCAGGGCGCGTTGATCAAAGGCCGCCAAAGACGCACGTGTGATAATTGGCGGCCAAGCTGTTTTCTTCTTCAGATCGGCCGCCAAGCCGGAGTTGATGCTCGTGGTAACTGACCTGCAAATGATTGCCGATCGCCGATTGCCGATTGCCCGGCCCGAGAGCCGGGCGGGTCCGACCGCGCGCCGCGTTTGGAGTGCGGCGGCTTGCCGGCGCTTTTGGGCCCGTCGTGGCCGAAAGCGGGAGCAAGCTCCCGCACTCCAAACGCTTCGCGCCAGCCGCCGGCCGTCCCATTTTCATCGTTTGTGGCGCCGCGCGTGGCATGAAGTCTGATAGGAAATCGGTTTTTTTGATGCCCGGGGGCGACCGAGCGTTGGTTTTCGCGTTTGGCAATTGTTCTGCCTCTTTGCCGCTTGGGACGGAGCCCGCCGTGGATGGCTGCCTGAGTTCAAGGAAGAAGCCGGGCTTTTCTTGGCTGTCGTTGGCGGGGTTGGGCTCTGGGGGCGCGCTGGAGGAGGCAAAGCCGAATTGCCTTCCGTAGGGCCAGGGGCGCTCCGCGCGCTGGGGCGGCAAACGCGTGGTCATCCGCCAGCGCGCCGGACGGGGCCAACCATCCTGGCGGATAGCCGTTAGCTACGGCGCGCGCCTCCATGGCCGCCAGCGCGCCAGTTGTGCACTCGGCAAGCAAGCCCTCCTGTTTGAGGAAGGCGTCGAAATCCAAGCCAATGTGTTGTTGTTTCACGGCCCTACAGTAGCAGACTAAGCAAGACGACCTAGAGGATTGGCTCCATGCCTTTCATTTCTATTCATCCCTCGTTGGTGCTGGGGCAGATCAGAGGCAAAGCCACGGCAGGGCGGTGAGCTTGTCGTGGAGGCGCAGCGGCGCTTGGCAGTGGCAAATGATGTAGCCGTGGGCGGCTCGGTCTGGGTGCTCGCCCAGGAACCTCAGCAAGTGGCGGCCGTCGGACAGCGCCGGGTTCTCGGTCCCAAGATTGCCACGGGCCAGCACGCCGCCAGCACATCGGCTCAGGCGCCGCCTGGGCGTAGCGCCGCCTGGCCTGGTGATGGAGTTGCCGCGAGCGGACTGAACCGGACGGTCTGCCAGCGGTCCTCGCCCTTGAGGCGATAGGCGAAGCTGTCCGGCTCGCGGAATGCAATCGCCTCCACCTCCAGGCGCGGGCCGGCCGACGTAAAAGTCGAGTTGCGCTTGGGTTGGTGGCGCGTCCATTCGCTGGCCAGGAACACGCGCACCGTCTGCCAATCGGCCACGCGCGCGGCGGTCAAGTAGTCGTGGGATTGGAACACGACGATGCGGCTGTCCGCCGACCACACGATGCGCTCAATCGCGTCCACGTCCCCGGCCAAATGGGCGATGGGCATGAAATGGCGCTGGTCTTTGCGCTCAACCAACAGCGCCTGGTTGGGCGGATCAATGGAGGGCAGCTCTTGCACGTAGGCGACGTGGTTCCCGTTTGGCGAGGGCACCGCCGTCACGACCTTGAAGCCGCGAATCGCCGCATTGCCCAAGTCCGCCGTGTACTGCAGCAACCCAACGACCGCGCCCCCGAACACAAAGAGGATGCCGATCACCAGCACCACATGCAACACGCCCAACACGATGCCGCCTTTGGCCCAGCCGCGTCGCCGGGCCAACTCCGGCGCTGGCGCGGCTTTGAGCGCCAGCAGGCCGAAGGCGATGGCCAGCACGGCTTTCTCCATCCCCAAGAGGCTGATGAAACTGGCAATGCCAAGCACCAGCGCCGCCGTGGCAAAGGCATATTTCTGACCGAGCACGGCTTGCTCGTTTCGAGTATTTGGTTGATTGTTCATAGGCTCCTTTCCTTCAAAACAAAGAGTTGAGATTCGATGGCAAACGGATTCTCGCGGCGCACGCCGAACAGCGCCACGACTAGCGCCAGCGCCGCCAATTTCACCAGCCAGCCACTGGCGGGCTGGGCCAAAAGCACCAGAACCCGACAGGCAAGGACGAGCGCCAGCAACCCAACCAGCCAGCCAGGCACACCGGCGGCCCGCCGCGCCAAGCCGGCGCGGGCGACTTGCGGCTGGACCAACGGCCAGAAGTCTGCTGCCACGGCCTGCCGCTTTTGCGCCGAGAGCAGCCCGACCAGCGAAGTCATTTCAGCCACGGCCCGGCGACAGGCGCCGCACGCGGCCAAGTGAGCCGCGATCTCTTCCGCCGAAAGGTCCGCGTGCTCGCCATCGGCCAGCGCCATGGCCGCCAGCCTAATCTGTTCACAGCTTGTCGCTTGCATAGTCTTCTCTCCTCAGCCGCGCCAATTCCTCGCGCAGACGGCAGCGCGCGTGGTAAAGACGGCTCATGACAGTGCCTGGGGTATCTCCATCCGCACCGCGAGGTCAGCATAAGAAAGGCCGTCCAGATGCTTGAGCGTGATCAACTCGCGGTCCGTGGCGGGCAGCTTCTGCAGCGCCCGCTCCAGCAAGCGGGTCAACCCTTCCCCATCGCTTTCCGGTTCAGCCAGGATTGCCAGCGCCTCGCTGCCGATTGGCTCGGTGGGCCGGCGTTTGCCGGCTAGCTTGAAACAGCAGTGGCGCAGGATGGTGTAGAACCAGCGGTAAAAACGCCGGCCCGGCTCAAACCGGCCCAGCGCCCGGAAGGCGTTCAAGAAGGCCTCCTGCGCCGCGTCAGCAGCGTCGACCCAAGCGTATCCGATTGGCCGGAGAATCTTCACGAAAAACAGACGAACATCCAACACCGAACATCGAACGTCAAAATGCCGGCCGGCTGCCTGGCGATCAGCACCTGGGGGTCTCAAGCCAAACTACAGGGCGCCACCAGCGGTGTAAGTGGGACGGACAGACTGGAGGTGGCTCGACGCGCGGGTTTCATTCCGCATCGGCCGACTACTTGGACTGGTGGGAGACACGACAAAGGCGGAGGAAGTACGAACGGTCCAGCGAAATGAACTTTGCGTTCCGCCTCAGTCCGTGTTTCATCTGTGGCCTAACCACATTTTCTGGTCAGACCACGTGCCGCTGCGGCCGCCACAAACAATGAAAATCGAGGATGAGAACGAGAACGAGCAACGAGAACGATTTTCCGGTCGGCCTTCAGCCTCTGTGTGCTCGGTGTCCTCGGTGGTATTTTCGGGCCAGGATTACCTGAATTCGGCTTCCTTGAAGGCCTCGACGTGGTAGATTTGCACGGTCGTGCCGGGCTGGCGCCAGGCGGCGGGCTCGCAGCCGGCCTTTCGGGCCAGGCTGTCCAAGAAGGCAACCTTGTCGGGCAGTTGCTCCCAGACTTGCGGCAGGTAGGTCGCGCCGGCATTGCCCATTTGCAAGATGACGCCGTCCCGGTGCGGCACAAGCTTGTTGAGCAAGTCCTCCGGCGAGCTGAAACTCAGCGGTTTCGGCTGGGTCAGGACGCTGATCTCGATTTCGAGCTTGTCCACTTCGTCCGGTTGCACGGGCGGGAACCGGTAGTCCTGGAGGGCCGCGCTTTCGGCGTTGTCCATGACCGAGCGGTAGAGCGGTTCGCGCGCCACAAGGTGCCCAATGCAGCCGCGCAACGCGCCGCGCTTGGTGAGGGTGACGAAGCAAGCGCCGGGCTCGGCAAGGATCTTGGCCAGAGAATCGGGTTTGACCTCGGGCGGGGCTTTTTTGTTGACCACGGCCGTGAGCGTCTGGCGGGCCAAGCGGAGGAGGAATTCCTTGTCTTGTTTGGCCAGTTGGTCCTGGGCCGCAGTGGCCGCTTTGGCTTGGCCGGCTGGCGCAACGCTTTCCTGGCTGGCTTTCTGCGCGGGGGCCTGCGCTGGCTTCGCCGGCGTTTCGCTGTAAAAGGCAATGGCGGCATAGCCGACCACGCCGCTGCGGTCGCCGGCGGTATCGCCGCTGTTGCGATAGTCCAGGAGGCGGGTCTTCCAACCGTTCTGGCGAGCCAGGTGCATGAGGGTGAGGATGGGGGTTTTGCCGCAGGCCTCCTGGCGCCGCATGGCGGCAAGGTCCAAGTCGCAAATGGCCTTGACACACCTGGTGTCCAGGCTCTTGGCGTCGTCGTAAGGATGGTAGTGGCTGAGGTCTGAGCTGGCCACCAGGAGGGTTTGGTCATCGAGCACGCCCGCCAGCGCCCGCGCGGCTTCCTCGGCCTCCGTGTCGCCGAACACCACGGAGACCAACTCGAAGTCCTTGAGCACTCGCTGCAAGAAAGGCACTTGGACTTCCCCGGAATGCTCCCAGGTCTCGGGCGTGTCTTGGCCCGCCGGCGGCGGCGGCCGCGAAGACGAGAACGACCAACCGGGCCGCTGCACCGGGCACCGCGGCTCCAGCACAAACGGCCCATGCCCGGCCAGTTGGCGGGCCTTTGCCGAGACGGGCACGCTGCCCAGGGGCGTCTGGTAGCTGTCGGCGTTGATCACCGACGCCCCCTCGAAAGGCGCGTAGTGGCTGGGGGCCAGCACGATGACAGTCTTGTAGTTGCGGCCGACGACTTGCTTGTAGCCAAAGGCAGCGGTCGGGCCGGAGTACTGGTAGCCGGCGTGTGGGCAGACCAAGCCCTTGAGGTTTGGAATGGTCTCGGCGCGCGCCGCCGCCAAGTACGCGTCAATAGTTTTGGCCAGCTCCGCTTCGTTTCTCGGGTAAAAGAGGCCGGCGACGGCTGGCAGGCGGACCCTCTGGGACGCGGCTGCCGGGTTGGATTGGTTAGTCTTTGCCATAGTTGCCTGGGGTTGTGGGGTCTGCGGTTTCTGCGAACAGCCGGTGTCCAGACCGCCGGTCAGGATGGCGGCGGCCCATAGGAATCTCGGCCAGGAATTGCGTGGCTTCATGGTTCCTCCTTTGCGTCGCCCGCCGGCTGGGCCGAGGGCCGTCTGGACCCCCCCGGCTGGGGCCGGCGCTCCGGCGGCGGCGCGGCGCTCCGCTGAGGCCGCTCGCTGGCGCCGAAGGGTGGTGCTTCGAACAACGCTCACGCCTGAAAATATTACCAGAAAGGCAGGGCTTGTGCAAGCCGCTATGCGAATCTCAACTGCACCTCAGACAGTGGGGAGGGCTTCCGGCGGGGGCCTCATGGCACGCAGCCGAGGAGCGATTTGCGGCGGAGGGCAGCCGGGCCCCTGGCACGTCGCCCAGCGGTCAGTT
>Ga0315268_10006117_pt1 | contig 12832 bp, 11 predicted proteins | sample C1_top_MG_FD_204535 | JGI IMG/M metagenome (GOLD analysis project Ga0315268, IMG submission 204535) | Sediment microbial communities from Yellowstone Lake, YNP, Wyoming, USA - C1_top | ecosystem: Environmental > Aquatic > Freshwater > Lake > Sediment | place: USA: Wyoming | collected 2017-08-01 | reverse complement strand
CGATGTCGAACGGTGTTGTTCAACTTCGTCCTCGTCGGCAGCTCCCCGCTGCCCAGAAAAACCGAGAGGTCTGTTTAAGAAAAGCAGTTGACACCGGCGCCTCCCTCATAGATGTGACCTCTGTGCCTCTGTGTCCTTTGTGTTGTGCTTTTTTCTGTTCTGCTTTCTGATTTCTAATTTCTGCCTTCTGCTTTTCTGCCTTCCGCTTTCTTGCTTCTCATTTCAAATTTCCAATTTCACATTTGAAATTGCCTTCGGCCCCGCGCCCAAAACACGCTATCCTATTCGCCTTATGCCGCGGACTCTGGCCATCGTCGGTGCAGGACGCGTCGGCCGCGCGCTCGGTCGCTCCTTGCGCGAACGCGCCTGGCGCATCGGCGCTGTCATTGACGTCTCCACCGCCCGCGCGCGCTCTGCCGTGCGCGCCATCGGTGCCGGTCTCCCGCGCGCCGCTTTCTCGCCCGAATTGCTCGACGCCGACGTGGTTCTAATCACCACGCCCGACGACATCGTCCGCGAAACCGCCGCGCGGCTCGCCAAGTTCGGTGGCGCCGCGTGGCGCGGGAAAATAGTGCTGCACACCAGCGGCTCTCTCAGCCATACCACCCTGGCTCCGCTCGCCCGCTGCGGTGCAGCCACCGCTGCGATGCACCCGATGCAAACCTTCAGCATCCGCGGCCACCCGCGCCTCGTTGGCGTCGTCTTCGGACTAGACGGCGAGGCGCGCGCACTGCGCGTCGCCCGTCGCATCGCCAAATCGCTTGGCGGCGTTCCCGTCGAAATCCGCGCCGCGCACAAGCCCGCGTATCACGCCGCCGGAGGCTTTGCTGCGCCGTGCGTCCTGACGACGGTCGAAGCGGGCATTCAGATTCTGCTGCGCATCGGCTTTTCGCGCCGCCAGGCCACCCGCGCGCTTCTGAACCTGGCGCGCCAGACGCTCGACAACCTCGAACGCTTCGGCCCGCGCGCCGCTTGGTCCGGGCCGGTTTCGCGCGGCGACTTCGGCACGGTCGCAAAGCACAAGGCCGTCCTCCGCGCCTATTCGCGGGAACAACGCGCCGCCTACGCGGCTTTGGCGCGCCTGAGCGTGCAGCTGTTTTCTCCGCGCCCGGCGCCCGCGCTCCGGCGTCTGAACCGCATTCTATCCTCGTAGCGCCGGCCTCCGGCCGGCCGGGGTGCGGGGCAGAGCCCCGCGTTTTGGACGCGCTGCACCGTGGCGTCGATTGGCTTTTGGTTTTGTAGGCGCGGCTTCATGCCGCCCGGGTGTCATCCTGAGTCCCGGCGATTTTTGTCGGGGCGAAGGATCTCAACGTCAAGCACCTGACTGTGATCTGATTCAGGAGAAATTCTTTGACCAAACTCCAAATCCCCATCGAACACACAACGCTTCCCAACGGCCTCCGCGTCGTGGTTTCGCCCGACCTGGCCGCGCCGGTCGCGACCGTCGGCGTCTACTACAACATCGGCTTTCGTCTCGAGCCGCGGGGCCGCAGCGGTTTCGCGCACCTGTTCGAGCACATGATGTTCCAGGGCTCGGAAAACGCCGGCAAGATGATGCACATCAAGCTCGTCAACTCTTCCGGCGGCGTGCTGAACGGCTCCACGCGCTACGACGTGACCAACTATTTCGAAGCCGTCCCTTCCAATGCCCTCGAACGCGTGCTGTGGCTCGAAGCCGACCGCATGCGCGCCCTCAACGTGGACGACGAAAACCTCCGCAACCAGCGCGACGTCGTCAAAGAAGAAGTCCGCGTCAACGTTTTCAATCAGCCCTATGGCGGCTTCCCCTGGCTCGACCTCCCGCCCGTGGCCAATCGCAATTGGGCCAACGCCCACAATTTTTACGGTGACTTCGCCGACCTCGACGCTGCCACGCTCGCCGACGTCCAAGCCTTCTTCAAGACCTACTATGCGCCCAATAATGCCGTGCTGCTGATGCTCGGCGACGTCCGCCCCGAAGAAGGCTTCGCGCTCGCCCGCCGCTACTTTGGCGACATCGCGCCGAATCCATCCCTCCCCAGCGCCGACACCAGCGAGCCCCCGCAGACGGAGGAGCGCCGCGCCTTCGTCGAAGAAAAACTCGGCACCTTGCCCGCGCTGGCCATCGGCTATCACGCTCCCGCGCGCCGCACCGCTGATTGGCACGCCGCGGCGATGCTCGACGCCGCCTTGCACGGCGGGCGCGCCGGCCGCGTTTTCCGCCGCCTTGTGCTCGAGCAGCAGATTGCCGTGGACACCGGCGGCGGCATCCACTACCCACTCGGCGACGTTTTCGACTACAACGGCCCCATCTTGATGGTCACCCGCATCCTCCACAAACCCGAGTTCACCGCCGATGAAACCATCGCCGCCTTCGACGCCATTCTCCGCGAGGTGCAGGAGAAGGGAATTGCCGCCGATGAGCTGGCCGAGGTGAAGGTGAAATTCCGTTCCGACTACATCTCAACGCTCGAAGGCGGCATGGGCGGCTATCTGCCGCGCTTCGGCCTGATGCATTATCTCGCCTGCTTTACGCTCTTCGACAACGACCCGCTGCTGGTGAATACCGTCCTTGACGGCTTTATGGACGTGACGCCGCAGCAAGTGCAAGCCGTCGCGCAGAAATACCTGGTGTCGTGCAACCGCGCGGTTGTGGTTCGCGCGCCCGTCCGGAAAGGAGCCGCGTGATGGTCGCTACGCAATCGAACCTCCGCCGCTCCGCCCCGCCGGATCTCGCTCCCGAACGCGCGGTCATTTGGCCGCCGCGCACCGTTCGCACGCTCGCGAACGCTCTCCAGGTCGTGATGGTCGAATCGCACACGATCCCGAAGCTTACTGTGGACCTTTATTTCTGCAGCGGAAACGCCGCGTCGCTGCAAGTGGCACCCGGCCTGGCTGAAATTACTGCCGCAGTCGTGCGCACCGGCACCGCTTCGCGCTCGAGCCACCAAATCGAAGATGACCTGCGCCGCATGGGCGCCGACCTCTCCACCGGCGCCTCCAGCGATTCGAGCAGCATCGCCATTGCCGGCCTTTCGGAATTCTCTCGTCCGTTGCTCGAGTTGGTGGCCGATCTGGCGCGCAACGCCTCCTTCCCGCCCAACGAATTCGAGCGCGAGCGCCGCCAGAAACTCGAAGAGGTGCGCATCGAGCGCGCCACCCCCGCCTTTCTGGCCGGCGAGCGCCTTCGCCAAATCCTTTTCGGCACGCATCCCTACGCCGTCATCTCGCCCACCGAAGAGCAGGTCCACGCCTACCGCCGCGAGCAGCTCGTCGAGTTCCACCGCGCGCACTACGTTCCCGGCAACGCACTACTGATTGCCGTCGGCGATTTTTCCGCCGACAAAATGCTTGCTGAAATCGAAAATATCTTCAGCGGATGGACCGCGCCGCTCCCAACTAAGCCCGCCTATCCCGAACCGCCCGTCGCACGCGGCCGCCGCGTTCATCTGGTCCACATGCCCGGCAATGTGCAGACGCAGGTCACCGTCGGCAATCTCGCCATCACCCGCGCGCATCCCGACTGGCTCCGCCTGAGCCTCGCCAACGCGATTTTCGGCGGCGCCTTCAATTCGCGGCTGGTCATCAACATTCGCGAGCAGAAGGGCTACACCTACAGCCCGCGCAGCGCGGCCCACGCCTTGCGTGAGCGCGGCTTCTTCAGCACCAACGCCGCTGTGCGCAACGACGTCGTCGCCGCCACACTCACGGAAATCTTCTACGAGCTCGACCGCATGCGCGCCCTGCCCGTCGCCGGCGACGAGCTCAGCGACGCCCGCCACTATTTGAGCGGAGTCTTCTCCCTCGGTTTGGCCACACAGGACGGCCTTGCCGGACAGCTCGCCACCACTTATCTGAGCGGCCTGCCCGAAGATTATTTGGAAACCTATCGCGACAAAATTCGCGCGCTCAGTGCCGACGATGTCCTCGCCGCCGCGCGCCGCTATTTCGATTCTGCCAATTCGCAGATTGTCGTCGTCGGCGACCGCGACCAGGTCGGCGCCCAGGCCGCGCTTTTCGGCGACCTCGAAGTTGTCGACACCCTGGGTCGCCCTTTGTAGCGCTGGCTTGTCCCGAGCGAAGTCGAGGGGCCTCTTGCCGGCCGGGGGTGCGGGGCAGAGCCCCGCGGGGTTCCGGTTCTGATTTTGTTCGTAGGGGCGCAGCATGCTGCGCCCGCCGGTTGTAGCGCCGGCTCGTCCCGAGCGAAGTCGAGGGGCCTCTTGCCGACCGGGGGTGCGGGGCAGAGCCCCACGGGGCTCCGGTTCTGATTTTGTTCGTAGGGGCGCAGCATGCTGCGCCCGCCGGTTGTAGCGCCCGATTCTCCTCCGGGTTTACAATGGGATCCTGATGCAATGAACCTGCGCTACCGAAATTTGCGACGGTTTTTCATTCGCGCGCTATGTCTCGTGGCCATGCTTGGCGTCTCTGCGTCTGTTCTGGCCGCCGCCCAATCCAAACAACCACCTCCCAAGCCCCTCGACATCAACAAGGCCACCGCCGCCGAGCTCGAGAAGGTCCCCGGCATCGGCCCGGCCACGGCAAAAGCCATCGTCAATTTCCGCGAAAAGAGCGGTCCCTTCCGCCGCCTCGAAGACCTGCTGGCCATTCGCGGCATCACCAAACGCAAGCTCGAAAAGCTCCGTCCTTATCTGAGTGTGGGAAGTCCTACACCTGGAAAAGGTGGGTAGGTTTCTGGGGATTTGCACTAGCCACTGTCCACTATCCACTTTCCACTTTTCACTTGCTTCACATCATCGCCCTTTCCACCTTTCGCAGCGCCAGCGTTGCCGTCAGGCACACCGCTTCCACAATCAGGAATGTAGTGGGGAGGAAGTAAGCGACCACGCCCGCGCCCGCGAGCCATGCCAAATCCGCTAAGACCGATACGAAACTTATTCTCATCGCATCCGGACTTCCTGCGGCTGGGAGGGCACGGCTTTAGCCGTGCCGAGAACGAAATCAAGACGAGGGGCTTTAGCCCCTGAAGCCGACCCAATTGTCACTCTGCACTTCACAGCGCCTGATGCGTGGTGTCGTACTGTCTCAAATTGAGCGCCACCTGCTCGGCCAGCTTCAATCCGTACCCATCGAGCGCGACCACTTTTTTCGGGTTGTTGGTCAGCACGCGGATGGATTTTAGCCCCAGGTCGTTCAGAATCTGCGCGCCGATACCGCTCTCCCGCTGCACGATGCGCTGTCGTGCCACGTCGCGGTCGAGTTGCCCACGTTCATGGATGCGGATGCGCGGCAGGTCGCCCGGCGCGGGCGCTGCCGCCTCGACGCCGAAGCCTCGCCCCGTGTGGTGCAGGTAAACGAACACGCCGCGGTTTTCCTTGGCAATCGCTTCGAGCGACCTCTCGATAATCTCGTGGCAGTCGCATCGCGTGGCCGCGAACACGTCCCCGGTCAGGCACTGCGAGTGCACGCGCACCAGCGGCGGTGGCTCTCCTGGCCCGCCGGGCAACTGTGCTAGCTCGCCCCGCACCAGCGCGACGTGGATCTCGTTGTCGGCTTCGCTCGCATACGAAATCATCTGGAACTCGCCGTAGCGTGTCGGCAGCAGCACTTCCGCCACGCGCTTCACGTACCGCTCGTGCTGCATCCGGTAACGGATCAGCTCGGCGATGGTGAGCATCTTCACGCCGTGCGCCCGGCAAAACTCGACGAGTTGCGGCACGCGCGCCATCGTCCCGTCGTCGTTCATGATTTCGCAGATGACGCCCGCTGGTGTCAGCCCCGCAATCCGCGCCAGGTCCACCGACGCTTCCGTCTGCCCCGCTCGCACCAGCACCCCGCCCGGCCGCGCCCGCAGCGGAAAAACGTGCCCCGGCCGCGCCAAGTCGGCGGGACGCGTGTTCGCGTCTATTGCCGCCAGGATGGTAATGGCGCGGTCCTGCACGCTGATGCCCGTCGTCGTCCCTTTCCGCGCGTCGACGGATTCGCAAAACGCGGTCCCGTACGTTGCCGTATTCACCGGCGCCATCATTGCTAGGTTCAATTCCTCGCAGCGCTGTTCGGTCAGCGTCAGGCAGATGAGCCCGCGCCCATACTTGGCCATGAAATTGATGGCCTCCGGCGTCACCTTTTCCGCGGCCATCGTCAGATCGCCTTCGTTCTCGCGGTCTTCGTCGTCCACCAGGACGATCATCCGCCCCTGGCGGATTTCTTCGACCGCTTCTTCCACCGTCGCGAATTGGAAAGCTTTTTCGCTCACTCAACTTCCCCAGCAGCTCAGCAACCTGTAAATCAGGATCCCAAACATCGCGGCGCCCGGGATGGTCAGCACCCAAGCCGCAAAGATTCTGCCGGTCACGCCCCAGCGGACTGCCGTCAGGCGCCGCAGCGAGCCTACGCCAATGATGCTGCCTGCGATTGTGTGCGTCGTGCTCACCGGAATTCCGAAGTGTGCAGTCCCAATCAGGGTCAGGGCGCCGGCGGTTTCGGCTGCGAATCCACCGAACGGGTTCAGTTTGGTAATTCGCTGGCCCATGGTCTTCACCACGCGCCAGCCGCCCGCCATCGTGCCTCCGGCGATGGCCGCGTGACAGGAAATGATAACCCACCAGGGTGGGTGCGGGATATCCCGCGCGACCGCGCCCGCCGCCAGCAGCGCCGCCCAGATGATGCCCATCCCTTTCTGCGCGTCATTGGTTCCGTGCCCCAGGCTGTAGCCCGCCGCCGACAACAACTGCAGGCGCCGAAACGACCGGTCAACCTTGCTCGGTGGCTGCCGTCGTACCATCCAGCTCGTCGCGATCGTCACCAGCGCGCCCGCAAACAACCCGATAAACGGTGCCACAAAAATGAAAACCACCGGTTTGATCCATCCGGCTACGATGATGGCCTCCAAGCCCACTTTGGCTACGGCCGCGCCTCCGTACCCGCCCATCAGCGCGTGCGACGAGCTGGTCGGAAGCCCCAGGTAAAGCGTAATCATGTTCCAGATGATTGCGCCCAACAGCCCGGCGATCAGCACCCGCTCGTTTACCAGTTCTAGGTGCACCAGCCCCGTGCCCATTGTCTTCGCCACCGCGGTCCCAAACGCGAAGGCGGCCACAAAATTCCAGAACGCTGCCCACGCCACCGCCAGCGTCGGCGAAAGCACCCGCGTGGAAACGACGGTGGCAATCGAGTTCGCCGCGTCGTGCCAGCCGTTGGTGAACTCGAACATGAGCGTGATGCCGACGATCAGGTACAGCAGATACCAGGTGTCCACAGGCTCGCTCCGGCCGGGGCCAACGCTCCTTCCCCGGCGTGGGCTGTCGCGTTCATGGGCAGTTGGGAAAGTTCTCGGGCAATCGTCACGTGCTCTTCAGGATGACCGTATCCAATACGTTGGCCACGTCTTCGCACTTGTCCGTAGCGGTTTCCAGCGTTTCGATGATTTCTTTCCACTTGATGATCTGCACCGGATCTTTTTCCTCTTCGAACAGGCGCCCGATCAGCGCCCGGCAGATCCGGTCAGCTTCGTTTTCCAGGCGGTTGATTTCAATGCAGTGAGCGGAGATGCTGTCGTGTTTTTCCAGCACGCCCACGGCGGACTTCACCTCTTCGGTTGCCAGTGCCAGGGTGCGCGCCAAGTCCAGGACTCCGGGCCGGATCGTGTTCACGTGGTAAGTCACCAGCCGCGATGCCGCCGCGTCGATCAGGTCCAGCACGTCGTCCATCTTGCTCGACAGTGCGTGGATATCTTCGCGATCGAACGGCGTGATGAACGTCTGGTTCAGCCGTGTCATCAGGTCATGCGTTAGCGTGTCCCCGCGGTGCTCGATGGTCTTGATGTTTTCCGCTTGGATAGCGGCGTCGGTGAAATTCTCCAGCATCGCCACAATCGCCTGCGCCCCTTCATGGATGTTTTCTGCTTGCTGCTGGAACATCTTGAAGAAACTTTTCTCACGCGGAAGGACACGACTCAACAAACCTGACATGGTTCTTGGCTCCCCTGCAACAAAGGTGGGCAACAACTCGCTCACTATACCGGAACCGCTCTCCTCCGGCAAGAATCCGCCCCTTTCTCGCGTAGCGCCGGCACCTTGCCGGCCGGGGTCCGGGGCAGAGCCCCGGGGGTTTCTTGCCTTCCGCCTTGGCGAAACGGCAGGCTGGCGGCCACATTCGTGCCGCGGCCCTAAAGAAAGAGGGCGTCCCGGATTTCCGGGACGCCCTCTCTTCACTAACCACTATCCACTATCCACTAACCGCTGTCTCTAATACATTCCGCCCATTCCGCCATGCCCGGCGGGGGCCGCCTTCTTTTCCTCTTCCTTGATGTCGGCCACCAGGGCTTCGGTGGTCAGCATCAGGGCCGCGATGGACGACGCGTTTTGCAGCGCCAGCCGCGTCACCTTGGCCGGGTCGATCACGCCCATCTTGACCATGTCGCCGAACTCCTCGGTCTCCGCGTTGAACCCGAAGTTCTCGTCCTTCGATTCGCGGATGCGCCCGACGACCACGGCGCCCTCAGCCCCGGCGTTCTGGACGATCTGCCGGGTGGGCTCCTCGAGCGCGCGCTTCACGATGTTCACGCCGATAGCTTCATCGCCGTCGAGCTTCAGCTTGTCGAGCGTCGGCAGGCAGCGCAGCAGGGCCACGCCGCCGCCCGGCACGATGCCTTCCTCGACCGCGGCGCGGGTGGCGTGCATCGCGTCTTCGACGCGCGCCTTCTTCTCCTTCAATTCGGTTTCGGTGGCCGCGCCTACCTTGATGACCGCGACGCCGCCCACCAGTTTCGCCAGCCGCTCCTGGAGCTTTTCCTTGTCGTAGTCCGAGGTGGTCTCCTCGACCTGCGCGCGGATCTGCTTCACGCGGCCTTCGATCTCGCTGGCTCTGCCGCCGCCCTCGACGATCGTGGTGTTGTCCTTGTCGATCGTGATCTTTTTCGCCTTACCCAGATCTTCGATCTTCACGTTTTCCAGCTTGATGCCCAGGTCCTCGGTGACGGCTTTGCCGCCGGTCAGGATGGCGATGTCTTCCAGCATGGCCTTGCGGCGATCGCCGAAGCCCGGGGCCTTCACGGCCGCGCACTGCAGCGTGCCCCGCAGCTTGTTCACCACCAGGGTCGCCAGGGCCTCGCCCTCGACGTCCTCCGCGATGATCAGCAACGGCTTGCCCATCTTGGCGATCTGCTCCAGCAGCGGCAGCAGGTCCTTCATCGAGCTGATTTTCTTTTCGTGGATCAGGATGCGCACGTCTTCCAGAGCGCATTCCATCCGCTCCGGGTCGGTGACAAAGTAGGGCGACAGGTAGCCGCGGTCAAACTGCATCCCCTCGACCACTTCCAGCGTCGTTTCCATCGTCCGCGATTCCTCCACGGTGATGACGCCGTCCTTGCCCACCTTCTTCATTGCCTCGGCGATGACTCCGCCGATCGCCTTGTCATTGTTCGCGCTGATGGTGCCCACCTGGGCGATCATCTCGCCCTTGACGTCCCGCGCGAGCTTCTTGATTTCGCTCGCGGCAACCTCCACGGCCCGGTCAATCCCGCGCCGCAGCGCCATCGGGTTCGCGCCCGCCGCCACCGTCTTCACGCCTTCGCGGAAGATGGCCTGCGCCAGTACGGTCGCTGTCGTGGTGCCGTCGCCGGCGACGTCACTCGTCTTCGACGCCACCTCGCGCACCATCTGCGCCCCCATGTTCTCCAGTGGGTCCGGCAGTTCGATTTCCTTCGCCACGGTCACGCCGTCTTTGGTGATCACCGGCGGACCGAACTTCTTCTCGATCACCGCGTTGCGGCCCTTCGGGCCCAGCGTAATCTTGACGGCGTCGGCCAGCGTGTTGACCCCGCGCAAGATCGACTGGCGGGAATTCTCACCAGTCACAATTTGCTTTGCCATTGCTTCTCATCCTCCTTGGTTTCTTTCTGAAATTCTTTTCCGGAATGATTGCCGGAGTTGTTCTTCGCTTGGTGTGTCGGTGGTTTTGGTCTGCTAACCACTAGCCACTATCCACTAGCCACTGTTTTCTTACTTCTTGCCCGGTGCCGCTTTCGCGGCCCCGCCGAGTTTCGCCAGGATTTCCTCTTCCCGCAGGATCAGGTATTCCTGGTCGTCGATCTTGATCTCGGTGCCGCTGTATTTGCCGAAGAGCACCCGGTCGCCCGCTTTCACATCCAGCGGGATCCGTTCACCCTTTTCGCGCTTGCCTTCGCCGACAGCGATCACCTCGCCCTCTTGGGGCTTTTCTTTGGCCGTGTCGGGGATGATGATTCCTCCCTTCACGGATTCCTTCTCCTCAATCCGCTTCACAATCACGCGGTCGTGCAGGGGAGTAATTTTCACTGCCATCTTGGTCTTACCTCCGACTCGCAATCTGGATTTCGAACAGACGAAGTGCTTGTGGTGTTTAGCACTCCTCTGAAACGAGTGCTAATATAGTCAGCCGACCCCTCCTTGTCAAGCCCTCTCCCTGCTTCCGACTGCGCCTTTTCTTGCTTCTCTCTTGCTTCTCATTTCAAATTTGAAATTTTAAATCTCAAATAAACCTTTTCTTATTAGTGCGGTACAGGAATGCCATATTTCCCTTGCACTTGGCAATTGTCTTGCCTTCTCACTTGGGACTAGAATCTCGCTGGTTTCAGGCGCCTCCCGTCGTAAGTCGCCCGTAGGCGGGAGCGCTTGTCATTCCAAAGGCGCCCCGAGACCCGTTGTCGGACGCCTGAGGAATCTCGGGGGTTCCGATTAATTCATTCACCAGAGCCCCCAGGCTCCTGCCTGGGGGACGAAGGGGTCAACGCTCCTGCCCCGGGGGATAAGAAGAGATCCGTGGAATTCACCGTTTATCTTCGCCTCTTCATCTTCACCGCCGGCACTCTGCTCTATCTCTTCCTTCTCGTCCTCCTCGCCGGCCTCCGCCGCTTTCGCCTGTTTGAAAGCCTCCTGTTTCTGACAGGGCTTTGCCTTTTCCTGGTGTTTTCAGGCTGTCTATTGGCTCTCAATCTCAGCCTTTACTACCACCGCTGGATACTGGGGAACACTGAGCAGTTTTCGCTTGCCTTGGTGACGACAGGGTTGGCATTTTTCCCGGCCCTCCTGGTTCACTTGCACGTCGAGTTCTACCATCGCTTGAGTGAGCGGCCGCGGCCCGCCTGGCTGCTCGGATTGGTAGTGTCGGTTTATCTCGCTCTGGTTGTGGCGGCCAGTTGGCGTTGGTTCCGGATCGGTTTCAGTCTTTCCCCTGAAGACTTTGAGACCTATTTCGCTGTTTGCCTGCCGGGGGCCTTGCTGATTGCTGCGGCCTTTCAGAGGCAATTCGCTGGCAGGGCGCTGGAAACTGGCTTGGCCAGGTTGTATCGAACGCTCTCAGTTCTTCTGGCGGTCAGCGGGATTCTTTCTGTCGGCGCAGTGGTGAGCGCACGCTGGTTTCCCGCCGATGTCTCCGGCTGGCTGGGCGACGTCTTCTTCTTCTCGCTCCTTCTCCCCGGCGCAGTGCTTGGATACTTCTTCATCTGCCAGCGCTTCCTCCCACTCGGCGTCCAGCGCCACCTCGTCTTCACCGTCACCGCAGCCTTCCTTGCCCTCCTCTATCTCACCCTCGCTCTGCGCCTCAGCGACTGGCTCAAGGACTATCTCCCGCCCGTCGCTACGCTCAGCATTCTTCTTTTCGTTTTGGTCATCTTCTTCGAGCCCCTCCAGCGCCGCGTGGGTGCCGTCCTCCAGCGCAGCTTCCAACAGCAAGCTGAGCGCCTGCAGCACCTGACCGCCGAAATTCAGAATGTCGCCCGCGCCGGCGACCTCGACCGGCTCGTCGCCTTCACCGAATCGCACTTGCGCGAAAATTTCGCCCTCACCGACGCCCGCGTAATTCTTCGCGGCGCGTCCGAACGCCCTGCTGTACCTTCCAGCCGCGTCCAGACATTCCCGCTTCGTACCGGCGCCGAAGAAATCGGTTCTCTTGAAGCTTGGTTTTTCGGCCAGACGCTCTCCGGTGAAACCTTCGCCGCTCTCACCTACCTGGCCGAGCAGCTTCCTGCGGCCATCGACCTCTGCCGGTTGATTGACGACAAGCTGCGTCTCGAACGCGAGCTTGCCGAGCGGGAACGCCTCGCCCTAGTCGGCCAGATGGCCGCCAGCATTTCGCACAATCTGAAAAATCCGCTCAGCTCGATGAAGACGCTCTTGCAGCTCCAGCTTGAAAATCCCGACTTGCCCGCGCCGCTCCGCAAAGATTGCACACTGGTCGTCGAAGAAATCGATCGTCTCAGCGCCAAGCTCGGTCAATTGCTGCAATACGCTCGGCCCGCAGTGCGCTCCGGCGCAAGCCAGTTGAAAGTCGCCGTCGCCGCGCTCGCCGAGCAGACTGTCGGCCTGCTGCGTCACGAAGCCGAACGCCACGGCGTCGTGCTGGAATTCGTCCGCCCCGCCGACGAGCTTTTCGCCTGGGGCTCGGATGCCGCCGTGAGCGACATCCTCACCAATCTCGTGGTCAACGCCATCGAGGCGCTCACCACCGGCGGCACCGTTCGCTTGGCGCTCGAACGCCGCGATGCCGAAATCGCCGTCACCGTCACCGACGACGGCCCGGGCATTACACCCGAGGCGCAGCCCAGGATTTTTCAGCCGTTTTTCTCGACCAAGCCCCGCGGCACGGGCCTCGGCCTGGCGATTGTCGAGCGCCGTTTGGCCGAATTGAAAGGTACGATTCATTGCGAGAGCCCCGTCGCCAACGCCCGCGGCACTCGCTTCACCGTCACGTTGCCATCGGTCCCGTAGGGGCACGGCATGCCGTGCCCGGGTTTGGTTTCGGTTTTGTAGGGGCGCGATTCATCGCGCCCGGCTCGGAGGTAGCGCCGGCCCTTGCCCTGTCCGATTTCTGGACTCCGGTGGAGTCCATCGGACTCCTGAAACCGGAGAGCTTGTCG